>Ga0181520_10004455_pt1 | contig 23398 bp, 39 predicted proteins | sample PEATcosm2014_Bin_29_FD_132451 | JGI IMG/M metagenome (GOLD analysis project Ga0181520, IMG submission 132451) | Peatland microbial communities from MTU Mesocosm Facility, Houghton, MI, USA - PEATcosm2014_Bin02_30_metaG | ecosystem: Environmental > Terrestrial > Soil > Wetlands > Peat | place...
ACAATCCGAAAAGACGAGCGAGAAAAAGTATTGAAAGAATTGGGGGAAATGCTTAACTCTAGAATTGCAAAAATGGAAATTCTTAATTCCAACAAACCCTCTCATTTTCGTAAGGGGATTATTGAGGGATATAAGGATATAGAACGATGGGAACGATCACCCCAAAGACTTAACCCGGGGATCGTGGGGGCGGAAGTCCCCCGCAATACCCTCTCTGATAAAAAGGAGTTGAACCGGGAATGACCCAAACAAGCGCAGAGAAACGGAACGGGCAGAGGATGAGAGTTGTGGCGGAAATCAAACGACTCCAGGCAAACCACGCTGAGGGATTCACGGCACAGGACATTGCGGTAAAGTGCAATCTGAAAGGACCAAGAACGGCAGGAATGATCATATCGGAATATATGGCCGAGTTTGGATTAACTAAAAACCCGTGGCGAGGCAACTACCATTTTGCAGAACGCGGGGATCCGGCAGAGTCGCGGGGGTCGCCGACCCCCACACCCCCGGGGGTGAGCGAAGGATGAGCGATTTAATTCTTAATGTTAAAAGGAAATGGTTTGATCTTATTAAATCTGGAATAAAAACCCGCGAGTTCCGCGAGATAAAACCATACTGGACAAAGCGATTACAAAGAAAATATGATCATGTTGTTATCGTGTCTGGGTACCCACACGTAAGGGATGAAAGCAATTCAGTTGTCTTCCCGTGGAAGGGGTATGTCTTGACTTCTGTGGGGAGAAACGAGATCTTGTATGGTGAAACAATCCATACGTTAAATATCACCGGTCCTGAAACGGTTTATGGAATTAAGTTGGAGCTTACATGACCGCAAACCAACCTTCGGGGGTAGTGGGGGCAGAGCCCCCGCAAAACCCCCGCCACATCAACGCAAAATGCCCGTATTGTGGATTAAAGGCCGGGAACAAAAAAGGGAAAATCAAGTTGGTAACCGGGCCAATACACCAGAGCTGGCACTGCCGGATGTGTGGGAAAAACTGGCAGACCGATGAGCAGACTGGAGAGATTATCAAGGATCGGGGGAAGGTGAGAAAGAGATGACGTTACAAGATCAAATAATAAAAAAATGTGCAAAAAATATATAACGTAGAAAAAGGATAAAAGAAAGACTATGGCAAGAGCGACTGAGACGCGGGTAAGGACATACGAGCGCGATGTACCGAAAACATACGAGAAGCACGAAGGAAGAGTGAGGGGTTGGGTACCGGAAGGATCCAAATTTGCGGAAGGGTGCCATAAGAAGAAACGATAACACGCCCTCTCTTGGCGTATGATTTTGTAACGCTCTTTTTCAGACAGGGATTAAGTCTTTTTTCGATGGATGTTACCCCTTGTTAACAATACAGTAGTTATTGCCCGGCAATCTGACCGGGGGTGTGGGGGCGAGAGCCCCCGCGAATACCTTTTCCTTCGTCGGATGAACTACTAAATTAGTAGATGTTAGTAATTATTAGTAATTGGGGGATACCGGGAAGTTAAGGAGAAATCGGGTGGTGTGTTGGGCCACTTATTTTGGTTATATTTTATGGGCAACAACGTCAGAAAGGAAGATCAATTAAGCAGTTAAGAAAAAATAGGCGGGGCTTAATCGGAGCGGATCATACCGGATACTTGCATAACCTCCGGCTTCCAGCGGATAAAATAATCTACATGACCGGAAGAAGCAGCAAAGGGAAAGATCCTGCCGTACTGCGCACCAAGATCGGTCATACACCACCGCCCCTCTTCGTTCTTATAAAGGAACCCGTAATTTTTAAGGAACTTGTTAATGTGTTTGCCACGAAGTTCCCCGCCGTTTCGTGCGTTCATCCTTTGAGCAATTTCGCTGGCGCTAAGATACCCATCAGACACAAAAACGCCGGCAGGAAGCTGGGCCGGCGGGTGGGTAGAGGCGGTTGTGGTTGCAGGTAAGAGCCGGGAGTATCCGGTCAGATCCATGTGAAGATCTCGCCCGGCCAGCACCAGGGCTTTAGCCATCGCCAAATCCAAGGGCACACCCATTTCCCGGGCTGCAGTCCGGGCGGATTCCATATACCGGGACATAACCTCATTCACGGTTCCACTAGGATGCACTTCCTCATGTACCGGGAGTTTGGCTTGTACTTGCATTTTTTCAACCAGGGATGATTTTACCCATTTCTGAAACGCAATAATTTTGTTGGATTTATCTTTGTTTTTAATTCTGAGGTAATCGATTTTTGATAGCAGAGATAACGTTCCTGCGTATGAAATTACAATGTTCTCCTGTGGGCCTTGGGGGGAGTCCATTACTGCCTTACCTACCTCCTCTTCCAAGACTCTGATATTCCGATTCATCAGTTTACGAAGGGTCGAACGATCATACCCGATTACTTCTGCAATGTCGTTCAAAGGAATCATGGGCTTAACGTTTGGATTGTGGATCCTGACCGCCATACCCATAAATCGCTCCGTTTTTAATCCGGAAGGTGAGGCACTTATGGACTCACTTTCGACGGTAGAATGGGGTTGCGAGTTTGTAACCCCTGCATCACCCGTCGAATGTGGGGGGTTATTCATGGCGGTGTCACCGGTTCCAATGGAGTGAGGCTGCTTAATGGCACGCTCTTTGGACACATTGTACAAACATATTCTTTGGTGCGCCTGCGATACCTCATTAGAGAGCCGCAATCGCAGCGCACTTTGCCGTTTTCTTGTGTTGGCATAATTAATTATTGGGGGCGTTTACATATAATATTTGCGGTGATTGGTTTTTGCCATAGAAAACAAAACGGCAATGGGGGCATTCCTACAACTCAACATCAAATCATACCAAGTGCGATCAGAAAAGCCACAAAAAGCCCATTTTTAAAGAAAATCGCTTTAACAAACCCACGATTAATACGGCGCAATAACTATTTATATTTAGAAAGTCCACAAGATATACAAAGGATATGTTTATGAAGTCAATAGGTTATGTGCGAGTTTCCAGGGAAAAAACCCAAGATCCTGCAAGTCAGATAAAATTGATACAAGATCATGGGATCCCAATGGAAGATATTTTTATAGATACCATTTCCGGTGCAATTGCCCCAATGGAAAGGCCGGCATATCAAAAAATGATGGAACGCATAAAACAAGGCGACATCAACGAATTGGTGTGCAGCGAATACTCTAGGATCGGTCGTACTATAATCGAAAGTCTTTCAGAAGTTCTTGTTATTTTAAAACTAGGTATTAAAATTCAATCTCTCTCAAAAAGGGAGGAAAGAATTAACGAATATCCTAATGTAACCATGCAATTAATCGCCGTGGTCCTCGCATTGGATTCCGCTCAACAGGAGAGGGAACACATAAAAGAAAGGACCAAATGGGGGATGCAGAACGCTAAAGCAAAAGGCACAAGATCCGGGAAACCAATTGGTCGCCCGGTAAAACCAGTTGATTTCGATGCCGTAAATAAACTCATTCAGGAGAAATTCCTAAAAGAAAAACAAGCAATCAGGGTGTTGGGGATCAAAGAAAGCACATTCTACAAAGCAAAGAAATACGCAAAATTGAAGGCGATGCAGGAATGACCTTTACTAAAGAAGATCAACGCGACAAAATTAGAGCACAATTACAATTCGAACTATTTGGGGCTGCAAAATCAAAATCAAAACCAAAAAGGCCAGATAAATCACCCGTCGCTATAAACAAAAAAGCATCAAAGAAAGCAAAATTCTTACAAAACCCTCACAAAAAACCGGCACGGGGCGATGTGCAGGATTATATGCCGGCGACAAAGAGGGATCATTAATGTCACGCCCAATACCCCCGCCGTGCCCGCAAATGTCATTCGGAAATATTGTGGACAGAGAAACTTTGCCATACTTACGGGCGCGATTTACACCCGCTTCCATTCCAGCACGCCCCGGGAAAGTACGCGTACCCGGACTACCCGGAGTTTAGGGGGTGCAGGTAATGACCGAACTTACTGAAACCGATTATGGGACGTTGGCGCTCGCTCTTGGGAAGTGCCGATTGATGCAGGACTTTACGAAAGACGGAGATTTTAAACTATGTCTTATCGCAAAAAAGAACATTCCACTTATAGGCACCCTTTTAACTATGGTTCCACCATTTGGCTTCCCGGAAATGAGTGATGATGAGATGCACGATCTTGTGCAGAAACTCGACGAGCTTCAAAAGATCGCGTGGTTTAAAGAACAACCAAAGGAGATCTAAAATGACCCCCGGAACAAAAGAGTGGGCTCCCAACAATGAGAACTGTTGCGACGGATGCGAATACGATTGCCGGTATTGCTACGCAAAGAAATCCGCAATCCAGTATGGTCGGCATACAAAAGAAGATTGGCACATAATGAAGCCTAACGCCCGGTCCAAACGCCCGGTACAGTACCGCGAAGGCGGTATTATGTTCCCGACAACACACGACCTCCAATACGAGCACCATGACTGGTGGATGCCGTTCTTAACCGTTCTCTTGGAAAAAGGCAATAACGTTCTGATTGTGACAAAACCCTCAATAAAGTCTGTTGAGTTAATCACCAACAACCTGGAACGATTCAAGGACCAGATCGAGTTTCGGTTCACTATTGGAACGTATAATGATGAAACCCGGCAATTCTGGGAACCGCACGCACCAACGATCCGGGAAAGGATCCTCGCGCTGCAGGATGCACATTGGAACGGATTTAAAACATCGCTCTCTATGGAACCCCTGCTTGACTTCAAACCATCACGCTTAATTAATCAGATCGATGAGTACGTTACCGGGACAATCTGGATCGGCTTAATGAACCATATGAAACGGAGCGATTTTGCCGAGAACGAAGAGTACTGGTATACTCGCATATTAATGATCAATGGCATCAATAACATCCGGCTTGTTTACGAAGAGAACAAAAGCAATCCTAAAATCAGGTGGAAAGATTCAATCCGTGATTTACTAAAACTCGGAGCGATGACCGGCCCTGGTGCCGCGAGCCGCGATGGGGGTGACGCCACGAAACCAGAGGAAGACGGAAACTGACAAAATGCCATGCACATTACCTCTAGATCCAATACCCATACAATATCTCTTTCCCGTATACTTGTTCCGGTTCCAGGCCGGACAAGGCGGAGAAATGTTATATGCAGCAAAACGCACAATCAACCAGAAACGACAGAGATTACAGAGTCGCGGGGGTCGCCGACCCCCACACCCTCGGAGGCTGATCGGCAATGACTTGTACGCAAACAGATTCAAAATTTCAGGATAACCTTATCGAATCAAGGGACGCCAGTTGTCGTGCTTGTGCGAATTTTATCCGAGTGCGGCACGATATAAGGAACGCCCACCACATGCGAGGGTTTTGCAAACTTGGTGGACCCGGAGATATGGAATTTAACTTATACCACTCCTCCTCAGAATCCCATAGTTGCCCATCCTTATCAATCGATGATTATAATCTCGAAACCAAAAAGAAAGAAGATTTAATCCAATCCGAAATTCTGGAAATCAGAGAAAAGATCCATAATAAAAGAACCAAAGAATATAAACTATTCAAAGATTTCTTTGACAAAAGCAAAAAAATGGCAGATAAAGAAAATAGGTCCACGTGGGTGTTTACTATAATGGGAAATTTCCTCGAAGAGGGCGCAACCTTTTACGAGTGGTACTACTCATTAAATTGTGATAGGTTCCAAGAATTATGGAAACGAAAAGCACTCAACGAAAGTCAATATAATTTGCTAAAAACAAATATTGTTCGATTCGTGGAGAACAACATTACTTTTCCGGAGTATCAAACATCACCGGGCACACTATTACAAGTGAAAAGTAAATGAGCGATTAGTCCGGGGTCTCCGTCAGGGGCGGAGCCCCTTGACAAACCCACAAAATAAAAGGAGTTGAAAAAGAAAATGTGTATGAAACCCAATGGTATCCCATCTACCGGACCAACGCTGATCACCCATCTCATCGGCAAGGACAATTGTGATCTCGTCTTTGCCACCGATTCCCCGGTTTGTCAGCAATGTCCGGTTTATCTGAGTTGTGATCGTATTTTTGATTGTAATGGTAATAAGGTGAAGGAGTGATGACGGTGAATAAAGAGATATCGTCAAGGGGGCCGCGCCCCCTGACAGAGACCCCCGGGAGTAAGTGGTTGGCTTGGTCCGGGGGTGTGGGGGCGGAAGCCCCCGCGAATACCTCCAAATCACAAATCGCCAAAAATGAATAGTATCGCGCAAATAAAGAACAAACGTTCCACAACTGCCGAGGATCCGGGTTCAATGATAGCGCCCGGTTCCCGGTATAAATCGTGTGACAAGCGATAATAATAAAGAAAGGAGTTGTGGAATACGTCAAGCCATCAAAGTTCATTCACCGCAGATGGAGAATACCGGCGACTAAAACCACTTTCCAAAAACCAAAGAACTGTTTTATCATTGCTTGGCGCGGGTTTGACGCAGGCCGGTATCGCCGACCGGGTGAAAAAATCCCGGCCTTTTATCAACCAGGTAACCAAAAATTTAGAATCGCTGGAATTGATCCAGAGGCGAAAACCAACCTATTTTTATGATCTATCAAACGAAGCCAAAGAACTTCTTTCCGGTACCTCTAAGTTAGATGAATATACCCCGGCCCGGGTCCACAACTTCAAGCGAAAATATAAAATTATATCACGAACCGGGGAACCAACCCGGGACAAAAGAGCGCATTTCGAGAAGTCCTGGAACATGCGGGGCGGAGAACGGAGCAAGTTCTGGTATTCGGGTGATGCCGGAGTACCAAGCGTAACGATTGATTATCATTTTAAAAGACTTGTTATCTATATCGACAAAGGTCAAACCATCCTCGCCCGCGATGTGAAAGAAGCCGAGGCGCTGGGCTGGGCGGCAATCAGAAAAGCCCGGGATCAGTTCGTGCAGGAACAACACGGATTCGGTATTGATTTTGTGGTTGAAGAGATTGGTCAGCCAATCGGCAAACTCCATGCCGGGTTTGTAATGCAGGACAAAGATCCGGTTATCAAAGAGGTCTTGGAGAACGATGGCAAGGTTGGCTATGCCGATTATTGGGTCGATAAAAGCGTGGAAAAGGAAGTTGGCCCCGGGTATTGCGAAGCCGAAACCGCGCAGCAAGAGAATATGACCCGGCTCGGGCGCGGGATCCAGTTCATCGAAACCGTTCAGCCCGAAATGTTTAAAGAACTGGAAAAACTCGGGCCCCTCACATCAGAAGTTCATACCGTTGTCGCCCACCTTCAAAGCGGGCAGGCAGTACGGAATGAAGTTAACCAGTTGATTATGATGTTTGGCAAAGTATTGGAGCAGCAATCGCAAATACTTGAAGCATTAAGTCAAAATGGTATCGGTGTTAAGAAACCGGAAAAAGGGCAGCAGAGGTTGGCGATATGACGGAAGAGATATTGTCAAGGGGGCGCGGCCCCCTGACGGAGACCCCCGGGGTTATTCGGGCAAAAGTCCTGAAAGAACTAAAAGCCGCGTTCAAAGAAGAGGACGAATATTGTGATCAAGTCGTTTGGCATTTCAGTCAGATCATGGCGGTCATTAACAAATATGAAAAGTCATCGGGGTCTCCGTCAGGGGCGGAGCCCCTTGACAAAACCAAACAAAAGAGGTTGATCTAAGGATGTGTAAAAGTTATAGCAACGAGCAAGGCCGGGAATATTGCAGAGAAATCATCGGGTACCCAAAATGTCTTGATGATCCTAAAGAACAATGCCCGCTCAAATCCAAAATCAGAACCCATACTAAGTCATATGTGCCCCCGCCGGAACCAATCCGGCAAAAGATTATTTAACGGGGATATTGCGGGGACTGCCCGCCCCACAACCCCGGGCGCAATAAGAGTACACAAAGTATTAATAGTATCATAAATGATATTATTATGTATGGTAGAAATTGGTTTAATCAAGATCGGGCAAGGTGCCCCAAAACTTGAAACGATGGAAGACTATAATAAAACTTCGGGGACATATTTTGGTTATGATGGGGGGGGCAATTTGCATAGAACTTTTAACACAGTGGAGAAATCAGGATGACCGAGAAAGAAGTTAATATACGGGTTCCCGAGTCATTGAAGGACGAAATAAAAGTGCTCGCTGCCCAAAGACATTTAAGTATGAAGAATTGGATCAAACTGCAAGTAGAACGATCATCGGGGGTCGTGGGGGCGGGGGTCCCCCGCAATGCCTCCAACCAGAACGGAGATGGACCGGAATGATCCCACCAATACGAATCGTAGAAGAAACGATCAACCCAAATTTAATCCAGATTGAATTACCGGACTATCTAAGGGAATGGTACATGGCAGAAACGAAGAGAAAAGATGAACCGGCAGCAGAGCTGGTGATCCGGGATCTGCGGGAATATTACTGTTACCGGCAGGGATTGGATAACGAGAGGGAGCGATTGAAATGAAAGAAAAAGCAGAGTCGCGGGGGCCGCACATCTCCCGAAAGAACAGGTGCGATTATTCCCGGAGGTAGCATGATCCGCCCCGTCGTCGTAGACATGTTCTGCGGAAGCGGCGGTGAGAGCCAGGGGATCGCATGGTCCGCACAGAAAGCCAGAGGTGAAATAAAATGAAGGTCTTGATTGCCTTCGAATGCTCCGGAATTGCCAGGGAAGCCTTTGCCAAAAAAGGACATTTCGTAACCTCTGTTGATCTCAATAAAAGCGAGATCCCATGCAGTAAATATGCACAACATTGGCAGATCGATATTAACGAAGCCCTGAAAGTAAATGGCGATGATGACGGCCCCTGGGATCTGATAATTGCCTTTGCTCCCTGCGATCACCTCGCAGTATCCGGCGCCCGATGGTTCCCGGAGAAGCGAGCTGATGGCCGGCAACAGGCAGCGATTAATCTCTTTATGAAGATCGTGAATTATCCGGTTGAAAGGATCTGCATCGAGAACCCGGTTGGCATCATGTCCACTCTGTACCGGAAACCGGACCAGATTATCCAGCCGTGGGAATACGGGCACGGAGAGACAAAAAAGACATGCCTGTGGTTAAAGAACCTCCCGAAACTCGTACCAACCAACATTGTGCCCGGGCGTGAACACCGCGTACATCTCATGGCACCGGGCCCCACCAGAGCCCGGGACCGGGCCCGGACATACCCCGGGATTGCGGAGGCAATGGCAAGCCAATGGGGGAATTTAAAATGATCTGCCCGAAAATAGCCGAGGCCCTGACCGCAGGCTACATGAGGGAACTGGTAGGAGCGACGACATGACCGAATATCCCGACGACTGCAAGGATTACGAAGGCGCCATCAAATGCAAGCGGTTCAGCATGTCGTGCGCCATGTTCCACGCAATGATCGGAGATCAAACAAAAGAGTGCCCGTTCTATCGAAAAAAGGAGGTGGAAGATTGAGCGCACAAGGACTATACGAGCAGCATTTAGAAGACGCCCTGCGGGATCTCCTGCACTGGCACCGGAACGGAAACCGGCTGACAAAACAAGACGCACTTCAGAAGCTGAACAAAACGGTGAGCGAGAAGATCGAAGAGATCCAGAGGGAGGAAAAGGATGACTGAAAAAACAATTAGGAAATTCCTTGAGGATTGTTGCTGCAAACCATCAGCAAGGTTTTGTAACGACGACCCGGTTTGCAGATATTATGAGCCTGGTACGGGTGACTGTTTGCATCCAAAGAATCCGTTAAGGAAAAGGGATGAGCGCCCATGATCCCCCGGAGTTCCCGCTCAAAGACCCGGTCCCGGTGCGACTGTGGGCATAAAATCATTCTCGTAGACGGTCACTGGGAACACGCGGAACCACACCCCGAACATGCCTGTTCTTGTACCGAACCAAAGCCGAGCAAACATATCGCGCAGTTCCGGACGGAAAAAATCGCCCGGGCGCAGGTGTCAGCATGATCGAATCGGATGAGATCAGATTTTACCGTGCCGTAGGCGAATACGGGTTCCTCAGCAATCTCCATAAATGCCCGGTTATTTTTGATTGCCGTAAGTTTACCCGTGCCGAAACCGCGTACCAGTACGGGAAGCCCCGCGAAATTGCGACGGCAGAATGGATCGTTTCCGCTCCAAAACCACATCTCTGTGCCGCCGCCGCACACGCGCTCTTTGCCTTTGATATCCGGTCGGACTGGAATGAGATCAAAGTCGACCGGATGCGGCAGGTTCTTGCTGCAAAATTCGACCAAAACCCGAACCTTGGAGGTTTGTTGTTGCATACATACCCGGCTCAGTTGATCGAAGAATCAAAGACCGATGCATTCTGGGGGCTCGGGAAATCTGGCAAAGGGAAGAATATGCTCGGTATTCTCCTGATGGAACTACGCGAAGAATTCAGAAAAGATGCGATAAAAAGGCAGCGGGAGGTAACAGCATGATCGAAAAATCAAGGATGCAGAGACAGGTAGTTCCGGATCTGGCGAACATCCCGCACACAGTATACGATTGTGGGAAAAGAGGTCCGGGCGGGGAATGCAATCACGATTGGGGGGTGCAATCGCACTATACCTATTGTACCGGCGTAAGGGCTCAAATATTCGGGGATTGGCCAAAGGGCGGCTGTCCGAAGGGGTTTCCATGATCTGGCACCGGAACGGAAACCGGCTGACAAAACAAGACGCACTCCGGAAGTTGAACAAAACGGTGAGCGATAAGATCGAAGAGATTCAGAGGGGGGGGGGAAATGATGATTGATATTTCATCGTTTGAAGGGTTTTGCGTGTGTATTGGTTTTGGGGTTGTCGGATTTGTTGCAGGGTATACTATAAGAGTGATGCAAACATTCGAAGGATGTTTGGTTATTGACAACAGAGGGAAACCATGACAGAGCAGCCGAGTCCATATAGGTGCGAGACATGCGGGAAATATCAACTTGATCCGTCAGAACCAAATTTCTGCCCGGTAGATTATGAAAGCATCCACGAAAAATTCTCTGATATAGATGATGACATCGTTGGAAGGATTGCAGGATTCACCCATCATAATACCGTTAATTGTTGTGGTTGTGCCAGCCATCCAGCATTACAGCAGGTGCCGGAAACGGAACCCAAATGTTGTCACAGTACGCCATGTTGCCTTGGTTGCAGACAGATAACAGCAGCCGCAGCAGCTATCAAGCAGGAACGGGAGCGCATCCGGGAAGCGGTATCGGTATTGTTAGACTCGGTGAGCAAACAGTCACGGAAAGATGAAAAGAAATTCGATGGTTATGGTTCAGATTATCTTTATGACCGTGGTAAAGCAGCAGGCGTGGCGATATTCTGCGAACAGGATGGATATAAGGATATTCTGGCAATTATTGACAATGGAGGGAAATGATGACAGAGCAGCCGAAGGAATACATCATCACGGAAGACGAACTGGACACTTTAGACAACATGGATCAGAACGATTTTGTCCGCGACCTTTTGGAGAGAGTTCGTTCCCGCCCGGTCATCATCTCACCAGAGGGAGCCGCGCCGGAACCGGATTATTCTCGACACAATCCGCGAATCGAATTAAGAAAAGTCTGTGAGCAAGAAGCACACGACGCCGCGATACGGCAGGATGAACGGGAGAAAGCGCTTCCATTAGTCAAAGCGGCACGGGAAACCCAAGCAGAACTATTCCGTGTGTGTTGGGATAAAAATCTCATTGAACTTGTGAAGCAACTCGGATCTGATTTGCGAGCGATTGAAGGATCTCTCCAGAAGAGGGAAGTGCCGGAATGATCCGCGCCAAACAAATCGGCTCAATCAAATGCCCGAAATGCAAACAAGAAGTTGTCCGGGGCCAGGACCAGGATGGCGAATGGCAATTGTTTGATCCGGAAACCCGCGAGATCCATGTTTGCAAACCGAAGAAACCCCAAGACCCGGCACCAGAATTTATGAAAGGTTCTCAAATCCCGCGAGGGGGGGAAGAGTCGCGGGGGTTGCCGACCCCCACACCCCCGGAGGTCAGCGGTTGGGTGCAAGCCGACGAAAAAGGAGAGGTTGTTTTGTTCAGCGGAATGGGCAGCCAAAACACGCCGAAAATTATTCTCAGCGAGTTATTGCCATTTGTTCGGTTTAAGGTTAACATTGTAAACAAACCAAAGGAGTTAAAGTAAAAATGGATGAACTAACTGCCGCGATGGAAGAAAGCGGTTTTAACAAGGAATCTATCGCTCGGATTAAACGATTGTTGCAAATGCAACCCACCGAATCCGAAAAGAAACGATGGGAAGAAACGGGCATCATTAAAGACGGGCAAATTCAGGCAGATAAAGATGAAGTGGAACATTTTGACATCATAACAATCGCTCTGTGGGATCTTTGCTATCTCGGGGGACTAAAACGTCATTTAGGTTCGGGGTCTCCGTCAGGGGCGGAGCCCCTTGACAAACCCGCCGTAAAATAAGGTGAAGAATGATCCGACCAACCCGCCCGCAAAAGATCCGGAAATGGCTCGATAATTACATCAGCAGCTTACCACCGGGAACAATCTTCGCGGCGGCCAGCTTGCGGATCCCATTAAACAGCTCAACAACCAGCATAGCGGAATTCCTGAGATCGTGGGAACCGGAGAAGATAGAACATATCATGATCAAATCTAAAGGTTATTGGAGGAAAAAGTAGGTATGTCTAGAAACAAAGAAGAAACGGTATTGTCAAAGGGGGCCGACGCCCCCTTGACAGAGAACCCCCGGGAAGTTTCCCGCGAAGTTTGGGGATGTGGATTTTTTTGGGAGGGAGATTGCACCGATCAGGATTCTGGGTACTATGGATTAAAATGTCCCTTCAACAAACTAACAGAATGCGCGACACACAACGACAACCTATCGAGGCTCCATTAAGGGCTCTCCTTTGAGACGGAGGGAGTACAGGAATTGGTGTATGATGCAAATCCGTCCGGACGATCAAGTATTAGATTCGTTCATCATTTACAGCAAAATAGCAAAAGCCAAAAGCGACGTTGATAAATTTATGACCGGGTACCATTTTTGGGTGTGGAAAATAAGGAAAGAAATTGGATAGTCCCGGATCCAGTCTGGGGGTGTGGGGGTCGGCGACCCCCGCGACTCTAAAAAAAAATAACCACCAAAACTCTTTTTAACTATCAAAAACTATCTACTTAATGATTATGCCTCCTTTGGGAAAATGCCCGTACCTAAAATATGGATTTAATGAAGAAGGCCATACAATAGTAACCTGCCCGGCACCGGAGAAGTGCCCGCGCAAACACAACCGGCCCCCGGAACACCCGATAAGCCAATCGTGCTGGAAGGTGGAACTTGACTGATCCGCTTGTATCTGTGGTGATCCCGTGTTACAATGCCGAGCAATTTATAGAGGAATGCATTGGATCAATACAAACACAGGATTACCCAAACATTGAAATTATTATTGTTAACGACGCAAGTACAGATCATAGCCAAGATCTCATTCAAAAAATGCAGCAACAAGATAACAGAATATCATTAATAACCAACCTCATTAACAAAGGCGAATGTTATACATCGACCGTCGGATTTAGAATGGCGCGGGGAGAATACCTTTGCAGGCTATCCTCCGACGACGCATTTACAAGCCCGGATCACATTCCCCGTCAAGTGGGCGAGATGGAAAAATACAATGTTGATTGGTGTTACAATAATGCATACACCACCGGATCCACGCGAAGCTCTGCGCAACCGCTCGAAACAGCGTGGATAAACCCGCCCATAAAAAACGCGGCAACGATATTTCAGATCTTTGACAATTTGGTACTAAAACATCCGTATGTTTGTTACCTTATTGCAGGGAGAAAAAACCCGGTAAATTCCAGTACCATCATGTTCCGTGCGTCAACCTACCGTAAAAACAACCTTACCTGGGGCAACTCAGATATACGATCCATTTGTGACGGTTATTTATTAGCAAGATTATTCCTATTGAAATTAAAGGCCCGAGCAATCTGCAAAAGGGATGTATTTTATCGGGTACACCCGGGGCAAGCAACCGGCAAACCGGAAACAAACAAAGATCTAAAACGACACCGGGATAAGGTGTACCTCGAAACACAAAAACCAAAATACCCGCTATGGGTACGGGCAGCATCTAAAATCTTGGCGAGGTCTTATTAATGAACACCAAAACCATTTCTTATACTGCAGCGAATTCAATCCCGCTTAAAATATTTAAGAATCCGGATGTAGGGATCGCATTAAGCCAAGGGAGGATACCGCCCATCCACGTTCAGATTATCCCCACAAACCGATGCAACCTTAATTGCAAGTTCTGTTCTTGCAGTAACCGGGACAAATCCTTGGAGCTCTCGTTGGAACAGATAAAAACGCTTTGTAAAGATCTAAGGGATCTCGGGTGCAAGTCGGCAACCATTACCGGAGGGGGGGAACCTCTCATGCATCCGAACATCCACGAAGTTCTAAAACTTATCTCAAATTACAATATTAAAATCGGGCTGGTAACAAATGGTCTCCTTTTAAATAAACTAACCGCATCGGACTTTGAAAATATAACGTGGTGCCGGATCTCTTGCTCAGACGACCGTTCGTTTGACGCGGTGCAGGAAACGTTGGATGTTGCTGTGTGCGAAGGGAAAGGTGTGGATTGGGCATTTTCATATGTGGCAAGTGGAGAATTTAACCCAAACAACCTCACAAAATATATCCATTTTGCTAACGCCCACAACTTCACCCATGTTCGGGTCGTATCGGACCTTTGCAATCTCAATAGTGTCCCGGACATGGATTTAATCAGGTATTGGGTAAAAGATGCCGCGTGGGAAATCGATTTATCCAAGGTGATTTTTCAGGGCCGCAAACAGTTCGATTCCGGCCAAAAAGATTGTTGGATCTCCTTATTAAAACCGCTCATTGGCGCAGATGGATACATCTACCCTTGCTGCGGGGTACAATACGCGCACAAGGAATATGAACGGGACAACCCGGAAACAATGCGGATGGGGCGGGTAGAAAATATAAAAGAGATATACAAAACCCAAACGCCATTCTGTGGGTCAAATTGTTACCGGTGTTACTACACCAATTACAACGACATCCTTAATCAGATGATGCAATCCATAGATCATGTGGAGTTCGTATGAAGGTTTTTTTCTTTGGGGATCTTCGTTCCCCCTTTATAAAACAAGATCGGGAAATTTTAGCGGAAGACAACGAAATATTTACTTATGATATATCCCCCTACACCAAGATGGGAAAAATGCGGAACATCCTCCATCCTTTAAACTCCCTATTATGCGCCCCGGAAATCTGGAAAGCAGATTTAGTGTGGTGTTGGTTTGTAGACTATCCGGTGCTTCCCCAGTTGGTTCTTGCTAAACTGTTTCGCAAACCCATAGTGATCCACATCGGGGGGTGGGAAATATACAATGCGCCAGAAATACAATATGGGAACCAGCGCAACATAATCCGGGGGTGGATATCGCGGCAGATAATACAATATTCTACCAGGTGTATCACCCCAACGGAGATTTATAAGAACGTTGCATTAAAATTAGTGCCCGGATGCAAACCCGTAGTGATCCCAAATTTTGTAGACACATCTCTTTGTGATGCGGACATTCCGGAAAAAGAACCCCTATGTGTCACAGCGTTATGCGCTATGTCAGCGGCCCCGGTCAAAGGCGTTTCATATTTTGAGGCAGCGGCAAAAATCTTAAAATCCCAAGGCATCGAATTCCGGGTTATAAATGGATTAAGCCGATCAGACTATATCAAAATACTTCAAAGGGCGCAAGTATACTGTCAACTCTCATACTTAGAATCGTTCGGGGTATCATTGGTTGAAGCGATGGCATGTGGATGTGTGCCAGTGGTCTCTAACCGGGATGCATTACCGTGGATTGCCGGGGGGTCGGGTATTGTTGTCCCTTATGGGGATCCGGTAGCAACCGCCGAGGCAATTAAAAAAGCAATGGGGATGGACGGATCAGAAGCAAGGGAGAGGGCTCGTTATTTCTCCCGGGAAAAGAAACAAGCTAATATGAGACTGTTAATAAAAGATCTTACCGCTCCAACAATAGAAACGTCTGTACCAAGCGAACCATTTGAGGTGTAACTATGAAGATCCTTTTCATAATGCCAAAATTTAACAAAGGGCAGGGATTAATATACGATCCAAACGACAACACACCGGATTATAATTATCTGATCCCGATAGGTATGCCTTATATCGCAGCGTACCTTAAACAGAATGGATATAAAGACGTTCACGGAATTAATCTTAACCACCATTGCGGGACCGTGGAGCAGCAGGTAAAAGAAGCGGTCTCAAAAATTCATTATGATGTAATATTTACTGGTGGCCTATCTGCCGCATTTCTCGAAATAAGAGATATAGTTAGGTTCATCCGAGAAGTTTCCCCCGCAACAATTGTTGTGGTTGGTGGCGGACTGATCTCATCTGAGCCGGAAGTGGTTATGCCACTCATCAAGCCGGATTTTGGGATCATATTTGAAGGGGAGGAAACTGCGCTGGAACTAATAAACTGGTTAAGCCATTGCCCGGATCCAATTGATGACAAAGAAATCAACGGCCTGGCATTTTTTAACATAGATGGAAAACTACACATCTCGCCCAAACGAGAACCAATAAAAGATTTAGACCGGCTGCCGTTCCCGGATTTGGATATGTTTGATTACGAAGAGTACATTTGTAACCAATACACCGGCTCATGGAATCTTTATTCAAGGGATCATAATCCAAGGCCCTATGTTCTCGTGGGTTCCCGGGGTTGTATCGCGGCCTGCACCTTTTGTTTTCATACGACCGGCCCCAAATATTACCAACGCTCCATAGAAAGTATTATGCAGGAAGTCCGGTATGCCGTGGAAAAATACAAGATCAATTTCTTTACGTTCCAGGACGAACTCTTTGCCTACGACAAACCCCGGGCATTGGAATTTTGCCGGCAATTCGGAGAATACATTTCCACTCTTCCATGTATGGTTGAAATGTATTGCAACCTGCGGGTAGATTGCGCCGACAAAGAAATCTTGGATGCAATGAAAAAAGCGGGCAACACTGTTATCGGCCTTGGGTTGGAATCAATGAGCCCGGTTGTCTTGAACAGCATGAGAAAACACATTACTCCGGAACAAACCAAACGGTGCTTTGAGCTTATTGCAGGAAACCAGCAGGTCCCCCAGGGCGTATTTATTTTTGGGGATCCGGCAGAAACGTTGGAAACCGCAAAAGTTACGATTGATTTTATAAGAGACAACCCACATTTGACCAGGGGCGGTGTGTTCATCGGGTTCATCATTCCATTCCCCGGTACAAAGATTTACCGCGATGCCGTAAAATCCGGATTGATCCCGGATGAGGCGCAGTTCATAGAAGATCTATGTTCAAAGGGGTATGGCCCGGAACGCACTATGAACTTTACCAAACTCTCGCCAAACAATTTTGAGAAACTAAAAAATATGGTTTATACTGCAGTGGACTCCTTAAAACCCCACGCAGTCCCGAGCATTATAGAAAGTCTTGATGGCAAAGTCGGTGTGTGGGTAACATGCCCCCATTGTGGGAGGTTGCAACACTATCTTAACACGGGCGATCCCAACCTTACTTACGTGCCCATTATCTGCCAGAATCCAAATTGCAAAGGGCGGTTTGATATTGTTTGTCAGAGATTTGCAATCGCTAAATGGCTCATAAAAACCTTTGGTTTTAACAGGGTTTGGTGGATCAGAAAGTTAAAGCAGGATGCCGGAAAAATTAAGAAACAAATACTGGGGTGAATAATGGGAAAGATTATGGAAACAACAAAACAAATCCTACCCATAAAAAAAATATCGCGTAACTACTTTCGGTTAAGTGTGGGGGCAGGGCTTGTTGGCGCACCACTCGGGTGGTTATTTAACTCAGTTGAGATTTATGGTATTTTTCGTCAGTTTATCCTTGCATATGCTCCCTGGATCTCAATGGGGCTATTTGCATCTGTGGGCTGTCTCTTAATATTCCTGTTTACCTTTTTTGTAGGATTTGTATGGGAACGTCTTGGTTTGGTAAAAGAACAAACCGCTTTCCTTAACGACGAAGCCAACCCACAATGGAACGCATTTTTAGAAAGATACCGGGCAGACGCCGAATTTATAAAAGAGAAACTAGAAGGGATCAAAAAATGAAATCGCCGTTAGTATCGATAATAATCCCAGCATACAACGCAGAAAAAAACATCCACGAATGCCTGGATTCGGTTATTGCTCAAACATACTGGAACTGGGAAGCAATAGTTGTTCTCGCGCCATCTACAGATAAAACAATGGATATTTTGCGGGAGTACTATTTCAAAGAAGCCAGGATTAAAATTATCCGGGAAAAAACAAAATCTACATGTGCCACAGCAAGAAACATCGGGTACGAAAAAAGCAAGGGGGAATATATTAAATTCCTCGATTCTGATGATTGGCTCGAACCGGATTGCCTTACACAAATGATATTTACATTACAAAGCAATCCGTTTTTATTGTGGTGCGTAAGTTATGAGAAAACCCACGATCAAAGTATCACACACACAATGGGTGATTTTATAATCACCCAAATCCCCGGAACTCATGTCGGCATCGGGGGTATAGGCGGGATATTGTTCAGAAGAAAATGTTTGGAGTTTGTAAAACAAAAATGGGGGTACCTATTTTTACCCTCAATGGGGCACACCGATGATGGCGATCTCACATTAAGATTAAAGCCATACCCGGTAACGGTTATCCCAAAAGTACTCAGTCATTATAGGTGGCACGATAATAACTTAACAAACAACACCGACCCCATCGATCAATCGTGGGGGCTTACTTGCATGTGCTGGAGAAACAAACGGTACGAATTTTTATGGTACCATTTTAAAAACACCCTGATCCATTGTGGGAACGCCCTTACCGGGGTGGATCTGGTTAAAGAGAAAAAGAGGTTATTCGGATGATACCGCAATCATATTTCGAGATAACCGCGCAAATGGGCTGCAAAGTGAACTGCCTAAAATATTGCCCGCAGGAAAAGATATTAGCGCAATACAAAGGCAACCGGGTAATGTCATTTGAACTGTTTAAGAAGTTCATGGAAACAATACCCGATGGATTACCGATCTTTTTTAGCGGGTTATCAGAACCGTTCCAGAACCAGGAATGTATTGATATGATCGAATGGTGCCACGAACACGGGCATCCTATCACCATCTTTAGTACATTAACGGGTTTGACACCAGAACACGCGAAACGGCTGGTAAAAATTCCATTAACAAAATTAGTTCTCCATCTCCCAGACGCGTACCGTAACGCCAAGATCCCCAATCACGATCCGCAGTACCAGGAAGCCCGTGCCATTGTTGAGGACGGAATCGAAAACATCGAATTTATGAATATGGGCGGTCTATTCAAATCCCATCTCTGCGAAGGGATGGCACGGCACAACACCCCTATAAAGAAACACGGGCGGCGTACCTGCATCTTCCTTCAAACGCCCGGTTACCAACTCAGTCCCAACGGCGATGTTTGTTTCTGTTGTATGGTCCGGGGCATCACAGAAAAAGTGGGCAATCTTTACGAAGAAACATACCCGCAGCTCGCGGCGAAACATCCCGCGATGTCACATCGCATGGCAACCGATCCCAATTCAATTTGCCACATCTGCACCATTGGGGAAAAGTATTGGTTAATGAGGATTAATGAAATAAAAGAATGGTTGCTTGGCGGGAGGACTATTATGCAGGTCTTATCCGGGGGAATCTTGGCCGGGGATAAAAACGAGGTTTTGAAATGACGAAAGAAGAGTCGCGGGGGTCGCCGACCCCCACACCCCCGGAATGCACCTTTGGCGCTTATGAGATGACATTGCCAAAATCTTTTAAAATCTCCACATTTGTTAAAGAGGCAAAGTCTGGTCGTAATGGATTTTGGTTGATTGCATTCCCGGAGCCAGAGATTGTTCGGTTTAAAGGTGTTTTAATTCCAGAATATGAACGGGTTATTCTTGACATACTTCCTTGTGATAATATTGCTTATACCCCGGCGGCAATGGGTTCGGCACTTGAAGTTATTAAAAGATTAAAAGCAACAGAACTCTATTTCAATGGGAATAAATTACCAATTCCAAACGCGAAATAGGTATTGCTTTGAGGGTGGGTTAATATGCCAGATTTAAAAATTGACAAAACATATAAAATGGGAACAACCGATTGGATCCCCTTAATTGATGCTATGGGATATTTATCCCACTTGCCCCAATGCGGCGACGTTGCTCAAAGACTCCATGATATTTTTGTTGCTGCTAAAGAAGGAAAATATTATTTTATTGAAATGGAGTATGAAGATCAAGAGGGGAAGTGTTTTGTTGTGGGGCACGAATTTGAAGTTACAGAAGATGGGAGCAAGAAGATTGTTTCAAGTAAATCGTCGGGGTCTCCGTCAGGGGCAGAGCCCCTTGACAAGATCGTAAAGAAAAAGGAGTGAATATGCTTGTGGGATCAAATAGGAATAATACTATCAATCATCGGAAGTCTAATATCAGTGGCCGGTTCAATCGAAAACAACATTTTTCGAAGACACCAACTAGCAATGCAGATATGGGGGTACGGCTCGAATCCGGTTTTATTAATATGGTCTCTTGGGCTATCACTCCACTGGTGGGACGGGGGGCTCAGCGGATTGCCGCTTGTGGGGATGTACTTCGTGTTCTCGACCTCGAACCTTTATGGGTTGATTAAAAAATGACGGCGAACAAAATAAATTGGGGAAATGACAGTGCGGGAGAACTCTTTGAGAAATTGGTTTTTGGAAACTCTAATACATCTTGGGGTATCCGCGCGATCTCATTTATCTGCGCATTAGGTATCACTCTTTGGTTACTGCAAATAACGGGGTGGTAAAGGATGACGATCAAATGCCCGGTATGTCGGGAACCAATGCGGGCGACCGATAACGGCTTGGAACAATTATGGGTCTGCATTAACTGCCCCGGAGTAAGCCAGACGGTGAACCCGGCAGATATGGTGCAACACCGGAGAGCGATGGGAAAAGGCGGGAGACAATGATTGAACTTGTTGTTGTGGGCGAACGCTTTTACAAAGAATCCCAAACGTGGATGAGCCCTATTTACCGCGAAAAACCAAAAGGGGTATTCTATAGATATGATTGGGGATTTATGTGCCTTGACATGATGGCAGGGAAAGAGCTTCACATCCGTTCGGCAACAAAGAAAGAAATTGCATTTTTTGAAGAAAAACTAAACGAACATCTTATAAAAATGGGGCATCAAAAAGGATTGCGTGCTCAGGTTGTCGCCCAACAAGACTTCTTCGATTTTGTCCTTCCGGAAATAGGAAAACCTTTGGTGATGTCCGATTAACCCCCCGGGGTCTCCGTCAGGGGCGGAGCCCCTTGACAAAACCAATAGAAACGTTTAATACGGATACAAGTGAGTACATGTATGTGCGGAAACGCACAGGAGGGGACTAATGGAACGGATTGGTATCCGGGGTCCACGAAGCCTCCTTGACCGGTTAAATAAGCTCTGTGCGAGTGATGAAGTAAAAAAAGGAAAACGACCGACACAGGCCCAAAAACTGGACGAGTTGATCACAAAGGAGGAAACAAGAAAATGAAAACAAGATCCAAATTAATGATGATCACGGCGCTGCTGGTATTTGCAGCACTAATCGGATGTACGCTGGCATCAGCGCATGTATACGTACCGCTATATCAGGATAAGTATGTGAATCCAAGCGACAGCGACACACCGGTTGGTACCGGGGATGTTTACGTAACTACGCGGTGCATGAACAACCTTATGGATAGCCCGATTATTATCTATCGGGTTGATACGAGCCTCACCTTTACCAACGAACACACCATTAGCGCATCCGACGCTGCAAAGCTAATTACCGATCCCAACGATAATGAAACAATGGATTTCAGCATCGACGGGCACCAGGACTATCCGCTTGCTGCAGGCACGTTTATATTCGAACTGGCAAACGGTAATGCGGGCAACCCAGAGTACGCGATTGTAAATGTTGTCCCGGGAAATAACTATCACATTACATTTCTCGGGCACGCGGCAAGCACCGCGGGAACACCCGTATCTGTATCAGTAAAGCCAACCGGCAAAATAGAGATTATCCTTGCCTTGTATGCCCCCGATATGACAAAGGGTTCCGGGAACCCCACGGGTTCCGGTGTCAAACTTGATTTTGCAAATCACTTCGGGGTAAAGGATGTAACGGGTATTGTCCAGAATCTTGTCAACAGCGGCCAGACATCGTTTGTTGTATCAAATGCAAATCTCGGAGGAGATCCGGCATACGGGTGGTATAAGGCGCTCTCTGTTACCTATACCGACGCGACAACCACTACTATTAAACTCGGCGGGAAAACAATCACCATCCCGGTTGTAAAAGCCGCATATGTGAGAGAGGGCGCAACAATCATTCTCTAACTTTTTTAAGCGAGGTAAAAAATGACAAAAGAAAAACGCCCGGTTGGAAGACCGAAAAAGAACCCGGCACCGGAAACCCCAACAAACCCGGACTGTGAACCGGCAACGAAAGCGTATGTGAAATGTCTGCTGAGAAAAGTATTGCCCCATAGCCATAAACAAGACATCAAATTTTCCGCGTCCGGAATAGGTGCCTTTGTCATGTGGTTTGTGGCTATACTTACAACCCTTGGTTTAGGTACTTCTGATGGTGGTGGCTTTTTACCTTTCGGATGGTACCCGCCAACGGGGTATTGTTTAGCAGTGGCAGCTGCCCTTTCGTGTGTTGCTATAGATCTCGGTATGAGTGGAGAAGAACGCACTTGGGGGTACATATATGATTTAGAGAACACAGAAAAAATAAAAGCAATCCAAAAATGGGAACCACCGGTTTGTAAAGACAAGAACGACTGCGAATAACCCACATCTTTTTTTATCAACGATCCATTAAGGGGTCTCCGTCAGGGGGCTTTGCCCCCTTGACAATACCTAACAAAATCAATAGAAACTATTGAACTTTATATAAATACTTTTGAGTTATTACTACTTCAACAGATACGGAATGAAATGTTACTATTGTGGCCATAATAACGTAGATCACAAAGTCAAGCATCCCATAAGGTGCCCAAGATGCGGGAATCCATATGGGCAAAAACCGGTACGTGAGCTGCGCGGCAGGTGGACCAAATGAAGTACGCAGCGATATTTATCCTGACTCTTTGTTTGTTTGTTGGTGCGGTATCGGCCGCAGACCTATCTACAACACAAGGACAGGGACAAGCAATTCTTAACCATGTTGGTGGTGCAAACATCACCTTCACCAACATCCATACCGGTACGACCGTTTCTTCCAACATTATAATAGATGGTGGGGTAATGACGCCCACTTATGTTGGCCCATCAGTAACGAGGACATCGTGGGGGACCGGGCCAAACCAAACGGCGTCGGATGTTTAT
>Ga0181520_10004457_pt1 | contig 23394 bp, 19 predicted proteins | sample PEATcosm2014_Bin_29_FD_132451 | JGI IMG/M metagenome (GOLD analysis project Ga0181520, IMG submission 132451) | Peatland microbial communities from MTU Mesocosm Facility, Houghton, MI, USA - PEATcosm2014_Bin02_30_metaG | ecosystem: Environmental > Terrestrial > Soil > Wetlands > Peat | place...
CGTGCTGACGATAAATGAAATCGTAATTGTCGCTCTTGTCGAGCGCCGACAAAAGTTTGCCGCCGATTTCGGGCGCGATGCCGATTTTGACGTATTCGTTTTCGAGATAAACCATGTGATACGTTTTCTCGCCGCGGACGTTGGTAAGGTTGTCGTAGAGCGGATACGGGTAGATGCGGCCCTGCGCGCCCTGCGATTCGCGGCCAAAATAAAACATCGGGTTCGGTTCGGGCGGGCCGGCTGCGTAGGTGGGAATGACTTCATCCACCTCGCGCAACGTGACGGTGTCGGCGGACACGGTTCGCGGCAGGAGCAGAAAGGTGGCGGCGAAGGAAATTGCAGCCAGACAAAACAAACGAAGGTTTGGTTGGTTCATATTTTGAAACAGGTTGACGCTTGATGCTACACAACACGGGATACGCCGGCAAGGATTTGCCAGCAACAAAAGAATGCCAATAGTTTGTCGGAGGATGACGATTATTGACTCGCTTAAATCTCCGACAAATGCCGCGTTATCTTATTTGACCGCCGCTGGCAATCATTTTGGCCGGCCCGGCGCGGGATAATTCCGGGCCGCATCATCCAGCACGAGAACCCAGTCGTTGTCGGCGCCGACCGAGGGCGTGGTGAATTCGCGCGTGTCGGTTTTCGCGAAACTGTCGAATTGTTTTGCCCCGCCGGTTCGCGGGTCATACCACCAGGCGGCGAGTTTTGCGCCGGAGAGCTTGCCGGTGTTGATGGTGACGTTGGTTTTGCCGCTGGGCAGATAGACAAATGTGTAGCCGCCATCCGCGCCGCGCATGGCCTCGATGCGTTCGACGGCGCGCGTGCTGACGTCGCCGGCAATCAGCGATTGATCGGGCATGCGTTCGAGCGCGGAGCGGGATTCGATGAGGCGGCGGATGTATTGCACCTGGCCGGAGCCGGGCAATTTCAGCGCCTCCTTCCAGGACATTGCGGTGCCCCAGCGGGTGACGACGCTTCCGCCGACGTTGAAACCATAGACTTCGCCCTGTCCGTAGGAGAGACCCGCCGCGCCGGCAAACACGTCCAGATACGCGGATCGCCTGATGTCCACCGCCTGTATGCGCCGGGCGTCGGCCCCGCTGACCAGCCCGTCGGTTATGTTTTCGTAGCCGGGTTCCATGTCCAATGTCGGCTTCACCGGAGTCTTGGCGTAATCGTTTCCGACAAGTTGAAAGTCCGTCGTGTTGATGAAATGTCCCGACTGGATGGAATTGAAATCAAGCCACGGCGAATTCTGAAACCAGAAGGACGAACTCTGCCGGCCGGTGGGATGGTAGCTGATCATGATTTTATTGACGCCAACGGCCTTGGCGCCTTCGATCAATCCCTGCGCTTCCAGATCAGTGATGTGTTGAATCTTCACACCGGCCTCGCCTGCCGCGGTCGAGTCGCCGCCGAGAATCCAGAAAATATTCCGCCGGGCATAGCGCTGGGCCAGAAACTTGCAGTAAGCCTGCATTTTTTCCGGCGTGCCTTCGGTTCCCAGCCTGTCCCCGGCATTTTTGTGCCAATACGGCAGCAAGGCCACATACATTCCATGCGCTTCGGCCTTGTCGAGAATTGAATCCACGTTTTTGTAAAACGCCACATTGATCTGGCCGAGATCGCCGTTGACAAAGGGAAGCTGGCCATCGGCATTGGTTTGCCGGGTGTAATCCCAAAGGGCGATGACGCCTTGAACGACGTTGAAACCCTTGGCCTTGCGATCATCCAGGTAGGCGTCCACGTCGGCGGGGCTGGCGTGATCGAAGATGCCCCATGCCGTGTCCGCCTGCCAGAAAAACGGCGTGCCGTCGGCCTTGACGAAGTAACGGCCATTGTCGGAAACGCGAATCGCCGGCAATGGTTTCACCGTGTGGCCGGTGTTTGTCGCGCAGCCGGTCAGCCCGGCGAGAATCAACAAGACGCAAACCTGAAATTGAGGAGTGAATCGAAGAGGAATGATTTTCATGGTTGCAAAGTAAGACGCTTTGCTTCCGAAAAAGGTGACAGTCCGCGCCGCGTGGTTTAATTTCCCGCCATGCAGCAAACGATGTTGACACTCGGCCATTCGCCCGATCCCGATGACGCCTTCATGTTTTACGCGCTGGCGAAGGATTTGATTCCGGCGCGCGGCTTCCGCTTCCGGCACATCTTGCAGGACATCCAGACGCTGAACGAGCGCGCCACGCGCGGCGAACTGGACATCACCGCCGTCAGCATCCACGCCTACGCCCACGTCTCGGACAAATACGCGCTGCTGCCCAGCGGCGCGAGCATGGGCGACGGCTACGGCCCGATGCTCGTGGCCAAACGGAAATATTCGCGCGAGGAAATGGCGCAGAAAAAAATCGCCGTGCCCGGCACCATGACCAGCGCCTTTCTCGCGCTGCAACTCTGGCTCTCTGAAATGCGGAATTCGGAGTGCGGAACGCGGAGTGAAAAGTCCGAGATTCCGCACTCCGCACTCCGCACTCCGCACTTCAACTACGTTGTGGTGCCGTTCGACCAGATCTTTTCCGCCGTCAAAAATGGAATTGCCGATGTCGGCTTAATCATCCACGAAGGCCAGTTGACTTACCAAAACGAAGGCTTGGTGGTTTGCGAAGACCTCGGCGTCTGGTGGGGCGGACAAAACGGCGGACTGCCGCTGCCGCTGGGCGGGAACGTCATCCACAAGAAATTCGATCCGGCAACGCGCCGGGAAATCTCCGGCATATTGACCGCGAGCATTCAATACAGCCTGGACCATCGCGCCGAGGCGGTGCAGCACGCACTGCAATTTGCCCGCGACATGGGCCGCGACTTGGCCGACAAATTCGTGGGGATGTATGTCAACCACTGGACGCTGGATTACGGCGAGCGGGGCCGGGAGGCGATCCGCCGTTTTCTCGGCCAGGCCTTTGAGCGCGGCCTGATTCCGCACCGTCAGGAATTGGAGTTTGTCGTCTGACTCGGTTGTTCAGTCTATCCTCATATTAGCACACCAACCGCCACGGCGGCGGGGCAATGACACAAGAAGATATGGATACATAAGCATCTGCATCTCATCATGTAGCGCCTATCTCCTTAGGAGGAGGCGGCAAAATCCTCATATCTTAATGCTGTCATGATTAAATCTATGCTGTCATGGATACAAACTCCAAATCGCGTAATCCGGTCTTCAATGGCATCATTATACTGCCGAAGCATTACTTCTTTATCAACCTCATCATCAAATCGAAAGCTCATATCATTCTCAAAACCATATTTCTCTGCTAATCTGGAAAGCTTGAATAGACGGTTTGGATGTGGCACAGACCTAACAATCAGCACAGGCAAGCCGTAAAGTCCCAACATATCCACACTGATTTTAATTGAATCGTTCGAAAAAGATATTCCGGGACCAAATTCAGGGCCGCCCCACCGATTGCACTTGACGTCAAAACCATACTCACTAACTAGAAATCCAAGATGGTCGCAACATAACTGGAAGAATGCCATGTCATGCTTGACCACGTTTCGATACTTCTGACAAGCATTTATGAATAGTGGTGTATCCATAGCCGCCTAACAATTAGTAGACGGCTGGGAATTCAGCCCATCCATTTTCGTGTTCAGTCTATCCTGCTTCACGGAGCCGTTGTAAAACGGACTGAACTCGTTGTCCAACACAAAATTGCGCCGCTCATGACCTGGGGCGCGTTTTGACGCTGCCCCGTAGCGCAGGTTTGAAACCTGCCGTATCGCCGATTTGCAATCGGCTGCGCGCTAATCGGCTTATGGCTGTTGATTTATTCACGCCTCGCGGATTGCAAATCCGCGATACAGCCGACTGCAAGTCGGCGCTACCTTGGTTGCGGTCGTGCCGCGTTGTGAACCAGCACCACCGAGGTTTCAATCTGCCGCGCCGGAATGTTCCAGTAGGTTTTGAGCAGCCGGTTTTTTTCCTCCTCGCTGACCAGTTGGAATCCGCGCTTCTGATAAAATTTGACGGCCCAATCGGCGGCCTTCCAGGTGCCGACGAGAATTTTCCCGTCCGCCCGCCCCAGCAAATGCGCGAGCAGCTTTCCGCCGACGCCCCGGTTGCGCATCCCGGTCTTGACGTAGGCGTGCCGGATCAGCGTCACGTCCTTCACCGGCTGCATCCCCATGACGCCGACGAACTGGCCGCCTTCCTCGCAGCCCCAGAATTTGACGCCCGCCGCGATTTCTTCCTTCAACTCCGCCAGCGGTCGGCAGGAATCACGCCCTTGTAAGCCTGGGCGGCGTCGTTGACGATGGCGGAAATGTTCGGGACATCGGAATCTATGCAGGGCCGGATCATTTTGGTTTGTGGGATTGTGTTGTTTGAGAGCCAGGCCGCAAACTCTGCCTGTGAAAATTCGCCCGTCGCTTGGTTGAATGCGGCAGACTCCTGCCGCCATTTTCCAGCGCGGCAAGAAATCCGCGCGCCTTGGCCAGCGTTTCCTCATATTCCGCCCCCGGATTGGAATCCGCCACGATGCCCGCGCCGACGTTGAAATGCGCGAGGCCGTCCTTGCAGACCGCCGCGCGGATGGTGATGCTCAACTGGCTCTCGCGGTTGAAGCCCAGATAGCCAATCGCCCCGCAATACGGCCCGCGCGACACCGGCTCCAGTTCGTCAATGATTTCCATCGCGCGGAATTTCGGCGCGCCGGTGATGCTGCCGCCGGGAAATGCCGACGCGAAGGCGGCAAAATGCGTCATGTCCTGCCGCAACCGGCCTTCGACGGTGGAAACGAGATGCTGCACCTGCGCGAATTTCTCCAGCTTGGCAATTTCCGGCGTCTGCACGGAGCCGTATTCGCAGACTTTGCCGAGGTCGTTCCGCAACAGATCGGTAATCATCACCAGCTCGGCGAGTTCCTTGGGGCTGGTCTGGAGTTCGTAGGCGAGCTGCGCGTCGCGCGTCGGGTCGGCGCCGCGCGGGCGCGTGCCCTTGATGGGGCGCGTGACGATTTGCGAACCGCTCATGCACAGAAATTGTTCCGGCGAGGACGAGGCGATTTGGAGATCGCTGCAATCGAGAAACGCGGAAAACGGAGCAGGGGAGACGGCGGAAAGTTTTTGGAACAATTCCCAGCCGGAAATGTAGGTAGGGACGGCGCGCTGCGCCGTCCGGTCATCGCAGCGCGATGACCCTACCGTCAGCCGATGCGACAGGTTGACCTGATAGATGTCCCCGGCGCGGATGTATTTTTGCGCGCGTTCGACTTTGGAAATAAACTGGGCGCGCGAAATATTGGATGAAATCTCACGCAAAGGCGCAAAGCCGCGAAGGGATTCCACGCTTTGCGCCTTTGCGTCTTTGCGTGAAAATACCTGGTTTTGAATCCTGTCTTTCCAAAATTCCATTTGCTCGTTCGCCCGTTTTTCACTGCGCGAACCGTCGGCGTCCAAGCCGGTCGAAACGATGAAAACTTTTCCGAGTTGATGGTCGAAAACGACCAGGCTGTCGTAAAAGCCGACGTGGCAATCTGGCAATTCCAAATCGTTGGCGGCGCGGCGCGGGAGTTTCGGCTCGGTGAAATTCTTCAGGTCGTAGCCCCAGAACCCGAAGCAGCCGCCGAGCGGAAACGGCAGGTCAATTTCATCCAGCAGTTCAAAGCGCGACATGAGGCTGTCGAGCAGATGCCACGGATTTCCGAAGTGCGGAGCGCGGAATGCGGAGTGCGGAGTTATCTCGCAACGCGAGCCGAAGGAGCGGAATGTCAGGAATGGATTTGCAGCGACGAATGAATAACGCGCCGACGGTGAATCGAATTGCGAGGTGCGAAGCAAAACGACATTCGAGTGCGGAGTGCGGAGTGCGGAGTGCGGAGTGAATAGTCGCGCCGCCAGCGTTTCAGGCGTGTGCGCGGTCGGGATTTCCTGAATCAACGGACGCATGTTTCAAACGCAAAAGGCAGAATGAAGAATGCAGAAAATGACAAACCGGCTAGGGCAGGCCTTCAGCAGACACTTCTGCCTTCTGCATTCTGCCTTCTTCATTTTCAGGCAAACGCCTTGGGCAGCGTGGCCGGTGTGCCGACACGGCGTTCGTAATCGAGGATGATGCGGACGGCTTCGTCGGGATCATCGGTGATTTTCAGGAGGTCGAGGTCGCCGCGGCTGATGTAGCCGTGCCGGGTTTGCAGTTCGGTTTTCATCCAGTGCAGCAATCCTTTCCAATGTTCGCTGCCGAACAGGATGAGCGGAAATTGCGGGATGCGCTCGGTTTGGACGAGGGTGAGCACTTCAAACAATTCGTCGAGCGTACCGAAGCCGCCGGGCATGTAAATGAAGCCGAGACTGTATTTCACGAAGCAGACCTTGCGCGCGAAGAAATAATGGAAGTGCAGCGGCACGTTGGCGTAGCGATTGCCGGCCTGTTCGCGCGGCAGTTCGATGTTCAGGCCGATGGATTTGCCGCCGCCCTGCGCCGCGCCCTTGTTCGCGGCCTCCATGATGCCGGGGCCGCCGCCGGTGACGACGGCGAGGTTGTGCTGCGCCAGTCCCTTGGCGATGGCGACGGCGGCGCGATAATACTTGTCGCTTGGTTTCATCCGCGCCGAGCCGAAAATGGTGACGGCAGGTCCGACTTGCGAAAGCGTCTGGAACGAGTCCACAAACTCGGACATGATGCGAAAAATGCGCCAGGGATCCTCGCGCATGACAAAAGTGCTGTCGCTCATGGCCGGAGCATAACACGGCGGCGGGTGGAGACAAGCGCGCGGAAAACAAGGCAGTGTCCCGATCTTAATCTTGTTCTTAATCGTAATCGTTGAGCAAAGCAGATTAAGATTACGATGACGATTATGATCAGGTCGGCACCGGACATAAAACGGGCCGGAGAAATCAATCCCCGGCCCGCGTCCCTCCGCTCGGTTCCTCAAGAGCAGCCGAGACTTTCACCGCAATTCAGGCACTTGTAACACGCGCCGTTGCGCACGGCCATGTGGCCGCAGGTCGGGCACGTCGGCGCGTCCTGCTGGAAATGCGCGATGGAGTCGTTCAAACTTTTGACGGTGCGCGCGGGACCGGGTTTGTGATGGCCGTTGCCATTTTCGGATTTGACCTCCAGCACGTCGTTGTCCTCGGCGATGGGCAGTTCACGCACCGGGCGGTTCACCCTTTTTTTTTCCTCTTCGAGCAATCCGGGCATGGCAAGCTCCGGCTGCGCGCGATTGGCCGCAATCGCCGCCCGGTAACCGGGGATGAATTGCACGGCCATCCAGCGGAACACATAGTCCGTGATGGACGACGCGTTGCGGATTTCCCGGTTTTTGGTGAAACCGCTCGGCTCGAAACGCTGGTGGGCGAATTTTTTCGTGAGTGCTTCCAACGGAACGCCATATTGCAGCGCCATGCTGGTGAGTGTGCCGATGGCGTCCATCAAGCCGCCAATGGTCGAGCCTTCCTTGGCCATCGTGATGAACAGTTCGCCGGGCTGGTTGTTCTCGAACAAGCCGACGGTGAGATAGCCTTCGTGTCCGGCGATGTCGAACTTGTGCGTGACCGCCGTGCGCGTGTCGGAGAGCCGGCGGCGCAGCGGTTTGCCGGAATCGGCGCGCAGATGGGCGACTTCGGTTTCGAGTTCCGCGATCTTGCCTTCCCATGAAGAATTGTCCGGGGAGATTTTGCCGCCGCCTTCGTTGGTCTTTTTCGTGTTGAGCGGCTGCGAACGCTTTGAGCCGTCGCGGTAAATTGCCACGCATTTCAAGCCCATCTTCCACGCCTGGACGTAGGTGTCGCGGATTTCCTCGACGGTGCATTCCTTCGGCATGTTGACCGTCTTGGAAATCGCGCCGCTGATGAACGGCTGCGCGGCGGACATCATCTTCAGGTGCGCCATGTAGCCGATGCTGCGCCTGCCGCGCGCCGGCTTGAACGCGCAATCAAACACCGGCAGATGTTCCGGTTTCAAACCGCTTTTCACAACCGCGCCGTTTTCCTCAACGTCTTCGATCGTGTCGAATTTTTCGATGTGCGCGATGATGTTTTTATTTTCAGCTTCGCCGTAGCCGAGTCGCCGCAAAGCGTCTGGCACGCCGCGATTGACGATTTTCAACATGCCGCCGCCCGCGAGCAGCTTGTATTTGACCAGCGCGATGTCGGGTTCGATGCCGGTCGTGTCGCAGTCCATCGAGAACGCGATGGTGCCGGTCGGCGCGAGCACGGTGACCTGCGCATTGCGATAGCCGTGCTGGCGGCCCTTGGCGAGCGCGCCGTCCCAGGTTTTGCGCGCCTCATCCTTCAAATAATTGAATTCGCGGCTGGGCTGGATTGTTTCGACGGCTTCGCGATGAAGTTTGATGACGCTAAACATGGAATCCACATTGTCCTTGGCCAGCGGCTTGGGAACGTGCGCGCAACGGGCGTCGCGCCAGCCCGGAAATGCGCCGATGTTCGCGGCGATTTCCGCGCTCTGCTCGTAGGCGTGACCGGTCATGATGGCGGTGATGGCGCCGGCGAGCGCGCGGCCTTCATCGCTGTCGTAAGGCAGGCCGTAGCTCATGCAAAGCGAGCCGAGGTTCGCGTAGCCGAGGCCGAGCGTGCGGTAAATGTGGGAGTTTTCCGCGATGTCCTTCGTCGGATAGCTGGCGTTGTCCACCAGGATTTCCTGCGCGGTGATGAAAATCCGGACAGCGGCCTTGAATCGTTCCACGTCGAACTTGCTGTCTTCGCGTTTGAATTTCATCAAATTCAGCGACGCGAGATTGCAGGCGGTGTTGTTGATGAAGACGTATTCGCTGCACGGGTTGGTGGAGTGAATCGGCTCGGTGCCCTTGCAGGTGTGCCATTTCTGGATCGCGCCGTCGTATTGCATGCCGGGGTCGCCGCAAGTCCAGGTGCCTTCCGCGATTTTGAAGAGCAGTTTTGCCGCGTCCTTCTTTTCGAGCGGTTTGTTGGTGGTGATAGCGCGCGTCCACCATTCCTTGCCGCCAATCGCGGCTTGCATGAATTCGTCGCTGGCACGGACGGACAGATTTTCGTTCTGATACATCACGCTGCCGTAGGCGTCGCCGTTGTAGGAGCCGTCGTAGCCCTGCTCGATCAGCGCCCACGCCTTCTTTTCCTCTTTCTGCTTGGCGTCAATAAACTCCTCGATGTCGCCATGCCAGTCGCGGAGCGTGTTCATCTTCGCGGCGCGGCGCGTTTTGCCGCCGGATTTCACAACGTTGGCAACCTGGTCATAAACTTTCAGAAAGCTCATCGGGCCGCTGGGCCGTCCGCCGCCGCTCAATTTCTCCTTGCTCGACCGCAGCGGCGACAGATCCGTGCCGGTGCCGGAGCCGTATTTGAACAGCATCGCCTCGGCCGAGGCGAGCCGCATGATGTCCTCCATGTTGTCCTGGACGGACTGGATGAAACACGCGCTGCCCTGCGGATACTCGTATTGGGTCTCCGCGCGCTCGGCCTGGCCGGTCTTGCGGTTGTAAAACCAGTTGCCCTTGCCGGATTTCTTGCCGATGCCGTATTGGTGAAACAGCCCGACGTTGAACCAGACCGGCGAATTGAACGCGCCGCACTGGTTCACGCACAGCCAGGAAAGCTCCTCGTAAAAAACCTCGCCGTCGGCCTTGCTGAAGTAACCATCCGCAATGCCCCAATCCGCAATCGTCCGGCAAATCCGGTGAATCAACTGCCGCACCGAGGTCTCGCGCTCGGAGGTGTGCATCTCGCCGTAAAAATATTTTGAGACGACGACCTTCGTCGCGAGCAGCGACCAGGATTTCGGCACCTCGACGTTTTCCTGCTTGAATATCACCTTGTTGGCGTCGTCGGTGATTTCGGCGGTGCATTTCTCCCATTCGATCTGGTCGAACGGCTTGATTTTCGGGTCGCTGAAAATGCGTTCGATGGTCAGGGATTTTTTCCCTGCGGTCTTGCTGGTTTTTATCTCCCGCGATGCGCTTACTCTTGCGGTGCGGCGGTGCGCGGCGTGCGGAGCCGGGGCCAGAACTTCCTCGCGTGCGTCAATCATGATTGTCTCCTAATTAAATTTTTTAGATGCCAATGCCCGGCGGTTTCAGACAAAGCGGAACCTGTCGGGCTTCAAAAACTGTTAATTTACCACCAAAAACGGACTTTTTGCCAAATCTCAAATCCCCAATTAGTTGGGGAACGGCTGCCATCCTGCCACTACCCGTTGTGGAATTCAAGAAAAATTTTCAAAAAAGTTACAAATGCGTTATTCCCAAACAAAATCAATGGAATCTTCGCGCCAGCATTGGCGCGGCGACCACTTATTCGCCGCGGTGAACAAGTTTTCCGCGCGACTTTCTTCCGCGCGTGCGGGAATATCTTTCATGCTGCGCCTTCCGGTGGGCTTCCATCCTTCCTGCTTTCCCCGTTTGTTTTTGGTGCGCCGGCTTGAATTTCCGCACCGGCTCAATCGTCTTCGGGCGCGCTTTCGGCACCAGCACGATTGGGCAGCCTTCGTAGCCGAACGCCGCGCGCAATTCGGTCGCCAGATGTTTTTTGTATTGCTCGGAAAACAATTCGTCGCGGTTCACGAACAGCAGGAACGTCGGCGGCGCCTGCCGCACCTGCGTGGCGTAGAAAAATTTCAGGCGATGGCCCATCGCGCTGATGGGCTGGCGGCGCTCGACGGCGTCGTAAATGGTGCGGTTCAAAATCGCCGTCGGGATTTTCTGCTGCAACTGCGCGGCGACGTAGCGGACGGCTTCGAGCAGCCGGTCCAGGTGAAAACCGGATTTGGCCGACGTGAAAATCACCGGCGCGTAATCGAGAAAAAACAATTTCCGTTGCACCCATTCGGCAAATTCGCCGAGCGTGGTCAGTTGCTTCGCCTGGCCTTCCGTGCGCTCCTTTCGGTTGCGCCGTCCGATTTCATCCTCGCGCGCCTTGAGGACCTCCGCCTCGAACAAATCCCATTTGTTGACGACGATAATGCAGGCCTTGCGGCCCTCCACGATGACGTCGGCGATTTTTTTGTCCTGCTCGGTGATGCCGGCTTCGGCGTCAATCACCAGAACCGTGATGTCGCTGCGCGCGATGGAATCCTCGGAGCGCTGGACGCTGTAATATTCAATTGAGTCATCCACGCGCCGCGCCTTCCGTATGCCGGCGGTATCAATCAAAATATATTTCTGCCGGATGCCGTCGGCCTCGACCTCGAACGGCACGTCAATGGCGTCGCGCGTCGTGCCGGGAATCGGCGTGACGATGACGCGCTTGGATTGCGTGAGCGCGTTGATGATCGAAGACTTTCCGACGTTTGGCCGGCCGACGATGGCCAGCTTCAAAATTGCGGATTGCGGATTGCGGATTGCGGATTCAGCCGAATCATCGTCGGCAGCTTCTGGACTCTGGACTTTGGACTTCGGACTTTGGACTGGCAACAGGGCCACCGCCTCATTCATCAAATTCTGGATGCCTTCGCCGTGAATGGCGCTGACGGGGAAAATCTTGTCAAAGCCGAGCGCGGCAAATTCGTCCATGCCCTTTTCGGTGCGGAATGTGTCCACCTTGTTGACCGCGACCAGGATCGGCTTGCCGCTCTTGTGAAGGTGCTGCGCCACTTCGCGATCCAGCGGCACGACGCCTTCCTGCACGTTGACGACGAGGATGATGGCGTTCGCGGCCTCGATGGCCATTTCCACCTGTTCCAGCGCGGCCTTGATGATGATGTCGTCGGATTTTTCGCGGCGCAGCAGGCCGATGCCCCCGGTGTCCACCAGTGTGAACGATTTTCCGCCCCACTCGGCCTCGGCGGTGACGCGGTCGCGCGTGACGCCGGGCTGGTCATGCACAATCGCAATGCGCTTGCCGACGATGCGGTTGAACAGCGCGGATTTGCCGACATTTGGCCGTCCGACAATGGCGATGAGATTTGACACGATGACAGGATAGGAAATTTTGCCTGTAACGCGAATCAAAACGAATTGCAGCCGCTGACAGCCAAACCGGGGCAAGGCCGGTCTTTGTGTAATTGCCAATGCCACCCTTTACGCGCATTGACTCGTTTGTGTTTTTCCTTACGCTACGGGCGTGGATACACTTTTATGAATCACCAATGAGATTACGAAGGCCGCGTTTCCAGTGAGTCTCAAAGCCTATGGCGATGGCCCGCTGCAATTATCCACCGATAAAAATTTCCAAATGTTCCCAAAACTCAAGGCGATTGGAAAATTGATCAAAAACAAGTCGGACATTGCGCGAATCTGGGCTGACCCGGCGTTCTCCGAATTCAGCACCATGAATGTGCTTCCGTTGATTTACGATGAGAAGAAACAGCGATGCAATATTCTCGTCTTTAATTCCAGGGTTGCCAAAGCCAGCGTCGCGCGCGTCGCTTGCGAGGAAACCGGACGTGGACGGATGCATCCCGTCTATCGCTTTTACGATGCGGAGGGTGATTATATTTGCGAAGTGCGCTACGGCAGCGGAACCGCCAATGCGCTTCAGCGCGGCCTTTGGACACACACCAAAAATGGTTTGAAGTATTTCGACAGCGTCACTGCTGGCTGGATTGACTACTCGCACAATCATGTCCTGGTAAAATTATTTTCTCATGCCCTGCTTTCCACCAGCAAAGGCCATGATGCGGCCCTGGTAAAGTTGAAGGAAGACATTGACGAACAGAAACGGCGGTCGAATCTTAAGTGACGATGCAAACGCTGGGTTTATTTGATGACATGGTGGTGGATGCCCCCGAAACGGAGGGCATCAAATACGCCGGCTCAAAACTCAAGCTGCTGCCTCATATTCTCCAGCTCGTTCAAAAAGTCGGCCCCAAAACCGTGCTGGACGGTTTTGCCGGGACGACGCGGGTTTCTCAAATGCTGGCTCAAACCGGCCATCGCGTGATTGCCAATGACATTTCCGTATGGTCGAAAATTTTCGGGACGTGCTACCTCCTCAACCCGCACCCCGAAAGCCATTACCAGCCGATGGTTGACCACCTGAATTCGCTGCCGGGAAAAGACGGCTGGTTCACGGAACATTACGGCGGCGAGCCGAATGGCGGCTCATCCATCGGCGAGGACAATCTCAAAAAGCCCTGGCAAAAACACAACACGCGTCGGCTCGATGCGATCCGGGATGAAATTGAACACCTGCCGCTTTCCGAAACTGAAAAGGCCGTGCTGCTGACCAGCCTCATTCTCGCGCTCGATGAAGTGGACAGCACGCTCGGCCATTTTGTTTCCTATCTCAATGACTGGTCGCCGCGTTCCTACAACAAATTGCGTCTGAAAGTTCTACGGCTCATTCCGCGGATGGAACTTCATGCCGTCCACCAGGGCGATATTTTTGATCTGGCGCCGAAGGTGGAAGCCGACCTTGCCTACTTCGATCCGCCGTATGGGTCTAGCAATGAAAAGATGCCGCCGTCGCGCATGCGCTACGCAGCGTATTATCACCTTTGGACTTCCATCTGCCTTTTCGACAAGCCCACCCTATTCGGCAAAGCCAAACGGCGCGTGGACACCTCGGACATCACCGCCAGTTCTGTCTTTGAAGACTTTCGGAAAAGCGATTCGGGACGGTTCGTTGTCGTGGAGGCCATTGAACGGCTGCTGAAAACCACGCGCGCTGGGCATATCATCCTGTCTTACAGTTCCGGCCGACGCGCCACGGCGGAAGAATTGAACGAGGTCATCACATCCGCCGGGCGGCTGGTGGAAGTGTTGGAAATTGATTATCGGAAAAACGTCATGGCTGGAATGCGTTGGACGAACGAATGGGTCAGCGACGCCGAGCTGCCGAACAAGGAATTTTTGTTTTTGATTGAGAAATAACGCCGGTGCATCTGACGATTTCTTTTCTTCGATTTGAAATGAGCCTGTCACCCCGGCTCCCACGAACAGATTACAATTTCCCCATCAAACTTTTCGCGCGGCGGACCCAGACGCGGTCGCGCTTGCGCTGGAACGCCGGCGCGTGTTGGTCGTCGCTGACGATGTCCTTCAATTCCGCCCGCGCGAGGTCGGGCTGGTTTTTGGCGAGGTAAAGCTCGGCGAGTTGCACCTTGGCGCGCGGGTAGGAATGGTTTTGCGTGATGTGCTGCCAGTATTGAAGCGCGTTGTCGGTCTCGCCGAGCGCGGTGAGGGTTTCGGCCAGCGCCATCATCGTGTGGCCGTAATCGTGGTCGGGCTTCTCGTGCATGACGCTTTCGAGGAATGGCCGCGCCTCGGCGGGGCGGTTCAGGCGGACGAGGCATTGGCCCAGGTGCGCGCGGGTGTCAATGTCGGTGGCATCACGCTGGAGCGCGGCGCGGTAGCATTTTTCCGCCTCGGCAAGATTTCCGCGCTGGAAATAAACGTCGCCGAGCTGGAAATGGTGATAGGCGTTGCCGATGTGATGGATTTGCGCCTGCAATTCCTTGATGCGTTTCCGGCTTTGCGCGCCGGGCAGTTCGAAGCCGCGCGTGGCCGACGGCGCGGCGGCACGATAGACGAAAAAGAAATACAAAATCGCCGAAATGCCCCAGCCGATGACGATGAAGATCGCCCACAGCCATTCGCCGTTGCGAACCGCGTGAACGAGCATCCAGATTTGAAAAGCCGTTACGACCAGCAACAACGGATTATGAATCACATAATCTGGGTTCAGCACGCTCGTAATCAAGGAGGCGAACATGGCGCTGACGATAAATGAAAAATGTAGAATGAAAAATGAAAAAACGCTGCGTTCTCGGCGCTTTTGCGTTAAATCTCCGCGGTGGCTTCCGGTAAAATCCAACGAAACTTGCGCCGTGCCTACAAACTCATGCGGGCGCGGGCCGGCCATCAGCATTGGTGGCCGGGCGAAACACCGTTTGAAATCTGCGTCGGCGCTATTCTGACGCAGAACACGGCTTGGACGAATGTCGAGCGCGCCATTGCCAATCTCAAAACCGCGCGCGTGCTCGAACCGGGAAAAATGTTTGCGTTGCCGGAGGCAAGGCTGGCGGAATTGATCCGGCCAGCCGGTTATTTCAACGTCAAGGCGCGGCGGCTCCGCTCATTTCTGCGCGTGCTGATTGAACAATTCGGCGGCGATTTGAAAAAGCTGTTTGCTGGCGAAACTTCCGTTGTCCGCGTATGGTTGCTGGCCGTCAACGGCATCGGGCCGGAGACGGCGGACAGCATGATGCTTTACGCCGGCGGGCATCGCAGTTTTGTGATTGACGCTTACACGAAGCGGATTTTTTCGAGGCACGGGTGGATTCCAAAGTCCGAGGTCCAAAGTCCAAAGCCGGCGGAGGGTTACGACGAATTGAAATTGCTTTGTGAATCGGCGTTGAATCAAAAAACCGGCGCGGCGCGGCTGGATTACTGGCAGGATTATCACGCGCAACTGGTGATGGTTGGAAAGCATTTTTGCCGGACGCGCGAGCCGCGCTGCGACGAGTGCCCGCTCAAGCAGCTCCTGCCGCGAACGGCGAAATTTTCAGCTTAAGTCAAACTGTCCGCTTGTTTTCGCCGCGTTTCCGGCTAATTTCTGCGCGTCGCCAGCATGAACCAGACGCTCATCATCGTGCCGACCGTCAATGAACGGGAGAATCTCCCGCGCATGGCGCAAAGACTTTTATCGCTGCCGGTCGCCGTGGACGTGCTGGTGGTGGACGGAAATTCATCGGACGGCACGGGGGAGATCGCGGATGAACTCACCGCGAGACATCCGCAGATTCACGTCCTGCACGAGCCCCAAAAAAGCGGGTTGGGCCGCGCCTACGTTGCCGGCTTCAAATGGGCGCTGGAGCACGGTTACGAATTTATTTTCGAGATGGACGGCGATTCTTCGCACAACCCGGATGACATTCCGGCGTTTCTCGACGCCGCGAAAAACGAAAAAGCCGACCTTGTACTCGGTTCACGTTACTCCGGCGGCATACGCGTCGTCAACTGGCCGCTCAAACGATTGATGTTGAGCCGGTGCGCGGGCATTTACGTCAAGGTGATCACCGGGATGCCGTTTAGCGATCCGACGGGCGGCTACAAATGTTTCCGCCGCCGCGCGCTCGAAGCTGTCAACCTCGATCAGGTTCACTCGAATGGTTACAGCTTTCAAATTGAGATGACCCACCGGCTCTGGCGCGAAGGATTTCACATTGCCGAAGTGCCGATCACGTTCACCGAGCGTGTCGAAGGCAAATCCAAACTTTCGCGGGGCATTGTCACGGAAGCATTTTGGATAGTCTGGTGGTTGTGGCTGCAAAACGGCCTGCGCCGCTGGCCGCGCAAATAGTCGTGAACGTTTTTGAACGCCGGCGCGTCCAACCCAGATAGAAAGGACATTCGCCATGAAAACAAATGGATTCACAACGTTTTTGATCGCTGGTTCAATCCTCTTTTCCGCTGCGGCGGCTTTTGCCGCAATGCCGAAAGCCGGTGACGCCGCGCCACTGTTCACGGGCCGGGATCAGGACGGCAAAACGATAAGTCTCGCCGACGTGATCGGCAAAAAAATCGTGCTGCTGTATTTTTACCCGAAGGATTTTACCGGCGGCTGCACGAAAGAAGCCTGTGGCTTCCGCGACCGCATGGGTGATTTTCAGACAAACAACGTGGAAGTCATTGGCGTCAGCTTCGATTCCGTGGACAGCCACATAAAATTTGCCGACACATACAAATTGAACTTCACACTCGTGGCCGACCCGGATGGCAAAATCGTAGCCGCCTACGATGCGAAGATGCCCGTGGTGAGCATGGCCAAGCGCGTCAGCTTTCTCATCGGGCTGGACGGCAAAATTGTCCACGTGACCGACGCGGGCAATCCCGACATCCATTTCAACGAAATGAAGGACGCCATCGCCGGTTTGAAAAAGAATTGACGCGAAGAGTTCTGAAAAAACGGGAAATGCGGCAAATCAAACCTTGGGCCGCAATTTTTTCCAGAGCCAGCCGAACGGGTCGTAAAATTCATCCACCACGCGCTCCTTGAGCGGGATGATGGCGTTGTCGGTGATGGTGATGTTCTCCGGGCAGACCTTCGTGCAGCATTTGGTGATGTTGCAAAAGCCGACGCCGTGCGCCTGCTTCAATTCCGGCAGACGGTCCTCGATGTCGAGCGGGTGCATTTCCAGCGCGGCGGTATAGACCAGAAAGCGAGGGCCGATGAATTCATCGTGCTTGTGGTGGTCGCGCAAAACGTGGCAGACGTCCTGGCACAGAAAACATTCGATGCACTTGCGGAATTCCTGCACCCGGTCAATGTCCTCCTGCTGCATCCGCCAGGAGCCGTCCGGCGCGTCGGGCTGGCGCGGCTTGAACGGCTTGATCTTGGTCTTGACGCGGAAGTTCCACGAAACATCCGTCGCCAAATCGCGGATGCCCGGAAACGCGCGCATCGGCTCAATGGTGATGGGCTTGTTGGTCGGCAGGGTGTTCATGCGCGTCATGCACATGAGCTTGGGCATGCCGTTGATTTCCGCCGAGCAGGAGCCGCACTTGCCTGCCTTGCAATTCCAGCGGCATGCGAGGTCGTTGGCCTGCGTCGCCTGGATTTTGTGGACCACGTCGAGCACCACCATGCCCTCGTCCATCTCCGTGGTGTAATCCGCGAACTTCCCGCCGCCGATTTCGTCGGTGCGCCAGATTCTGAAAGTGACCGATTTCATTTCATCTCCTCGATGACCTGTTTCAACTCCGCCGGCATTTCTGGAATGGTTTCACGTCGGACATTCATCGTGCCGTCGGAATTTTTCTTCACGATGACGTTCACTTTGCCTGACGCCGCGTCCTTGTTCGGAAAATCCTCGCGGAAATGGCCGCCGCGGCTTTCCTTGCGCTCAATCGCCGAGCGCGTGATGGCTTCGGAAACCGTCATCAAATTCTTCAAATCAATCGCCGTGTGCCAGCCGGGATTGTATTCGCGGTGGCCGAAAACGGCGGCCTGCCCGGCGCGCTTTGAAAGTTTTTCGATGCCGTCGAGCGCACGGACCATTTCGTCCTCGCGCCGCACGATGCCGACGAGGCTTTGCATCATTTCCTGCAAATCGTGTTGCACTTGATACGGTCCTTCGGCGCTGCCGCCCGATTTCGCGCCGCGATCAAATGGTTCGAGCGCCTTGTGCGCGGCGTCCTCGACCTGCGCGTCGTTGATCTGGCCGGCACCATGTTCCTCCGCAAATTTCGCGGCGAATTCGCCCGCGCGCTTGCCGAAGACAATCAAATCCGAAAGTGAATTGCCGCCGAGCCGGTTCGCGCCGTGCAATCCTGCGGCGGCCTCGCCCGCGGCGAAGAGGCCGGGCACGTTGGACATCTGGCTGTCGCCGTTCACGCGGATGCCGCCCATGATGTAATGCGTCGTCGGGCCGATTTCCATAGGCTCCTGCGTGATGTCGAGGTCGGCGAGCTGCTTGAACTGGTGATACATGCTCGGCAGCTTCTTTTTGATGTGCTCCGCCGCGTTCGGGATTTTTTCCTTGATCCACGCGATGTCGAGAAACACGCCGCCATGCGGGCTGCCCCGGCCGGCCTTGACTTCGCGGTTGATGCAGCGGGCGACGTGGTCGCGCGTGAGCAATTCGGGCGGGCGCTTGGCGTTTTTGTCGCCTTGCGTGTAACGCCAGCCTTCTTCCGGGTCGGAGGACGTCTGCGTCTTGTAATTGTCGGGAATGTCGTCGAACATGAACCGCTTGCCGTCCTTGTTCCGCAACACGCCGCCTTCGCCACGCACGGCCTCGGTCACGAGCAGGCCCATCACGCTCGGCGGCCAGATCATGCCGGTCGGGTGAAATTGCACGAACTCCATGTCCATCAATTCCGCGCCGGCATGATATGCGAGCGACTGGCCGTCGCCAGTGTATTCCCACGAATTGCTGGTGATTTTGTAGGCCCGCCCGATGCCGCCGGTGGCGAGCACGACGGCCTTCGCTTTGAAAATTTTGAACCGCCCGCGCTCGCGGTCGTAGCCGAACGCGCCCACAACGCGGTCGCCATCCTTGAGCAAAGTGACAATCGTGTGCTCCATGTGGACAGTGATGCCTTGATGAATGCCGTGGTCCTGCAACGTGCGGATGAGTTCCAGTCCGGTGCGGTCGCCGACGTGTGCGAGCCGTGGGTAGCGGTGTCCGCCGAAATTGCGCTGAAGAATCTTGCCGTCCTTCGTGCGGTCGAACACCGCGCCCCACGCTTCGAGTTCGTGGACGCGCGCCGGGGCTTCCTTGGCGTGCAATTCGGCCATGCGCCAGTTGTTGACGTATTGCCCGCCGCGCATCGTGTCGGCGAAATGCACGCGCCAGTTGTCGCGGTCATCCACGTTGCCCATCGCCGCCGCCATGCCGCCCTCGGCCATGACCGTGTGCGCCTTGCCGAGCAGCGATTTGCAGATCAGCCCGACCTTCACGCCGGCTGCCGACGCCTCGATGGCCGCGCGCAAGCCCGCGCCACCCGCACCGATGACGAGCACGTCGTATTCGTGAGTTTCGTAATTGGTAGGCATGATGAACTAAAATATTTCTATTCCGAAATTTCTGCCGGGGGAATTCCTAATGACGAAACACTGATGACTAGAGAATGACTAAGCCCGAATGCCAAATGGCGGCGGAACCGCGTCGCACGGATTTGGTTCTTGGACATTGGGGATTCTTTTGTCATGAGGATTTGGGAATTAGTCATTTCCACCACGCTGGTTCTTAAAAATGCCAGCTAAAATCATGCAAATGCCCAGTCGCGCAGAGCCGGACATAAACGTCCGTGAAACCGACCCAGAACAGGCTGATCCACGCCCACATCATGTGCCGCGTGTTCAGGCAGCTCACGCAGTTGTAGGCTTTCGCGCAAGTCGGCGCTTTGGATTTGGAATCGAGAAACCCGCCAATCAGATGCCGCAGCGAGTGGCAGCCGAAGGTGTAAAGCCCGAGAAAAACCGCGTTCAATGCCATGACGATTGTGCCCACGCCGATGCCGAAATGTTCCTTGCCGGTCGTATCCGTGAACCACATGGCCAGCCAGGCATCATACGAAAGAATCACAATGAACATGGCTGCGAGATAAAACATATAGCGGTGGACATTCTGAATGATCAGCGGAAAACAGCGTTCGCCGAAATAGCTTTTGCGCGGTTCGCCGACAGCACAATTGATCGGGTCGGCCCAGAACGCCTTGTAGTAAGCCCCGCGATAATAATAGCAGGTGAACCGGAAACCGGCCGGCGCCCACAAAATCAACAAGGCGGGAGAGAACGGTGCCCACGTCGGCCACCATGCTGGCAGGCTGCCGATGGCATGGGGCGAAGTGCCCCAGAATTCCGGCGAGTAAAACGGCGAGAGGTAATTGGCCCCACCATTTTCACCATGCAGACCCCCAAACCAGTAACGACAAACATGGTTGTTCATGTCGCCCACGCCCTGGAACGCCGCCCAGGTCGAATAAACGATGAAGGCCGAAAAGCCGAGAAAGACCAGCAGCGGCTGCACCCACCACGCATCGGGGCGCGTCGTCCGGGCGAACCGCCTTTGCGGCGGAAGCGTGTCTGCGTAATCCATAGAGAGACTAATTCTAATGATTAATGGCTACCGCGTCAACGCACGCAAGGAAAGTATAAGGGTCTCTACGGATAATTGTTCCGCGAACTTATCACCGCGCCGGGGCCGGCTGTGCCGGCGCGTTCCATTCATTCAAGCCGCGTTCGCTTTCGGCGGCGGGTGAAAGGCCGAGCAGTTCCAGCGCCTCGCCAACCAGATAGAGCGAGCCGGTGATGACAACGGATTCTTCCTTCGCCGATTTTTCCAGCGCTTCGGCCAGATTGGCGCAAACAAGGGTTTCCGACGACAGATTGGCCGCGCGACACGCCCCGGCCAGTTCCCTGGCATCGGAGGTGCGCTCACTGGAAACCGGCACGGTGAAAATCCGCGCGGCCAGCGGCGCGAGCGTCTCGCAAATGTGCCGCCAGTCCTTGTCCTGAAGCACGCCGAGAATGAGCGTGATGGGAGCGCCGGCCTCCGGCCCGGCGTGATGCGGCCCGCTCTTGGAACGAGCCGAGGCGGTGCTCGGCGCTCCGCTCCGCAACGCCTCGCGCAGCGCTTTTGCACCCGCGACGTTGTGCGCGCCGTCGAGCAGGATTTTTTGGCCGGCCGGCCTTTGAATCAACTGCAATCGCCCCGGCCAGTTGACGTTGGCCAGCCCGGCGCGGATTCGTTCATCCGAAACTGGAATCTGTTTCTGCAACATTTCAACCGCTGCCAGCGCCAGCTTGGCATTGGTTTTTTGATGTTCGCCAATCAAAGGCAAATTTTCAACTTGGGAGGGTCGCCGTATCGGCGACCCAAACTGATTTTGATTTGGGACGGCGGCACGCCGTCCCTCCCAGGAATTGATTTTTAACAGCGGCGCATTGTTCTCCAGCGCGGTTTTCTCAATGACCGTCAGCGCCTCCGGCTCATCTGCCGCCGTCACGACCGGCACGCCGGGCTTGATGATGCCGGCCTTTTCGGCGGCGATTTTTTCCAGCGTGTCGCCGAGCCACTGTTCGTGGTCAAAGGTGATGTTCGTGATGACGCTGGCCAGCGGCGTGACGATGTTCGTGGCGTCGAGCCGTCCGCCGAGGCCGGTTTCCCAAATGACCAGATCGCATTTCTGCCCGGCGAAAAACTTCAGCGCCATGACCGTGACGACTTCAAAAAACGTCGGGTGATGCGCGGCGGGAAATTGGGCGAGCAAGGGCTGCAATTCTTCAACCAGCCGGACGACTTCATTTTCTGAAATCAATTGACGATTGACCTGAATCCGCTCGCGGAAGGAAATCAGATGTGGCGAGGTGAACAAACCGACGCGCAATCCAGCCGCGCGATAAATGCTTTCGAGCATGGCGCAGGTCGAGCCTTTGCCATTCGTGCCGGCGACATGGATGAAACGCAGTTTTTCCTGCGGATTGCCCGCGAGCGCGGCGAGTTTGAACGTGTTTTCCAGCCCGAACTTCGCGCCGAACAAACGCAGCGAATAGAGAAATTCGATGGCGGCTGAATAAGTCAACCTTTCATCATTCTTCATTCTGCCCTCATCCTTTCCGCTACAGCGGCTTCTGGTGGGTTTTGGCGTGCGCGGCGGCGATGAAACCCTTGAACAGCGGATGCGGCTGGTGCGGCTTGCTCAAAAATTCCGGGTGAAACTGGCTTGCGATGAAAAATGGATGGCCGCCGAGCTCAATAATCTCGACGAGCTTGCCGTCCGGCGACAATCCACTGAACACAAACCCGGCCTTTTCGAATTTGTCGCGGTAGCTGTTGTTGAATTCGTAGCGGTGGCGGTGGCGCTCGTTGATGACGAACGAGCCGTAAAGCTCCGCCGCCTTTGTGCCGAGCGCGAGCTGGCACGGCTGCGCGCCCAGCCGCATCGTGCCGCCTTTCTTCGTCACTTTGCGCTGCTCGTCCAGCATCGCGATGACCGGATGCGGTGTGCCTGCGTCAAATTCCGTGGAGTGAGCCTTGTTCAATTTCAAAACGTTCCGCGCAAATTCAATCGTGGCGATTTGCATTCCGAGGCAGAGGCCGAGGTAGGGGATTTTATTTTCGCGCGCGTATTGCGCCGCCAGGATTTTGCCCTCGATGCCGCGTTCGCCAAATCCGCCCGGCACCAAAATCCCGCCGAGGCCTTTCAACATTTTTTCCGCGCCGTTCTTTTCGATTTCCTCGGAATCCACCTGGACGATTTCCACCCCGCAATCGTTGGCGACACCGCCGTGGATGATGGCCTCATAAACCGATTTGTAGGCGTCCTGCAGGCCGATGTATTTGCCGACGACGCCGACGCGCACGCGATGCTGCGGCGCGATGAGTTTGCGGATGATCTCCTGCCAGTGCGTCATGTTCGGCGCGGGCGTGGTGAGATGCAGCAGGCGGCAGACGAGGTCGTCGGCGCGCTCGCGTTGGAGCATCAGCGGCACCTCGTAAATCGAATGGTCCACGTCCTTTTCCTCGATCACCGCCTCGACGGGGACATTGCAGAACAGGGAGATTTTCTGGCGCAGCTCCTTGTCGAGCGGCCTCTCGCAGCGGCAGACCAGCAGGTGCGGCGCAATGCCGATTTCGCGCAGCTTGGCGACCGATTGCTGCGTCGGTTTCGTCTTCAACTCGCCCGCCGCCTTGATGAACGGCACATAGGTGACGTGCATGAAACAGGTGTTGCCCACGCCGGCTTCCAGCGCGAATTCGCGGATGGCCTCCAAAAAAGGCAAACCCTCGATGTCACCGGTCGTGCCGCCGATTTCGGTGATGACGACGTCGGCCTTGCTTTGCGCGGCGAGGACGTGGATGCGGTTCTTGATTTCGTCGGTGACGTGCGGAATCACCTGCACCGTCTTGCCGAGATATTTTCCCTCGCGCTCGTTGTTGAGCACGGTCTGATAAACCTGGCCGCTGGTGAGATTGTTCAGCCGCGAGAGCTTGCAATTGGTGAACCGCTCGTAATGGCCGAGGTCGAGGTCGGTCTCCGCGCCGTCGTCGAGCACATA
>Ga0181520_10004458_pt1 | contig 23388 bp, 14 predicted proteins | sample PEATcosm2014_Bin_29_FD_132451 | JGI IMG/M metagenome (GOLD analysis project Ga0181520, IMG submission 132451) | Peatland microbial communities from MTU Mesocosm Facility, Houghton, MI, USA - PEATcosm2014_Bin02_30_metaG | ecosystem: Environmental > Terrestrial > Soil > Wetlands > Peat | place...
AAGGGAGAAGGTGCCCGAAGGGCGGATGAGGGGGAAGGGACCTTGGCAAATCCAGGTGCACCGAGTCGCCGCCATCCTCCATCTTCAATCTTCCATCCTCCGTTTTTATCTGTGTCCGTCTGTGTTCATCTGTGGTTTAAGTGAATCCTTCCGGCTCAGGTGCCCTTGCTGATGCCGAGCTTCTCCATCAATTCGTAGAGCGTCGGGCGGCTCAAGCCCAATTCGGCGGCGGCCGGAGCGATCTTGCCGCCGTGTTTTTTCAACGACTGCTGCACCATCTGCCGTTCCACCGCCTCGCGCGCGTCTTTCAGCGTCACCACATTGGGTCCCAGCCCCGAGACGTTCAACTCCAGGTCGGCGGCGGTCACGCGCCGGCCGTCGGCCATGATCGCCGCGCGCCGCACGCAGTTTTCCAGCTCGCGCACGTTGCCCGGCCACGTATGCCGGTTCATCGCGCGAATGGCGTCCGGGTCAAAGGCCAGATGCGGCTTGTTGAGCTGGGCGGCAAACCGGCCGAGGAAATATTGTGCCAGCAGCCGCACGTCGTTTTCGCGTTCGCGCAGCGGCGGCAGCACCATTTGCACCACCGCCAGCCGGTAAAAGAGATCCTCGCGGAACGTGCCCGCGGCCAGCGCCTTTTTCAGGTCCGCATTGGTGGCGGCCACCACGCGCGTGTTGATGTTGATGGGCTGGCGCCCGCCTACGCGTTCGATGGTCTGCTCCTGCAGGAAGCGGAGCAGTTTCACCTGCAACGGCAGCGGAATCTCGCCGATTTCATCCAGGAACAGCGTGCCGTCGCTGGCGCTCTCGATGCGGCCTTTGCGCTGCATGTGCGCGCCGGTGAACGCGCCCTTTTCGTGCCCAAACAGCTCGCTCTCCAGCAGCGTCTCCGGGATGGCGCTGCAATTGATCGCCACAAACGGGCCGCTTTTATTGTGGCTCCGCAGGTGAATCGCCTTGGCCACCATTTCCTTGCCCGTGCCGCTTTCGCCCAGGATGAGCACCGGTGCGTCCGTGGTGGCCACCTTGCGGATGGTCTCAAAAACAGGCCGCATCTGCGAACTGGACCCGAGCATGCCTTCAAACGAATCGCCCCCCATGAGCTGCTGCATGGCGGCATATTCCTGCTCCAGTTGCGCCACGTGAAAGCAGCGCTTGAGCAGGAATTTCAGCTCGTCCATCTCCACGGGCTTGGTGAGGAAATCGTAGGCGCCGGCGCCGATGGCGCGCAGGGCGTTCTCCTTTTCGCCCTGGCCGGTGATGATCACCACCTTGACGAGGCGTTGCTGGGCCAGGACCTCAGAGAGTACAGCCAGGCCTTCCTCCGGGCTGCCCGGATGTGGCGGCAGGCCGAGATCCAGCAGCACCACCCCCGGCGGATTTGTGCGGAAGCTTTCCAAGGCACTCGCGCGGTCCTCGGCCAGCGTGACTTCGTAATCATTCGCCAGCGCCCATTTCATTTGGGTGCGAATCTCCTCGTCGTCATCAACTATGAGCAGCCTTGGATTCATGCCTGGTTCAATCGCAAAATACCCTAAAGAAAAGGCGTTCACAGGCAATCAAAATCGCCCGGCGACAGCAAAAACGGGCGCGGCCTTTCTGGCAATCCCAAGGGGATTGAGTCCTCCAGCCCGGGGTTGGCGAGTCCGCGAGCCTACCCCGGGTCCGTGTCCAAACGAAATCATCAACCGCAACGCGGTTGCGGCCTTTCCCCTTTCCCGGCCATGGGCGACGCCGGCCACAACCGCGTTGCGGTTGAAAAACAAATCGTTTGCGTGGCTTACCCAGGGTAGCTCGTGCCTCGCAACCCTGGGCTTTGGGCCGGAATCCCTTTGGGATTCGGTGGAACCGTGCCAACCTTGATTGATTGGTTTGAGGCAGATGCGTTTAAGGTGCAGTATCGAACCGCGCCCGCCACATTCTGGTTTGAAGAATAATCTTTGACAGAAATTCGCCAGTGCGCTTTGATAACGGCATGGCAGCAATCGGAATGAAAAAATCACTCGTGAACGGCCTGTTGTTCAATCGTTAGGCGTCATTCGCGCATCATCAAATGGAACCACCAAATGATAACAAGCCGAGTCGTAATATTCCGGCTATCGTAACTGGCTTGGCACTTGCGGCTTGGGGATTGTATGGGATTTGCGCGGGCCATATTACTGTTGGTGGTAAAAGGTCTCCGGAGCATACGTATTTTGTTGCACACGACCCACATGGGTTTTGGTTTAGTGTTTGTGTTCTATTTGCACTTTCTGCACTTTGTATAATTTGGGGATTTACAGGTAGAAGATGACCATGATGCCTACCATTCTCTGAAGCCATCCGCCGTTGGTGCCATCGGTTTCGCTACGCGGTCAACGCCAGAAGTCGGCGGCTGCTTGCCTCATGGTCGTTAGGTCAATCGCGTCATGGCCTTCACGCCGCGGGGAGCGGCAGGAAGACCCGGAACGTCGTGCCCTTGCCCGTTTCGCTTTCCACTTCGATCTTCCCCTTGTGCGCCTCCACAATCATCTTGCTCTGAAACATCCCAATCCCCAGCCCGTTCTTCTTCGTCGTCTGAAACGGCCGGAACAGCGACCGGCGCAAAAATTCCGGGCTCATCCCGCAGCCGTTGTCCGAAATCGCCAGCACCACCCACCCGTTCTGCCGCCGTGTTTGGATTTGCACCTCGCCGGACGCCGCCGGCACCGCCTCGCGCGCGTTGAAGATCAGGTTCGTCGTCACCTTCAGCATCTGTTCCGGATCGAAACTCACCTTCGGCAGCGGCGCCAGGTCCTTTTTCAGATGGATGCCCGCCACTTCCTCCCAGCCGGCCAGCGATTTGGCCACCAGCTCGTTCAAGTCCGCCGCCACGGGCTTGATCTGCAATTCGTGGCGGATGGACCCCAGCCGGCCGATCAGGTGGTTGATGTGCGCCACGGTCTTGGAAATGCCCCGGAGCGCGTCGGCCCGGAACGCCGGGTCGTCGAAATGCACCGGCAGGTTCTGGAGCATCAGGTTCAGCGTGTTGGCCGTGTTCTTGAGGTCATGCACGAAAAAGGCGGACATGGTTTGAAACGCCTCCAGTTCCTTGGCCTCCAGCAGCTTTTTCGAAAGCCGCGTGTTCAACAGCCCGGCGGCGATGTGGTCGCCGATGCACTTCAGCAGATCGAAATCCTGCCAGGTGAACCGCGTGGCGCTCACGCGGTCGCCCAAAATCATCAGGCCGATGATCTCCTCGCCCACCCGCATCGGCACGCACACGCGATTGCCGCCTTTGCGAAATTCCTCCGGATGACACCGCCGCAGAATCTCCGCCCACTTCTCCTGGGCCGCGTCAATATCCACCGGCTCGTAATGCCCCCGCAGCGTCCCCAGGATTTCCGCCAGTTCCTCTTTGCTTGGACGCAGCGTCTCCGCCTTGCCCTCCGTCAGAAACGTGGAAGCCGCAAACGCCAGTTGCGACTGCGGCTCGTCCACCAGCCAGATGGTGACCGACAGCGCCTGAAAAATGTCCGTGACGGCCTTCACGGACACCTGGCACAGATCGGACTGGTTCACGCAGGAAGCCGTCGCCTCCGTGAACCGCCGCCAGACCATGCGATAGTCGTACAGCGGCCGCTGGAAATGCCGGCTCACAAAACGGCTCAGGCGCAGCCGCACGCGATCCGAGAGCAGCAAAATGGCCAGCAGCGCCGCCGCCACCAGGAACACGAACCACTGGATGAGCACCGCCTCGCCGAAATGGAGCAGCGACACGATCTTGGCAAGGACCCCGATGGCCAGCAGATACACGCCCGCCAGCAGCACCGTCAGCGAGCCTTGCAACACCGCGTGGGAAGGATACACGTCCAGTTCGAAGTGGCCCGCCCGGAACAGGGCCCGGAGAATGAGGAGGCAGCCCACAAAGACCGCGCCCACTTCCACCACTTGGAACCGCAGGTCAATCGTGTGGCTCAATAAAATCTGGCTGCTGATGCAAAACCGCGCCGCCAACAGCACCGCCAGGCCCAGGATCATGAACTTGATCCGCCACCGCATCACCCCCACCGACGCGCGAAAGGTCTTTTCCAGGTTGATGCCGGCCAGCACCAGGCCCGCCAGCAGGAGCAGAAAGAGATAAAAGCCCGCCGGGCCCAGCCCCAATTCCCCCCCGGATGCCGTCCGGCTGGCCTGGAGAATCAAGTCCCGGTCGTCCGCAATCAGCAGCGCCGGCGGCAGCAGAAACGCCGCCAGCAGCAGGTATCTCCAGCGGTTCAGAAATTCGCGGTAATTCCCGCGCCCGTAGCTTAACGCGAAAAACAGCCAGACGCCCGGCAGCAGCGAGTCGGCCCACAGTTTGCAGCGCTGCCAGTAAACCATCCGTTCCACCGACGTCGCCAGCGCCGCCCAGGACAAGCCGCAAAAGACACACTCCAGCGCGAGCAGGACCATGCCCGCCACAAACGCCAGATGCACCACCGAGCGGCGTTCGTTCCAGACCACGGCCAGGGCCACCACGCCACAAAAGCTGGCGCTCACAAAGGCAAGCATGGCAGCGGTGTTCATCACAGGATCGGCAACTCCAACTACCCCAACGCTCTCATAATCCCTCCCCCAGCGCAGCAACAAAACACCCGCCGACCGCGCGGCACCGCAAGAATATGGGTTTCGACGTTTGCAAGGGGTAAACGGAGTTGTCGCGAAAGCGACATCGGAAATTAGCCAGCTACGAAGTGGCTGGTCTCGCGCCAAACGAATTCATGCGTCCTGAAAGGACGCCGGATTTCCAACGTCCCGTCACGACGGTTTCATTTTGGGAACCTTCCTCGATCCTTTAACCCACAATCAATGTCGAGAAGCCAAAAAAAAACGTCAGGGCAGGGATCGCTCCCTGCCCTGACGGCGCTTTTTAAATTAATCCAAGCTCACGCCGCCAGCTTCTTCCGCAGCAACGCCGCGCCGGAAAGCGCCAAGCCCAGCAGCATCACCGTGGCGCCGCCGTCCGGAACCGCCGTCGAATTGGCCGACGCCGAGAACGTCCATGAATCCGGATTGGTGCCGGACTTCGGATCCTGACTGGTGAAGCTCCAAGACATAACCGTGGGGCTGTACCCGTTGCCGGACACAGTGCCCGTGCCATTCACCACCACAAAGCCGCTCCCAAGAGAACCGCCTTGCGCCGTGATCGAAGAAGACAGCAACTCAAACGTAAACCCGCCCGCCGACCAGAAATTATTGATCGGAATCGAGGTCACAAAATTCCAAACCGACGACGTAAAGACCGCCGCCGTCCCGGGCGCAATCGCCGCAAACCCGCCCGAGTCCAACGTGACCGACGGACTGATCCACGACGTCACCGCCGTGGCCGACCCCATCGAACTGGAATTGATCGTCACGCCGCCCGTAAAACCGATCGCACCGGTGATCGGAACCGCCTGAAGCGACTGAGTCAAGGCCATCGCCAAGACCGCGGCGCCCGCAAATTTGATCATGTTTTTCATGTTGTTACTTATGTTAAATGTTTGTGTTGGACCGCTGTTGCCCATTCAAGAAGCAATGCCAGTGCCAACCGGATTTCCTGGGGATGTAAACTTACAACACGTTTAAAAACGGGCACTTATGCGTTTCAAGAGATTGCGATCAGCCCCCGCCTCAAGAGCTAAAGTGTAAGGGATTCCGACAAAAAATCAAATCACCGAAAAACCCATGACCCACGAGGTGGGCTCCTCTCTCTGTGAGCTTCTGCCTTGGATCACTTCCTGCGGCACGGCAATGAATTGCGGCGCCGCCGAGGCGATAATCCCGATGCACAGCGCGCCAGCCGCCCGTCACCGGTGCGATTCCAGCAGCCGGCGATACACCGGTTCCGGCACATATTTGCGCACGATGCGCCGCCACCCCGCCGGTCCGATCAATCCCTTCACCATGCTCGAGCTCACTTCGGCGATGTCCCGCGGCGGCATGAGGAACACCGTGCAGATCTTGGCATCCAAGTCGCCGTTGATGTTCCGCATCGGCCGCTCGTACTCGTAGTCGGCCGCCGACCGGATGCCCCGCAGAATGTGCGTGGCCTTCACCGATTGGGCGTAATCAATGAGGTAGAGATTGGAATAGGCGGCCACGGACAGGTTGGAAAATTCCGAGCAGCTTTCGCGCAGCATCACCAAGCGGTCCTCCGCGTTGAACGTCGGCTTCTTGTCCGGGTTTACACCCACCGCCAGGATCAAATGATCGAACAAACGGACCCCTTCCCGGATCATCCATAGATGGCCCACCGTGGGCGGGTCAAAAGTGCCCGCATACACTCCCAATCGTCTGGTTCTGCTCATGCGCCAAAGGGTAACAGGCCCGGGCGAATTGTCAGGCCAGGAAGCAGGCGGGCTGAAATAACCACCGGCAGCCGCGCCACCGGGAAAATTTCCGCCTCCGGGCACTGGACCCCCCCGCCCGGTTTTCGCATGCGAAAACCTCCGACTCACGGACCCTCATTCGGCCGGCCCGGTCAGTTCTGATGGGTCTCGCACTGCTGCCGCTGCACCCGGTCCAATTCCGCCATCGCCTGGCAGATCGGACAATTGCTGGTCAACTGCCGGCAGTGCGCCCGATGCTCGTGCTCGACCGCCTCCGCCACGGCGCACAAGGCGTCGTATTCTTCGTCCATCTGGGAGGGGGCCACCACGTCATTGCCCATGTCGTCCGTGATGTGCGTTCTGATCTGGGGTTTCATCGTTACCAGAATACACCTCCGCCTTGGAAGTTTCAATCATGATTCTCCCGAAGACTAACAAGTTATGATAATCCGATTCTGCGTGGCCTGATGGCCAAACCGGTGGTTGGGAAGCGCTTCGTTCCCAACCACCGGCCGAAGGTTGACTGGCTTGGCGGCATGATTCTTAAATCCGGGCGCCTGCCCGTATTCAAGATCCAAGCCATTTAGTGGAGTGCGGTGCTGGCCGAGGAAAGCCAGATCCAGTCGGCCGAAGGGTTCGGCTGGGGTGGCACCCGGGTAAAGTTCGGATTGCCCCAAGGGATGTTATCCCAGCCATGCAGCACCGCCCCGTCCAGCCACTTTCGGATCTCAGCGTGGCCGTCCGTAAAGGCGATGCCGCCCGCGTTGTTATGATAGGAGGCCGGACAATCAATCCATTCCTGGATGTCCGGCTCGCAGACGAATGAGCCGTCATTGATGCTCCGCGGATTCTCGTCAATGAACAGCCAGATGTTGGCCGAGCCCGGATTCACGAGGTCGGATTCCTTCTTGTAGGAAATCACCTTCGTGTTGCTTCCATAGGGCGCAATGGGCCCCAGCCACGCGTTCATGGACATGCTGCGCACGTGTGGATAGCTGACTCCGCCGGCCGTGTACGCGCTCTGGTCCGCCGGACACTTGTAAATGGCCACCGTGTTCACATACGGATAGATCAACCCGAGTTTGATCCACTGCGCGCCAATGTTCGATGACAGCGTGGCCGGACTCAGCTCCGTGGAGGAATTCTGCTCGCCGGGACACCATTGGGCGTCGGCGCCGCCCGCCTGGCCCGCCGGATCGAACAGGCTGGCCGGCTGGTTGTTTTCCCCGCCGTTCGGACACAACCGGTCCTGGTTGTCGCCCGAATACATCTTCCAGCCCAGCGCCAGTTGCTTCAGGTTGCTCATGCACTGGATGCCCTGCGCCTTTTGCTTCGCCTTGCCCAGCACCGGCAGCAACATCGCCGCCAGAATCGCAATGATGGCAATGACCACCAGCAACTCGATCAGCGTGAACCCCCCGTGCGGCCGCCGGCTCCGCCGGCTCCAGCCTTGCTTCGTTGTTTCCATTTTCATGCGCAATGTGTGACTTTGCTTCGTTTGCTCCACGGACCGTTCCTATTGGGCCAGGACCCGGTAATAGCCCTGGCTGCCCCCTCCCGCCGGCGTGATCGTCTGAATGCCGCCATTACCCGTGATACCACTCGTCACCAGCGTCCAATTCGCCGGCTGCAAGCTGCTCGAATACCAAACCGAATAGTTGTGCCCAATCTGCGTCGGAATCGCGATGCTCAACTGGTTCCCCGCATACGACGCCGAAACCCTGAACTCGGCCGCCGCCTCCGCCGGTGTGAGCATGAAGTACAAGGCGTTCAGCCCGCCGGCGGACGGCGTCGCATTCGTCGGCGCCGTGAATCGCAACGTGGCCACGCCCCCCAGTTGCACCACCGCCATGTCCCCGTTCGTATCCAGCATCGGAAGGGTGTGGTAGGCCTGCCAGCCCGCCGGGCTCGGATCCGCGAACGTGCCCAGCACCTGCGTCGTCTGGTTTGAAGTGCCCACGCCGCTGGTCACCTGGCTCAGCGTGGCCCCGCTGAAGGCCCCGTTGCCACCCGCCAGGCGCGCCCAGATGTTGAAGCGGCCCGCCGGATACGTCCGCGTGTAATTCATCCAGTTCGAGGCGTAGAAATAACCGATGTTATACTGGCAGATCGCCGGATCGCTCAGGTTGGTCTGCGCCAGCAGGAACTTGTAGCGCAGGAAATCCGTCGCCACCTGGCTGCCCACCAAGTCCGGGTTCCGGTACGCCGCGTTGGCGTTGCCCTGGCCCTGCGTGGCATTGGTCGGCCAGTAGATATCCACGCTCTGCTGGGCGATGGCCCCGTAACCGTCGTTGCCGACCGTCCACCCCGTCGGCCAGGACCAATAGCTGTTCGGCTGCAGCGTGCCGTTGTTCGGCACTTCGTTCGTGTCGCCGCTGGGCACCGGATTGTCTATGAACTGACCGCCGTACCAGCCCCCGCCCGCCGTGCCGCCCACGCCCGTGCCGTTGTTCGTGCTGAAGTCGTAGTCCACGGCCTCCCATTGAAAGTTGTTGGCATTGAACGTGTCGAACGAGATCGTGACGGTCGTTGAAAGCCCCGCCGTGTTCGTTACGTTGATCGTCGCCGTATAAACCTCGTTGGACGGAATCGCATAAGTCGCCGTCCACACCCCCCCCACCTCGCTCAACACCAGCCCCGTGCTGACCGTCACGCCATTCAGCGTCAGGCCAATCCCGCTGGCCGCCACCGACGCCCCCTGCGCCGGCCCCACCGTGAAGGTCAGGGAGTTCGTCGCCGCGAACGGCACCGAGCCATTCGGATTCACGTTGAGCACCTGCGGCGTCAGCACCGGCGCCACCGGCGTCAGCATGTAAAACGCGATGTTGGGATTGCCCACCACCGTGCTCTTGAACGTCTGCACCCCGTTCGTCACCGTCAGCGCCACCCGGTTGCCAAACTGGTCCAGCAGCGGCACGTAAACATAGTTGTTGTAGCTGTTGTCGCTGAACGCCGCCGAGCCGAAGCTGCCCAGAATGTTCGTCATCTGGCTCCCCTGCGTCGAATCGCTCGTCACTTGCGAAAACGCGAGCTGCACGCCCGACCCGCTCGTGGCCAGGTAGCACCACACATTGTAAGTGCCCGCCGGAGCCGATCCGCCCGGCCCGAAGGTCCGCGAGTAATTCAGCCAGTCGCCCCCGGAGTTGTAGCCCACTTCCTGCTCCGTATCCACCGTGTCCCCGTCCGCCGCGGCAATCACAAACTTTTGTTCCGTCAGACTCGGCGACACTGGATTCGCCGCCTGGATCACCACCGCGTCGTTCGTCCGGTAATAGCTCTTGGTCCCCGCCCGCGCCGCCTTGTTCTCATCCACCCCCGGCACGCCCACCTGGTTGAAGTACAGCGCCACGCCCCCGTCCGGCGGCGTGTCAATGAACTGGCCGGACGAATAATTGAAGTCCGCCGCCTCGAACACCAGCGCCGGCGCCAGCGTGTCAAACGCCCCCACCGGCAGCGTGACACTGAGGCCGTTGGCGTCCGTCACCTTGACCATCAGCGAATTATAGACCGTGTTCGTCGCCAGCGCATAGGTGATGTTCGCCGTCGCCGTGCCCAAGCCCGACACCGTCAGGCCGGCCGATCCCACGTTGTTGGTCGTGTACACGTTCGTAAGTCCGCCCAGCGTGTTCGTCAGCGCAACGACCTGCACGTTCGCAATCGTGCTCACCAGCGAAGCCGCCGTGAACGTCACCGCCTTGTTCGTGCACAAGGTCGCCGGCGTGAAACTCAGCGGCGAGAAATAGGGATAAGTCGAGCTGGTGATCGTCAATACGATTGAATTGCCGCTCACCGAAAGGTTCCCGGTGACTCCCGTGGGCAGCACCGCCACCGGCGCCGTAAAGGCCCCGCCCGTGAACGCATTGAAATGCAGCAGCGGCAGGACCGTGCCCACCGTCGCCGTCGGCGGCAGGTTGCTCACCACAAAAGTCAGCGCACTGTCGTTCGCCGGCCAGACCAGCGTGTTCACCGCGATGGCCGCCTGGTTGTTGGCCGGCGGCGTGGTGTATTGCAGGCTCGAATTGACGTCCAAGTTGAGCTGCCCGATCGGCACACTGACCGTTCCCGCCGTGCAGCCCGGGCCCAACACCAGCGTGCCCGCACCGATGATATTAATCACGTTCGTCTCCCCGGCCGTGCTCGTGGCGTACGTGCCCGTGCCGTCCGCGGCGTTGGTCGCCACCGTGATGTTCCCGTTGCAAATCACGATGCCGTTTGAAATGGTCAGCGTGCTCGAACAGATGTTACTCGCCGTTTGGTTCAGCAGCGAAAGGCCGCCCGCGCCGATCCGCAGCACCGCGTTGGCGCCCACGGTCACCGCCGAACTCGCGGCCGCCAGCCCGCCGGCGGCACTGGGCGACGAGTTATACGCCATCACCATGTTCGTGGCGTCAATCACGCCCGTGTCAAACTGCAGCACGCCGTTGCCCGAGAGCCCGGCTGTCCCGCTCGGCCCCGCCGTGTTCGGCGCCTCGCCCACCGTCAGCGTCGCCGCCAGAATATTCACCGCGCACCCGTTGAGCAGCATCTGGCCCGTCGTGGCGCCGGTGCTGCTGGCCACGTTCCGGTTGCCGATGGTGATGTTCGCGCGCGATGTGGCCGCCCCGCTCACGCCACGGATCTGCAGGCCGCCACCGCTGTTGCTGATGGCGAACGAGCACTTGTTGTTCGCCACGCTCAAGGTCCCCACGTTGATGATATTCGTCCCCGGCCCCAGCGTCAGGTCCCCCATCGGCCCGGCTTGCGCCGACGTACTGGTGCCCAGGTTGATGTTCGTCGCCGTGATGAAGTTGCTCACCCCGGCCAAAAACACCGTGCCCCCCAGCCGCGTGTTGCTGCCGGGATTGTCCGCAACGCTGATCGTTCCCAGCGCATTGCTGTACACAAACGTGCTCAGCCCTGAGAGGTTCAGATAGGCCATGGAGTTTCCCCCGCTGCCCGAGTTGTCGTAATTCTGCACCATCAGCGAGCCCTTGCTGATGGCCAGCGCGCCGCCGCCCGTGAAATAGGCCTGGGTGGTCAAATTCGTATTTCCCCCGTTCGCCCCGCCCACCAGCAGCGTCCCCGTCACCCGCAGCGTCTGGCCCGCCCCGATCTGCGTCACGTTATACGCCGCCGTGCCCGCCGAATTATAAGTCGAATTATATGTCAGATTGGAAATCGTCCCGGCAAATCCGGAATCCACGATGTTGTTCACCGTCGCCGGGCTCGCCGTTGTGAACCCGGACCCAAAAATCGCCGTGTCCGCCGCCAGCGGCCCGTTCGGCCCCGTGGTGTTCGGGGTCCAACTCGTCGGCGCGCTCCAGTTGCCACCCGCCACGCCCCACGTGTAGGACGCCGCGCCCGCGGGGCACGCCCCCGCCAGCAGCGCAACCAAGCCCGCCGCCAGCGCCGTCCGCATTGGCTGGCTCATTTTTCCAGACCGCGCCCAGGCGCCCGTTCGCAAGTTATGGTTCGTCATTTTCATAGTGGTTATTGTTGGCATCGTTATTATCGGCAGATTCTGTTGGTGATTAATCGTTCGCTGCGAAAGTCCCTGAACTCGCCGGCCGCCCTCCCCGCCCGGAAAATGCGTTGTTCACGCATGGCGCCTGGGATAAATTGAGCGACATATAAGTTCAACTTTAAGTGGATTGATTGAAGCAACTATACATGCTCCGGCGAAATCGCCCACCCCTCTTTGGAGGGGTGGGCGGGGCGCCAAAAGAAGTTACTATTGGTTTCAGCACCCATCCGTGTCTGCCATGATTAAGCCGGCCAGCGCGCGCAGCAAACAACCTTGTCTCGCCGGGTTGTGCCTCTGGCTTTGCCTGCTCGCCGCCGCCCCCGCCGCCCCCGCCCGCGATCCCCTCACCAATGCCGCCGCCGTCCTCGCCCTCTCCGGCACCGACGCCCTGTCCGGCGTCCCCGTTTCCGTCACCGGCGTCGTCACCGCCGCCGAAACCAACTGGTCCGGCCGCTTCTTCATGCAGGACGGCACCGGCGGCGTCTTCGTCGAAAATCGCCTCAGCCGGCAGCCCCGGCCCGGCGACGTCGTCCAGGTCTCCGGCCTCAGCCATCCCGGTGGCTATGCCCCCATCATCACCAAGCCTCACTGGAAAAAAATCGGCACCGCCCCGCTGCCCCCCGCCCGGCCCGTCACCAGCGAACGCCTCATGTCCGGCGCCGAGGACAGCCAGCGCGTCGAAATCTCCGGCATCGTCCGCACCGCCGAGGTCAGCGGCAGCCAGATCGGCATCGAGCTGGCCACTGGCGGTTACCGCTTCCGCGCCTACTTTCCCCCCACCCCCGGCTTGGACCCCGCGTCCCTTGTCGGCGCCCAGGTCCGTTTGCGCGGCACCGCCGCCGCCGCCTTCAACGCCCCCTTGCGCCACTTCGTCACCGTCACCCTCTTCGCCCCCCAGCCGGACGATTTCTTCATCCAGGATCCCGCCCCGCCCAATCCTTTCGAGGACCCCTCCGTCCCCCTCAACAGCATCGCCCAATTCCGCAAGGACCCGCCCCCCGGCTATCAGGTCCACGTCACCGGCGTCGTCACCTATCAGCGCCGCGGCGAATCCCTCTTCCTGGAGGACGACACCGGCGGCTTGATGATCCAAACCATCATGACCAACGCCGTCGTCCCCGGCGATGTCGTCGAAGCCGTCGGCTTCCCCGCCGTTGAAAACTTCCTCCCCGTCCTCCAGGACGCCGTCTTCCGCAAAACCACCGCCCCCCGCGCCAATCTCGAACCCAAGTCCGCCACGATTGGCGGAATCCAAAAAGGCCTCCACCATGCCGATTTCATCGTCCTGCGCGGCCGCTTGATTGATCGCCTCGTCAAGGGCACCGGGCCCGGCATTCAAACCAGCCTCATCCTGCAGGCCTCCAACATGGTCTTCGTCGCCGAAAAGGACACCTCCGAATACAACCCCTTTCTCTCGGCCATCCCCATCGGCAGCCTCGTCGAAGCCCGCGGCATCTGCCTCCTGGACGCCAGTTCCGACGGCAAAATTAAATCCTTCCGCCTTCTGCTCCCCACTTCGCACGATGTCCGCGTCATCGAAAAACCCAGTTGGCTCACCCCCCGGCACCTCCTCGTCACCCTCGCCTCCGTCCTCGTCGTCCTCCTCGTCGCCATCGGCTGGATCATCTGGGTCGCCAAGCGAAACTTCATCCTCGAATCCCTCGTCCAGCAAAAGGAGGAGGCCCAACGCCAGCTCCAGCAGGCCCATGACCTGCTCGAAGAACGCGTCCAGGAACGCACCGCCCAGCTCAAGGTCGAAATGACCGCCCGCAAGGAATCCGAACTCCAGTTCCGCGCCGTCCTCACCGAACGCACCCGCCTCGCCCAGGAACTCCACGACACCCTCGAACAAACCCTCACCGGCATCGCCCTCCAACAGGACCTCGCCGCCAGCCAGTTCGACAAAAGCCCCGACCAAGCCTCCCATCACCTCAAGCTCGCCCGCAATCTCATGCGCCAAAGCCAGGAGGACGTCCACCGCTCCGTCTGGGGCCTCCGCAGCCGCGCCGACGAAAATTTCAACCTCCCCAGCGCCCTCCTCACCAGCGCCCACCAGGTCACCGGCGACACCCGCATCCGCCTCCAGTCCGCCGCCACCGGCGACGCCGACTCCTTCTCCGAAATCATCGAGGAAAACCTCCTTCGCATCGGCCAGGAGGCCGTCACCAACGCCGTCAAACATTCCGGCGCCACCGCCATTGACATCCAGTGGCAGTTCACCCCCGGCCAGGTCGTCTTGAAAATCAGCGACAATGGCCATGGCTTTGACCCCAATGCCTGCGCCGGCCCCAAAGACGGCCATTTCGGCTTGCTCGGCATCCGCGAGCGCACCGAGCGCCTCGGCGGCCGCCTCCAAATCACCAGCCGCCCCGGCAACGGCACCACCATCGCCGTCGAAATCCCCACCACTGCCACCGATGGCCAGACTCCCGCCCCGGCTCCGCCCGTAAATCATGAAGAAAGAGTCTAAAATCCGGATTCTGGTCGCCGACGACCATTACGTGGTTCGCATGGGCGTCACCGCCATCATCAACAATGAGCCGGACATGGAAGTCGTGGCCGAAGCCGCCAACGGCCAGCAGGCCATTGACCTCTTCATCCGCCACCAGCCTGACCTCACCCTCTTGGACTCCCGCATGCCCCTCAAAAGCGGCGTCGAGGCCGCCCGCGAAATCCGCCGCCAGCGCCCCTCCGCCCGCATCGTCATGCTCACCGCCTTCGACGGCGATGAAGACATCCACAAGGCCCTCACCGCCGGCGCCCAGGGTTATATCTTGAAAAGCTCCACCGGCATCCAGCTCGTGCCCGCCCTGCGCGCCGTCGCCGCCGGCAAAGAGTGGATTCCCGAGGAAGTCGCCAGCCGCCTGGCCAAGCGCAAGGAATATGAGACCCTCACCCCCCGGGAATTGGAAGTGCTCCACGAACTCGCCAAAGGTCTGGCCAACAAGCAGATCGCCGACACCATGAGCATCTCCCAATACACCACCAAGGGGTATCTCAAGAACATCCTCACCAAGCTCCACGTCGCCGACCGCACCGAAGCCGTCACCGTCGCCATCCAACGCGGCCTCATCCATTTATAGAATTTTTTCCACGCCAGGCCCCCTCACCCGCCGCACTGCTATAACGCCCCGCGCAATTCCCACGCGCCCGCCCATTCCGTTCGCGTCTTGGACTGCGCCGGCAAAACGCCAGCGGCGACGGCGCTTTCGCACGCACGCGTGAGCCGCGAGCTTTTGAAAACCGTTGCCCGGGCGAAAGCGGCGCGGCGCTCGCCGCCCTCAAACCGCAAAATCCCCCGGCAGCCACCCGCGCTCCGTGCAGTCCCGGAAATTCCATTCCCCCCCATGCTGCATCTTGTAGCTCCAGAAAAACCACCCGCGCGTGCCCTCGTAATTCAACAATTGCGTGTCCCCATACGCCCGCCTTACCGACGCCACTTGGAACGGCGACAGCCCCTGCATGGCGTGCCCCGGCAGCGACAGCGACCATTCCCCCACGATGGTCGGCAGTTCCTCCCGTTGCATCTCGTCCAGCGCCGTCTTCCGGCGGATCGAAAACTCCAATTGCTCCCGCGCCGTCCGCAACCGCGCCGCCTCGTCAAAGCACTGGTACAAATGCGTGTCCAGGATCACATTTGTAAACGCCGGCTCCTGCATGAATTTCTTCCACGCCAGCGGCCGGAACGAATCGTGGAACACAATCGCCACCTTCGGGTCCAGGTGCGTCCGCAGCCGCGCGTAGGCGTCCTGGTAAAATTGCTGCAAAATGTCCAAGGGCACCTCGTTGCGCGGCTCGTTCAGCAGCTCGATGCCAAACAGCGCCGGATGCTGGCCGTACTTTTCCGCAAACGTCTCCAGTATTCGCACCGTCTCCGAAATATTCTGCGGGTCCTTCGGCCAGTTGATCGGCCCCACCCGCCCGCTGTGGTCCCATCCGTTCTGGCTCCCCGGCGCCCCGTGCAAATCCAGCAGCAGCTTCAAGCCGTTCCGCTCCGCCTGCGCCAGCGCAAAATCAATGAACTCGGACGATGCCACGTACGGCTTCGGCGCTTCCAGCGCCCAGTAACCCACCGGCAGCCGCACCGCGTTCAAACCGTGGTCCCGGATCCAGCGAAAATCATCGCTCGTGATGAACGTTTCCCGGTGATGGTTCAGCCGGCTCTTCGCCTTTTCGCCCAGCGTGTCACACAGCGTGTACTCGTCCGGCGCCTGCGTGCCGCGATAAAGGTCCGGCACCATCCATTTCTCCAGCACCAGCCACGCCCCCAGGTTCACCCCGCGCAATTTCGTCACCCCCGCCGCGCCGGTGTCCTGCGCCTTGCCGGCCCCGTTGGGCCCCAGTCCCGCCGCCAGCGTCATGCGCGGCATTCCCGCCGCCAGCACCAGCGCGCCGCCCAAAGTCGTTTTCAAAAACTCTCTTCGTTGCATAATTTCAGCCGTGTTCAGTGGTTGGCCGGGATCAAACGCCGCCCGCGTTCTAGGTTCCCGGTTCAGTCGGTCAGTCCAAATCCATACGGAAACGCCGGTGCCTCCGCCGTGTCCCCCGCGCGCGCGTGCTCGTTGCTCCGCGGCCAGGTGCGCGGCAGCTTGCCCGTGAACTTCGCCTCCCCAAACAGGTCGTCCGCCACTCCCTGCCCTTCCGTCCCCGGCAGCCACGCCGCCACCAGCGCCGTGCTGTCCCCCAGCGCCGAGTTCAGGATCAACGGCCGGCCGGACAATAATATCGTCACCACCGGCTTGCCCGACGCCCGCGCCTTCGCCACCAGCGCCGCATCCGCCGCCGCCAAATCCAGCTTCCGCCGGTCGCCCTTCATCTCCGCGTACGGCCCCTCGCCCACCACCACCACCACCGCCCCCGCCTTCCCCAATTCGCTGCCGTCCGCCGAATACGTCACCTTCGCCCCCGGCACCGCCTGCCGGATGGCCGCCAAAATCGTCGTGCCCCCGTGCGTCACCTCGCCCTTGCGCCCCTGCCAGTCAATCGTCCAACCGCCGCATTGCACCCCCAGGTCGTCCGCCGCCTCCCCCACCACCGCCAGGCTCCGGATTTGCTTCGACAGCGGCAGCACGTGGTTGTCGTTCTTCAACAGCACCAGCGATTCCCGCACGCATTCCCGCGCCACCGCCCGGTGCGCCGGCGATCCGATGGCCGCCGTCAGCCGCGGGTCCGTCGCCGGGTTTGCAAACAGCCCCATTGCGCTCTTCACCCGCAAAATGCGCCGCACCGCATCGTCAATCCGCGCCTGCGACACCTTCCCCGCCGCCACCAGGTCCTTCAGGTCACCGATGAATTCCACATAGTTATTATGATGCCCCGGTCCATACGGTATCATCACCATGTCCAGCCCCGCGTTGATGGATTTCTCGATGTCGGCCTTGAAATTCGGCGAGATCTGGTCAATCGCCGCCCAGTCGGACACCAGGAATCCCTTGAATCCCAGCTCGCCCTTCAGCACGTCTGTCAGCAGATATTGGTTCCCATGCATCTTCTGCCCGTTCCAACTGCTGTAGGAAACCATGATGGACCCCGCGCCCGCCGCGATGGCCGCCTGGTACGGGGGCAGATACCGCGAACGCAAGGTCGCCTCATCGCAAATCGCGTTGCCCTCGTCCTTGCCGCCTTGCGTCCCGCCATCGCCCACGAAATGCTTCGCGCACGCCAGCACGCAGACCGGATCAGCCGAAAGCCGGTCGCCCTGAAATCCATGAACCGCCGCCACGCCCAGCTCGCTCACCAGCGCCGTGTTTTCGCCGTAGCTCTCATAAGTGCGGCCCCAGTGCTCGTCCTCCGCCACCGCAATGCACGGCGCAAAGGCCCACCGGATGCCCGTCCCCGCCACTTCCTCCGCCGTCACCCGTTCGGCCCGCTCCACCAGCTTCGCATCGTGCGTGGCCCCCAGCCCCACGTGATGCGGAAATATCACCGCCCCGTCTATGTTGTTGTGCCCGTGCACCGCGTCTATCCCGTACAAAATCGGGATCTTCAGCCGCGTTTGCAGCGCCTCCGCCTCGAACCCGCTCACCAAATTCAACCACGACTGCGCCGAATTCCCGTCCGCCGGGTCCGAACTGCCGCCGCTCAGCACCGAGCCCAGAAAATAATTCTTCACGTCGGCCTGATTCGTCAGCGCCCCCGAATCCACCTGCACCATCTGCCCCACCTTCTCGTCCAGCGTCATCTGCCCCAAGAGCGCCTCCACCTGCGGATCCCGGCTGCCCTCGGTGGCCGGGGCGCCGGTCGCCATGCCCCCCAGCAGCAGGGCGGAACAGCCGCAAAGCAGCAAAAATGGTGTCCGGCGAAACCGGTTGTCATTTTGAAACATGGCCGCAATAAAACAGATTTTCCGCCTTCCAACCACCCCTCTTTGGAGGGGATGACACACCGCTCGCCGTCTGTCACACTGCCCACAATCCAAATGACCCCCTCCGTGTTCGCCGGCCACTATCCGCCGTCGTGCGCTCCGGCGGTTCAACCTCCAGTCACCCAATGATATCATGAACTACCTCGTCATCCTCACCTTCATCCTCGGCTCCCTCCTCTCCGCCGCCGGCGCCGGCTGGCCCGCCCGCGTCTTCGCCCCCTATATGTACATCGGCTCCGGCGATAACTTCAAACTCACCCAGTGCGACGACGCCTGCGGTCAAAAATTCTACACCCTCGCCTTCATCATCGCCGACCAACACGGCAATCCCGCCTGGGACGGCCACGTGCCCATGGCCACGAATCTCTACGCCGACCAGATCAATCTCATTCGCAGCCGCGGCGGCGATGTGATCGTCTCCTTCGGCGGCGCCGACGGCACCGAAATCGCCCTTGCTGAAACCAACGTGCTCGCGCTGACCGCAAAATACCAGGCCGTCATTGACCAATACCAATTCACCTGGCTGGACTTTGATATCGAAGGCGGCGCGCTGGCCAAAACCGCCGTCAACGAGCGCCGCGACCTCGCCCTCGCCGCCCTCCAGGCGAAATATCCCGCCCTTAGGATTTCCTACACCCTGCCGGTGGACCCCAATGGCGTCTCCCGGGAGTCCCGAGCCGTCCTCGCCGACGCCAAGGCCAAGGGCGTAAAGGTCTATTCCGCCAATGTCATGACCATGGATTTTGGCAAGGATTTCTCCCAGGGCAAAAAAATGTGCGACGTCTCCATCGCCAGCGCCCTCAAGGCCCATGAACAATGCCAGGCCATTGACCCCGCCATCCGCATTGGCCTCACCCCCATGATCGGTCAAAACGATGAGCGCGGTGAAATTTTCACCCTCGACGACGCCCGGGCCCTCAAGCAATGGGCCGACTCCCAGCCCTGGGTTTGCAGCTTGTCCTTCTGGGCCGTTAATCGCGACGCCGGCAAGGACGACAAACAGAAAAACGGCAACACCACCAGCGGCATCGAACAAAAGCCCTGGGACTTCACCCGTATCTTTGAACCTTTTACCACCGCCCCATGATTTCCTCCACTGGAGCCACGCCATGCATCATCACTCCTTCCCTGTCGTTCCCGCCATTGCCGGGCTCCTGCTGATTCCGCTGCTGGTTCTGCTCCCGGCCGGGCCGGCCCGCGCCGACCAGTTCGACACCTTGCGCCTGGTGTGGCAGACCAATCTGATCAACGGCGGCGGGAGCCTGTCCGGCATCGCCAGCGCGGCCAATGGGGACTGGAGCAGCCTGAACACCAATGCTTCCCGCACTTACCTCTGGAGTGATCTGCCGTTGGGGTCGGATTCCGCCAATATCACCCCCACTTACCAGCGGCTCCAGGCCATGGCGCTCGCCTGGGCCACCCCCGGCTGCTCCCTCCAAGGCAATGCCAGCCTCGCCGCCACCGTCGCCGGCTGCCTCGATTGGATGAACACCAATGTCTATACCACCAGCACCACCGAGTACGGCAACTGGTATGATTGGGAAATCGGCAGCCCGCAAGTCCTCAACAATACCGCGGTCCTGCTCTATCCCGCCCTGACCGGAACCGAGATCACCAATTATAACAATGCCGTGGACCACTTCAGTCCGGGCGCCCCGGCAGCCACTTATGGCTGGATGACCGGCGCCAACACTTCCGACAAGGTCCTCGTCATGGCCATCCGCGCCATCCTGGGCAAAAGTGCCGGCCTGCTCACCGAGGCCCAGACTAACTTGAGCCCCGTCTTCCTTTATGTCACCAGCAGCGACGGGTTTTATCCGGACGGTTCCTTCGTGTTTCATTCCAAAATTGCCTACACCGGCCATTACGGCCTCGTCCTCTTCGGCGACATTCCCAACCTCGTCAACCTCCTCCACGGTTCGGCCTGGCAGATCACCGACCCCAACCTCACCAACGTCTATAACTGGGCCGTCAGCTCCTTTGAGCCCCTCATTTATAACGGCAACATGATGAACATGGTCCGCGGCCGCGCCGTTTCCTGGTCCTATGAAACCGAAGCCCAAGACGGCGCGAGCACCCTCTCCGCCATGCGGAACATTGCCCAATTCGCCCCCGCGGCCATCGGCCTGGCCTTCACCAATTTCTCCAATTCGCCCCGCCTGCCCTCCGGACAGTTCCACTTTGCCAGCATGGATCGCGTCGTGGCCCTCCGCAGCGGCTTCGCTTTCGGCCTCAGTATGTCCTCCTCCCGCATCGCCAATTACGAATCCATCAACAGCGGCAACTTGCACGGCTGGTTCACCGGCGACGGCATGACCTATCTCTATGTCGGCAGCGGCGAGAGCCAGTTCAGCGGCGATTTCTGGCCCACCGTGGATCCCTATCATCTCCCCGGCACCACCGTGGAGACGAATTCCCACGCCAACTCCGCCGGCGAAGCCACCACCACCGATCAAAATTGGGTCGGCGGCGCTCAGGTCAAAAGCACTTACGGCGTCGCCGGCATGTCGCTCCACGCCTGGAACACCACCCTATATGCCAGGAAATCCTGGTTCATGTTCGACAATGAAATCGCCTGCCTGGGCGCCGGCATCTCCTGCGGCGGCACGTCGGCCGTCCACACCGTCGCCGAAAACCGCCGCCTTGGCTCGCCCATCACCAACGGCTTCACGCTCAACGGCACCGCCATCACGCCCGTCGTTGGCTGGAGCTCGAACCTTCCCAGCGCCACCCCGTCCTGGTGCGCCCTCAGCGGCACCGGCGGCTATTACTTCCCGGCCGGCCAGACCAACCTCCAAGCCGTCTTCACCACCAACAGCGGTGCCTGGTCCCAAATCAACTCCGGCGACGATTCCACCACCTACACCGATAACTATCTCAAACTCTGGTTTAATCACGGCCTCCAGCCCACCAATGCCAGTTACGCCTATGTGATCCTGCCAAACGCCAACGCCGCCAGCGTCAGTAACTATTCCCTCAGCCCGGACCTCATCATCCTCACCAACACCCCCTTCGTCCAAGCCGTCAAGAAGCCGATCTTGGGCGTCGTCGCGGCCAATTTCTGGACCAATGGCAACAGCACCGCCGACCTCATTTCCGTCAATAACAAGGCCTCGGTCATTACCCTCGAAACCACCAATGGCATTTCGGTGGGCATTGCCGACCCCACCCAGACCAATTCCAGTCTCACCGTCACGCTCAACCGGTCGGCCCTGGGCATTCTTTCCGCCGATCCCGGCATCACCGTCCAGCAACTGTCCCCCATCACCCTTTCCGTCAATGTCAGCGGCTCCCTGGGCAAGAGCTATCAAGCCTCGTTCAGCTACGCCGGACCCGGCATCCCGCTGATCACCGGCGTTTATCCCACCGGCGCCACCCTCCTCCAGTCCACCAACACCTTCGCCTTCAATGTCGCCTCGGGCTTCGGCGTCGCCACCAGCAATATTCTCGTCTCGCTCAACGGCGTCCTGATGACCAACCTTTCGTTCACCGGCTCTCCGACCAACTGGATCGTCGCCTGCCCCCTCCTGCCCAACACGCTCTATTCGGCCACCGTCACCGTCACCGACGTCAATGGCAACGCCGTCACCACCGCCAATTCCTTCGACACCTTCAGCCCCGCCAATTACACGTGGGAGGCGGAGGATTTTGACTATGTCGGCGGTCATTTCTTTGACAATCCCCAGATCAACGCCTACGGGGGAATGGTTGCCTACACCAACGTGGACACCCACCAGGTGAACTTCGGCGGTAAATTCCTCTACCGCCCCACCGGCATGGACACCGAAGTCAACGGCGACACGGTTCGCCCGGCTTACAATGGCACCGGTTACACCGATTACAGTATCGGTTACTTCAGCGCGGGTTCGTGGGCCAATTACACGCGCCATTACCCCGCCGGCAGCTATCATGTCTATGCCCGCCTGGCCACGGGCGGCGCCGCCACCACCTGCACGCTTTGCCAGGTCACCTCCGGTTGGGGCACCACCGCCCAAACCACCAACCAACTCGGCACCTTCGCCCTGCCGCTCACCGCGTGGGAAAGTTACGGCTACATTCCCTTGCTCGACCCCTCCGGCAATCTCGTCACCGTCGTCTTCAACGGCTCCACCAACACCCTCCGACTCGGCCGCCCCAGTTCTGCCACCTCGGACTGCAACGCCAACTTCCTCATGCTCGTCCCCATTTTCGCCGTCTCCTCGACTTTTGACGGCACCAACTTCAACGTCTCCTTCCCCACCCAGCTCGGCTTCAACTTCCAACTCCAATACAAAAACAACCTCTCGGATCCCGCGTGGACCCCGCTCACCGACCTCCCAGGCGACAACACCGTCAAGACCGTCCCCCAGCCACCGGCAAGCACCTCGCGTTTCTACCGCGTGCTGGAGCATTGATAGAAAAGCGGTTCTTCGACGTTTGTAATGGGCAAAGGGAGTTGTCGCGGAGCGACAGCGGAGATAAGCCGGGGGTTGGGCGACCAGGGAGCGGCTCGGGGTGGGGACGGCTCGTCCCCACAAACGGCACCCCGGCAGGCGGTGCCAGAAAAGCCCTGCGGGGAATCACCACAACCACCCGAAACTGGAATCGCACCCCAGCCCGCGCACAACCCGAACGCACCGCCGCCGTTCCTTCTCCTCGGGGGAGAAGGTCAGAATGAATTCCCCGAAACCGTTCGCGCATTGAACCCTGAACCGGGGTAAATCCAGCGCGAACATACTGCCGAAACGCGGAAACGAGTTCCCCCTCTCCCCGGGGGAGAGGGCCGGGGTGAGGGTTAGCGTTAAACAATTTAGCACACAGGGTTTCCAATACTTCAATGCTCAAAATTTGGAACGGGGGTTCATGGAAAGGGCGAGCTAACCACCAACTTTGTCCCCAATTCCCTCGATCTGCCAGCCGCTTCAAAAGTCGGCGCCGACGTCATTCACGCCAATCCTGACAGGATTGAATCATCCCGCCCGGCGTTGCCGCCCAGCGGCTACGCCGAGAAGGGGTCAGCAGGGGTCAGAGATGACTATTGATGCATTTGGCGCGAGTGGCCCGCTTTTGGGGCACGCCGGCCAATGCGGTGCGGCTGCAGAAGCAGAGGGCGCATGACGTTTTTCAGGAAAGTTCTGGAAAGCGCTTTTTTTATGGCTTTGGTATATACACATGTATATATTCTGTTCATGAATGAACTCAATCCGGCTCAAATTCTCCAACAGATTGCC
>Ga0181520_10004462_pt1 | contig 23377 bp, 17 predicted proteins | sample PEATcosm2014_Bin_29_FD_132451 | JGI IMG/M metagenome (GOLD analysis project Ga0181520, IMG submission 132451) | Peatland microbial communities from MTU Mesocosm Facility, Houghton, MI, USA - PEATcosm2014_Bin02_30_metaG | ecosystem: Environmental > Terrestrial > Soil > Wetlands > Peat | place...
CCCGCACCTTGGATGATCTTCATTCATCCTTGGCCATGGCCCTGGACTCCTTCTCAGCCACACACTGTCGAGGTTTCTTTCGTCATGCCCAATATGCGTCTATCTAAATAGAAAATGCTCTATCGCATTATCTACGCCTTCGACGCGGAGAGGAATATCATCCACTTGTTGGGCGTCGGGCATCGAAGGGAAATCTATCGTGGCCTTTAGATTTTATCGTGTGAAAGCCGGTGTGCTGGTGCATCCCTGCCGTTTGGCCGTGACAGGCAAAACCTCCGGCCCCAGCCTCTACCACCTGCTCCAAGTCCTCGGAAAAGAACGCTTCATGGCGAGGATTGAGAAGGCGCTGGCGACGATGAGTTGAAATTACAAGGAAAGGAAATCCATTATGACAAAGCTCTCTGATTTAAAACCGAAGAAAAAAGAAAATGTGTGTGTTTTGCTCGAACGAGCTGGAATTAAAGTTGAAAGAAACCAATATTTTCTGTCCGAATGGGCTTTCGTTGAATCAAGGAAGGTTGCTGTCCTGAATTTTTGGTTCGCACAAATGAAGCAACGAGGTAAAGACATTGTTTTTGATTTGAATTTCAATAAAGCCTCCGACGCGAGAGGAAAGAGGAATCAAGCCAGAGTAAAACAAGCGATTAGCGAAAAACTTCCAATTCGCATTATTGTTCTGGATGGAAAGATGGGCAGTCCCAAGGGAAGCATTGTTTCCAAAAGACAGTTGGATCCAGCCATTTGGCGTGTGACTGCTGTTGACCAAAAAACTGGTGATTACACTTTGACGCGAGGCGCAGAAATAGAAAATGCCATTGATGACCTGTCGGCTCCTCCAGAGGGAAATCCGTTTCCAGATAGGGCAAACGTCGTTGTCCAAGTCATAAAGCGTGATAATCAAGTAAGAGCACACGCGATTAAACGCGCGAGAGGAAAATGCGAATATTGCAATGTTCAGGGGTTTGCCACAACAAACGGCGGCTTCTATTTGGAAGCCCATCACATTATTGCGCTGTCCGATTCGGGATGCGACACGGTTGATAATGTCATCGCACTCTGTCCAAATCATCACCGTCAAGCACATTTCGGCAAAGATGCAGAATCTTTGGAGTCAGAATTTAGAAAGATTTTAGAGAAGTTGAACAGGAAAGCATAGCTGTCCCGCAGCGCGCTCCCCTTCGCCTCCGCCGCGTGCCATTTTGGACTGCGGTGGCAAGCGCAGCGCGACACCGCTTTTGGAACGAATGTCTTTCACCAATCCGAATCATTTCCTCCCGCTCGAAAGCGCCGTCGCCGCTCCCGCTCTGCCGGCGCACTCCAAGACGCCTCACGCCATTCGGGCACCGTCGTATCCAGCAGGGTCAGGCGCGGGCGGAAAAGCTTTTCCAAATCTTCGCCGGCAGCAGGCCGAGAATGATGAGGGCAAGCTGGCTGGCAATGAAGAGCATCAGCCATTTGAACGCGGCGTCGGTGAACCCGTAGCTGTGCAGGCCGATGCCGAGCATGTTGACGCCGAACCATGACCAGCTCGTGACGACGTTGCCGATGATGGCGCAGTTGACGAGGCCGCGTTCGCGGATCATGCCGCCCCAGCGCAAATGCAGGATGAGCGCGTTCCACAGCACGATGATGAGCGCGCCGTTTTCCTTCGGGTCCCAGCCCCAGAACCGGCCCCACGACTGGTCGGCCCAGATGCCGCCCAGCACCGTGCCCACAAAGCTGAACAGCGTGGCAAAACACACGATGCCGTAAATCATCCGCGCCAGCGACTGGCCGGTGGCCGCGTCCAAAGTCCTCGTGAACACGCCGCGCAAAATGTAAATCACCGCGAGGAACCCGGCGAGGAACGCGCTCGCGTAGCCGACGGTGACGGCAACGACGTGAGTGGCGAGCCAGAAATTCGTGTCCAGCACCGCACGCATCATTTCCATGGTGTCGCCTTCCAGCGCGAGGTGGTGCGCGATGATGAGGGTGATGAAGCCGATGCCCGACGAGGCGACGGCGCCGATGCCGTTCCGGTGGAATTTCTCAAGCACGATTCCGAGCAGGACCGCGCCCCAGCCGATGAAGATGGCGGAGGAATACAGATTGGTCACCGGCGGCCGGCCTTCGAGCACCATGCGGTAAATCAGGCCGGTGGTGTGGATGGCAAACGCGAGACCGACAAGCCACACCGCCGAGCGGCGCAACGTCTCGGACAAATTAAACCACGAAAACACCGCCAGCAGTCCCGCGAGGACGTAAATGACCATTGCGTTGTAGAACGGCTCCATCTGGTTGAAGAAGACCTCGGCTCGCGCCTTGGAGAGAGCGCCGGCCTGGGTTGGCACCAATTGCGAGCGCAGGTCGGCGAGGGCGGCGTTGAACTGGTCCGGCTGGTTCGCGGTGAGCGCGCCGGCCATTTTCGCATAGTCGCGGGCGAAATTGTCAACCGGCGTGCCGCGCGGCGCGTCGAGCAAAGCGTCGCCCACGCGCCGCCAGTCGTGGCTGGCATCCGGCGGGAGGATGAGCGGCGGCTCCAGATTGGCCATGAACTGGAAGCGCGAGATGTCGGCGGCAAACGCGGTAAGGTTGGTCCGATCAAATTCCTGTCCGGCCTGCTGCGCCTTCGCGGCGGCAATGCCGGCGGGAATCGCCTGCTCGAACGCGGCGAGTTCCGCCGGCCAGTCCTGCGCGTCGGCGGGCTGCACGGTGTTCTTCAACTGCGCGTAAAGCATGAGGCGCTCGTGCAGCTTTGAAATGGCGTTTTCGTAGGCGGTGCGCGACGCGGCCTCTTTTTTTTCCACGCGGTCGTTTTCCTTTTCCAGAGTGTCGAGCGAGGGCTGGATCTGGTCCCATGAATAATGCTTGCCGTCGGATTTTTTCGCCGTGTCGCGCTCCGGCAGTTTCAGCAGCGAAATCAGATCCGGATTATCTACGCGGAACACGGGCCAGTCGTCGGCGACGGCGGGATTCATCATCACATTCGCCAGCCACTCGGTGGCGGAGATGATTTTCGGATTTTCGTTCCACGCCTTCCACGGCTCGGTGTTGAGCGTCTGTTTCTCGCGGATTTCCAGGAGCGAATTACGCGCGACGGAATCCATCGGCTTCAACCTGCCGTTGAAGACGACGGGCAACTGCCCGAACTGGCTGAAGGCGAAATTGGTGTCCTTGGGCGTCTGCAATTTGCCGAAGAACCACGCGGCCATGACGAGCATCAGGACCGGCGGCGTCCATTTTTGCAGGATTTTTTTCATTTCGGCCTCCTACGGGAAACAAAATCAGTCAAATGCATCAGGAACTGGATAAGCAGTCCCGTGCCCACCATCGCGCATCCGATGTAAGGTGTCAACCAGCTCGGGTTGCGCACCACCTGCAACACGGAGGACGGCGTGCGTCCGGCCTGCTGGGCCACCTGGCCGGCGTCCATCTGGTATTGATAAAATGTCAGCCCGCCGTAGCGCAACGGATGGTTCATGGAAATCTCCACTTCGCGCTTCTCGCCGGTCGCGGCGTTTTCGATGCGGACGCGGCTGCGGAAATCCTTCGGGATGTCCGTGCCCGGATAAATCGTATGAGTCGCCTTGAGCAGCGTCAGCGAAAACGGCTGGTAAACCCGCGTTGGGCGCATGACGAAGGTGAATTGTTTGCCTCCGATTTCGACGGACTGCGGCTGGACAAGATCGGCGGTGATTTTCCGCGCCATGTCCGCGCCCATCTGGCTGGCGTAATCGTTGCGGATGGCCTCGACCAGGGCGTCATCGCCCGCCCAATCTGAAACGACCCAGTCGCCGAGCGAACCGTTCGGGCCAAGCAATTCAATCACCGCCGCCGGCACATTGCGCTCGTCCGTTGTTTTGACATCGGGCAACTGCCGGAAATCGAACAACAGCGCGAGGCCGTTGGTCGCCAGCGGCGGGGCGTTCTGCATCATCGGCGCGCGGAACGACGGGTCGGAATTTTTCCAGAACGCCTTGACGCGGATGGCGAAGGGCAGCGTGTCAATCTTCAGTTCGCCGCCCGCCTTGAGCAGTTTTGCCGGAATCGCCGTGACTTCGTCGCCGTTTTGGAAAACGAGTTCGGAGTCGGTCGCGCTTTCGGAATAGGAGCGCGTCTGGCCCTCGTCAAAGTGCATCTGCATTTCGCGCGCAAGCATGTCGGTGGCAAGCTGGCCGACGAGCAGCAAAATGACGCCGGCGTGCGCGAGCTGTATGCCGATTTTTTTCCGCGTGACCTGAAACCGGTAAATGTGCGCGGAAACCAGATTCAGCAGCAGCAACATGCCGATGAGATAGCCTCCGGGAAGGATGATCGGAATTTTTCTGCCGAGCAGATGCGCGCCGACGACGAGCCATTGCCGGAAATAATGCGCCTGCGCCGCGTAAAGCCCCTCGTCCACCTGCGCCAGCGTGCCGACAAACACCAGCACGATGGCGAACGCCAGCAGCACCACCGTGAGCCGCAGCGACGAGAAAACCCCGACGATTCTTTTAATGAGCATCGGGATATTTGGCCGACTGGACAAATTGGGTGAACGCGACCTTCTGCGCGGCAACCACCTTCGGGTCGCCCATCAATTTGTAAAACCACGTCTGGCCGGACAGCGAAACGACGACGGCAATCAATTGTGCCGGCTGGCCGGTTTGCGTGTTGGTTCCGCTCATGTCCACAAGCTGCGCCTTGCCGCCGGCGACATCAATGGGCGTTGTCAAAATATCCGTGATTGGCGCCAAGCCAAGCTGGCCGCGCCAGCGGTTGACGTTCGCAGCCAAGCCGCCGCCGTCACCGGCGGACATGCTGACGTTGACCGCCGACGACGCGCCGCCATCACCGGTGATGTTGAATTTGGCGACGAGAAATTGTCCGGCGGAAACTTCCTGCCAGCCGGCAGGCACCTGCCAGTTCGGCTGGCCTTCGTGTGAAATCGGTCCCGATGCGGCGGCGGGCGTCGTCATGTCGCCAATGGCCGGATGTCCCGGCGGCAGTGTTGAGGGCATTTCCCCCGCATTGCCAAGGGCCGGCATTGCCTGGAATTTGAGTGATTTGAGGAATTCAACAAACGCCGGTTTTTGTTGTTCGACCAGATCGGCATCGCCGGTCATTTTGTAAAACCACGCCATGTCGTCGCGGTGCTGGATGACGCCGAGAATCCGGCTGGCAGCGCCGCTGGCGGGATTTTTCCCGACGATGTCGTAAAGTTGGGCAGGCTGTCCGCCCGCCTCAACCTTTTCCGCCGACTTCTGCAATTCATCAGCCGATGCCGGCTGCAAACCAACCTGTCCGCGCCAGCGGTTGACGTTGGCCTCGTCGGTTCCGGCCATGCCAGGCAGCGGAATCACGCTCACGTCGGCCTGTTTGCCGTCCTTGCCCGCCACCTTGAACGAGGCGAGGCGCATTTCGCTGGGCGGGACTTCCGTCCAGCCGTCCGGCGTTTTCCAAGTCAGCGGTGACTGGGCAGACTCGGAGGCCAAAGGCGCGGCCATCGCCGGTGCGGATGAGATATCCGGATGTCCCGGCGGCATGGCAGGGCTGGGTGAATCCGCCTGCAGGGCAGGCGCTGATTGTTGCTGTGGTTGATCCTGATCCTTGGCGACATGATAAACTTTGACTTCGTCGCGCTGGCATCCGGCGGCGAGGAGCGGCAGCAACGGCAAAATCAGAAACCACCGGGCGGATTTCGCGCAATTCTTCAGTCGGGCAATTCGATCGGTCATAGCATTAAACATTAGCCGATAAATTGGTCAGCATTCAAGTTCATTCTTGTCCTTTTCAATAGGGCGTTGCCGGGTGATCCTTGCCGTGGCACGTGAGCGAGCAATTGCCGTGGAGAAATCCCGTGCTTATATATTCGAGCCGCCCGTTGGAGGACGGCGTCACGCAGGTGGTGTTAAAATTGATGAGATGCTGCGCGTTTGCCACGCCGTGGGAATCATGACAGGTCGTGCAGGCGGTGTGGTCGTTCACGACATGTTCGCTGTGGAACTTGAAGCTCTGGTTGGCGAGAATGCTGGTCCGGCTGTGGCATTTGTAACACAGCGCATACGCTTGCGGGCTTTCCGGCTGGAAATCCAGCGTGGTGAGGTTCCGCTCCAGAATGGGCGCGTAAATCGAGCCGTGCGGCCCGTTCGCGCCGGAACCGCCGGCGTTCGGTCCCGAGTCGCTGTTGTGGCAATCGGTGCAGGCCACCAGGCTTTTCGTCAGCCACGGCGCGATGAGGCTGGGCACGTTGCTGTTCCGCCCCTGCGTTTCCAGCGGATGAAAACTCTGGTTGGCCGTGGAAAATTGCAGCCGCGTGTTGGTCTGAATGAACTGACGGGTGACGGTTGCCGGCCCGCGCTCAAGACTGTCCGCGTGGCAGCGGAAGCAAAGCTCGTATTCGTGCTGCACCGGCTGGATGATGGCACCCGCCGCGCTGACACCCTTGTCTCCGGCAAGCAGCCCGGAAACATTCGAGGCCGTCGCGGGCTGCGAATTGATCGCGTGGGGATCGTGGCAATCCGTGCAGGTGACATGGCGGACGGGAGGATTCACCGGGTCTTCCGCCGGGTTGTGCGCCTTGCCGTTGACCGTGATGGGATGAATGCTGTTCTTTTGAAAATCCGCCGCCACGTTTTTCACGGTCACGCTGCCGTTGTGGCAAATGAGACAATTTTGCTCCGGAGCGTCAAACTTCATCAGGAACCGTTTGGAGCCGGCCCGGTGCGTGGCGTGGCAATTTTCACACGCCAACGAGGCGATGGTTTTGTTGTTGTTGCCAGCCGATTTGATCTGCGGCACCGGCGGCGCCAGCTTCGCCGCCACTGCGGCGGACAAAACCTTGGCCGACAGCGCGTGAGGCGACGATGAGAACGGCGGGACGTTGTGACAGACAAGGCAAAGAGCCGAACCGCTGTTGTCCATGACGAGAAAATTTCCGAATTGGTCGTCGTGCGGATTATGGCAGGAATCACATTGCATCTGGCCGTTTTGATCCAGCTTGACCGGGCCTGTCAGCGTCGCAGGATTGTAAAGCGTGGAATCCAAGGCGACGAGCGCGGTGTCATACGTGAAGGAGATGGGATGGTCGCCGGACAAATCCGTGCCGAGATTTTCCGGATTGGAGGCGGGGGTGCCCGGCATGGTCGTCACCCCGTTTTGCATCGGGATGGCTGTGGTGCAAGTGTTGACGCTGCCCAGCGCGACCGTGCCGTCATGACAGCTCAAACAAAGACGCGAGGAACCGTTCGGCTGGCCGACAACCGCCTTCAACGTCGGGCTGCTGTAGACGATGTAGTTCGTCACGCCGGACATGTTGTGATTCCACAAGGGCGTCTGGCCATTGGCGCGATGAACCGTGTGGCAGAAAATGCAAACATCGCTTTCCGTCGTCGCCTTGATGGTTCCGGGCCCGTTCACTGTCAGGTTGTGAACCGAGTTGACCACGCTGTCGGCGTGAAGCCGCACGGCGAACAGCAACAGCCAGGCGGACAAGCCGCATTGCCGCAGCACGAATTTCACAATTTGCATTTTTCCAGAATAGTTCATTCCTGGCCGATGTATTTCAAAATCTGGACGCGGTGATTGTAACCATCCGTCACATAAACCTGATTGTCCAATCCAATGGCGATGCCGTTGGGCAGACCGAACTGGCCCGGCCCGGTCCCGCTTTCGCCAAGACTCAACAGCAGCCGGCCGGACAAGTCAAAAATCTGGATATTGTCGAAGACTGCGTCTGCCACATAAATGTGACCGAATGTGTCCACCGCCACGCCCTTGGGCCGCCCGAAATGTCCGGAAGTATCGCCCTCGCTGCCGATTTGGGAAATGAATTTCCCATCAGAGCTGAAAACTTGCACGCGGCAGTTCAACGAATCGGTGACGAACAAACGTCCCCGGCCATCGGCGCCGACATGGGTGGGGAAATTGAATTCGCCGGGCGCGATACCGCGCTTGCCGAATCGGAACCGGAATTTTCCCTGCAGATCAAACACAAAGACGGAGTGCGCCTGCGAATCGGCGACCACGAGTGCGTCGCCGGAAATGGCAAGCCCGACCGGACGCTGCAACGGTTTGGAAATCTCGAACGCGAGTTTGCCGTCCTCGCGGAAGGCCAGCACCTCTCCAAGCTCCGAGTCGGCGACGTAGAAAATTCCGTTCCGGCGGACGACGGCGACGGGCGACTGGAAATGGATTTTGCCGGCGGCGTTCCAGCGCCGCCATTGGTGGCGCGCAAAATCGCAGTAGCAAACGATGCCGTTGCCGGTGTCGGTGAGACAAAGGTTGCCGGTTTCATCGAGGGCGATGCCGAAGGGCTTTTGCAGCCCTTGTGATTCGCCGGTTTCGCCCGTGATCCAGTTTGAAAACCGGCGCCAGACCGAAAGGGTTTGCCCGACGTCAGCCGGGCCGGAAATGGTTTTGATGAAGACAACACGCGGGTCATCCGGCGGCGGCGGCCAGACGGGACTGGGAACCGCTGCGGCCCGCGCTCCGTGTTTTGCCGAAACGCAGGAAACCGCCAAGCCGGCCAAAACCAGCACCGCCAGCAGCCCGAAATGGAATTTTTTCGGCATGTCAAAATTTTCTCCTGACTTTCAAAAAAACATAATCCCGCTTCTGGATTTCGGTGCTGAAACTTTGGTCTTCATGTTCATATCCCAGATGCATTTCCAGTTTGCCTACCATCCAATTTAAGTAGGTGCGCGCCGCAAACAAGTCCTGATCCACGCCGCTTCCGTGCTGCTGTTGCAACCCGGCCTCGGTGCTCCAATTCAGCCTGCTCGTGGGATGCCATTCATAATGCAGCATGTAATTGTAGAAAACCGTTTTTTCTTGCTGGCTGGCGGACGTGTCACTGCTGAATGAATAATGGCTCCATGTCTGGTTCAAATTAATTCCCAGCGTGGAGTGGGAAAATGCATTTATCTCATAGTTTTCCGTCAAATTGCAGGTCCGGTTGTCGTAAAATGTGGAATGGTCTTCGGAATAATCCGCACTCAAGGACAGGCCGTGCCAGTGGAAATCGGCGCCGGCCTGAAATTGATCGTTATCCTGCAACACGAAGGCGGGCGAACTGGCGTGATTGTCGGTGAAATTGTATTGCGCTTGAAGTCCCACCAGGCCACCCCAAAAATCCAGGCGCACTTGGGACTCGTTGTAAAAGGTTGAATAGCTGCCGGAAGGATTGGCTTGGATGGTATAAGTTACCAAAATCGTGGCGCCCGGCAAAATATGATTGGGGCCAGCATTGAGGATTTGAATCTGCCATGGATCCGTGACCTGATTGACGGTATAATCGAGACCCGGCATCAGCGTGATGTTCCCGGTCGAATCCGTGATGCTGGTGATGGAAATTTCCACCGGCTGTTTCAAAGTCACCAGACCATTGAGCGGCACGGTGTAAGATTCATTGGGGATCACCTGTTCGGATCCGCTCGTCTGCTGGTCAGTCAAATTATAACTGATGGTGTTGCCGAGGGTCAGGTGCGCCCAACTCGCCAGGATTTTCGAATAATTCAACGAACCGATGGCTCCGCCGGAGGTGGAATCCAGCGTTGAACCTTCGGAACTGCTGTTCAGAGTCGAACCGTTGACTTGCAGGCTCGAAGCCAGGCTTTCGTAAAGCTGATGCTGGATGCCCGCGCTGCCGTAATTTTGAATGGAATCGGAGCCGTTGCCGCTATACTGCGAAAGCGAGTATTCATAATTGCCATGCAGGTGCGGCGTGTGCTCGACATTGTAGTTCAACGCGGCGTTCAAGTCCGATGAGGAGGAATTCTGTGATTCAACATCATTGAACAGAATGGTTGACGTCAAGATGCTCTTCCGAAAATGCTCGGTGTCTATCAAGGTCATGTTTTGATAGCTGTTCTCGCTGGTGTAACTGAATCCGGAAACACCGGTCTGGCGGTTGAACTGGCCATACTGATAATTCAAACTTGTGCTGTCTTCTTTGTTCCGCTCGTTCTGGGCGCGCAGATTGACCGTTGTCTGATCAGTCGTCGAATCCTGGTCGAGACCGGTGCTGTCCTCGTGTGATTGTTGAAAGGACACGTTCACCGGCACCGGTCCTTCCACATAGCCGCTGGTAACACCCCAGCCTTGCGACGCCACCGTCGCCGAGTTGAAAAGGTCATACTTCACCTCATCTTGGGAGCGGTTGTAGGAAACCGTTGTTGCATAGGGTTTGACCTCAAGGATGTTGGCCGAGAAGCTGCCGTTTAGCGCCAGCATTTCCGTTTGAGACATCTGGCCGGGCGGGCCGCTTTCCTGCCAGACATAGCTGGGTTCAAACAGCAGTGAATACGACAGCAGATAGGGATGATATATATAGTTGTCCCATTCAATTCCCAATGCGGGCGCCACATACAATCGTTCAGTCTTTTGCTGGCTGCTGCCGCCGCCGGAATAGACATCCTGCTCGGCCTCCACATCCGTTTTGATATACTTCAGCCTCGGCACATAATTGTCCCACTCAGGATTCTCCTGATACCCCGGCCAGTCCGCATACTGCGCCCAGCCATGCGATGTTCCCGCCGCAAGCGCCAGCAAGGCGATGGAACGCGGCAGCCGAAAATGTGCCGGTTTTAGCTTCCGGTTCATGGCGGATTTTCGTTTGCCGCAATCGGGCTTTTGGCCGCCGGCTTCAACAGGTTTTTGTCGGTGCCCACATGGGGGTCGTGGCAGACCGTGCAGATCTTCCCTTCCGCTCCGGCGTGGCCTTTCACCGCTTTCAAATCCTTGTCATCGTGGCAGTCGCCACACAGTTGCGGGACATTTTTCACCAGCAGCGAATTTTCCGCCGACTGGTGCGGGTTGTGGCAGGACGTGCAATCCTCCACCACGTCATGCTGGAACTTGGCTTTCTCCAGAAAATTGTCATGGCAGTCCCAACACAGTTCCGGCGCGGTTTTTTTCACGAGATGCTTGTTGTTCGACGCGTGCGGCACATGGCATGCCAGACAGTCGCCATCCTCGACGGGCTGGTGGACATCTTTCTTTTTGGCGAGGTCGTCGTGGCAGTCCGCGCAGGTGTCCTTGACGGATTTTTTGAGCAGGCCCTTGAAATTGGTCGCGTGCGGGGCGTGGCAATCGAGGCACTCGCCGGACTCGACCGCCTGATGTTTGACCTTGCCCTCCGCCAGCGGATCATCATGGCACATCAGACAAAGGTCGTTGCCTTTTTTGACCAGCAGGTTTTTGTTGGGTGACTCATGAACCTCATGACAGCTCAAGCATTCGCCATTATCCACAGGCTGATGCTTCACCTTGAAATCCGTCAAAAAATCCTTGTGGCAGGTGAAGCAAAGCTGCCGGATGGGCAGTTTGGGTTCCGCCGACATCATATCTTCGCCGTGGCATTGGCCGCACTTGCCTTCGGCATAAGGACGATGCATGACGTTTTCGGGCGGTTTCGGCCACTGCGGTCTGGGTACGGTTGCAACCACGGTATGATTTGTGCCAGTCGAAACCTGCGCGACGGGATGATTCGTCATGGATGTTGCGGGAGGAACTCCGTCAAAGAAAAAAGTGAGCCATTTCCGCTGCGTGGTCGAACTGCAACCGCTGGTCAGCAGCAGACCGCCGGCAACTATCGGGAATATCCACAGAAAAAGCCGGTCGAACTTCATGTGTTTTGTTGCCTTCTTGCCTTTATCTGGCGAAGTCGTGTCGGCGACCGATTATTTCTTGTGTCCGAAGCCGTAGATGCTCACCTTGTGCTGCCCAATCTGGTTGATGACAATCACCAGATGTTCCACCTTGAAATTCGGCGCGGCATAGCTTTGGAAAAAGTCCACATCATCATAGTCCACCACTACCTTCGCCGGCAGATTTTGAACTAGGTTGTCTTTTCCCGGCTGGGCAAACCAAGTCAGCAAGCGGCCCTGGTCATCAAAGATTTGAGTCACTTGGGACAGCGCGTCCACTGCGTAAAGCCGGTCGTCCCTGTCCACAGCCACGCCTTTCACCCGTGCAAACTGCCCGGTCGAGTCGCCGATTCCACCCACCGAACGCAGAAATGCGCCGTCCTTGTCATACAGTTGGACGTGGAAGGCACCGGAGTCCGAGACATAGAGCCGTCCCTTGGAATCCAGCGCCAGATTGGTAGGCGTGAACAACGCACGCAACCGGTTCGTCGCGTCTTGGGAATTGGGAATGTCAAACAACAAGTTCCGGGTTTTCTTGTCAAACACATGCACGTCGTGCTTTTGCAGGTCGGCCACGTAAATCCGATCCTGGCTTGCCACCGCATCGCGCGGTTTCATTTCCCCCTGTTTCCCCAAGGCAGCGACGTAATCACCGTTCTTGTCAAAAATGATCACCTGGTTCCGGCCGACATCCGTGACGTAAAGATTACCATCGCCATCCACCGAGATGTTCAACGGCTGGTTGAGGGTGCCTTCGCCCGGCGCATCCAGCACCTGAATGCGCCGGGTCTGCAAATCCACCACCAGCACAGCGTTCAAATCCGTGTCGCAGACATAGATTTTTTTGTTGCCCGCCGCCGCGCCGTAGGGTTTGCCAAACAATTTGTCGGGCGGCCGCTCACCGGTCAAAAACGTCATCAAACTTTTGTCTTCGCCGCCCCGCAGTTCCTTCTCGGAGCTGAAGGACATGAGAAATTGCAATCGCGGCTCGTTGGGCGGCGGCGGAAAAAAATAATACGTGCTGGCAGTCTTGGTTTGCGTGGCGCAACCGGCGGCCAGACAGAGCACAGCGGCCAGCCCGGCCACCCGGATTTTGCAGATGTGTGTAATTTTCATGGTTAAAAATTTCAGCCAATTTCAAGCCTGCCACGAAACTGCCGGTGACAGGAAAACCATCCGAAAACCCGGTCTTCGCCATCGTTCGCCGGCCAGGCGCAGAATCAGTTTGCACCCGGGTGGCTGCATTTCCGCACTATCTTGTCTTTTTGTTCGCATTTTTTGTGCATGTCCCGGGTTTTGCAATCATGTGGTCAAAACCCGCCTGCCGCCATGTTGCCTGATGCCAGCACGCTTGTCCGCTGGAAAATCTCCGTCTCCAAAAAAGGAGGCCCTGGTTAGCCAGGGCCTCGCATGGCATCCGTCCGCAAAGGAACGGAAGAGCATTTTACTTGTTATGGCAGGTCAGGCACAATTGAGCCTGGTCGAGGTTGACAATCAAGTCATCGTTGCCGGCACCGCTGACCGTCCAGCCAAACGTGCGATGGATGTCATGGCAGGAGGCGCATTCCACAGTTTGATTGGGCCCCTTCAACATTCTGGCTAACAGGGTGGATGGCACCCCGACCGCGCTGTACGCCGGAGCCTTGTTCAGATCAGGATCGACCGCTTCCGCCGCAGAATAACTGACACCAACGGGGTGCATCTGTTCCAGAGAATTCCCAAGAGTCCCACTATTTCTGGGTGGCGCTGCTCCCGTGCTCGAAACAGTGGTTATTACCGGAGCGTATACGGCCGCGGTCGTGTTGGCGTTGATGCTGGAACTGCCATAACTCTGGTTGACCGCAATCGAACCATCATGGCAGCTCAAACAGGCCAACGAGGAACCCAGCGTCACACTTAAACCGAGTTGATTGAACGTGGCGCTGGTCCCCTGATTGTAGGTGACGTATTGCGACGCTGGATTGGCGGCGATGGCGTGATTCCACAGCGGCGCATTGACCGCACCCATGGGAGCCGCAAGGTGCGGGATATGACACACCTGACACGGGTTTTGATAAGTTGCGAGCGGATTAGCGCTGACGACGCCACCATTCGTGACCGTGGTACTTATCCCATACCAGTTGAAGGTCGCAATCCCCTTAGTAGAGTCGCTCCCCGATCCAGTCTCACTGCTGAAGTCATGTGATGAACCAAGAATGCTTGCTTTGACAGCCGATGGCGTCAACGCCAGAGCCGCTCCCAAGGCAAGCCCGCCGAGGAGTAATGTTGTTTTCTTCATAATATATTGTTGTTGCACGTGCTTTTTCGTTTTTTGAGTTTTACGAGCGCGGTCTCGAATGAACATCGCGCTGTTCCATCGAAAAATCAAGCAGCGAGCTCTGCGCCGGATTTTCCGTTGAAATTGGTTGTGTTGTCATAACAAATCTTTTTTGGCGGATCAGCCTGAACAGACGGCTTCACCGCCCAAAAAATAGCCGGGCAATGATTCCGCTTCCATGCCAGGTTTTTTCTCGGACACCGAATTGATTCTGGCCATCAACGCCGAGGCGCGACGGGTGATAATCTCCCGGCACTTGGAAAGTTCCTGTTCCCGCACCCGGGAATTCTCGCGGACAATCGCCTCCAGATGGTCAATGTTGTAGAGATAAACATTGCCCAATTCCTCCACGTCCGGGGCGATGTCGCGCGGCACGGCGATATCAATCAAAATCAGCGGGCGGTGGCAGCGCATCGGCAGGATGGCGGCAATTTCGTCCTTGTGCAGGATCGTCGTCGGACTGCCAGTCGAGCTGACAACAATGTCCGCCTCTGTCATCGCGTTCATGCGTTCATCAAAGGACAGGGGGCGTCCGCCAAATTCCGAGGCCAGCAACTGGGCGCGTTCAATGGAACGGTTTGCCACCAGCACCAGACGGGCGCCGCGCTTGGCCAGATGGCGGACGCAGGCTTCGCCCATTTTGCCCGCGCCCAAAATCATCACCGTCTTGTCGGACAAATCGCCGGCAAAAACCTTCTCCGCCAGATCCACCGCCACGCTGCCCACGGAGGTTGCGCCGCGTCCGATGGCCGTGTGGGTGCGGATCTCCTTGCCGATTTGCAGCGCGGTCTGGAACAGCCGGTTCAAAACGCGGCCGGTCAGCCTGGCCTGTTGCGCCACTTGATAGGCGTTCTTCACCTGGCCGGTGATTTCCGTTTCGCCGATAACCATCGAATCCATGCCGCTGGTCACCGAAAATAAATGCTCAACTGCGGCGGCACCTTCCTTGACGTAAATGTAGGGAGTCAAATCAACATCCGCCGTGCAAAGCTGGCGGAAAAGGCGATGCACCTTGCCCTGAACCCAGGACGCCGTCACGCCATAAATCTCGACGCGATTGCAGGTGGACAGCAGCACGACCTCGTCCAATTCGGCGTTCAGCTTGAGACGGCAGCCGTGGCAGGGCAGAAGAGACGGACGCACCGCCAGATGTTCGCGCACTTCCACAGGCGCGGTCTTGTAACTCAAACCTGCGACAAATAGGTTCATGCGAACATTCCTCCCGTGAATGCATATCGGCGCGCCACTCCAGCCATTTCGGCGCAGGCAAAGCCGGACATCCGGCCATCGCCGGCGGCGTCCTCCCGGCGATGAACAGTTCGAAATCGGCATTCTCGCTTCACAATATGAATCTAAACGATAAGAAAAAAGCCGCTGCCCATTCATTGGCAACCACTATACATATTTTGTCATTGTGATAGCATTATTGTATTAGGTATAATAAAAAAGTATTCTTATTTTAAGAATAATCTTATGGTATTCACCCATCAGAATGGTCGGCCGTGGCAGCAGAATCTAAATGCAGTCCCGTCGCATGGCAGCGACGTGAAATGGCGGGGACGAATTGAAGCCTCGCGCAGATCATCGCCATCATGGAAATTCGCCGGGGCGGCGGACGACGGGCGATGTCTGGATGAATTTCCTTCGCTGCCTGCCGCCCGGATTGTTTGATGGACGCGGTCTTGAATCTAATGCGCCAGCCGGGTGATCATCGCATAGATGATGAGCAGCAGCAGCAACATGCCCAGCCCGAAGAAAAAGTAGCCGAACGTCCGCGCGATGTTCTTCCAGCGCAACCATTCATCCTTGACGCGGTGTTCCTCGAGGCGGCCGGTGGCAACAAGCCGGTCATACCAGCGTTTGCGCTCGTGCAGCATCTCGGCCTTGGAGACGCGGCCCGAAAAGATGACGGTGTCCATCGGGAATTTCTCGATGCGGAAATGTGTGTTGAAAAAGTGGATGGAAAAGATGAATCCCGCCGCCAGCAGCGCCTCGTCCGAATGGATGAGCAGCGCGATGTTGAGAACCCATCCCGGCATGAATTTCGTAAAAAATGTCGGGAACCACATGAGCAGTCCCGATGTGCCGATGATGGCCACACCCCAGAACACGGCAAAGTAATCGAACTTCTCCCAATATGTCCAGCGGTCGAATTGCGGCTTCGGTCCCTTGCCAAAAAACCATTTGTTGTGCGCGGTGAAATCCCGGTAATCCTGCATGGTCGGAATCATCGAGTCCGGCCCGAACAACACCTCCCACAGCCGTTTGAAATGGATTTTGCCGTCTGTCGCGCGCAGCGACCTGCGCCCCTTCCAAGCCTTGCCGACCAGCGACAACAGGTGCAATCCGAAATAGATGAACGTGACGACCGCACCGAACCGGTGCAGAGTGCGCGCCGTTTCCGCGCCGCCGATGACTGTAAAAATCGTCTTCGCCCAATCCGTGTAATAAAATTTTAGCGGCATGCCCGTCACGACCAGCAGCAGGAAGCTGGACACCATCATGAAATGCAGGAGCCGCTCAAACGGCACGAACCGCGTGAACCATTCGTCGTCCGTCTGCGTCGAGATCTTTGCCTCGCGGAACTTTTTCGAGTCATGCATGTAGAGCCAGACGGCCCGCACGAGCCACATGAGAGTGTGTAATCCAAAGAACGCGAATGTCCCGATCAACAGCCCGGTCATGCCAAGAAACACCGCGTGAAGCAGGGGATAATTCTTCGCGTCCATCGGGTTCGCGTGCGGCTTGTATTGGGTGAAACCGACGGTCGCGCCGGGATGACATTGCTGACAGGTGGCCAGGATGTTGGTCTTCGAAAGATGTGACGCGGGATTTGAAGGCGGCTGCACGTCATGATAACCGTGGCAGTCGTAACAGGCGGCCACGGCGGGGGCGACGTTGGGTTTGCCCAGAGCCATGGCCTTGCCGTGATAGGTGTCGCGGTAATGTTCCAGCCGGTCGGCATGGCATTTGCCGCAACGCGCGTCGCTGATGGCTTTGAAATTGTTGCCCTCGGGATTCACGATGTCATGCGCGGTGTGACAGTCCGTGCAGACCGGCCCGCGCGAATCTCCCTTCGCGAGCAGTTGCCCATGAATGCTTTTGTCGTAGGTTTCCTCGATGCCGACGTGGCATTTGCCGCAGGTCTTGGCGACGTTGGCGTGGTTGATGGGCGAGTCGCGGTCCACGGCGCGCTTGATGTTGTGCGTGCCGTGGCAATCGTTGCAGGACGGCGCCACAATCAATCCCATCTTGAGCAGCGCCTGACCGTGAATGCTGTCCAGATATTGCGACGCGGCCTCCGGATGCTTCATCTCGTATTCCCGCGTCAGGTCGGGATTGTTATGGCACCGCGCGCAGGTCTGCGGGAGATTCAACTTGAACACCGGCGACGCCGGGTCCTTGACGGACAAAATGTCGTGCGAGCCGTGGCAATCCCAGCAATTGGCCGCGCCCGACTCGCCCATCGCGTGGCTCACGCCGTGGATGCTCGACGCGTAATCCTTCGCCTCCTTGTCATGACAGCCGGAACAGTCCGGCGGCGGCAGCTTGGGGTCGTGAACCAGTTCCTTCACGCCCGTGTGGCAATCCGTGCAGTCCAGAGCGTCGTGAACGGATTTGTGAAAACTGTTCGTCGGGAAAACCGCGAGCGGAACCTTGACACCATTCACCACCCGGGTGTTCGATGGATCGGTGTGGCAATCAAGGCAGTCCGAATTCGCCAGCTTTTCAACGGCATTGGTAGCACCCGACGCGGCTGAACAACAGAGGAACAGAAAACCCATCGCCATGCAGCAGGCAAACAAGATGCTTCGGAATTTTTTCATTGGCGCGACCTATGGCCCGCCGGTGTGGCAGTCGGTGCAGGAGTTGTTACCGTCCAAGTCACCGGCGGGATGCTTGAATTGCTGGCCGCCCGGAGTAAGCTGGTTGAACTCGTCACCCGCGCCCTGCGCCAGAATCGTGTGGCAGGCGTTGCAATCATTCGCCTTGATCGTCCGCTTGCCGTCGTCGGTCTTGTGATTGCCATCATGACAGCGGAAACAGCCTGGCCAGATCATGTGGCCAACGTCATCGGGATAAACGCTCCAGTCGGCCTTCATTTCCGGAAAGAAATTATTTTTGTAAATCTCCTGAACCACCGGGATAGCGGCGCGAACGCGTGGATCGTCGGGATATCGCGCCGCCAGCAGGGTGGCGATGCCGTCGCGCGCCTCGTCGTCGGTATTGTAACTGCGGGTGAGCACGTAGACGGCATTAGTTTTGATCCACGGCATCGCCGGATCAATCTTTCGCTGCGCCAGCGCCTGGTTCACGGCGGCGTCCGGCGACAAATAACGGTGCGACGGACGGTTATGGCAGTCCATGCAATCCATCGTGCGGATTTCGTATTTGGAAATGTCGTTGGTGAAAGTTTTCGTTTTGAAAACCGTCACCACGCCCTCCGCATCGGTCATGCGCACCCAGGGAATGTTTTGCCGCGCCTTGTCGGTGGCGATGTATTCCACTTCGTTCCCCTTCAGGATGTGCCAGTGGATGCCGCCAAGCGGCCCAAGCGTCTGATCCACCCCGCCAATTTTGATCAGCAGGCGGATGGAATAAGGTGAATTGGACTTGTCGCTTTGAAAATATGTAAAGGCGCGGTCGAGATTGCCGTTGAACTCCTGCGGCCAATGGCATTGCTCGCATGTCTCCCGCGCGGGACGCAGGTTTTTTATCGGCGTCAGAATCGGGCGGGGATATTTATTGAACGCGACGGCGTAGAGTTGATAGGCACCGGTAATTTTCGAGCGCACAAACCATGAGGCGCCCGGCCCCACATGGCATTCCACACACGCCACACGCGCATGAGGCCCGTGGTCATGCGTCGTCAACTCCGGCTTCATCACCGTGTGGCATGTTTCCCCGCAAAACTGCACCGATTCGGTGACGTGAAAGGCATTGTAGCTGCCCACCGCCGACAGCATTATGAACAGCAGGCTGCCGACCACAAATGCCGCCAGAATTCGTCGGTCGCGCGGACGCGACAGGTCAATCTGGATTCTTGGAACCGAAAGATTTTCCCGCCGCCGCTTGCGCCGTTCGCGCCAAATGCCGAACATCGTCAGGAAAATCCCCGAAATCAAAAACGCCGGCACGACGCAATAGGTCAGGATGCCGATGTAGGGATTCGAGAAGCTCGCCAGCGCGTCAAGCATGAACAGCAGCAGGAACGAGAACAGCGCGCCAATCGCTACCACCAGCCCCGAGAAGCTTATCCAGTTGCGCAACAGGGACTGCCGCGCGGGCGGTATGGTGGAATCGTTGTCAGTATTCATTTATGAGCCACAGAACCACAAAAATCCATTCTGCACATTCCGGTCATGGCAAACGCGGACAATCCATCCACCTCCGGCGAAAACCGGTTTCGGCGGAAAAGCACTCTTCGCGGACTGCAACCTCCGGTTTCCCGGCCGGGTTCAGGCCTTCAAACCGCGAACGTAAGCGACAAGAGCCTTGACTTCGTCATCCGTCAGCGTGTCGAACGGCTTCATCTGGGTCTTGCCATCCGCATCCTTCAAGCCTTCCTTGATCGCTTTCGTTGCCGCGTCGTCTTTCATGTCTGCCTGAACTTTGGCGTCTGTAAAGTCCTTAACGCCAAGCCTCTGGCCCATCTTTGTCTGCCCCTTGCCGTCCGCGCCGTGGCACGAAGCACAATGGCTGTCCCAATTTTCCTTGGCCTCCGCAGCCGAGGCGGAAACCGCCGCAGTGAAACAAAACACCGCTGCAAGCATTACAATTTTTTTCATCGTCATTTCTCCGTTGATTGGTCGTTGTCGGCGCCTTCATTGCGCCATTCGCAAGATAATCGTCAAAGCGCGGAAAAGTTGCCAACCATATTTTGACCAATGCTTGGCAATTTTTGAATTAACATTAAGAATCTGATTTCTTAACGAAATCATTTAGTTTTATAATTATCGTTTGAACGCCTTCCAACCGGCGGCGCGCGCTGGAAGCAAGGCCGATAATGACTGGCTTCCCGAAAGGCTGCCCCGCCGGGGCAGGCCGCCACGCGGGACGGAAAAAAAGTGATTGTCTCATGGAGGCGGACTCGCCACGCTGGTTGCACAATTCGTGTGAAAGACAACCCAATCCAGTCCGGGGATGCCAGATGCCTGATCGCAGTCGGAAAGGTTTTTAGGGAAGCCGCGTTCGTGGCCGTCATCGGGGCCGCATTCGCGTTTGCCGCCAACCAAATCTCGCCGCTGGGGTTGGCACTCACTCGAGACTATTTCCCGGCGGGAACCGCCAGTCCGGTTCGGCTAGCCGGCGGCGGAACAAATTCCGGACCGGTTTCGCCCGCACAGTTGCTTGCGGAACAGATGAAGGAAAAAGGCCTGCAATTAATGGATGGCCGCCAAGCGGCGCAGTTTTTTCACGATCCGCGCTTCAAGAAAGACATCATCGTTTTCATTGATGCCCGCGACGAAGATCGTTACCAGCAAGGCCACATTCCCGGCGCTTACGAATTCGACCCTTACCGTCCGGAAAAATATTTCGACGCCGTCCTGCCAGCCTGTCAGAAAGCGGAGCAAATTGTGGTCTATTGCAACGGTGGCGATTGTGACGACAGCGAGTCCGCCGCCATTCTGCTCCGGGACGTGGGTATTCCAAATAAAAATCTCTTCGTCTTCGGCGGCGGGATTGCGGAATGGACGACCAATAACCTGCCGGTGGAAACCGGCGCGCGCAACAGCGGTAACTTGCACAACCCAGACAAATGAAAATGTGTCAAACATCCCGGGGCCGCGTCGCTGTGGACATCCCGACCGTGCTGGCAAGATGGTTGTTGGGCGCGGTGTTTCTCTACATGGGTTTGAGCAAGGCGCTGCATCCCGTGGATTTCCTGAAACTGCTGCGGCAATATGACCTCACGCAAAGCCCGCTGCTTTTGAATTCGATGGCCGTGTCCTTGCCGTGGTTTGAAGTGTTTTGTGGACTGCTGCTGCTGGCCGGCATCGCGGTGCGCGGAACCGCCCTGACGCTGCTGTTCATGCTGGCGCCGTTCACCATACTGGTGCTTCACCGCGCCCTGCTCCTTCAATCGGCTCTGGCCATTCCCTTCTGCGCGGTGAAATTTGATTGCGGCTGCGGCTCTGGAACGGAATTCATCTGCCGCAAACTGCTGGAAAACTTCCTGCTGGTTTTGCTGTCCAGCTGGTTGCTGTCCGGACATGGCCGTCAATTGAGTCTGCGCTTCAACTTGATCAAATCGCTTTGACGGCGATCCGGATCAGTTTGAAGTCGGTGTGACAATTCAAACCGTTCAACTCACGGCCATGCCCAGGAGAAACTCGATGTTGCTCTTTGTTTTCTTGAGTTTGCCCAAAAGCAATTCCATCGCCTCAACAGGCGGCACGCCAGTAAGCGCGCGGCGCAGCAGGACAATCCGGTTGAGTTCGTCCGGGTGATACAGCAATTCCTCCTTGCGCGTGCCGGAGCGCTCGACGTTGATCGAGGGGAAAATGCGGCGATCCACCAGCGCGCGGTCCAGCGCCACCTCCATGTTGCCGGTGCCTTTGAACTCTTCAAAAATCACCTCGTCCATGCGGCTGCCGGTGTCCACGAGCGCCGTCGCCATGATGGTGAGCGAGCCGCCTTCCTCGATGTTGCGCGCCGCGCCGAAAAACCGCTTCGGCTTGTGCAGCGCGTTCGCGTCCACGCCACCGGACAAAATCTTGCCCGAATGCGGCTGGATGGTGTTGTAGGCGCGGGCCAGGCGCGTGATGGAATCGAGCAGAATCACCACGTCACGCTTGTGCTCGACCATGCGGCGCGCCTTTTCAATGACCATTTCGGCCACCTGCACATGACGCTCCGGAGGTTCGTCGAACGTGGACGAAATCACTTCCGCGCCTTTGCAAGTGCGTTCCATGTCGGTGACTTCCTCCGGCCGCTCGTCAATCAGCAGGATGAACAGATACGTCTCCGGATTGTTCTTGAGAATGGCGTTGGCGATTTTCTGCATCAATACCGTTTTGCCGGTTCGCGGCGGCGCGACGATGAGACCGCGCGTGCCTTTGCCGATGGGGCAGACCAAATCCAGAACACGCGTGTTCACCTCGTCAGAGTTGGTTTCGAGAATGAACCGCTTGTTCGGAAACAGTGGCGTGAGGTTGTCGAAATGCGTCTTTTCCTTCGCCTTGTCCGGATCTTCGGTGTCCACGGCCTCAACCTTGAGCAGCGCGAAAAATTTTTCCTTCTCCTTCGGCGGGCGGATCTGGCCGGCAATCAGATTTCCCGTCTGCAAATCAAAGCGGCGGATTTGAGAAGGCGAAATGTAAATATCCTCCGGACAGGGCAAATAATTGAAACTCTGCGACCGCAAAAAGCCGAAGCCTTCCGGCAGAATTTCCAGCACGCCCTCCGAGAACAGCACGCCCGCTCGCTCGGCGTTTTTCTGGAGGATGTGGAAAATGACCTCGTGCTTGCGCATCGTGCCGAAATTCTCCACGCCCAGTTCCTTCGCCATCGTGTTCAGCTCGCTCATCTGCATCGCCTGGAGCTTGGCGATGTTCAGCGACGTGGCGATTTTATCGCGTTGATAACCGCGCCGCTCTCCAGTTTTCGCGTCATCCATGACCGGCTCAACCGGTGTGGACGGCGGCTGCAATTCCGGCGCGGGTTCGGCAACGGCTGCTGCTGTGGCCGCAGTGGTGGTTTCCGGAACCGCGTCAACGTCGGGAACGGGCGCTTCAGCAACGACTTCCGCCGCGGCCTTGGCTTTGCTTTTTTTTGAGACTCTTGGCATAAATCAAAAATAAAATGGTTTCGGTCGGACTGGCTGGGATTTCGATTGCCTCGCAGTGTTCACGGTCGCAAATACCGTCATGCATTTGACGGCGGGCGACCGAAAAAGTTCAAAAGGATTTCTACCAACCCGGCATTCGAGGCGTCCACGCCTCAACACGGCAAAGGCAATCTCGCAGTCAATTCGAGAACATACTGGCGGACCTTGAACACAATGTCAAATCCGATTTTCCAAAAATCGGTGTTTCATCCGCGCCGGTTCTGTGGCTTAATGGATGCCCGTGAAAATTGTTGGCATTATTCCCGCGCGCTACGCCTCAACCCGGTTTCCCGGCAAGCCGCTCGCGCTCGTCGCGGGCAAGCCGCTCATCCAGCGCGTCATCGCCCAATGTCAGAAGGCAAAATCCTTGAGCGAAGTCATTGTGGCGACAGACGACGCGAGAATCGTCAGCGCGGTGAAAAATTTCTGCCGCGTGGAGATGACGCGACTGGAGCATCCGAGCGGGAGCGACCGGATTGCGGAGGTCGCGGAGCGCTGCGATTGCGACGCGGTGGTGAACATCCAGGGAGATGAGCCGCTGATTGAGCCGTCGGTCATTGATTCCGTGGCGAACGCCTTGGTGAATTGCGAAATGTCCACCGCCGCCACGCGCATCAAAAATCC
>Ga0181520_10004463_pt1 | contig 23377 bp, 18 predicted proteins | sample PEATcosm2014_Bin_29_FD_132451 | JGI IMG/M metagenome (GOLD analysis project Ga0181520, IMG submission 132451) | Peatland microbial communities from MTU Mesocosm Facility, Houghton, MI, USA - PEATcosm2014_Bin02_30_metaG | ecosystem: Environmental > Terrestrial > Soil > Wetlands > Peat | place...
ATTGACGAACTCCGCCGAGGCGGCGAGCTTGACCTTGCCGCCGCCGGAGACCCACTTGCCGAAATCGGAGAGCGTCTTCAGCTTGGCCGAGGCGACGACCTCTTTGCGCAGCGCGATCGCCCAAGTGTTGTTGGCCGGCGAGGGCGTCAGCCAGACAATCTTGTTGGCGTCGTAGTCGAGCTTCTTGGCTTCGTCGTAGCCCTTGGCGGCGTCCTTCCAGACCGGATCGTCGGCCTTGTTGAAGAAGTAGGCGGCGTTGCCGGTGTACTCGGGATAGATGTCGATCTCGCCCGCCGCGATCGCCTTGCGGACGACCGGCGTGCCGCCGAGCTGGATGCGGTCCTCCACCTCGACGCCGTTGGCTTTGAGCGCGAGGGCGATGACGTTGCCCAGCACGCCGCCTTCCGTGTCGATCTTGGATGAAACCACGACCTTGGCCGAGGCGGCGGTCGCGACCGTCGCCGCGAGCGCGGCGGCGGCGAACAATACCGGTAGACGCATTGTCAGCTCCCTGGGATGGACCGCTTTGCCGGCGGCTGGGATTTGTGATCGACGGGCCGCCCCCCTTGGGCATGAAGGACGGAACCTTCGCACGCGGCGCTTGCGGCCGGAAGCCTCAGGGAGGCCCGCTACGCCCCCGCCTCAATCGGGCGTCCCCACGGCGCGGGAACGCCGACGGGGCAACGCGCGCTCGGCGACGCTGGTCCGGATTCCGCACCCGATCGCGAGCGACGACGATCGGTTCGAATCGTCGGACCAATTCGATGAAGCCGGTCAGGAACCTAGCCGGATCGGCGCTTTGCCCAACGTAAATCTCAAAATGCCCAAGCTCCTGCGCTCGAGGCCAAGCAGGTTGCCGAGCGCGCCGACGACCAAGGCTATCTCCGGCGGCGCAGCCTCCTCCTCAGCCGCCGCCGCGCGCGCAAGGCGCGACTGTTATGCAGTTTGACGCTCGGCGACGCGCGGCGACGAGATCCGTAATGCGTGGCCTCGCGCCGGGCGATGGACGTCGGCGCGCCCGCCCCTCAGAAGCAGGCGATGAATTCTCTGAACGCCCAGCCGAACGGGCGGCCGTCGCTGGCGCGAACGATGAAGGCCCAGGGCCTGCCGCTGGCGTCGTCGCGCGTATCGACGACCGCGACCAGCAGGCCGTTGTCCAGCGTCGCGACGATGCGGCCGTTGGGAGCGACGCGAACGTTGAGCGGCGTGCCGGTCGGGTCCATCACGCGGCAGAGGTCCTCCGCCGCGGCGGCAGGCGCCGCGATCGCCAGGATCGTTAAAGAGGCCAGGGTCGTGAGCGGGAGCTTTCGCATGATCGGCTCTCCGGATAGGTTCGCCGGTCCGCGCTCGCCGGGTCGGCGAGAGACTGATCGGCGCGGCGGCCGAATCCTGCGACGGTTTCCGCCGCGCGCGCAATCGCGCCGCGCGCCGCCGCGACGAAGCGACACAGGCGAACATGAACGCTTTCCAGAAGCTCGCAGAAGCCTTGTCGCGCCGCTCGGCGATTCCCATCGGCGTCTGGGCGCTGGGCGGGGTGTCGCTGCTGATGGACGTCTCCTCGGAGATGATCCATGCGCTGCTGCCGATCTATCTCGTCACGATCATGGGCGCCTCGATGGAGGCGGTCGGCGTGATCGAGGGCATAGCCGAAGCGACCGCCTCGATCGTCAAAGTGTTCTCCGGCGCGCTGTCGGATCGCCTCGGTCGACGCAAGTGGCTGACCGCGTTCGGCTACGGCCTCGCCGCCTTCAGCAAACCGATCTTCCCGCTCGCCGGCTCGCTCGGCTGGGTCGCCGCGGCGCGCTTCATTGATCGCGTCGGCAAGGGCATCCGCGGCGCGCCGCGCGACGCGCTGATCGCCGACATTACGCCGCCCGAAGCGCGCGGCGCCGCCTTCGGCCTGCGCCAGGCGCTCGACACGGTCGGCGCTTTCGTCGGGCCGTTGATCGCCATCGCGCTGATGGCGGCGACCGCCGGCGCCTTCCGCGTCGTGTTCTGGGTCGCGGTCATCCCGGCCTTTCTTGCGGTCGCGCTGCTGGTGACGCTGGTCAAGGAGCCGGAGACGAAAAGCGCGCCGGGCGAAGCGCGGCGCACGTTCGACCGCGCCGCGCTGAGGCGGCTCGGCGGCGTCTACTGGCTGATCGTCGGCGTCGCGACGCTGTTCGCGCTGGCGCGGTTCTCGGAGGCGTTCCTGGTGCTCAGAGTCCAGGGCCTGGGCCTGCCGCTGGCGTTGGCGCCGCTGACGCTGGTGACGATGAACGTCGTCTATGCGTTGGCCGCCTATCCGGCCGGCGTTCTCTCCGACCGGCTCGATCGGCTCACCGTCGCGGCGATCGGCTTCTACCTGCTGATCGCCGCCGATCTCGCGCTCGCCTTCGCCGGCGGGCTGCCCGCCGCGGCGCTCGGCGTCGCGCTATGGGGCCTGCACCTCGGCCTGACCCAGGGCGTGCTCGCCGCCTTGGTCGCCGACGCGGCGCCCGCCGATCAGCGCGGCGCGGCCTTCGGAGTCTTCAACTTCGTCAGCGGCGTCGCGGCGCTGGCCGCCAGCCTCGTCGCCGGCGCGCTGTGGGACGCGATCGGACCGGGCGCGACCTTCCTCGCCGGCGCGCTCGTCTGCGCGATCGGACTCGTCGCGCTGTCGCTCGCCGCGCGCCGGGCGCCGGGTTTGCGAGCGAAGGCGGACGGGACGGGTCATGGAGCGTAGGCCGCGAGCGCGATGCCGACGATGACCACGCCAAGGCCGATAATATTGATCGTTTGCAGCTTTTCGCCAAACATCGTCGCCGCGATGACGACGATCAGCACGAAGCTTGCGGCGTAGAACGCTGGGTAGGCGACCGAGAGCGGAACCACGACGATCGCGCGGACGAACAGCAGCGCGTTAACGGCGCCGAGCGCCAGGCCTGCGCCGAAGAGCGGCCACCAGGAGCGGGCCGCGAGGCCATCGATCGAGCGATAGACGACATACGAGCCGACATTGAAAAGCACCGCGCCTAGCAGAAGGAGATAGGCTCTGATCATCATGGCTCGCGCGCCCCGATCGGGGTTGTTACAGTCGCGAAAATGCTGCGGCTGGATGTGCCGCCGAGGCAATCGCGCCGAACGCCGCCGCGACGAACGGGCGCAGCTTCTCGCGAGCGGAATCGACCGCGCTGCGCAGCACGGCCGGGCGAACGGCGTCACCGCATATTGCCGGTATGCCCGAGCGAGTAGCGCCCCGGCTGCGGCCAGACGGTGAGGCCGTGCGGCATGCCGCCGACCGGGATCGTCTTCACCGCGCCGTCGTCGGTGTTGAAGGCGTAGACGACGCCGTCGTAGCGGCCCGACAGCCATAGATATTTGCCGTCTGCGCTGACGTTGCCCATGTCGGGGCTGCCGCCGCCGGGGATCGTCCAGTTGGCGATGATCTTGCGCGTGGCGAAATCCATCACCGAGACGCTGCCGTCGCCATGGCGCTCGCCGCCGAGGTTATGGGTGCCGCGATTGGAGATGAACAGCCGCTTGCCGTCGCGGCTGGGATAGAGCCCGTGCGCGCCGACGCCGGTCGGGATGAAGCCGGTCTCCTTGAAGGCGTCGCCGTCGACGACGATGAGTCCATCCTTCAGCATGTCGGCGACGAAGAAAGCCGAACCGTCGGGGGCGATGCGGATGTCCTGCGGAATGTGGCCGGGCGAAAGCTGCAACATGCCGGCGAGCGTGTGGTGGACGAGGTCGACCTTGGCCAGCGTGTCGTCGTATTCGCAGGTGAAGATCGCGTAGGAGCCGTCGAGCGAAAAGTCGGCGTGGTTGATCCCGGCGCAGCGCGGCGCGGCGATGTAGCCCTGCAGCTCCATTGTCTGCGGGTCACGGAACTCGAGCCGCCGCTTGGCCTCGGCGACGACGATCGCCGAACGGCCGTCCGGGGTGAAATACATGTTGTAGGCGTCGGGCAGATCGATCGTCTTGGTGACCTTGCCGGTCTTGGGGTCGATCGCCGCCACCGAAGCGTGGCCGCCGCGATAGCTGATGTCGCCCGAAACCCACAGCGTCTGCAGGTCCCACGACGGCACGATGTGCTGCGGGCTCGGGATGGCGAAATAGCTGTCGACCACCTGGAAGGTCTCGGGGTCGATGACGTCGACCTTGCCGGTGATCAGGTTGGGCGCATAGACGCGGTTGAGCGCGCCTGCGGTCGCCGGGCTGATGTCGCTCGCCGCAATCGAGGCGTAGACGTTCTTCGGGTCGACGAGCGGCGGCATGTTCAGGTTGGCGGGCGGCAGCTTGAACGTCGTCGTCGCCGGCCCGAGTTCGTAGGCCGCCTTCTGGACGAAGTCGTCAGGCGTCCGGCCGTCCTCGACATGGGCGCGGCACAAAGCGGCGCAAAATTCGCCGTCGACGCACAGGCTGGGGATGGTCAGCGATTGCGCGCCGTCGATCAGCGAATCCGAACCGACGCAGACGGCCAGGGTCGCGGCGGCGACGCCGGCCAGGAATCGCGAATTCATCGTCCCCACTCAAGTCGCGTCGAGCCCGCGGTCCGCAGGCGTCCCCAGCGAGATTCTGACCGATGACAAATGAAGCGGGGATGAACGGCGGGGCAGGCGCCGATCCGGCCAATTCCGCCGGCGCCCAGCGCCCCCGTCTCCTGACATTCGCGCTGGACGGAACGGGCGGCGTCGATCAAGCTGCTCCATCTGGATTTTGGCCCAGGCGGTCGCAGCGGGGAGGAAACACGGTGCCCTGTCAGTTTGCATGGAGCGCCGGATTCGCGGGCGCCCTTCTTGCGTTGGGCGCCGGCGGCGGCGCGACGGCGGCGACGGTGATGGCCTTCGACGAAGCGGTCAATGGCGCCGCTGCGCAGCCCCGGACGATGATCCTGGACACGAATCGGCTGCGCATGTCCACCGCGGCGATCGACGTCATCTTTCGCGGCGATCTGAACAAGGTGTGGGTGCTGCGATCGAAAGACCACAGCTACTTGGAACTGTCAGCCGCCGGTCTCGGGCAAGTGGGCGCCCGGATGGATCAGGCGATGGCGCAGGTGAAGGATAAGTTGGCCGCCGTGCCCGAGGCGCAGCGCAAGCAGGTCGAGGCGATGATCGCCTCACGCATGGGGCTAGGCGCGCCTTCGGCGCCGCCGCAAATCGCCTACGAGAAAGCCGGCGATTGGCGCACCGTGGGAGACTGGAGCTGCGCGCCCTATCAAGTCGTCGTGGGCGGAAAGGCTTCGTCGGAGGTTTGCGTCGCGAAGCTGTCGGACCTGGGCTTGAGCCGCGACGATCTGACGGGCTTCGCCAGCTTCGCCGCCTTCATGGCGAAAATGACCGCGGCGGCGGGCGTCTTGCGCTCGCCGATGACGTCGATCAATTTCGACGCGATGTCGAAGGCGATCGGTTTCGACGGATTTCCGGTGCAGACGACGGCCAAGTTCGGCGACGGCGGCCGCCAGATCGTCGTCACGCTCAAGTCCATCCAGCGACAAGACCCGCCCGCGGATGCTTTCGACATTCCCGCCGGCTATACGAAGATCGACTTCGCCAGCATGGGGCGGCTTTTGTCGCCGGAGTGACGCTGAGCCGGCCTTCGCTCTTCTCGTCTGGATTGCCGGCGGCGCGCCGTCCACGCCGGAGCAAGCGTGCGGCGGACGACGTCGGCGGCCGAGATCCAAAGCGGCGCATCGATCGTCCTGCGCGCGTCGATGGCCCGCCGCCGCCGCCGCGAATTTGCGCGCGTGCAGTTTGCGACGGCTCAAGACCGGCCGTCGGAAACGGCCGATAATGAGAATCGGGAAGGCTCTCCGACAGGGGAAGCGCGATGAACGACATCATTCTATCCGCCTATCCGACCATCGCGGCGCTCGCCGCTCTCGCTTCGCTGTGGCTGGCCGTCGCCGCGCTGAACGCCGAGAAAACGAATTCGTCCCGCGTGCGGGTTCCGGCCCGGCGCCCGCGTTCGCACTGACTTCGCCGTCGCTTCGGGCCTCACTCAGCGCCCCGTATAGGCGACGCGCCAGACGGCGCCGCCGGCGTCGTCGGTGACCAGGAGCGCGCCGTCGTGCGTGACGGCGACGTCGACCGGCCGCCCCCAGACGCTCGCGTCGTCGGCGACGAAGCCGGTGAGAAAATCCTCGTATTCGCCGGTCGGCGCGCCGTCCTCGAACAGCAGCCGCACGACCTTGTAGCCGGTGCGCTTGGCGCGGTTCCACGAGCCGTGCATGGCGACGAAGGCGTCACCGCGATAGTCGGCGGGGAATTGCGCGCCGTCGTAGAAGGCGACGCCGAGCGGAGCGGAATGGGCCTGGAACAGCACGTCGGGGACAGTCACGGAGGCGGCGAGGTCGGCGCGCCGCCCGGCGAGGCGCGGGTCTTCGTGGCCGCCGATGTAGAACCACGGCCAGCCATAGAAGGCGCCCGGCTTGACGCTGGTGGCGTAGTCGGGCGGCAGGTCGTCGCCGAGCGAATCGCGCTCGTTGACGACGCACCACAGCGCCGCGGTCTGCGGCTGCACCGTCAGGCCGGAGCAATTGCGCAACCCCGTCGCGAAGACCTTCATGCCGCCGCCGTCGGGATCGAAGGCGAGCACGTCGGCGCGGTTCCCTTCAGCGCCCCAGGCGGCGCCGAGCGCGTGTTTGGCGGCGTAGGCGGCGACGCCCTCAGGCGGCGCGCCGGGCATGTCCTCGGCGTCGTTGGAGCCCGAGCCGATCGAGACGAACAGCGTCTTGCCGTCGGCGGAGAAGGCGAGATCGCGCGTCCAATGGCCGGCGCCGGCCGGCAGAGCGGCGACGACGACCTCCGCCGGCCCTGCGGCCTTTTTGTCGCCGGCGCGATAGGGGAAGCGCACGACGCGGTCGGTCTCGGCGACGTAGATATAATGTGGGTCCGCGCCTGGCGGAGAAAAGGCGATTCCGAACGGTCGACGCAGACCGTCGGCGAAGACCGATTTGTCCGCCGCCTTCGCCGCGCCGTCGGCGGCGGTGAAGACGGTCACGCGCCCGGCGGCGCTTTCGGCGACGAAGGTGTCGCCGTTCGGCGCGACTCGCACCACGCGCGGCTGATCGAGACCGGAAGCGAACAGGCTGACGGCGAAACCCGCCGGCGCTTTCGGCCAGGCGCCCTCGGGACGCGCAACGACCCACGACGGATTGGCGGCCGAGCGGGTCGCGCCTGGCGCCGGCATGTCCTGCGCCGTCAGCTTGCGGCGCACGCTCGGCGCGTCGCTGCGCCAATCGCCGTAAGCGGCCGCGCCGATGCGGGTCGCGCTTTCGTCGGCGACCGCCAGCAGCGGCGAGCCGGCGATCAAGAGGCTGGCGAGGAGGAGAGGCAGGCGCATGCCGACGGCTCCCTTACGGCGCGGCGAAGAGCCCACGCACGAGGAACCAGCATGTGCGCGGGCGGATCGCCATTTCAACCGCAACGCCGCGCCCCTCGCGAGGAAGTGACCGTGAGCGCTTCGTCGACAGCGGTCATGAGGCTCAGTCGCGCGCCGGGGCGGCGGCGGCGACATAAGGGCGGAAATTCGCCTTTTCCGTTCCGCAATCGGGGCAGCGCCAGCTTGCCGCAATGTCGGCGAAGGGCGTTTCCGGCGCGATCTCCAGTCGCGGCAGGCCCTGGGCCTCCTCGTAGATGAAATAGCAACCGCGGCAGATGAAGCGCCGCTGTTGCGGCGCCGGCGGCCGCGTGATCAGCGCGCGTGCGCGGGCGGTCGGCTCGACCTCGGGGGGCTCGACCGTATCGCCGAGCTTCACGCCGCCCCCGACGCGCGTCGTCAGATAGACGCCGAGATCCTTGTGGCCGAACGCTGCGCGCAGCGAGCCGGGAATGTCGAGGTCGCGCCGGCCGGTGACGGGATTGACGTTGGTCGCGCCGCAGCGGCCGTTGCGGCGGTCGACGGTGAAGACCACGTCGCCGACGCGGATGTCCGAGCCGACCCAGTCGAATTCCTCCCACGGCTCGGCGCCGTCGATGTAGAGGTTGGCGCGGAAGCGCAGTGGATCGATTTCGTAGCCCCATTGCGCTTCGAGGCCGCGCAGCGTCGCGAGATTGATCAGCGAGACGAGGTTCTCCGGCTTGTCCATAAAATGGCCGCTGCGCGAGCGCACGAGGCGGGGCGTCTCGCGCAACGCGGCGACGCGCGCGCGGAAGAACGCCTCGACCGCCGGCCATTCGCTTTCGTCGTCGAGATCGGCGTCGAGCAATTGCGCGTTGCCTTGCATGACGGTCAGGCGCCGCGTCTCCGGATCGAGACAGGTCTTCAGCTCGGCGAGGCCGTCGTCGAGCATCAGCATCAGGAACAGGCTCTTTTTCGCCCATTTCGGCTCGGCCGGGTCGATCGGCGCGCCGGGCCGGGCGAGCGCGAAGACGCGATCGAACGGGAAAGCGCCGCCCGCCTCGATGTCGACCCGCGTGATCGCTTGCGGGCTTAGGCCCTTGATTGGGTAGCGGTAGATCGCCTTAACGCTGGGCATGGCGGCGCTCGCTTCGCGGGAGGAAACGGGCGCCGAGCCTGCATGAGGTCGCGGCCGGTCGCGTAGAGCCGGTCGTCGGCGATTTCGTGAGGCCAGATGGCGCGCCGCCGCGGCGGCCGGCGACGCGTAATGCGGCGGCGTCGGTCGCGCGACGAGCTCGTCGACGTCGATCTGTCGCTGGTCGACCGCTTCGTCGACCGCGTCGGAGAGTCGCGCGACGCCCTGTTCAATCTGGCGCGGCGTCATCGCGGCGTAGCCGAGGATCAAGGCGCGCTGGGCGAGCAGCGACGGGCGCGTCTCGAACGCGCCGCCGGAGGCGAGCGAATAGACGCCGACGCGCACGCGCCGCGCCAGGGCTTCGAGCGCCGGCGCGTCAGGCACGCCAGCCGGCAGCCGCCAGAAGACGTGCAGGCCCGCCTCGGCGCCGCTGACCTCGACCTCGCCGAAATGACGCCTGAGCGATTCGATGAGCGCGTCGCGACTCTCGGCGTAATGGCCGCGCAGGCGGGTCAGATGGGCGCGAAAGCCGCCGCTGCGCATCATCTCCGCCAGCGCCGCCTGTTCGAGCCAGGCGTTGCCGTTGTTGAGCAGCGCCTTGGCGCTGCGGATCGCCTCGGCGATCTGCGGCGGCGCGGCGATGTAGCCGACGCGCAAGCCGGCTCCAAGCGACTTCGAGAAGGTGCCGAGATAGAGAACGCGGTCGGGCGCGATCGCCGCGACCGCCGGCAGCGGCGAACCTTCGTAGCGGAAGTCGCCGTCGTAGTCGTCCTCCAGGATGTAACAGCCGTTGCGCCGCGCCCAGGCGACGAGTCGCCGCCGTCGCTCGAGCGACAACACGTACCCGGTCGGATACTGGTGCGACGGCGTGAGGTAGATGAGCGCCGCCGGCGCCTCGGGCAGCTCGTCGACCTTGAGCCCGTCCTCGTCGACCGAAACGCCGACAAGCCGGGCGCCGGACGCCTCGAAGGCGAAGGCTGCGCCTTGATAGCACGGCGTCTCGACCAGACCGGTCTCGTCGGGACCGAGGAACAGCCGGGCGGCGATGCTGATCGCTTCCTGCACGCCGTTGACGATGACGATGCCGCTCGGGTCGACCACGACGCCGCGCGCCGCCGCGAGATGCGCGGCGACCGCGGCGCGTAGCGTCGAGGCGCCGGCGGGATCGCCGTAATGGGCGAGGCCGATCGCGCCGCCCTGCGACAGCGCGCTCTGCAGCAGGCGCCGCCAGGTCTTGAGCGGAAACAGACTCGGGCTCGGCTGCCCGGGGAAGAAGTCGAACGACAGGCGGCTGCGGTTGTGGTTGACGAGATCGGGCGCGCGCGGCGGGCGCGGCGACGTCGCGCTCGTCGCGCCTGCGTCGTCGAAAGGTTCGGCGGCGACCTGCGCCGGGGGAAACGGGCTGTCCGGCAGGCGCTGGGCGACGAACATGCCGGAGGCGGGCCGCGGATCGAGATAGCCCTCCGCGACCAGGCTGTCGTAGGCGCGCACCACGGTGTTGCGCGAGATGGCGAGCTGCTCCGACAATTCGCGCGACGACGGCAACCGCGTCGCCGCAGGAATCCGCCCGCGCCGGATCGCGTCGCGCAGCTGCTCGACGAGCTGCGCGGTCAACGATTCCGACCTCGACCGGTCGAGCAGAAGGGGGATCTGCATCGCGCGGGCTCCCGTCGCGGCGGCCCCGCACGCCGCCCCGTCGCGCGATATGACCACGCGAAACCCGCGCCGCGCAAGGCTCTGCGGCGGTCACGGCGAACTGGCGCCATCGCTTTGCAACCAACTGGACGCACGCCGTCGGCGCGCGCCGCCGCGTCGCCTAGATCGTGATCAGCGCCCGCACAAATTCGCGCCGCCGCGATCGTCGTGTGGGCGCCGCGCGCGCCCCGCTTCGGCATGCGCCGGCGCGCGCTGGCGCCAACGCATTTGCGGGCGATGGCTCTTGGACGCAAGCGGCGCAAGCCGCACGCTACGGCCATCAACCGGCGTGAGGCGCCTCGTCGCACGCAGGGTTCGATGCCCCGCTATTCGCCATCGAAGGAGCAACCTCATGCGTACCACACGCCGCGCCTGGCTCTCCGCCGCGGCCGCGCTCTTCGTCGTCGCCGGCTTCGGCGCGCCGCAGGCGCGCGCCGAAGACACGATCAAGATCGGCATTCTCCACTCGCTGTCGGGAACGATGGCGATCAGCGAGACGATCCTCAAGGACCTGATGTTGATGCAGGTCGCCGACCTCAACGCGCACGGCGGCCTGCTCGGCAAGAAAGTTGAGCCGGTCGTCGTCGACCCGGCGTCGAACTGGCCGCTGTTCGCCGAGAAGGCGCGCGAGCTGATCAGCAAGGACAAAGTAGCCGCCGTGTTCGGCTGTTGGACCTCGGTCAGCCGCAAGTCGGTGCTGCCGGTGTTCGAGGAGCTGAACGGCCTGTTGTTCTATCCGCTCGAATACGAGGGCGAGGAGTCCTCGTACAACGTCTTCTACGGCTCGTCGGTGCCCGACAACAAGGCGATCCCGGCGGTCAAATACCTGATGAGCGACGAAGGCGGCGGCGTGAAGCGTTTCGTTCTCGAAGGCACCGACTACGTCTACCCGCGCACCAGCAACAAGATCATCCGCGCCTATCTCAAATCGGTCGGCGTCGCCGACGAGGACATCCGCGAGAATTACACGCCGTTCGGTTTCTCCGACTGGCAGACCGAGGTCGCGGCGATCAAGGCGTTCGGCTCGGCGGGCAAGAAGACCGCGGTGATCTCGACCATCAACGGCGACGCCAACGTTCCCTTCTACAAGGAGCTCGGTTCGCAGGGGGTCAAGGCGACCGACATTCCGGTGATCGCCTTCTCGGTCGGCGAAGAGGAGCTCGCCGGCATCGACACCAAGCCGCTGGTCGGCCATCTCGCAGCGTGGAGCTATTTCGAGTCGGTCGACACGCCCGAAAACAAGGCGTTCATCGCCAAGTGGCGCGAATATTCGAAGAAGCCGAACAACGTCGCCAACGACCCGATGGAATCGGCCTACATCCTGTTCCATATGTGGGTGCAGGCGGTCGAGCAGGCGGGCACCACCGACGTCGACGCGGTGCGCGAGGCGATGATCGGCCAGAAGTTCAAATCGCCGTCGGGCGTCGAGGTGACGATGCTGCCCAACCATCACATGGCCAAGCCGGTGATGATCGGCGAGGTGCAGGGCGACGGGCAATTCGACATCGTCTACAAGAGCGACCCGCTGCCGCCGCGCGCCTGGAGCCCCTACGTCGAAGCGAACAAGGGCAAGGTCGCCGACTGGTCCTATCCTTGGGTCTGCGGCGGCTGCACGGCGCCGAAGTACACGACCTTCTGAGCGCCTGACGAGGCGGTCCGGCGGCGCATCCCAGCCGCCGCCGGGCCACCGAGACGCACGATCGCAGCAGCAGGCCCGGACGAGGCGCGCGACGTGGCGAGCGCGATTCCCCCGTCGAGGCCATCGCCTTCGCCGCGACGACGACGATCCCGAACAAACCGGAACAACGCACGGGCCGCCAGGCGAGTCGCCGCGCGGCCGAGGACGGCGCGCGGCGAAACCGGCGGCGGAGTTGGATTGATGCCGAAAATCGTCTTTGTCGCCGTCGACGGCGCGGAGCGCGCAATCGAAGCGCCGGAAGGGACCTCGGCGATGCACGCGGCGCTGACCAACGCGGTCGACGCGATCGAAGCCGAGTGCGGCGGCTCGCTCGCCTGCGGCACGTGTCACGTCTATGTCGATCGCGCATTTCTTTCCAAGCTGCCGGCGATCAGCCCACCAGAAGCGGAAATGCTGAAATTCGTGGCCGCGGAGCGGCGCGACAATAGCCGGCTGAGCTGCCAGATCGTGCTGACCGCTGCGCTCGACGGGATCGTCGTCCGTCTGCCCGACCGGCAGAGTTGAGGAAAGCGGGACAGCCGCCCGCCGGCCCTCAGCGCAGTCATCGGGAGCGTCCGCCTGTCGCGCTACGCAAAACGAAGGCGTTGACGGCGGAGCGGATCTCGCCGTCGATCGTTGAGCGTCGCCGAAGGTCATCGTCGCGACTCGCGTCCCCTCATCCGCGACGCGCCTCGTCTCAGTTCGCGGCGTTGACGCGCGGGAAATGGCGCTTGCAACCGAAGATGGCGCTTATGAATGTCCGAAGCCGTCGCCGCGCTCAGTCGGTCTTCGTCTGGCCCAGCCTCACGATGCGCTTGGCCGTTCCCGGGCCCGCCATCACGACCACCATCAGGAAAACGCCGCGCACGACCGACTGCCAATAGGCGCTGAGGCTGATCCAGCCCATGCCGTTTTCGAAATTGAGCACGTTGAAGATCAAACCGAGCAACAACACGCCGGCCAAGGTGGTCGCCACCGAGCCCACGCCGCCGGTCAACAAGGTTCCGCCGACGACGACGGCGGCGATCGAGAACAATTCCCAGCCGACTCCCTCGGCCGGCTGACCGGCGCCGAATTGCGCCGCGAGGATGACGCCGGCGAGACTGGCGAAGACGCCCGACTGGACGTAGGTGTAGAAAATGACGCGATCGACCGGCAGGCCCATCAGGCGCGCCGCCTCTTCGTTGCCGCCAATCGCCAGAATGTTGCGCCCGAAGCTGGTGTAGTTGAGGACGACCGAGCCGTAGACGTAGGCGAGGAGGGCGATCCAGGCGGGGACGGGAAAGCCGAGGAAATCGCCTTGCCCCAGCCAGGTGAAATCGGTGTCGTAGGAGACGGAAACCGACTGATTGTGAGCCAGCAGCAGCCCGGTTCCGCTCGCCGCCAGCTCTCCCGACAGCGTCGCGATGAACGGCAGGATCTTCATCCGCGTCACCATGAAGCCGTTGATCGCGCCGACCGCCACGCCGGCGGCGAGGCCGCCGAGCAGTCCCGGCAGAACGCCCATCGGCGACAGCATCGCCGAAACCACGCTCGCCAGAGCCGCGGTCGTTCCGACGGAAAGGTCGATGCCCGCCGTCATGATGACGAAGCACATGCCGAGGCCGGTCAGCGCGAACATCGAATTGTAGCGCAGGACGCTCAGCACGTTGAACGCGCCGAGGAAGTGGTCGTAGCGCAGCGCGCCGAACAGAATGAGCAGGAAGAGCGCGATCAGGACGCGCTGTTGGCCCGCCCAGGCCGAAAGGCGCGAACGCGCCGTCGGGGCCGAATCGGCCGGAAGCGCGCTCACGACGGCATACTCCTCTGCTGCGACCAGACCGCTCCGGCGATGATCCCGCCCTTCACCACCAGGGCGGCCGCGTCGGGCACGCCGTTGGCGAGCAGCGTGTAGCGCAGCAGCTGGATCAGCAATGCGCCGAGCAGCGAGCCGACCACCGTCGCCCGCCCGCCGGTGAACGGCGTTCCGCCGACCGCGACCGCGGCGATCGCGTCGAGCTCCATGCCGAGACCGACCAGATTGGCGTCGCTCGAAGAATTGATCGACACCACCACCAACCCCGCGACGCCGGCGCACAGGCCGCTGATCGCATAGACCAAGCGTTTGACCGGCGCGACCGGAACGCCGGCGAGACGGGCCGCCTTCTCGTTGCCGCCCACCGCCAGGACCTGACGACCGAACAGCGTTCGCCGCAGTATCCACGCGGCGGCGGCGACCAGCGCCAGCATGACCAGAACCTGGCACGGCACGCCGAAGACGCGGCCAAGGCCGATGAACTGAAACGACGGGTTCTTGAACGTCTGCAGGTTGCCGTTGGTGATCACCTGGCCGATGCCGCGTCCGGCGATGAACAGCACCAGGGTCGCGACGATCGGCTGAACCCGAAAGCGGGTGATGAACCAGCCGTTGAACAGCCCGAGCAAGCCGGCGACGGCGACCGGAACGACGAAGGCGAGAAGGTTGCCGACGGCGAGATGAGCGCGCCCGAACGGGCTGAGAAAGATCAGCGGCGCGAGCGCGCCCGAGATCGCCATCAGCGAACCGACGGAAAGGTCGATGCCGCCGGTGGCGATGACCAGCGTCATGCCGACCGACACGATGACGATCGTCGCCACCTGGGTCAGGTTGACGTTCAACGTCTGCCAGGTGGCGAAGTTCGGCGTCACGGCGAAATTGAACGCCAGCAGCACGACGATGGCCGAAAGCGCGGCGTAACGTCTGAGAAAGTTCGCGGGGTTCAGCGGCGACTTCGCTCTCACATCGGCTTGCGCGTCAGCCATGGTCGCTTCCGTCAGCAGAAATCGCGCCGAGGTCGTGCGCCATCGCCGCCATGATCGCCGGCGCGGTTGACTTGGCGTGCGGCAGATCGGCGACGGTGCGGCCGTCGCTTAAGACGAAGACCCGATCGGCGCCTTCGACGATCTCCTCGAGCTCCGAGGAGATCATCAGAACGCCGAGACCTTGGTCGGCGAGCTCCTTGATCAGCGATTGAATCTCCACCTTGGCCCCGACGTCGATGCCGCGGGTGGGCTCGTCGAGGATGAGCAGCTTGGGGTCGGTGCAAAGCCAACGCGCCAGCAGGACCTTCTGCTGGTTGCCGCCCGACAGTTCGCGCACCTTCTGTTCGATGTCGGCGGTCTTGATCGCCAGACGGGCGATGAACCGGTCGACGATCGCGCGCTGACGCGCTTCGTCGACGACACCGAAGCGGGTGAGCCGCGGCAGCAGCGCGAGCGTGATGTTCTCGCGCACCGACATGTCGGGAACGATGCCTTCGACCTTGCGATCCTCGGAGCAGAAGCCGACGCCGAGCGCGATGGCGTCGACAGGCTCCGTCGGAGCGGCGGCCTTGCCCATCAAGCGAATCGCGCCGGCGTCGGGCGGATCGGCGCCGAAAATCGCCCGCGCCACTTCCGTGCGGCCCGATCCCAGCAGGCCGGCAAGTCCGACGATCTGTCCGGCGCGCACCTCGATGCGCGCGTCTCTGACCTTCCGGCCGACGGCGAGACCTTCCGCGGCGAGCACCTCGCCGCCCGCCGCCGCCGAAGTCCCCTGAAATCCGGTGGCGCGCTCGCGCACTGCTTCGAGATCGCGCCCGAGCATCGCCGCGATGAGATGCAGCTTGTCGACGTCGGCCATCCGACTGGTCATCACGGTGCGGCCGTCGCGCATCACCGTCACCCGGTCGCAGATCTGATAGAGCTCGTCGAGCCGGTGGGTGATGAAGATCACCGACACGCCCTCGGCGCGCAATTGCCGAATGACGTCGAACAGAACCGCGACCTCGCGCTCGTCGAGCGACGACGTCGGCTCGTCCATGATCACCAGGCGCGCCTTGAACGACACGGCGCGCGCGATGGCGACCATCTGTTGGATCGCGGTGCTGAACTCCATCAGCGGGCGGCGCACGTCGATCTCGACGGCGAAGCGGCGCAGCAATTCGGCGGCGTCGCGGTTCATGCGGCGCCAATCGAGCAGCCCGTAGCGGCGAAACTCACGGCCGAGGAAGATGTTCTCGGCGACCGAGCGGAAGGGGATGAGATTGATTTCTTGGTAGATCGTGCTGATGCCGCCGTGCTGCGCCGCCAGCGGAGAGGCGAACTCGACCGTCTCGCCGGCGAAGACGATCTCGCCGCTGTCCTTTCGGTGAGCGCCGGTCAGCACCTTGATCAGCGTCGATTTGCCGGCGCCGTTCTGGCCGACCAGGCCCATGACTTCGGCCGGCTCGACCTCGAGCGTTGCGGCCGCAAGCGCGTGCGCGCCCATGAACCGCTTGTCGATATTGCGCATGGCGAGGAGAGGGGTCGACATCGGCATTTAAGAGCTTCCACCGATCGGCGGCGCACGCCCTCGCCGCGGCCCCTCCCGCCCGTTTGGCGGCGGGCGGGAGGGGCTTCGGTGAGGTGGGGTCTATTTGGGCACAGTCAGAACGCGGTCGCCAGCATCTCTTTGGCGTTGGCGGCGTCGAAGAACCGGTCCGGATTGATGATGACCGGCGGGATCTTCTCGCCGGCGGCGTACTGGTACATGATGTCGAACGCCTTGGGCCCGAAGCGCGGGCTGCACTCGCAGGTCGCGCCCATCTTGCCGTCGATGATCGCCTGGACGGCGTCCTTTTCGCCGTCGATCGAGACGACGAGAATGTCCTTGCCCGGGACCTTGCCGGCCGCTTCGATCGCCGCGATGGCGCCGAGCGCCATTTCGTCGTTGTGCGCGTAGACGATCGTGGCGTCGGAGTGGGCCTGGAGCAGGGTTTCGGCGACTTGCCGACCCTTGTCGCGGGCGAAATCGCCGGACTGACTGGCGAGAATCACCATGTCGGGCGCCCCGGCCTTGATCGCGTCGTCGAAGCCCTTCTTGCGGTCATTGGCGGGCGAAGCGCCGATCGTGCCTTCGAGCTCGATGATCTTGCCCTTGCCGCCGGTCGTCTTGATCGTCCATTCGGCGACGCGCTGGCCTTCCTGGATGAAGTTCGAGCCGACGAACGCGAGGTAATCCTCGCCGGCTTTGGCGAGCGACGGGTCGACGCTGCGGTCGATCAGCAGCACCGGGATGCCGGCCTTCTTGGCGGCCATCACGGCCGGGATGAGCGGCTTCTCTTCGCGCGGGGCGAGGAAGATAAAGTCCACGCCCTGGGCGATCATGCTGTTGACGTCGGCAACCTGCTTGGCGGCCGAGCTGGCGGCGTCGGTGTAGACCAACTGGCAGCCGCGCTTCTTGGCTTCGTCCTGCATGCTGGCGGTCTGCGCCAGACGCCACGGATTGTTGCTTTCCGTCTGGGCGAAGCCGACCTTGTACGCATCCTTCTTCTTGAGCGGCGGCACGGCCGCATAAGCGGGCCAGATCGCCAACGCCGCGGCGCTGCCGACCGAACCGATCAATAATGTGCGGCGATCTATGATCATTGTGTTTCCTCCTGACGCGGCGCCGACACTGCGCATCGGCGCCAAATTCCGGTTTGCGACCGTTTCGATTGGGGCGGAGATTGTTGTTGTCCCGGGAGTCCCCATTGCGGCCCGAGATTGCGACGAAGGTTCCCACCGACGATAATCATTGTCAATGGGCGAAGCTCTTTCGCCGGCCCATCGTGATTATATTATAATTGGTTGTCAAAGGTTTGCGTTGCTAATAATATGCGCAACCAATAAGGGAGGAAGGGGCGGCGAATGCGTTCGCAGCGAAGCGACAGGCTCGGCGAAGGCAGAGCGCGGCCCGAACGCGGCGGCCGCGGGCGCCGCCCGACGATGGACGACGTCGCCAACGAAGCGGGCGTGTCCCAGACAACCGTTTCCCTGGTCCTCAATCACGCCGACGGCGCACGCCTTTCGTCGCTGACGCGCGAACGCGTCATCAAGGCGGCGGCCAAGCTCGGCTACCAGCCCGGACGTCGCGGCGGCGCGCCGCCGTCCCGCGCCGCGACGATCGGCTTCATATGCGACGAAATTTCGACAGATCCCTGGACCGCGATCGGTTTTGACGGGGTGCGTGAGAAGGCTTGGGAGCGCGGACTCACCGTCACCGTCGCGGTGACGCGCGGCGACGTCGACATGGAGGCGGCGGCGCTCGAGCAATTGACGTCGCAACCGCCGCTCGGTCTGATCTACGCCACCATCAACACCCGGCTCGTCGATCTTCCTGCGACGTTTCCGCAGACGCCGACCGTCTTGCTGAATTGTCACCTTGCCAACGGAGCGCTGCCGTCGGTCGTGCCGGGCGAACTCGCCGGCGGCCACGACGCCACCAATTTCCTGCTTCGCGCCGGCCACCGACGCATCGGTTACATCAATGGCGAGCCGAGCATGGAAGCGTCGCGCCAACGCCTGAAGGGTTATCGCCGGGCGCTCGCCACGGCCGACCTGCCGTTTGATCCGGCGCTTGTGCGCGACGGCAACTGGCAACCGATATCCGGTTACGAAGGCGCGCACGCGCTGATGCGCCTGCCGTCGCGCCCGAGCGCGATCTTTTGCGCCAACGATCTGATGGCGGTGGGCTGCTACGAAGCGCTGCGCGAACTGGGCCTGAGAATCCCCGACGACGTCGCCGTGATGGGCTACGACGATCGCGAGATCGCTCGCCATCTCCATCCGCCGCTGACGACCGTCCTTCTGCCCCATTTCGAAATGGGAACGATTGCGGCCGAGCTCCTGTTCGACATGGCGGCGCGGCTCGCCGCGCGCCACGATCAAATCAAGGTCGAATGCCCTATCGTCGAGCGCAAGTCGGTGTGATTGCGACGAGCGAAGAAAAGTGAGGCGAGGGAAAGATGGAAACGCTGAGCGCATTGGCGAAAGGCGCCTTGGACGATCTCGGTCGGGTTTTCGCCGCGTTGCCCGACGACGCCGCGGACGCGCTGGTCGAAGCGATCGTCGGCGCCAGGCGCATCGTGGTCTTTGGTTGCGGCCGCGAGGGCCTGCAGATGCGCGGCTTCGCCATGCGCCTCTTCCATATGGGGCGCGACGTTTCGGTCTGGGGCGACATGACGACGCCGCCGGTCGGGCTTGGCGACCTGCTGTTCGTCTCGGCCGGCCCCGGCTATCTGGCGACCGCCGCGGTTCTGGTCGACATTGCCCATAAGGCCGGCGCGCGGACCGCGCTCGTCACCGCGCAACCCGGCGGCGAACTGGCCAAGCGCGTCGACGTCGTCACCGTGATACCGGCGCAGACGATGGCGGACGACCAGGGCGCGAATCTGTCGGTCCTGCCGATGGGGTCGCTATTCGAGACCGCGCAGATGATCTTCTTCGAGTTCGTCATCCTGAAGCTGCGGCCGCGGTTCCAAGAAACGCCCGAGACGATGCGCGCGCGGCACACCAATCTCGAGTGAGGGTTAGAGCAGGACTCACTGGAGCCGAATCGTTCGGATCGTCATTGCGAGCGAAGCGAAGCAATCCAGACTTCGGGATTGCGGCGGCGGCTTGGTCTGGATTGCTTCGTCTCTGCGCTCCTCGCAATGACGATCGCGCCTCAATGCGCCTCGTCCCAATTGTTGGCGGCGCGCGCTTCGACGGCGAGGGGGACGCCGAGCTTCACCGCCGGCTCCGGCGCCTCGACCATCACTTTCTTCGCCAGCGCGATCGTCGCTTCGACCTGATCGTCGGGCGCCTCGAACACCAGTTCGTCGTGCACCTGCATCAGCATCTTGGCGTCGAGCTTCGCTTTGGCGAGCGCGCCGTCCATGCGGACCATGGCGCGGCGGATGATGTCGGCGGCCGCGCCTTGCAGCGGCGCGTTGATCGCCGCGCGCTCGTTGAACGCGCGCTCGGAGGGGTTCGCCGCGTTGATGCGCGGGAAATGGCACTTGCGGCCGAAGATCGTGCGCACGAAGCCGTCGGCGCGCGCCTGTTTCTTCGTCGTCTCCATGTAGTCGCGGATGCCGGGGAAGCGCTCGAAATACTTGCGGATGTAGGCGCCGGCCTCGTCGCGCGGAATGCCGAGCTGGTTGGCGAGGCCGAAGGCGGAAATGCCGTAGATGATGCCGAAGTTGATCGCCTTGGCGCGGCGGCGCACCTCGCTCGGCATGTCCTTGACCGGCACGCCGAACATTTCCGAGGCGGTCATCGCGTGGATGTCGAGCCCATCGGCGAAGGCCTGCTTCAGCGCGGCGATGTCGGCGACATGGGCGAGCAGGCGCAGCTCGATCTGCGAATAGTCGGCGGAAATCAGCTTGCAGCCCGGCGCGGCGACGAAAGCGCGGCGGATCTTGCGCCCTTCCTCGTTGCGCACCGGAATGTTCTGCAAGTTGGGGTCGGACGACGACAGCCGCCCGGTGGTGGTCGAAGCGAGCGCGTAAGACGTGTGGACGCGCTTGGTGCGCGGATCGACGAAGGTCGGCAGCGCGTCGGCGTAGGTCGATTTCAGCTTGGCGAGTTGGCGCCAGTCGAGGATGCGCGCCGGCAGCTGGTGGCCCTGTTCGGCGAGGTCTTCGAGCACGCCGGCGGACGTCGACCAGGCGCCGGTCGCGGTCTTCTTGCCGCCCGGCAGGCCCATCTGGCCGAACAGGATGTCGCCGAGCTGCTTGGGCGAGGAGAGATTGAACGGCGCCCCGACCAGCTTCTGCACTTCGGCTTCGATCCGCGCCATCCCTTGCGCGAATTCGCCTGACAGGCGCGAAAGCATGTCGCGGTCGATCGACACGCCGCGCGCCTCCATCCGCGCCAGCGGCAGGATCATCGGCCGCTCGAGCGTCTCGTAGACGGTCGCCATGCCCTCGGCGGCGAGGCGCGGCTTGAGCGCGCGCCAAAGGCGCAGCGTCACGTCGGCGTCCTCGGCCGCGTATGCGGTCGCCTTGTCGATCGCGACGCGGGCGAAGCCGATGAAAGTGCGGCCCGAACCGGCGACGTCGGAAAAGGCGATCGTCTTGTGGCCGAGCCAACGGTCGGACAAGGCGTCCATGCCGTGGCCCTCGTTGGTCGTCCCCGAATCGAGGGCGTAGGAGAGCAGCATGGTGTCGTCGTACGGAGCCACCTCGACGCCGCGGCGGGCGAAGACGTGCCAGTCGAACTTGACGTTCTGGCCGATCTTCAGCACGCCGGGGTCTTCGAGCAGCGGCTTCAGCAGCGCGATCGCTTCCGCTTCGCCGATCTGGCCGGGCAGCAGGCCGCCGCCGTCGAACAGGCCGGGCTCGCCGGCGCTGTGGCCGATCGGAATGTAGCAGGCTTCGCCCGGCGCCCATGCGAGCGACACGCCGACCAGCCCCGCCTGCAACGGATCGAGCGAGGTCGTCTCGGTGTCGAAGGCGACGATTCCGGCGTCATAGGCGCGATCGATCCATGCCTGCAGCGTCGCGGCGTCGCTGACAGTCCTGTAAGCGGCGACGTCGAACGGAAGGACGCGCGCTTCCGCCGCGCGCGCGGCGGCGAGCGTCTGCGGCGTGGGCGTCGAGGCCGGCGTGGAGCCAGAGGTCGGCGTCGGCAGGGCGGCGGCCGGCGCTGGCGGCGCCGGCAAGGCGGCCGCTTCGGGCGCGACCGCCTCGCCGTTGCGGCCGCGCCAGCCGCCGGGGCCGACGAAGCGCGGGTCGGGCTCGATCGCGCCGGCGTCGAGGCCGGCGAGGTCGGCGACGCGCTTGGTGATGGTGGTGAATTCCATCGCCTTGAGGAAGGCGATCAGCGGCGCGGCGTCGAGCTCGGGCGTTCCGAGCGCGTCGAGCGGCGCGGCCACCTCGACGTCGGCGACCAGCGTGACGAGCTGTTTCGACAGGCGGATGAGCTGGACGTTTTCCGGGTTCGTCAGCGTCTCGCGGCGCTTCGGCTGCTTGATCTCGCCGGCGCGCGCCAGAAGCGTGTCGAGGTCGCCGTATTCGCCGATCAATTGCGCCGCCGTCTTGACGCCGATGCCCGGCGCGCCGGGCACGTTGTCGGTCGAGTCGCCGGCGAGCGCCTGGATGTCGACGACCTTGTCCGGCCCGGCGCCGAAATAGTCGACGACCTCGGCCGGGCCGATGCGCCTCTCCTCGCGGTCGCCGGAAGCCGGGTCGAACATCGCCACGCCCGGGCCGACGAGCTGCATCAGGTCCTTGTCGGCCGAGATGATCAGCACGTCGGCGCCCTTGGCGCGCGCCTGCGTCGCATAGGTGGCGATGAGGTCGTCGGCCTCGTAGCGGTCCTGCTCGATCGGCGTGAGGCCGAAGGCGCTGACGGTGGCGCGCATCAGCGGGAACTGCGGCACGAGATCGGGCGGCGGGTCGGGCCGGTGCGCCTTGTAGAGCGGATAGAGCTCGCGGCGGAATGAGTTCTCCGACTTGTCGAAGATGATCGCCAGATGGGTCGGCTTGATCCCCGCCGCGCCGTCGCGCAGGAACTGCAACACCTTGGCAGCGAACAGCCGCACCGCGCCGACCGGCAGCTTGTCGGAGCGATAATTGTATTTCGGATCCTGGCGGATCGACTGGAAATAGGCGCGGAAGACGAACGACGAGCCGTCGACCAAGAAGACATGGTCGCCGGGGCCGACGGGACGAGCGGACTGGGTCATCGGGCGAGTTTAGACAAGGATGGCGGCGGGGGCTATCGGGGCGAGGCTCAGTGCAGTGAGCCGGCCATGGCGAGCGGCGGATCGCAAGCTCGCGGACTCGGTCGCGGATCGCTGTTTTGTCCCGCCGTCCTGACGCGCCGCCGGCCTCTTGGCTTCGGAATTCTTGGTTTCCACGAGGTCGACGGCGCTTCCTGCCGAGGCGCGATGGACTGATCTGTTGAAGCTTGGCGAGCGCGTCTTTGCTGGCGGAAGACGCGCGGTCGGCGATCGCGTTTGTGCAACGCTGTTCCTCGCGCGGTCGGCGGCATAGAGTGGACCGCGGCGCAACCGACTCGGAAAGGTCCCGGCCATGGCCCTCTCGACCCTCGTCGCTTTTGCCGCCGCCTTCTTCGTCTTCGCCGCCAGTCCCGGTCCCGACAACATGACGATCATGGCGCGGACCGTCTCGCACGGTCCGTGGGCGGGCGTCGCCTATGGTTTGGGGACCGTCACCGGCGTCCTGCTCTTCTTGACGCTCGCCGCGTTCGGCCTGTCGCTGGCGGCGGCCAAGATGGGCGCGCTGATGATCGTGCTGCGCTACGGCGGCGCGGCCTATCTGGTGTGGATGGGGATCGGCATGTGGCGCGCGCGGCCGGCGGCGCCGGAACGGCCGCAGGGCGTCGGCGGGCGCAGCCTCGTCGCGACCTACGCGACGGGCGTGGCGCTCAACCTCGGCAATCCCAAGATGCCGTTGTTCTACGTCGCGCTCCTGCCGAACGTGGTCGGCGCGGCGCTGACGCTCGACAGCGTCGGAATTTTGGCGGCGATCGTCGTCGCCGTCGAGGTCGTCGTGATCGGCGGTCACGTTCTCCTGGCGTCGCGCGCGCGGCGGCTTTTGCGCAGGCCTCGCATTGCGCGCCGAGTTAACCGCGTCGCGGGCGGCGTGATGATCGGGGCCGGCGTCGCCGTGGCCGCGAGTCGCTGATCGGCGCCCTAAGTTCACTTATGCGCATCGACGTACGCCCTGAGCACGGCGTTCATGCGCGTCAGGTGGCCTTTGCCGCGGGTCTTGAACCATTCGACGATGTCGGTGTCGACTCGCAAGTGAACGGAC
>Ga0181520_10004464_pt1 | contig 23365 bp, 24 predicted proteins | sample PEATcosm2014_Bin_29_FD_132451 | JGI IMG/M metagenome (GOLD analysis project Ga0181520, IMG submission 132451) | Peatland microbial communities from MTU Mesocosm Facility, Houghton, MI, USA - PEATcosm2014_Bin02_30_metaG | ecosystem: Environmental > Terrestrial > Soil > Wetlands > Peat | place...
CGCAGGTGGCATTGCATGCAGCAGAAGCCTTCGGCTCAAGCACGACACATCCACGCAGGGGCCGAAGGCAGTTGGCCCCACCGCAGGTGGCATTGCATGCAGCAGAAGCCTTCCGCTCAAGCACGACGCATCCACGTAGGGGCCGAAGGCAGTTGGCCCCACCGCAGGTGGCATTGCATGCAGCAGAAGCCTTCGGCTCAAGCACGACACATCCACGCAGGGGCCGAAGGCAGTTGGCCCCACCGCAGGTGGTGGCTAGTACTCGATTTTTTTGGTGGAATTGAGCCAGGCGTCAAAGCTGGCCCAGGCCTCTTTGCCCAGAAGCTGTGCGGAGGGCACCTGGCGCTCGCTGGCGGGCTTGGCCAGCTCGGCGTAGAAGACGGCATCGTCAAAGCCGGCGCGAGCGGCATCGGCGGCGCTGGCGCCGTAATAGATGGCCTCCACGCGCGCCCAGTAGGCCGCGGCCAGACACATGGGGCAGGGCTCGCAACTGGTGTAGAGCTGGCAGCCGTCCAGCGAGAACTGGCCCAGCGCGCGCGCGGCGGCACGGATGGCGTTCACTTCGCCATGGGCCGTGGGGTCGTGCGTGGCGGTCACCGTGTTGACGCCCTCGCCCACAATCTTGCCGTCCCGCACAATCACCGCGCCAAACGGACCGCCCGCGCCGGAGGCGGCGTTTTCGGTGGCAAGGTGGATGGCACGGCGCAGGAATTCGGGATTTGGAAGGGTGGCCACGGTCGCTTTTTCCTTTGCTCTCAGCCCCTCAGGTGGGCCAAAACAAGTATGCCACACGGTTTGCCCGCTATGTCGAACATACGGCGAAGATAACGTTTCTTGAGTTCCATTCTTCATCAAATAAGGGGGAAAGATAGTCAGGTTGAAAGAATGTCAGACAAGTGCTTGACTTCGAGCGCGCGCAAAGTTGTAGTTTGAAATTGTGAGAGAAGCAGGTTACACCATCCGACATATGGCTCAGCGCTGTGGTATGACCACGCATACCCTTCGCTATTACGAACGTGTCGGCCTGATTCAGCCGGTGGGACGGGCCTCCAATGGCCACCGCCGCTATTCATTGGCCGATGAAGCGTGGATTGAATTCCTGCATTGCCTGAGGGCCACCAACATGCCCATCCGGGCCATGCAGCGTTTTGCCGAACTACGCCAACTGGGGGAAGCAAGCTCGCTGGAGCGCCGCAAGATTCTCGAAGATCATCAGTCGACGATTGCCGAGCAGATTGTGGAGTTGCAACGCGCCCACAAGATCCTGGAACACAAGATCACCAACTACCGCAAGATTGAGATGCGGACGCGGATTGGCGGGCCGGTTAGCGTGCCGCGCGATGCCGATTGCCGGATGGCCACCGCTTGATCGTCTGCCTTTCTTGAGAGCATTTTGTGAAAGGGTGTAGACCTGAGTTTCTTGGGTATCCCACCCATTTCCGCAAAGAACGCGGAAATGGATGGGGCACGGAAGTCTATACCAAAAGGAAAATGCTTTAGCCCATCCTGCCAGCAAGCAGGTGCGGCCTTTGCCTCTTGGGTTCTTTCGTCATCGCGTACCAGCTGAACGCCCCACGTGTTGCTCCGCAAGGAGAAGCGCATGGGGCGTTTTTCTTGGCTTTGGGCCTGGTGCCGCTTATCCCGCCAGATGCGCTTCCAGCACCTGAACAAACTTGCGCAGCCACTCTGGATGCGCCGGCCATGCGGGGGCGGTTACCAACTTTCCATCCACCACCGCCTGGGTAACGTCAAGGGGCGCAAAGGTGCCGCCGGCCAGAACCATCTCTGGCGCGCAGGCCGGATAGCAGTTGACCGTGCGTCCCTTGAGCACGCCGGCCGCGGCCAGCAGCTGCGGCCCGTGGCAGATGGCGGCAATGGGCTTGTTGGCCTGGTCAAAGTGTTGCACCATGGCAAGCACCTTGGGGTCAAGGCGCAGATACTCCGGCGCGCGGCCACCGGGGACCACCAGGGCGTCGTAACTGGCAACGTCAATCACTTCAAAACTGGCATTGAGGGTGAAGTTATGACCGCGCTTCTCGGAGTAAGTCTGGTCGCCTTCAAAGTCGTGAATGGCGGTGCGGATCTGTTCGCCAGCCTTCTTGTTGGGGCAGACGGCGTCCACCGTGTAGCCCAGCATGAGCAGGGCCTGAAAGGGCACCATCACTTCGTAGTCCTCGGCGTAGTCGCCGGTGATCATGAGCAATTTGGCGGGTTTCAGGGCAAAGGGCATGGGGTTGAATCCTCCGCTCAAAGTGTGCCACAGGCGCCGTGGGAACCGCGAGCGAAATAGAATCGTAGGTAGACGTACCGCGCGATGCGAGCGCATGAACTGGAGAGCGAACCATGAACCTGCCGTTGCTGTGGAGTGTTTTGTTTTGGCTGTGGATTGCGCTCGAAGTGTGGGTGGCGGTGGCGAAGCGCGCTCGCAAGGCGGACTCTGCCGGCAAGGATCGCGGCTCGAAGACGCTGCTGTGGGTGGTGATTGCGGCCAGCATGACGGCCAGCGGCTTTCTGCGCTATAGGGGCCTTGCGCCCATGCACGCGGCTGAAGATGCGCTGAAGCTGGGGGCGATCTGCATCATGGTTCTGGGCCTCGCATTGCGGCTGGCAGCAATCCTCAATTTGGGGCGCTCGTTTACCGGCGAAGTGGCCACGCGGTCTGACCAGAGGCTGAATCGGACCGGACTTTACGGTGTGGTGCGCCACCCATCGTACCTGGGCATGCTGATCGTGTTTCTGGCGGTTGCGGTGCATGCGCGGGACTGGGTCTGCCTGGCCGTGGTGCTCGTGCCCACTACGCTGGCCCTGCTTTACCGCATCCATGTGGAGGAACAGGCGCTGCGGGAGCTGTTCGGCGCGGAGTACGACGACTACTGCCGCACCACGAAGCGGCTGGTGCCGGGCATCTACTGAGGTCCAAACGGACATCTCAATTCCTACAAGAATTGCTTGAATTCTTCTCGGAAGCTTTTGGATGTTTTGGCCATGCGAACGATTTTACCAAGGACCCAGGTTTCCAGGGGCTTTTGCATGGTGATGCAGCTTCCAATCAAGGCGTCGAGATTCTGATTAGGATTAATCTGGCGCGCATCGCGGAAGGCGATGTAGGAAGGCTTGGTGATCCATTCGTGATCACCGAGATTCAAGACACACTCTTTTCCCGCTCTCACGTAATTCGAAGTGACATTAACGATATGATAAATTCCCTCGTTTTTCGAGGGGTCTGAGATTACGAAAAACAAATGGGGAACATCGTAGCGGGGCGGAACCGCCATGGTGAAAGCATCCCCAAATCTCATGGATGACCTCAGAGAGCACTCAGGATTGCATCGATCTGCTGAAACTCAATCGATGATTCTTCAATCATCAGAATCTCCTCTTCGGAGCGCCCTGAGTTGCGCAAGATGATCTTTGGATCAATTCGGACGCTGCTTCCGAGTGGGTCTATCCATTCTGGGCAGCTCTCATGAAGCCACCGAGCGACCTCCCAGGGTGCGACACTGTGGATTTCTTTGCGCGCGTCCTCGAGCATTTCCATTTCATCTTCTGACAGGGCACCGAAATCTGCCGGCCTTCTCAACTGAATTGAATTGCCAACGGTCTCTCCAAAGGTCAAATTCCATTCCTTCAAATGATCAACTCGACCGATTCCCTTGAAAAGGTTGTAGATTGTGCTCAGTACGGGGCCTTTGGGCATCGAAACCATCTTGTCCCCAGTGATCGTCTTTCCCCATGATGCAAGCGACTTTCTGTCAGCCACATACAGCATCTTCAGGGAAAGGAACATGTCAAGCGTTCCCTGTTCTTGTTGCGCAAGGAAAGCTGTAGCCGCGATTGTTTTTCGGAGGTCAAAGACAAATGTAATCGCCATAGGTTCGCCTTCCTTTCGTCTCGACATGTTACACTAGGCATGTCGCCTTCGCAAGATGTCTCTTCGGATTCCTTGGGGTGGCAGTATGCCCCCTCCCAAATTGGTAATCGTGTGGACGTAAAATCACAGCATGACGAAGGCAACGACCCTCGAAGCTCTGAATGCGCAGATTGTGGACTGCCAGCGCTGTGAGCGGCTGCGCGGCTACTGCGCGGAGGTGGCGCGCACCCGCAAACGCATGTGGGCAGAGGTGGAGTACTGGGGCAAGCCCGTACCCAGCTTCGGCGATCCACGGGCCCGGGTGCTGGCGCTGGGCCTGGCGCCGGGCGCGCATGGGTCCAACCGCACCGGACGCCCCTTCACGGGCGACGGCTCGGGGGAGTTCCTCTTTCCGGTGCTGCATGAGGCCGGCTTTGCCTCCCAGCCCCGCGCCACCGGACGCGACGACGGCATGACGCTGCGCGGTCTGTGGATCAGTTCTGTAGGCCGTTGCGCGCCCCCAGGCAACAAGCCCACGCCGGAGGAACTGGCCAACTGCGCGCCGTGGCTGGACCAGGAGATTGCGCTGCTGACCGAGCTGCGGGTGGTGGTGTGCCTGGGCAAGATCGGCTTTGATGGCCTGCTGGCCCACGAGCAGCGGGCTGGACGGCTGCAGCGGCGCTCCGCCTACGTCTTTGCGCACGGAGCGGAGTACACGCTGCCCGGGGGGCTCGTTGCCCTGGCCAGCTATCATCCGTCGCTGCAGAACACCAACACCGGCAAGCTGACCCAGGGCATGTTTCTGGACGTCTTCAAGCGGGCGCGGGTGTTGGCGGGGTTGGAAGCCGAGCAGCAAGCTTGATTCCCATGGTTCCCAACCTTTTCGCGCAAAGGCACGGAAAGGATGGGGCGCGGTGCTTCAGTTTAAACGCCAGCTACTCAAAACGCTCAAAGAGGGCGGCGGCGCCCATTCCCGAACCCACACACATGGCCACCATTCCGTAGCGCAGATGGCGACGGCGCATCTCCGCCAGCAGGGTTGCGGTGAGCTTGGCGCCGGTGGCCCCCAAGGGATGGCCCAAGGCAATGGCGCCCCCGTTGACGTTGGTCCGCGCCGGGTCCAGCTCCAGGGCACGCATCACGGCCAGGGCCTGCGCGGCAAAGGCCTCGTTGAGTTCGATCAGGCCGATCTTGTGGAGCGGGAGGCCGGCCATCTTGAGCGCCTTGGGGATGGCGGTTACCGGTCCCAGGCCCATCTCCTCCGGCAGGCAGCCGGTGACGGCGTAGGCCGCCAGCCGGGCCAAAGGCCGTAGCCCCATCTGCTTGGCCAGCTCAGATTCCATCACCACGCAGGCCGCCGCGCCGTCCGACATGGGCGAGGCGTTACCGGCCGTTACCGTACCCTCCGCGTGGAAGGCGGGACGCAGACGCGCCAGAGCTTCAAGGGTGGTATCAACGCGGGGGCCCTCGTCGCAGGCCACGATGCCTTCCTCGGTCTCGGTTTTGCCACGGCGGAGGCTGTGCTTAGCGGACTGCACCAAAACTGGTGCAATTTCCTCGTCGAACTTCCCTGCTCCCTGCGCCGCGACTGCCCGGCGATGGCTTTCCATCGCGTAGGCGTCCTGATCTTCGCGGCTGATGCTGAACTTGCTTGCCACACGCTCCGCGGTCAGGCCCATGGTCATGTAGGCCTCAGGGTAGTGCTCGATAAAGTGCGGATTGGGGCTGGGCTTCAAGCCGCCAATGGGAATCATGCTCATGGACTCGGTTCCGCCGGCCAGAATGATCCGGGCGCGTCCCGATGCAATGCGGTCCGCGGCCATCGCGATGGCCTCCAGGCCGGAGGCGCAGAAGCGATTCACGGTGACGCCGGGAACTTCGACCGGCAGCCCGGCCCGAAGCGCCGCCCAGCGGGCCACGTTCCAGCCCTGCTCACCCTCGGGATGCGCACAGCCCAGGATCACGTCGTCGATGGCGCTCTTTTTCAGCTCCGGAACCAGTTCCAAGGCTCTGCTCAAGGCAATTGCAGCCAGGTCGTCAGGGCGCACTGCACTCAGCGCTCCTTTGGGGGCACGGCCTACGGGGGTTCGAACCGCGCTCACCACCACTGCTTCCGCCATTCAATGACTCCTCATTCTGGGAAGGTTTATTTGAAGCTGAAAGAACGATCCAGAGCTGTTCCAGATTGGACATAGCCACGGCGGCAACTCAAGAGGTCGGCGCTCCCGGATGATCGCGCCGACTTGAGAGCGGTGGTTCCCAGCAATCCTGGAAACGCCCAATGGGCAGCGCTCTGCGCACGCGATAGGGATTACGTGTGTTGTCTTGCGTTCCTATTAGATGCCGGAGCAGGGGTTATCGATACAAAGTTAAAGGAGAAGGTTTGCACGCAAGCTAGTTTGGAAGAGCAAATGAAGTCCACGCACCCCGGGTAAAGAAGTGATAGGTGGTTCTGCCCTCCAGGGAAATGTCGGCCAGGGCGTCGTGGTCAAGCCATGCAGGGCGCGGCAGGAGACCGGCCTGGGCCTGATGCACCTGCTCGGGAGTGGCGGGGTCAATGCCCCAGTTAAAGCCATACTGGATGCCCACGCCGATGGGCCGCAGGCGGGAAAGCTCTTGGGCCTCGGCCAGCACCACCGGCTCAGAGCCACTCGCAAAGAAGACCAGCAGCGAGACCGTGCCTTCGACCGAACAGAGGGCAGCCCAGTCCTGGCTGCCGGGCTGCTCCAGGCTGGCCTTGATCACATTTTCCGGACGGCGCGCCTGCCAGGTTTGGGGAATGAGGCAGCCCCGGCGCGTAAGCTCAGCAGCGGCGCGGGGCGGTAGTTGCGGAAAGGAAGTGACGGGAAGATAGTGCAGCACATAGGCGTGGGGCTCACCCGCCACCACGATCTGGCCGGTTTGCGTCAGGGAGCGCAGCGGGGCCTGCGAGCGCACCAGAACCGCGACCAGCACCACGGCAGCCACGGCTCCCCACGTCACGATCCGGCAAATCTTCATCCCAAGTTCCAAAATATTCTCAATTCCGCAAGGGTTTTCCGGTCTTCAGCGTATACCCAATCCGCTCCTGCGTCTTGGGCTCGCCGGCGAGCGAGAGAAAGGCTTCCAGTTCCAGGTCGAGCAGTTGCTGCTCGGTTACCGGCTGGCCCGGGGTCACCCGACCGCCGCAGAGCACTTCAGCGGCGTGGATGGCCACCTTCTGGTCATGGGCGCTGGCGTAGCCGGCCTCGCGCATCAGCTCCACGCCCATCTCCAGAGCGGCCAGCGCAGAGCTGCCCGGAGCCGCCACCGTACGGGGCAAGGGAGGGGTGTAACCATTCTTGGCCAGCAGCAAGGCTACGCGCTTGGCGTCCTCCAGCAGCCGTTCCCGATGCATGGTGATGCCGTCGCCAGCGTCCAGCAGCCACATAGAGCGCGCCTCCACGGCCGATGTGGAGACCTTGGCCAGCGCAATGGTCTCAAAGGCGCGCTTGAGGGCCATTTGCAGCTCCGCGGAGCGGGCAAACCGGGCCGCGGGCTCACGGGAATCGAAGTTGGTGAGGGCCGCGGCGCGGTCCGTGGCCCGCAGCAGCATCTCCTTGGTGCCGCCGCCGGCGGGAATCAGGCCCACGCCCGCTTCCACCAGACCGATGTAGGTCTCAACGTGCGCCTGCCGCCGCGCCGCGTGCAGGCTCATCTCCGCGCCTCCGCCCAGGGTGAGGCCAAAAGGAGCCACCACCACCGGACGCGGGCAGAACTTGATGGCCGCGGTCATGCGCTGGAAGCCCACGATGACGGCGCGCACATCCTCCCACTCGCCTTCCTGGGCCATCAGCAGCAGTTGCAACAGATTTGCGCCCACGGAGAAGTTGTCGCGGTCGCCGCTGAGCACAAAGCCCGCGTAGTCGCGCACCGCGGCGGAGTCCGGCGAGAGCGCGGTGGTGATCATGCTGAGCACGTCCGAGCCGATGGCGTTCTTCAGGGAATGCAGCTCGATTGCCGCAATACCGTCGCCCACATCCACCAGCGATGCGCCGGAGTTGGAGCGGACCACGCCCCCACGCTGCTTGAAGCTGGCCACGCTGGCGTGCCCTGGCGTCAGAGCAAGCTCGACTAGCTCCTGGGTGCAGGGGTTGAAGCAGGTCGTGCCCGCATACCAACTGCTGTGCCCCGCGGCCAGCAACGCCTCCGCGCGCGGGCTCACGGGCAGATGCAGGGCCTTCATGCGCTCCACGGTAGACGCCACACCGGCCGCATCCCAGAGCTCAAAGGGGCCCAGCTCCCAGTTGAAGCCGGCACGCAGGGCGCGGTCGATGGAAGGCGCGTCCGCGGCGGCTACTCCTATCAGCTCGGCGGCGTGATTCCACAGGCCGGCGAGAAACGGCCACAGGAAGGCGGCGGCGCGATCTTTGCCCGGGTCCGCGGCCAGCACCGCGCGCAGACGCTCGGCGACGGTGGGCGCATTCTTGGCCAGATCGAGCGAGGCCAGCACCGGCTTTTGCAGGGGACGGTACTCGAAGGCGGGCAGCGCCAGAGCGAGGCGCTCGTCGTTACCTGCTGGGCTCTGGCCCTCCGCGTTGCGCTGCTTTTTGTAAAAGCCCTGCCCGGCCTTGTCGCCCAGCCAACCACGGGTGAGCATCTCCGCGAGCACGGCGGCCAGCTCCGGGGCCAGCGCGCTTTCGGGCGCGTTATGGACCACGGCGGCCAGCACATCCAATCCCACCATGTCGGCCAGGCGGAAGGTGCCCATGCGCGGCCAGCCCACCACCGGGCCGGTGAGCGCGTCCACCTCTTCCACGGTAAGAGCCTGCTCCTGTAACAAGTGCGTGGCCCGCAGCAGGGCCGCGACGCCGATCCGATTGGCGATGAAGTTGGGCGTATCGGCCGCGTGCACCACCTGCTTGCCCAGGCGCAGATCGGCAAAGGCGGCAAAGGCGGCCAAAAGCGCGGGATCGGTCTCCGGGGTGGCCACCAGCTCCACCAGACGCATATAGCGTGGGGGATTGAAGAAGTGGGTGCCAAAGAAACGGTTGCGCCACGGCCCCAGGCCCTCGGAGATTTTGGCCACGGACAGGCCGGAGGTGTTGGTGGTGAGGATCGCGGTGGGCTTCAGATGCTCCAACACGCGGCGGAGCAGGGCGATCTTGAGCTCCAGCTTTTCCGCCACCGCCTCAATCACCCAATCGCAGGCGGCAAGGCGGGGCAGGTCGCGGGCAAAGCTGCCCGGCTCAATGCGCTGGGCAAAGGTCGGATCGATCAGCGGTGCGGGCTTCATTTTAGCCAGCGAGGCCAGGGCCAGCTGTGCGGGGAGTTTTTCCTGGGGCAGCGCTTCGCCTGTGGGAACGTCGGCGGGAAGGTCGAGCAGCAGCACCGGAACTCCGGCGTTGGCCAGATGCGCGGCAATGCGCAGGCCCATGGCTCCGGCGCCCAGCACGGCGGCGCGGCGCACCTCCAACGGCCTGCAGGGGCCAGCCGGGGTCGCGGGTTGCACGGCGCGGTTTTCGTCCTGTTGGGTAGCGCTCATCGGCTCCAGCACCTCGCGCGCAGAGTGGGAGAATGCGCACCACCAGAGTAGTGGATAGCGGCCGGTTGCGCACCTGGATAGATCCGGTGCTCAAATAGTGTCACTCTATCGCACCCATTTCCTGGGTATCCCACCCATTTCCGCAAAGAACGCGGAAATGGATGGGGCACGGAGCTTTTTGGGGAGGGCCGGATCAATAGATTCCTTTGGTTTATCATCTTTACCATTTGGACCAATTTACATATTGAGTTCCATTCCGACATTTTTCCTCATGTTCTCCCTGGTAGCGCCGATCTGAGGGGTAGATTCTGATCTACAACTTTTGCGCTACCCACCGTGACCTCCGGCATGGTGGATGGGCCGCTGACCACCGGAGTTTGAGTGTGACGTTCCGCTTCGTCCTACTTATCGTTGTGGAAGTTATCAGGGTCCCTTTGCGCTTGCGCACGGGGTGAGTCTTTTGGAGCCGTAAGTCTTTCCAGGGGAGATCCATGATCCGTGATTTGAAGTTATCGAGAAAATTTTTCTACGCCTTCGGCTTCATCTGCGCTCTGTGCATTCTTCAGGGCATTGCCGCCCTGAGCGGCCTCTACAAAATCGATACGCTTACCCGCGATCTGACGCTTCGTTCCCTGCCCGCGCTCCGTTCCGTGGTGGATATGCGCGAGCAGATCCAGGTGGCGCGGCGCATGGAGCTGGCCTCCCTGCTGTGCAGCGACACCGGCTGCACCGATGCCTACAACACCCGGCGCAACGATGCGCTGGAAAAGTACCGCACCTCCAACGCCAACTATCTGGCGCTGACGCTGGACGCCAGCGAACGCAGCCAATTTGAAACCGCGGGAAAGCAGTTCGACGAGTATCTGGATCGCAGCTCCGAGATCATGCGCGCCTTTGCGGCCACGGGCACCTTCAGCACCGTGGGGATTGGCGCAAAAGAACTGCAGTTGCTGGCCCCATTCAATCAGGCCCTGGATAACCTGAACGTGCTCTCCAACCGCTATTCCAAAGAATGCAATCTCGACACGACCGGGGTAAATGAGAACAACAGCTTTCTGCGCTGGCTCAACCTGGGATTGATGATCGCCATCACCGGCTTCTGCGTGGTGGTGGGCTATGCCCTGTGCAAGATGATTGTTCCGCCCATTGAGCAGGTGACGCGGGCGCTGGAGCAAGTGGCCGAAAAGAACCTGGATGTCTCCGTGGAGGTAGGTTCCCACGACGAGATTGGACGGCTCTCGGTGGCTCTCAATACCACCGTCGAATCCATGCGTACGGCGCTGCACACGGTGGCGCAAACCGCGCAGGTTCTGGCCGGGACGGCGGTGGAGCTGAGCGTACGTTCCTCGCAGACCAGCAGCAACACCCACACCCAGACCGCCAAGATCAACCAGATTGCGGCGGCGGTTCATGAGATGTCGGCCACCATTGGGGAGATCAGCAGCAATGCCGGAGCAGCGGCCTCCACCAGCCGCTCCTCGGCCGAGACGGCAGCCCGGGGCGGCGACGTGATGCAGCGCGCCGCGGACACCATGGCGCAGATTGCCGAGGCCACCGGCTCCGTCTCCGGCAAGATGGATTCGCTGGCCAACCGCTCGCGGGAGATTGGCAAAGTGGTGCACGTGATTCAGGAGATCAGCGAGCAGACCAATCTGCTGGCTCTGAACGCCGCCATTGAAGCGGCCCGCGCCGGCGAGCACGGACGCGGCTTTGCCGTGGTTGCCGGTGAGGTGCGCCGCTTGGCCGAACGCACCAAGGGCGCGACCGAAGAGATTGCCGGCACCATCCGCTCCATGCAGGCCGAAACCCACGACACGGCCACCGTCATGAACCAGTCCAGCTCCACGGTCCAGGCTGGCCTGTGTGAAACCACCGAGGCCCAGGACAGCATTGAGTCCACCATAACCGCTTCCCGCGACCTGGAACGGATGATCGAGCTGATTGCGACCGCGGCCAGCCAGCAAACCTCAGCCTCCAGCGAAATCAGTGAAAACGCCGGAGAGATTTCCCAGCTTGCAAACGAAAACAGCGACGCCTACGAAGAGATCGCCAGCGCCTGCAATAACCTTTCGCAGTTGGCCAGCGACCTGGATCAGGTGATTGGCCAATTTCACTTTGGCAACGACGTTTAGAACGAAACCAGGGGCGATGGTACGCAACTCAATGAGCCCCTGGTTTTGCTGCAACCTGCCACCGGATGCGATCCAGAACCGTTGACGGAGCGCGCCCGTTCTCCTGCTCGATGTGGAAGGGCGCGCTCCAGAGTTCCTTTTGGACCGGATTCCGGCCAGGCGCTTGCGGGCAATTCCTTTGCTCAACCCGCCGCCCAAACGTCGCCCGGCCGCGCCGCTGCTCTCCAGTTGAGCGGTGCGGCTTCTTGAGAGCCGGAGGTGCAACCCGCACCTCCGGCTCGCTTTCGTTTTTGGGCTTTTCCCGGCTTCCCTCGCGCATCCCTGGCGCAAGCGCGGTTACAATCATTCTTCTCGGATTTTTTGCCGCATCGATTCCGGTATCTTGTTCAGAAGCCAACCTGAGGTCAACGCAGCATGAAATACTGCCCTCTCTGCGATACGCGCTTTGCCAACGATTACTCGGTATGTCCGCGCGACCATGTGCAGTTGATTCTCTCCAACGAACTGGACCCGGGAACGGTGATTCGCGGTGCGTATCAGATCCAGCGCAATCTGGGCCGCGGGGGCATGGGCGTGGTGTATCTGGCCACCCATCTGCTGCTGGACCGGCCGGTTGCGCTCAAGTTCATCTCTAGCGAGATCAGCACCGAGATCGGGCAATTGGCCCGGTTTCGCACCGAGGCGCGCGTAACTTCCTCGCTCTCCCATCCCAACGTGGTGCAGATTTTCGACCTTGGACAGGCGGAAGACGGCTCCATGTTCATTGTGATGGAGTACGTGGATGGGCCGGACCTGCATCGCGCCATGGGAGGCCGGCCGCTGCCTCTGGAGCGCGCGCTGGCCATTGCACGCGGCGTGGGCGGAGCCCTTTACGCCGCCCACAACAAGGGCATTGTGCATCGCGACGTGAAGCCGGAGAACATTCTGCTGGCCTACCCCGGCACCCAACAGGAGACGCCCAAGCTGCTGGACTTTGGCATTGCCGCGGTGCGCGACCGGCTCACGGTGGTGGGCCGCACCCGCGGTCTGCTGCTCACGCCGGAATACGCCGCTCCCGAGCAGTGGCGCGCCATGCCGGCGGCAGAGATCGATGGCCGCACCGACCTCTACGCCCTGGGCGGCATCCTCTATGAGATGCTCACCGGACGGCTCGCCTTCCAGGCTCCGAATCTGGAAGGTTACATGTATCAACACCTGAACGCACTGCCGGAGCCCCCCAGCCGCTTCCATCCCGAGCTCGCCAAATGGCCGGCGCTGGACGCCATTGTGCTGCGCCTGCTGGCCAAGGAACGCGAAGACCGCTTTGCCAGCGCCGAAGAGTTTTTGCGCGCCCTGAACCCGGCAAACTTTGTGTCTCCGGGAGGAGCGGTTTCTCAAGGCTACGCGCCCACCGTCGCCATGACGCCGCCTCCACCAGCGCCGCCTCCACCGCCTGCGCCCTCCATCCCCGTTACGCCTGGCCAATTGTTTGGCGTGCCGTTTGCGCCCACCCCGCCCCCCCCGCCGCGCCGCTCCAATGCGCCGTTCTGGATAGGCGGAATCACCCTGGGCGTGGTCGCTTTTGTGGGCTTGTGCATCTGGGCCGCCAACTCTGCGGCGCACGATAATTCCGCATCCAACCAGGCCACGCTGCCCAACAACACCTCCACGCCTGAGAACAACGCCGCTACCAACAACAATTCCTCCAACAGCAACGCCGCGGGCGCCGATAACACCCCTGCCAGCCACGCCACGGATTCAACCAGCGCCAGCGACCTGTTCGCCAAAGGCTACAGCCAGGAGCAGAGCGGACAGATCTCGCAGGCCAGCCAAACCTACCGGCAGGCCTGCGAAATGGGCAGCGCGGCGGCCTGCAACAATCTGGCCGTCTTCTACCAGGATGGCAAAGGCGTAAACCGGGACGATGCCCAGGCCATCAGCTTGTTTGAGCGCGCCTGCACCGGCGGTAGCGCGCTGGGCTGCCGCGGGCTGGGCTACTTTTACGACACCGGCCGCGGCGTGACTCAAAACTACGATCGCGCCCGCACCTACTACGAGAAGGCCTGCGACGGCGACGACGGCACTGGCTGCAGCAACCTGGGCGGCATGTATGAATACGGCCACAGCGTGACCCAGAATTACGACACCGCGCGCACTTTCTTCCAGAAAGCCTGCGACCAGGGCAGCGCCTTGGGATGCACGCGGATCGGCTACCTCTACGATCAGGGCAAAGGCGTATCGCTCGACTACAGCCGTGCTTTTACGTTCTACCAAAAGGCCTGCGAAGGGGGCGACGGCGTGGGCTGCAACAACCTGGGCGTGCTCTATGAGACCGGGCACGGCGTGGGCGAGGACAAGCAGATGGCGTTGAGCAACTATCGCAAGGCCTGCGCCAAGGGCGACCAGGAAGGCTGCACCAACGCCACCCGAGTCCAGTAACCGGGAGTTCTTGGTCCGATCCACCAACAGAAGCCCCGTGCCCCATCCTTTTCGCGGACTTTATCGCGAAAAGGGTGGAATACCCGCACACTCTCCAAGGGCCGGATCAGTACATCCCTGCTCCACACAGCTGGCCCAGCGGCTGAAGAACTCCTTCAGCTCCGCGGGCGGATGCAGCCAGACCTCGGCTGCAGTGGGACGGGGCTGACGGCGCACCAGCACGCTCAGGTGAGCACCGGGTGCGCGATTCACCGCGGCAAACGCGGCTTCGTCGGAGAGATCGTCGCCCAAATACGCCACCGGCGTAGCGGCGGCTTCTTCGGCCAGAATGGCCTCCACGGCTCCGCCCTTGTCGCGCCCGCCGCGCAGTTCCACCCCACCGTCGAAGTTGAGCAGGCGCAGGCCGTCCAGCCTGGCCAGCGGCTCAAACAACGCCATGACCCGCGCTTGGATGGCTCGCGCACGCTCCGGCGGGTAGCCACGCCAGTGCATCACGGCGGCGTTGGCCTTGTCTTCGTAGAGGCCGCCGAGCGGGTCGATCTGGAGTTTCGCACGGAGGGCATCCAGCTTGACGCGCGCCTCGCCCGGTGCGGTGTCCAGCTCGCGCCGTCCATCGGGATACAGCCGCTCCGCTCCATGCAGGCCCCACACTTCCAGCGGCGCGGCCAGCTCCAGCATGGGAGCGATCTCGCCAGCCGGGCGGCCGGTAATCACCGCCATCCGGGTGCGGCCCTCCGCCTGAATCCGCTGCAGCAACGGGCGCACACCCGCCCAGGGACGCGCCTGAAACCGGTCCACACGGAAGGCAGAGAGCGTGCCGTCGTAGTCCAGCAGCAGCAGCGGGCGTGCCGCCATCCGCAAGGCGCGGAAAAATCCCTCCAGCCGTTGGGCCGTCTCTTGAGTCAATGTGATTCCTTTTCCCCTGCTATTGATCCTGCCCTGAATACGGACGACTGGACGCCCCCTCCATCCCGCGTTGTGTGCGGGATGGGTGGGATTGACTGACACGACTCGAGGGAAGGATTGAAAATACCAGGCCCCGGCACGCCACTGCCTAGCTTCCATTTTCACCCACCCACCCGCCGCGCGCCGCCATGCGCTATCCTGTTCCTGCAGCAAAGCGGTTCCACACGGCCGCATCCCAGGCACCTCTACGGCAGGCACCATGGCGTTCTCCCGCATTGACACAACCGCCAAAAAGCTCATCCTCACCGTGCAGGACTACTCGCTGTTTGCCTGGCGCGCGGTGAGCAATTTGTGCAAGCCGCCCATTTATTGGAGCGAATTCCTCATCCAGTCGGACATCATCGGGGTTGGATCGCTGGCCATCGTGGTCCTCTCCGGCCTGTCCACCGGCGGCGTGCTGGAGCTGCAAGCCTCAGCCACCATGGCGGCCTTTGGCGCCACCTCGCTCTCCGGGCAATTTGTCTCGCTTACCATGATCCGCGAACTGGGCCCGGTGCTGACCGGGGTCATGGTCTCCGGCCGCAACGCGTCGTCCATGGCCAGCGAGCTGGGTTCGATGGTGGTGACCGAGCAGATTGACGCCATGCGCGCGCTGGGCGTGGACCCCATCCGCAAGCTGGTTACGCCGCGCATCTTCGCCTCCATCTTCATGCTGCTGTTTCTCACCATCGTGGCCGATGCATCCGGCATTCTGGGCGGCGGCCTGGTCACCGTCTTCATGAATCACCAGGACGGCACCCACTACTTTACCCAGGCTTACGAACATCTGCGCTATCCCGACATTGTGCAGGGGCTGGTGAAGCCGTTGTTCTTCGGCTACATCCTCAGCTCCATCGGCTGCTTTTACGGGCTGCGCACCTCGGGCGGCACGCAGGGCGTGGGCCGGTCCACCATTCAGTCCGTGGTGGTCAGCTCCGTGCTCATCATCTTTGTGGACTTCATGCTCACCCAGGCGCTGCTGGCCCTGTTCCCCTACTCGCTATGAGCGAAACGGCCACTCTCGACACGCTCCGCGACGCCCCGCCGGCCGCCGGCCCGGTGGTCTCGTTTCAGCATGTCTCGATTTCGTTTGAAGAGAACGTGGTTCTTGAAGACATCAATTTTTCCGTAGCGCCAACCGAAACGCGCATCCTGCTGGGCCCCGCGGGCGTGGGCAAGAGCGTGTTGCTCAAGATCGCTCTGGGGCTGCTCAAGCCCGACCTGGGCGCGGTCATGCTCTTTGGCCAGTCCATCGCGCGTATGCCGGAAGAAAAGCTCTTCGCGCTGCGGGCGCGCTCCGGCATGGTTTTTCAGGAGGGTGCGCTGTTTGACTCGCTCAGCGTGCGCGACAACGTGGCCTACCAACTGATTCAGGAGGGCGATCCTGAGGACGAGATCGATCGGCGCGTGCGCGAGTCGCTGCACTTTGTGGGCCTGGAACAGACCTTCGCGCAGTTTCCGTCCAGCCTTTCGGGCGGCATGCGCCGTCGCGTGGCCATTGCCCGGGCGCTCATCCGCGCTCCGGAGCTGATCCTCTACGATTCGCCCACCGGCGGCCTTGATCCGGTCACCAGCACCCAGATCATCTCCCTGCTGGTCAAGCAGCGGGACGTGCACCACACCCCTTCCATCATCGTCACACACCGCCTGCAGGATGCCTTCATGCTCTCCACGCACCGCTGGGATGCGGAGCAGGAGCAGATGGTGGCGCTGCCCAAAGGCGAGATCGACACCAATACAACCTATCTCATGCTGGAAGACGGACGCCTGATCTTTGACGGCACCATGCTGGAGTTGCTGCGCTCCACAAATCCCTTTGTGCGCGAGTTCCTGTTGTAACCGCATTTTCCCTTCTGCTCTAGACATCCGTGCCCCATCCATTTCCGCGTTTTTTGCGGAAATGGGTGGGATACCTAGAAAATCCAGGTCCACACCCTTTCAGAAGATGATCTAAACGGACACTCGACTACCGGGTCCGGAGGCCAGCCTTGTCGTGGGCAAGGAGCAGATGTACGATATACATCATGCGCCGCACCCAACTCTATCTCGACGACGACCTCTGGAACACGCTGCATGCCCATGCCACCCGCACCGGCACGACCATCTCCGATCTTGTCCGTACTGCAGCGCGCTCCCACTACATGGGCCACGTCGATCAGCGGCGCAGCGATCTGAAAGCCGCAGTCGGCCTATGGAGCGATCATTCCGAGCTGGCTGACTCCACGGACTATGTGCGCAATCTGCGCAAGAGCACCCGCGCCCAGCGGCTGGACTTGAAATGAACGTTCTTGTGGATACCGACATCGTGATCGAGGTGCTCCGCGGGCGCAACCCGAAAGTGCTCACGCGCTGGGCCGATCTGGTTGCCGCAGGCGCTCCCATTCACTGCACTCCGATCACAATTGCCGAGATCTGGGCCGGAGCACGCACCAGCGAGCATCAGCCCATCAGCCGGTTTCTGGCCGCAATGGATTGTGTTGATCTGGATGCGGAGACCGGCAAACTGGCGGGCGAGTTCCTGCATAACTACGCCAAGAGCCACAACGTGGAGATTGCCGATGCTCTGATTGCCGCCACCGTGCGTTGGAAGGCCTGCCTGTGGACCCGCAACCAGAAGCACTATCCCATGCAGCAAGTTAACTTTTTCTAGTACCGCGCAGAGCGTTTTCGGTGCGCACTGAATTATTTATTTTCTATCATTAAATCAATAATTTACACGCAATCTATCGCCCTTGAAACTCGTGCCGCGCCCTATCGTCGGAGCGAACACGGGCGTAAACCGTCACCCGCTCGGGCGTTAAAAATCAGGTGCGTCGGATTTCAAAATTAATCACTAGCCAATCATTATGGGTTACCTTCACGGTAAGGGCCTGCTAGCATTCGGCCCTGAACTTACCGGGAGGATGATTCTATGGCAGAGAAAGCGAAGAAGACCGGGGCGGTACGCCGGGCAACGAAGCCTGCGGCTGCGAGCTCCACAACCGGCGAGACCGCGCCCCACCAACCCGTGCGCAAGGTGAAGGCCGTTGCCGCGGAGCCAGTGGCGGAAGCGCCCAGCAAATCCACGGCCAGCAGGCCTGGGGCCAAAAAGACTACCACCAGGAAAGTCCTGCCCAAGCCGGCCGAGAAACCGGTTCTGTTCACGCAGACGGCTGAGGTGCTGGTGATGCGGTCACCGGCCAAAGCGGAGCCGCTAAACCCCGAGGAGATTGCCCGGCTGGCTTACCTGTATTGGCTGGAGCGGGGGCGCGTGCACGGACACCATGACGAGGATTGGGCCAGGGCGGAGCGGGAACTGCGCACTGCCGATCTGCTGCAAAAGGCCTCGTAGTGCAATACCAGAGTTAGGGTGAGTGGCAGGAAGGTGGCTTTTTCCTGAGGAAAGAGCCACTTTCCTGCATCGCTTCTGAGTGCAGCTACTCTGTTTTGTTCTAAAGCCAGCACAAACACACGCGCGGCCGGGAGCGATCCCGGCCGTTTGGCGTTGTTTGAACTTGTGGAGGGTCTCTTAGGCGGCCTTGACGACCAGAGCCTTGAGACGGGCATTCAGGCGGCTCTTGTAGCGGGAAGCCGTGTTGTCGTGCAGAACGCCCTTCTGGACGCTCTTGTCGAGGGTGGAAACCGTGGAGCGGTACTGGGTCTGGGCGGCGGCGGCGTCACCGGCAGTCAGGGCTTCACGCATGGCACGCAGGCTGGTACGCATCCGGCTGCGATTGGCGCGGTTCACCTCTGTGCGGGTAATGGTCTGGCGGACGCGCTTGAGCGCGGATACATGGTTTGCCATGGTTCTTCCTTCAATCTGCCCTGTTTTCAGGGAAAGTGATGCGGAGTTGGAATGCAACTCGTGCCGCATCCCTCGCAGTCTTTTAGTTTAAGGGAATTTCTGGGTGGGGTCAATTGGGGGTGAAGTGCCGAGGACCGTAGCGGGGCACGAAGCCCCGCACAGTCAACAGGTTACGGATGCGGCCTGGAGCTACATCAAGCGCACGCTGGCCAGGATCTCCATGGCTTTGGTGCGGTTGAACTCGTCGGTACGGCTCTTGGCGGTGAACAGGTCGATCAGCCACCAGATGCCGCAGCCGCCGCCGGTCAGGTACTTGACGATGCCCAGGCCGATGTCGCCGAGCCAAAAGCGGTCAAAGCAGAAGAGCGCCAGGATCAGGGTGACGCCGGAGTCCTTCTTCACGGACTGGTACTGCTGGTTAAAGATCAATTTCTTGTTGTCGTCGAGCCCCTGGGTCATCTGGGCCAATTCACCTATGGTCAATTCAGGCATGGATCTCTTCCTTTCGATAATGGCAGTCGTACTTCGTGGTTCGAATCAGGGCACGAACCAGATGCTCCAGGTAGACCACCACAACCGGGTAGATCAGCCAGTTCATTCTGGCGGCTTCATGCCATCTGCCGCGCAACAGCATGGCCCAGGCACGCGTAAGTCCGCATCCGGGGCAGGTAATGCCGAACAGTGTCTTCCAGAGACACGGAATCCCGTGGCGGCCAGTCTCCGGGTCAACAACCAACCCGTAAACCAAAGCCAAACACGGAATTGCCAGCAACAACGTGATTTTGCGAGCAGTTGACATCTGTGCGGACGTTTGCAAGATTTGTACACTGCGGGTTAGGTGAAGGTCAAGGCAGCTCAGTTTGGCAGCCAGAAGCGAAGATTTTTAAATTGTTCCAATGCCAATTGACGCCGCCGCCCGGTCGCGCTACTCTCACGGCAGAACCGGATTTGGTTACCTCTGCCAACCCGACCCTCTCTCTCAGCCCGGCGAGCGCCAGCTTGCATGCCGAGGTTGCTTGCTCTGAAACCCTTGCAACTCATCTTCCCCGACCGCGGAGCGGTGTTTCCGCAAACCCTTGCTCCATGTGGTCTTGTCGGCGCGGGTCGCGACTGGCGGTTGAGCCGCGCCCGGATACGTATCTCTATCTATCCACCAGAAAGCCAAGAAAAAGTCCACCCGAAGGCAAAGAGAAACCCGAAGGCGAAGAAAAACCCGGAGGCAAAGGAAAACATTGAAGACTGCGCTGGAGATTACACCCCATCTTGAGCCCCTGTTCGGGACTCGCGACGAGAACCTGCAGTTGATGGAAGACGCGCTGGGCGTGCGCATTGATCTGCGCTCCGACGCCGTGCATGTGGAGGGGCTGCAGCAGGGCGTGCAACGGGTGCGCCAGATCTTTGAAGACTTTGAGGCGTTGCGCAAGCTGGGCATCCACCTGCAAAGCGCGGAGCTGAACGGGATGCTGCGCCTGGTGGTCACCGATCCGGAGACCTCGCTGAAGAGCCTGGCCGACAGCGGCAAGCAGCGTTCCACGGGCAGCAAGCGGGTAGTGCAGCCGCGCTCCATCAACCAGCGCCGCTACCTTGAAGCCATTGAGCAGAACGACATGGTCTTTGGCGTGGGCCCGGCCGGTACCGGCAAAACCTATCTGGCCGTGGCCATGGCCGTGAGCGCCATGAACGCCAAAAAGATCAGCCGCATTATTCTGGTTCGGCCTGCCGTGGAGGCCGGCGAGCGGTTGGGCTTTCTTCCCGGCACGCTGCAGGAAAAGGTGGACCCCTACCTGCGCCCGCTCTACGACGCGCTCTACGATCTGGTGGACCCGGAGCGGGTGGACAAGATGCTCGAAAAGAGCGTGATCGAGGTGGCTCCGCTGGCCTTCATGCGCGGCCGCACGCTGAACGACGCGTTCATCATCATGGACGAGGCACAGAACACCACCGTCGAGCAGATGAAGATGTTTTTAACCCGTCTGGGCAATAACTCCAAAGCGGTGATTACCGGCGACATCACGCAGATCGATTTGCCCAATCCGCGCAAGTCCGGATTGGTGGACGCGATCAACGTACTGGACGGGGTGGAGGGCATCCACTTCTGCCACTTTGAGGACGGGGACGTGGTGCGGCACCAACTGGTGCAGAGGATCGTACGCGCCTACGAGAGCAGGAAGGCACAGCAGCCGGAGTTGCCGCTGGGATTGGGCGAAGCCATTGAAGTGGGGGTGGAATCCCGTCAGGATCGCAGCCCGGCCAAGACGGCAAGGGCGGGTAAACCGCAATAAGAGCAGATAACTCCGCGCGTGGAAAGCCGCGGTGGATGCCTGCATCGCCATGATGCCGCATCCACCGCACCCACGGCGTGCATCCCATGCGCCCCGTCAGGGGCGCTGTGCGAGTAGCCCAGCACGGAGCAAAGCAACGTGCTGGGTCAGCCAGCCCACAAGCGATGCGCCCTGTCAGGGCGCTGTGCGGCAACTCGGAATCTGTGGCCGGATAGGTTCTGCTCCGGCGTTCCAGTGCTCTTCCTGTTCCGGCTTGGTATTCCACAGCACAGGTCTTAGCGCGGTCCACTTTGAGCGCGCTGCAACGGTCTGCTTTCCGCACCCATCCAGACTGAGGAATGGAAATTATGTTATCGATTGCCAGTTGATAGACCGGATATTGGAACAATTCGTCTAAACTTCTAATCTTGTGTCCCATACATAAACAAACCCTGCCTTTCCCTGAATAGTCATTCCGCACCATGAACATTTTGTTCCACATGTCGATAAATAAATTGTTGGATGCAGCTCTCCGAGCCGCTGTGTCCTTCACCTTTTTTTTGCTCCGAGGTGAATGCTCTCATGCTGAGACCGGATGCCGAACGCAAAGCGCGCAATATTGTGCCCATGTGGCTGCTCGACTCGGAGAATCCCGCGCTTGCGCGCATGGCCAAACGTCCCGTGGGCGTAGACATCGACGAGCTGGGCGTCTCGCTCACCGCGGAGTTGAAAGAGCTGAGTTTGACGCACGCGCGGGTGATGCCGGACAGCAACTTCTTTCTCTGCCGCAGCGTCTACGTTGAGATTCGCTTTCGATACGAAAGCACCGTCTACACCCTCTCCGGCGACGCGCAGCCCAGCCTGGCCGATAACAGTTTTGTGTTTGAGTTTGACAGCGTGGCGCGCAAGACCATGGACGATCTGGGACGCCGGTTGAAGGCGTTGGGGGTTCTGGATGCCAGCCGCGCGCAGCCTTCCTCCGCGTCCCCCTGCCAGCAGAGTCCGGCCGAGTACAAGAGCGGGAGGAAATTGTCTCCGAAGGTGGTAGCGCGGCGGATGCGGCATCTTCCTCCACCCGGGGGTATTGAGCGGCGGGTTAGCCACCGCTATGATCTGGACTGCGCCGCCCAAGTGGCGCTGGTGCGCGACGGCAAAAGCATGCAGGCTATCCTGGTGGATATGAGCCGCACCGGCTGCCGACTCTACTTTGAAACCCCCTGCGCTCTGGAGATCGGACTCCAAGTAGAAGTGCAGTTTACGGAGAATGGTTTTCCCTTGCGGCTGGGGGCGATTGTGCAGGGGTCCGCCAACGCGTTCTCTGCCGGGCTGCGCTTTATGCACAACAGCCCTCGGATGACCGAGCGACTCGACAACCTGTTATGGGAGATGGCTGAACTGTCAGCGGCAAAACGTTAAGGAGTTTTAATTTCTTGCCGAAGATAGGATAGACCCTCTATTTTGCAGACTGACTGGAACGAGGCAGAACCCGATGACGTTTCTGGTGCCACAGCCGCCCATGAAGACGTTGGTGCCTGTATGGATTGTGGACTCTGACAATCCTGCGCTCGCCCGCATGACGCGGCGTCCGGTGTTGATCGCCATTGACGAGCTGGAATTGACCATGCGCGGCCAGGTGGTGGACATGGCCGTGGGCCACGCCATTCTTCGCCCGGAGAGCCAGTTCTACCTCTGCAAAGACGTATACGTTGAAATCTCCTTCCGCTTTATGGCCACCCGCTACACCCTGTCAGGCATCGCGCAGCGAAGCAGCGCCGATCAATGCTTCCGCATGGACTTTGACTCCGTGGCGCGCAAGACCATCCAGGGGATGGGCGAACAGCTCAAGCTGGGAGGACTGATTGACAACAGCGACCCCCCGGCTACTCCCGAACCCGAGACCCCCCCGCCAGCCGAAGACAAGCCGGCGGAGCTGCCCTCTGGGCGTCAGGTCTATCACGATGGTCCTCCCGACGGCGTTGAGCGGCGCGCCTGTCCACGCTACGAGGTGGAGGCTTACGTCCGCCTGACGCTGGTGGAAGAAGCCCGCCGCGTGGAATCCTTCATGATCGACCTGAGCCTCTCCGGTTGCCGGCTTTACTTCAAGGCGCCGCACGGCTTCACCCAGGGATTGCAGGTGGAAGCGCAGTTCATTGCCGACGGGTTGCCGCTGCGACTGGCGGCCGTGGTGCAGGTCTGTCATTTTCCGCAGGTGGTGGGGCTGCGCTTTGTGAACGTGGGCGCGCGCATGCAGGAACGGCTGGAGTGGCTGATCAGCGAAGTGTCTGAAGGACGCGCCATTGCACCCGAGAAACACTGACCGCACTGCAACAAATGATTGATCCGTCCCCTCAAATGGTGTAACTCTATCCCACCCATCCCGCATAAAACGCGGGAAGGATGGGGCACGGCGGATTCAAGCTCCAAGTGCAACAGGTGTGATTTTAGCCGACCAGTGTTGTACGAAGTCGAAAG
>Ga0181520_10004465_pt1 | contig 23364 bp, 16 predicted proteins | sample PEATcosm2014_Bin_29_FD_132451 | JGI IMG/M metagenome (GOLD analysis project Ga0181520, IMG submission 132451) | Peatland microbial communities from MTU Mesocosm Facility, Houghton, MI, USA - PEATcosm2014_Bin02_30_metaG | ecosystem: Environmental > Terrestrial > Soil > Wetlands > Peat | place...
CGCGAGAACGCTTCGGAGTGGAACTCCTCGTGAAGGATGCCGGCCGCAGCGGTCATCCATTGAACGTCGCCCGGACCAATCACGCCGCCTTTGCCGGTGGAATCGCGATGGGCGACCTCGCCCTTGTAGACGATGGTGACGGTTTCGAACCCGCGGTGGGGATGTTCTTCGACCCCTCTGTGGTGGCCGTTACCGGGAGGGAACTCTTCCGGGCCCGCATAGTCCATCAAGAGGAATGGGCTGAGTGCCTTGCCGTGGTTGTTATAGCTAAAAAGGGAGCGGACTGGAAAGCCGTCCCCGACCCAGTGCGACTGGGGATTGCTGTAGATGCCGATGGTTGTTTTCATTGCACTCCTCCTTCAAGGCGGATCTCACATTCGTTGATAGACGAAACTACCGATTGAATTTTGCGTTCAGCCACAATGGGAGCTGAAGACACGTTTCCAGATTGGACTCTCTTTGCGCGCAGTCGGCCTCCACCTTGCTCTCCTAACACCATCCCCAATAGTCCTAGTAGAGCAACGATAGGCGGCGCAGGACTCTTTACTCGAATGACCCCATATGCAACACCCACAAGCAGTCCCACCACGAATGAGACGAGCAGCGTTTTCATTTCCAAACTCCCTTCAGTCACTCTTACCATCGAAGCTCAGCATCTGCTTGGTTTTCGCCTGCCGGGCAGCCACCCGGCTGTACGCGTCCACCGCTTTCTCGAACGGAACCACCTCGATCGCCAGTGGTTTCAAGGCCCCCGTTTCAAACCCCATCCGAAGCTCGTCTTCGATTTCCGCTATCTGCCGCGACGTCAGTCCAAAACTATCCACCCCAAGCAATCGGGAGAAATTGTGATAAAAGTCGATGAGGTTGAAGCTGACTCGCGGATTTCCCGGGCTGGAGATAGCCACCTGACGACCCCCGAGCCTGAGTGATCGCAAGGCGGGCTCGAACATGGGGCCACCTACGGTGTCAAAGACAGCATCGACGCCTTTGCCCGCCGTCAGTTCGATGACCCATTTTTCAAGATCATCGGTCTTCGTATTGATCACCGCCTCGGCGCCGGGAATCGGATCGGATCGCATATCTGCGCCAATCACGCGCGCCTGCTTCCAGTTCGCGATCTGGATTGCTGCCTGTCCCACCGCACCCGCCGCGCCAATCACGAGAATAGTTTCGCCCGGCTGGATTTGAGCCGCATTTACTACCGATGCCCAGGCTGTAATATACGGAACCCCGATCGCCGCGGCCTCCGCCATACTCAAGGACTTCGGTTTGAGCGACAGCGTTTCCGCTGGGACAACGACATATTCGGCGTGAGATCCATCGTTCACGATACCGAGCTTCCCGGAACTGCCCCAAACCTCGGCGCCTTCGTGGTGTGTGCCTTTTACGGCAATGCCCGCAAAGTCCCGGCCTGGGGTTCGCGGTAGTGTCGTCTTCTTGAAGCGTCCCGCGACATTCCCGATGTCGCTTGGATTGATGGCCGCGGCCTTCACTCGAACGAGTGCTTCGCCTTCGCCGGGCTCCGGAATCGGGACTTCTTCGATTCGCAATACCGAGGGCGGTCCGAATTCAGTAAAACGCAACGCTTTCATTACGCTGGTACTCATCTACACCTCAAGCGACATCCAAGCTGTCCAGTCGAAAACTGGCTGGCCGAAGCATTTAACACGATCGTCATACGGCATTTCGCGGAGTTCCCATGGCCGCCGATCCGAACTGTCTCAGACCTCGCAGGATCAACGGTTCCGCTTGCATGAGCGCACCGGCATCCTCGATCGTATTGGCCTGCAGGATCGTCAGCCCATCGCCGATCAAAACACCTTCTTGAACGAAGGGCCCAGAGGCGAACAGTTTCCCAGCACTCTCCAGGTGGTTCATGTAGGCAAGGTGCTCGGCCACGAAGGGAAGCAGATCTTCGGGCGGAGCAACCGCCATGCTCAGTGCGACGAAGAGTCTTTTCTTTCGCACAGGATTCAGTAGTTCGGTGACCTCTTCGTCTGCGTTCGCCGGCATTCCCGAATCTCCTTTCGCCCTCAACAATGGCATGCGTCCTGCCATTAACGAAGTTCCGAGACAAGCAGGGTAAGCTGGGATCTCGGATAGCAGAATCAATGAGTTGGACGCATGGAATTCGACGAGGACTGGGCGAGGGGGGAATCTCGGTGTCTTGATGACGACACGGAACGTCCGGCCTACGCCTTCAGAGCATCCAACGTGCGATACATTCTGGAGGTGCCAAATTGACACGATGTCTTGTCGCCGCGGCGTTGGCTCTGACGGCTTTCGCGCAGTCCCAGGTCATGAACGAGCAAGCGGACACGTCAGGGGTAGTGCGCACCGCACGAATCATTCAGGTGCTGCCTGAGATGAATCAACTGAACGAATCAGTTCGCGACCAGCCAGATGCATCGAAGGTCATGCGGCTTCGCCAGCAAATCCTGGAGAAGGTGGTCGAGACTTCCCTGCAAGTGGACGCAACTATCGCGCAGATAGACAACGAGATTGCTCAATCCAACGAGATCCGCGGCTATCTCTCCGACAAAAGGGACAAGGCTGTTAACCGCGCTAATCTACTGAGTATCGTTTCGGCCGGAACTCTGGGAGCCACGAGCGCAGGGCTCCAGTTGCCTTCGGGAGAGAACAAGGCTTCCTCTATGGTCGGCATAGCCGCGGGTCTGGTGTCCTCCAGTCTGGCGATCTCCGCCATCCGGGCACCGAAGGGCGGAACCAGGATATTCGACTTCAACTCGAATATGCTGGCAGAGTTCTTCGATCGGCCGGCACTCGGCGATAGCCGCTACGACGCGATTGTCTGGAGCTTTCTGAACGACGTGGCGCCCGCAGACCAGGAAGGGCTCACGCGGAAGGAGCACCTCATTCAGACCTGGATTACCCTCAAGCGGACAGACCCGCCTTCCACTTCAGCCGGCAAGGACAAAATCGACCGGGTGACCAGTCAGCCTTCCGATAAACTGCCGCTTACCATCGACGATTTGGAGGATCGCTCCGCCATGCTGGAAGACGTGCGCGCGAAGGTCTCGTTCCTCAAACGCGATCTTGCCGCTCTGCTATTATCTCTGCCGCAGCGAACGGGAAATTGAGCACGATTACGTTCGTGCGCCTAACGCTTCCATTGGTTGGACCCAATCGGGGCCCTGACCTTTTTAAGCGGGCTTCCTTCCGAGGAGAAGTCAGCCATCGAGGCATCGTTGAGGGAAAGCAGCGACCGGGTGTACGGACCCTCCGGCGCGGCGGCCAAACTGGGGATGCCACGATCTACCCTGGAGTCGAAATTTGGTCGTTGAAGATCAACTAGAATCGCTTTAAGGCGGTAGGTTCTTCCAACGACACTTAGCCGACTGCGCTGGCGATCCTCGACAACGACTGCTTGTACAGTTTTCGCCAATTGGTGAACTTTCGCCAATTAGCAGTTTCGCCAACTCTTTAAACATCAGTCGGTTAGGACTGGCCCCTGGTTTGCCAGTTGTCCGCCGAGGGAATTGGGGAGCCAAGAAACGAATTACCGGATCCGGCATGGACCGGAATGCCGTCGGCACCTTAACCTGAAGAGTTTTATCCCTCGCAAAGGACTGGATAATGCTGAGAATTCAGCGGTCGGAAAACGGGGAAGTCGTCTTTACCCTGAGCGGCGGAATGGACGAAGAAGCTACCGCCCAGTTGGAACAACTGATTCGCTCTGAAGCGAGTGGAAGCCGTATAGTGTTGGACCTCAAGGACGTGACTCTAGTAGGTCAAGAAGGCATCAGCTTTCTCCAAAGTTGCGGACCCAATATCACGCTGAAGAATTGCGCCGGATACGTCCGCGAGTGGATCACGAGATCTCGCGGCGCAATTTAGCCCTAAAACAGGGTTTGGTGCGTGAACGTCAAGAATGTAGTATCGAAGGAGTAATGCATGGCGGCACAAGCGAGCTGGTTAGGTGAAGCGCCCGCAGTCAACGACAGCATATCTGTTGAGATCAAGGATACGGTGTCGAGGACAATCGGGCTTGATATTGGCGAACGTTCCGGCGACGGCTTACCCCGCATTGTCGGTAACAGCGATGCTCTCCGGCGGGTACTCGGAATGGTGCGGGTCGTGGCGCCGACCATCGCCACGGTGTTAATCAACGGAGAAACGGGCACCGGCAAGGAACTGATTGCGGAAGCCATTCACAAATGCGGCGACCGATCGAACGGGCCGTTTGTGAAGGTGAATTGCGCCGCGATTCCGGCCGGTTTACTGGAAAGCGAGCTATTCGGTCACGAGCGTGGCGCCTTCACCGGAGCGGTCACGCGCGGCATCGGACGGTTCGAGCGAGCACACAGGGGGACCCTGTTCCTGGACGAGATCGGCGACCTTCCGCTGGAGTTGCAGCCGAAGATTCTTCGCGTCTTGCAGGAAAGACAGTTCGAGCGTCTCGGCGGGGCTGCCACGATTCACACCGATGTGCGCGTGATCTGCGCCACACACCGCAATCTCGTTGAAATGGTCGAAGAACGTGAGTTTCGCGCCGACCTCTTCTATCGCCTCAGCGTGTTCCCCATTGAACTGCCGCCGCTGCGCGATCGCCCCGAAGATATTCGTTTGTTAGTCCACCATTTTGCGATGGATTACGCGGCGCGCATGCGGAAACCGATTGTGGCCATTGCAGTTGAATTCATGGCCGCTCTCGCACGTCACTCTTGGCCCGGCAACGTTCGTGAATTGCAAAACTTCATTGAGCGCTCCGTGATTCTTTCGAAAGGCGCTGTGCTGAATGGTTCACTGCCCGAACTGACCTACAAGAACTTATCCGCGCCCGTGACGTTGGAAGAGGCGGAGCGCTCCCACATCCTTCAGACCCTCCAGCAGACAGCGGGAGCGGTCGGCGGTCCGAATGGTGCCGCTGTCCGGTTGGGCCTGCCGCGGACGACTTTGATCGCCAAGATGCAGCGGCTAGGTATCAATCGGGGGCGGCTCTCAGCGTTGCCGGGGCGAGCAACTGCGGTTCCCGGCACCAACTCCTGGGAATGATTCAGCTTAAGAAAGCTCTGAGGCGCAGTATGGCGTGGGAAGAGTTGCACACAGACCGTTTTCACGGAGTGATGTTTCGATTCGAAGCAGTTCGCATCATGCTCACCCAGCGCTCCGAACAGGCAATGCAGTCCAACATGAAGCAGGTCGCGGAAGCCGCCAACGGACAACGGAGAGAACTCCTGGACACTATCAAGGCGGTGCAGGCCGGGCAAAAGCGAATCCCGTCGGAGGTGGCTGGCGACTCGGCCGAGCATACCGGCGGCCGGGCCGCCTCCCCAATGAACAACTCTCGCTCGCGACGAGCGCGCTGGGGTTCGATCCTATTGGCATTTGTGGTTGCGGCGACGGCCTCCGCCCAGACATCCGGGGGAGCGATTCGCGGTACGGTTTCCGATCCCTCTGGCGCCATGGTGCCAGGGGCAGGTATCACTATCGAAGAGATCAGCACGAGCGAAAACTGGAGGCTGGTAAGCAGCAGCGCCGGCCTTTACAATGCGCCTAATCTGCCGGTGGGTAGATATCGAGTGATCGTCAAAGCCCTGGGCTTTTCAACTACGGAGTGCACCGACATAGATGTGCAGGTGGGGTCGGAGCGTGTGGTCAATGTGCAGCTTGCCCTAGGAAAGTCCGAGGAGAAAGTAACGGCCGCTTCGCAAGCCGCAACAGTCGACCTGGCCACTTCGCAGACGGGCGCGGTGAATAGTGGCGAAGTCGTGCGGGAACTTCCACTCAACGGCCGTGACTGGACGACTCTGGCAGCCTTGCAGCCGGAGGTTTCCATCGTTCGGACCGAGAATGCTCCCGCGCTGAGCAACTCGCGCGGAAACCGGGGGCTTGGGACGATGATGGCGATCGCCGGCTCGCGGCCAGAGCAGTCCAGTTACCGGCTCGATGGAGTGAGCGTGAATGACTACGACGGTGGGGGACCCGCCAGCGTTCTTGGCATCAGCCTGGGCGTGGACGCTATTCAAGAGTTCTCCGTGGTCACCGGCAACGCACCGGCCGACTACGGAAAGACTTCCGGGGGTGTCATCGACGCCGTCACTCGTGCGGGAACGAACCAGTTCCATGGTTCGCTGTACGAATTTCTGCGCAACAGCGCTCTGGACGCGCGCAACTTCTTTGATGGCCACTCCGTGCCGCCTTTTAAACGTAACCAGTTCGGCGGATCCCTTGGTGGTCCCATCAAACGCCAGAGAACATTCTTTTTCTTCGACTACGAGGGGATTCGCCAGGGGTTAGGAGTGACTACCGTGGACACAGTGCCCTCGGCGGAGGCACGCATCGGCCACCTGGTTGCGGGACCTGTCACGGTAAGCCCTCTCGTGGCTCCGTTCCTGGCCTTCTTCCCCTCGCCCAATGGACCGGTCAAGGGCGACGCCGGAACGTATACCTTCGCGTCACAGAACAGAACGACGGAAAATTTTGTCACGTCGCGCGTCGATCACCGCTTCTCGGACTACGATGCGATGCACGCGACTTACCTGTTGGACCGTGGCCAGACAACCGGACCGGATGGGTTCGACAGCATCCTTCTGGGGACGTTTTCGCAACGTCAGAGCGCCAGTATTGAGGAAAGCCACATTTTCTCGCCATCAATGGTCAATTTGACCCGAGTCGGGTTCAATCGAAACGTCGCTGAGCAGGTGCAGTCGCTCTCCGCGATCAATCCGCTCGCGGACGATCCTTCTTACGGGTTTCTGCCAGGACGGAATGCGGGACAGATATCGATTGCGGGAGTCACGGCGTATCCTGGTGGTCTCGGCGCCCAGGGTGATTACCTGTTTCACTACACGTCCTACCAGGCCGATGACGATCTGTCGATTACCAGAGGAAGTCATTCCATTAGGGCGGGCGCGGCGTTCGAGCGGATCCAGTCGAACACCTTGGGAGCGGGCGCCAACAACGGAACGGCGAGTTTCGGTTCGCTCGCAGCGTTTCTGACAGATCAGCCCACGTCATTCGTGGCGACCATCCCGGGCACCAGCGTTCCCGAGGGGCTGAGGCAATCCGTAGTTGGTGCCTTTTTGCAAGACGACTGGCGGGTGCTGCACAACCTGACTCTGAATCTTGGGGTGCGGTACGAGATGGCTACCGTGCCGACGGAAGAGCACGACCGGCTGGGGACACTGGTTTTGGGGTCACAGCAGCTCAAGGCCGGGGTGCCTTATTTCCACAATCCAACTTTGCGGAACTTTTCGCCCCGCGTGGGTGCTGCCTGGGACCCGTTCGGGGATGGCAAAACGTCTGTACGGGCGGCCATCGGCCAGTACGATAACTTGCCGCTAACCAGCCAGTTCTCGCTGCTCTCGGTAATTAGCGCGCCGTTCAACCTGCAGGGTTCCAGCACTTCAGTTCCGGTGGGATCCTTCCCTGACGGGCTATATAAGTCCCTGGCCGCGGGTGGGCCGCGGGCGGACTTCATCGAGCAAAATCCGAAGCGGAGTTACGTGCTCCAGTGGAATTTCAGCATCCAGCGCCAACTCACGCCGAACCTGCTGTTTGAAGCTGGCTACTCTGGAACTCATGGGGTGCATTTGCCGCTGGTTGTGGGTGACATCAATACGGTACCGCCCGCTGAACACACGCTGGAAGGATATGTGTGGCCCACGCCGCGAGGCAGCGGGGTCAAGCCCTGGCCCACCTGGGGCACCGTCAACGCCATAATATGGGAGGTTTCGTCGACTTATAACGCTCTCCCGGTGCGGTTACAGAAGCGCCTCAGCCACGGTCTGCTGGTGCAGGGATCGTATACCTGGTCCAAGAGCCTCGACACCGGGTCGAACTCCCTGATGACGGCATATACGAATACCGCTACGAACCTTCCGGTGTTCGATTCACGGCTGCGGAGGGCTGTGTCGGATTTCGATGTACCGCAGAATCTGGCAGTGAGCGGAACGTGGGAATTACCTAGCCCCGGAAGCGTGTGGAAACCGTTTAAGGAGTTTGCGAAAGGTTGGCAACTTGGCACGCAGTTGCAAGTGTCGTCCGGGCTGCCTTTCACGCCGACCGTCGCCAGCGATGCACTGGGTTTGAACAGCAGCGTCGCTTACGATTTCCCGGACCGTCTGGACCTGCCCGGTTGCGGCAATCCAATTAACCCCGGGCGCCCGGCGAGCTATATCAAACTTTCTTGTTTTGCAGCTCCGGCTCCCGCGACTCGCTTGGGCGACGCAGGACGCAACGTCGGGCGAGGTCCAGCCCTGGTAGATTGGGACGCATCGCTGTTCAAGAACATTCGCGTCCCACGAATTTCGGAGAACTGCAACCTCCAGTTCCGGTTCGAAACTTTCAACGCATTGAATCATACCAACTTCGGCCCGCCGACTTCGACGAGCCTCCAGTTGTTCACGCAGGCTCTGGCGCCGATCCCGTCGGCGGGGAACCTAACTTCGACATCGACTGCGTCGCGGCAACTTCAATTTGCACTCAAGGTTCTGTGGTGATGTGGCGTATTCTACAGTCCAAAATCCGTTGCAGAGCCATATAATCGTTTGTACTGTGGAGAGAAGAGCCACCATTGCCGCGGCCGTGCTCCTGGCGTGTTGCCGTTGTGCCACCGCCCTAAACCCGTCTCTCGACATCAATCAATACGCTCACAATGCCTGGACCATCCGCGACGGCTTTTTCAAATCCGTCATCTACTCGATTGCTCAGACACCCGACGGTTATCTCTGGCTCGGCACGGAATTCGGCTTGTTTCGCTTTGACGGCGTTCGGAGCGTCCCCTGGCAACCGCCCGCGGGCGACCGTCTCCCTAGCACCTACGTTCGAAGCGTGCTGGCCGCGCGCGATGGACGTCTTTGGATTGGCACCGCGGAAGGGCTGGCAAGTTGGAAGGATGGCAAGCTGACGCACTACCCGGAACTGGCCGGGCAGAATATCCATGCGCTGGTAGAGGACCGCGAGGGAGTGGTGTGGGCCGGCGGCGGCTTGCCCACCGGGAGACTCTGCGCGATTCGGGCTGGCAGCGCCCAGTGCTACGGAGAGGACGGCAGTCTGGGCCGCGGATTCTTCTTCTTGCACGAGGATAGCGGGGGCAGTCTTTGGGCGGCGGGGCCGATTGGGCTGTTGCGATGGAAGCCGGATCCTCCGAAACTTTATCCGATGCCGGATCAGCCGCTCGAGATCGAAAGCGACAACAGCGCACTCCTGATCTCCATGCGCAGTGGAATCAGACATCTCGTTGACGGAAAGGCCGAGCCGTATCCGCTTCCAGGCCCGGTGGGGAAGTACACGCCTCTCAGGCTGCTCCGGGACCGCAATGGCGGTCTGTGGATTGGGACAACGGACCGGGGACTCTTGCATGTGCATGACGGACGGACGGATGTGTTTGGGCGGTCCGACGGGCTTTCAGCCGATTACGTCCAAAGGCTCTTCGAGGATCGCGAGGGCAATATTTGGGTCGCCACGGTAGATGGCCTCGACCGCTTTCGTGACTTCGCCATCCCAACGATTTCCGTAAAGCAAGGTTTGTCCGACGCTTCCGTTGTGTCCGTGCTGGCGGCCAGGGATGGCAGCATCTGGTTTGGCACTAGGGATGGCTTGAACAGATGGAACGACGGAAAGATTACCATTTACCGCAAACGGAGCAGTGGATTGCCGGATGATAACGTGGATTCTCTCTTTCAGGACGATCGCGGGCGAATTTGGGTTTCCACCCATCGCGGGGTCGCCTACCTCGAGAATGACCGGTTTATCACAGTAGGCGCCGTGCCCGGCGGCATCGTGCATTCCATGGCTGGCGACAGTGGGGGGAATCTCTGGATCGGCGACCAGAAGCGGGGGATTTTTCACTTGATCGGGGGGAGCGTAGTCGATCTAATCCCTTGGGCCAAAATGGGACGGAAGGACTTCGCTTCTGCTCTACTCTCCGATTCCTTGCAGGGCGGCCTATGGCTTGGTTTTTATCAGGGGGGCGTGGCGTATTTTAAGGACGGTCAGGTCCGTGCGTCTTACGCGAGCGCCGATGGGTTGGGCGAGGGGCGTGTCACAGGCCTTGAACTCGATGGGGAAGGTACGCTCTGGGCCGCAACCGCAGGCGGGCTAAGCCGGGTGAAAAACGGTCGCGTTGCCACGCTCACCAGCAAGAACGGACTGCCTTGCGATAGGGTCCACTGGGCGTTAGAGGACGACGCCCACTCGTTCTGGCTGTACACGGCCTGCGGCTTGGTGCGCATTGCCAGGTCCGAGCTAGATGCGTGGGCGGCCGATCCGAAGCGGATCATTCAAAGTACAACATTCGATAGTTCCGACGGCGTCCGCCTTCGTGCCATCGCCACAAGCGAATACACTCCTCGCGTCGCCAAGGCCTCCGATGGAAAATTGTGGTTCTTGCCATTCGACGGCGTCAACGTCATCGCGCCACGTCACATTCCCGTCAACAAGCTTCCGCCGCCGGTCCATATCGAGCAAGTGAAGGCGGACGGCAAGACTTACGATGCATCCCGTGGGTTGCGCCTGCCTCCGCTGGTCCGCGATCTCTCGATAGATTACACGGCGCTGAGCCTCGTAGCGGCGGAGAAGGTCCATTTTCGATACAAGCTGGAGGGTCAGGACCCGGACTGGAAGGAGGTCATCAACGACCGCGAGGTGCAATATTCGAATCTCGCCCCACGCAACTACTGCTTCCGCGTCAAGGCCTGCAATAACAGCGGCGTGTGGAACGAGGCCGGTGCATCTTTCGATTTCTCCATCGACCCGGCATATTATCAGACCGACTGGTTCAAGGCGTCGTGCGTGGCCGCTTTTTTGGGATTGCTCTGGGCGCTGTACCGGTACCGCCTCCATAAGATCGCGCGGGAATTCAACGCGCGCCTGGAGGAGCGTGTTAGCGAGCGCACGCGCATCGCCCGCGAACTGCACGACACGCTGCTGCAGAGTTTTCAGGGGTTGATGCTGCGCTTTCAAGTGGCTTATGAGGAACTCCCGGCCCGTCCGGCGGAAGCCAGGAAGACACTGGAGAACGCTCTCGATCATGCCGCGCAGGCAATCACGGAAGGCCGGGACGCGGTACAGGGGTTGCGTTCCTCCACGGTCGAAACCAACGACCTTGCCCGGGCGATCGGGTCTTTAGGAGAAGAACTGGCGGGGGGAGAAGAACTGGCGGGCGATGAAAGCAATTCGAATCGCGTGGAATCATTTGTGGAGGTGGAAGGCACACCCCGGGACGTCCATCCGATCCTGCGGGATGAAATCTACCGGATCGCAGGGGAGGCTTTGCGCAACGCGTTCCGTCATGCACAGGCGCGGCGGATCGAGGTGACCATCTGGTATGGCGAGCGCCAGTTGCGGCTGCGCGTTCGTGACGATGGAAAGGGTATCGCCCCGGAGGTGCTGGACGAACAAGGGCGCGCCGGACACTGGGGCCTGGCTGGCATGCGCGAGCGCGCCGAACTCATCGGCGGCCAACTGGAAATCTGGAGTCAGCAGGAATCCGGCACACAGGTTGAACTGAGTATTCCTGCGTCCCTTGCCTACGGAAAGTCTCCTGCCCGCGGTTTCCGGTTGTTTGCAAGAAAGGCACGGACGAACTCATGATTCGGGTTCTTGGCAGTCCGAGTCTTCACTTGGTCACTCGCTGCGAAGGCTATCGATCTGAAATAAAGCTATCGGTCTGAAATAAGGCTATCGGTCTGAAATGTCGAAGGGCGGGCAGATTCTCAGAACAGAAGCTTCAGGGCCAGTTGCGCCGAGCGCGGTCCGCCGATTTGATACAGCGGATTGAGGCCGCCATTCTGGCCGCCGCTTCCCAGCGACGCTCCCAGCATCTGCGTCGATTGGCCGAAGAGAGGAGAACTCATGTAGTTGGTGGGAGGGCCGAAGTTGGGGTGGTTGAGGACGTTGAAAAGATCCGCTCGCGCCTGAAGAGAAAGCCGCTCCCGGAGTTGGAACTGCCTGCGCAGCGTCAAGTCGACCTGCGTGGCGCCGAATCCGCGCAGGGCATTGCGTCCCAGATCTCCTTGCACCGCCGTGCTGGGTATCGGGAATGCGGCTGGACTGATTTCCCTTCCGCCGGCTACGTCCGGATTAGCGATCCAGAGGGGTACTCCGGAAGCCAGATTCGGACGTGGTCCGCCGGTAGCTCCGGTCGCAAGTTGACCGAGAGGGGAGGCGCTCAGTCCGGTGACCACATTCACCGGGGGCGCGCTGCGAGCGTAAACGATCGAATCCGTCGACCAGTTCCCAAATATCGTCTTCCCTATTCCACTGCCCGGAGCGGGAATGCTATAGGAGACTGCGCCCGAGAACGTGTGCCGGATGTCATAGTCGGACGAAGCACGCTCCTGAGACAAAGGCGCGTAGTTCGCCGGCAAATTTATGGGATAGGCGTCGGAGGAAGCATCGTCGATGGCATGCGCCCAGGAATAAGAGAACAGGGTCTGGAGACCGTGCGCCAGCCGATGGCGGAACTGAGCTTGCAACGCCTCATAGCTGGAGTCCGAGCCATTCCACAGCACATTCAACATGCCGCTGAAATTGGGATTCGCGGCGTTATAAAGGTCCCGCCGCATCAGCTTTCGGCCCGCCGCGCCGAGGTAGGTCACAGTGAGGACATCAGCCTTTCCGAAAGCTCTTTCCAGCGCCACATTCCACTCATAGGTTCTGGGTAAGACGTGATTCGGGTCTACAACCGCCATGAGTCCTGCTGGAGGGGCCGTCGTAAAAGGGGGCGGCGCTGCCTGGCTAGCACTGAGCGGAAATGAGGTTTTTGGAATAGTCTTCGTCTGAACGTACGGGAATGCGGTTTCCCCATTCGCCACACTAGAATATCCGAGGTCGTAGAAGATGCCGGCGCCACCCCTCAGGACCAGACTCGGGAGCGGCTGCCAGGCTACGCCGAGGCGCGGGGCGAAATCATCGTTCTGCGGAAGCCACAGAGGTGTGCCCGGCGGAGCCAGCGTCATGGTTGCGAGGTTATTCACTTGCGTGACCGTGAACGGAAGAGTGCCATTAGGCGATGAGGGCGCGGCATTGTACTCCCATCGCAATCCGTACGTGATCGTCAGTGTGCGGGTGGCTTTCCAGTTGTCTTGGGCGAATAGGCTCCAGTTAGAGAAGACCAGTTGTACATCCGCAGTCCTGGACAGGACTTGAGCGTTAGGCACTATATTGACCAGAACATTCGACAGAGAATTGAAAGCATATTGCAGTTGGTAGGGTACGGGTCCGGCCTCCGAATTGAGACGTCGATAATCAAGCCCGAACTTGAGCTGGTGCGCGCCAATGACGTAGGAAACGTTGTCCGTCAAGTTGATTTGTCGCTCTAAGTTGTCTCCCGCCTTGCCGGCAGAGAATACAAGTCCAGAGCCGGCGTTAAAGAAAAATGCGGAATTCTGCGGGGAAGCAAATGGCGGAAATAGCTCCGAGCCGGCTGGAGGTTGTGCGCCCCCGAAATTGTCTAACGTTCGGAAGTTGTTCGCCCGGCTTCGGCTGTAGTTGAAGCGGAGCTCGTTGGTCAATCGGGAGGCGATCGCCTGGTTGCTCCCCGAAGTCAGGCTTTGGGTTCGGTACTGCAAAGCCGAAATAGTGTTGTACGCGTAAGATCCGGCCCGCAGATCGAGGCTCGACGGAGCGTCGCTGTACCTCGCGAAAATTGTCACTCTTTGCAACGGCAGATAGTCGATCCGGAGGCCGGAAGAATTTAGCGTGGACGGATCGGAGTAGCTGGCCGAAAATGCTGCCGTTCCCCCGCCGAGGTCCCGACCGTTCGGTAATGGGAAGGCGTTGAGCAGCGGCTGGACGGCTGCGGGCGCATTCCGGCGCGAGACCAGGGACGGCACAAAGGTATCCGCAACCTGAGGCTGGCGCACTCTCAGCGCCTCGTATGAACCGAAAAAGAATAGCTTGTCCTTCCTGATCGGCCCGCCCAGCACGCCGCCGAAATCGTTCTGCCGCAGTTCGGGCCTCGCCAGACCGTTGACATTGGCGAACCAATCGTTAGCATCCAGCTTGTCGTTGCGGAAGTAGTCGAATGCAGCACCATGAAAGGCGTTCGTGCCGGACTTGGTGACCACCGATATTTGAGCGCCCGGAGTACGCCCATACTCCGGCGCAAAAGTCGAAGTCTGAATTCGGAACTCTTCGAGCGCATCCAGCGACACCAGGTTGCTGGTCCCACCAAACGCGCTGGTGGCGGGGAGCTGGCCGGCTCCGCCCTGGCCCAATAAGGAGCCGCTTCCAGCATTTCCCAGATTGGCGCTCACTCCGTCCACCAGGAAGTAATTGGCATCCGGCCGTTGGCCATTCACACTGAACTGGCCTCCCTCATACTGATTTGCCGATGACAGCACCACTCCCGGTGTTAGATCGATGAGGGAACTGAAACTCCGCCCGTTCAACGGCAGGTTTTCCACAAACTGATTAGCGATCAAAGTACTCACCGATGCATCGGAGGCGTTGAGCAGCGGCGCGCTTCCTTGCACCGCGATGGTTTCTGTGTTGCTGCCGACGGTCAACGCGAAATCGAGCCGTGCCCGTTGGTCGACTTCGACCACGACACCATTCTGGTGAAGGGTTTTGAAGCCGTTCGCTTCTATCGCGATGTTGTAAGGGCCCGGCAACAGTGCTGGGACGCTATACTCGCCTTGCTGGTTGGTGGAGACAGTGCGGGTTGCCGCGGTGTCCGCGCTCTGCACAACCACTCGTGCGCCGGCAACCGCGAGGCCGGAGGGATCGGTGATGAGGCCGGAGAGTTCGGCGTTCTGCGCGAGCAGAGGCGCTGCGGCCAGCAGAGCCGTAATAACGAACGCAAGCCGATGGGTTGGCCCCATGCCTCGGCGTATGCCCAACGCCAAACCAAGGACTGCCGATGCATCCATGATTTTCTCCACCTCATGGAGATTTGCCGATTCACCGACCTGCCGATTGATCCCGTCAGTTATCGCATTTGAGATTCCATTTCCATAGGACTCCACGGAGGGTTCACATTTATTCATCTTAAAGGACCTATCTGGGCCATGAGCGAGATTCTCATCCACCGAGATGACGGCCGGACGTCTCGGCTGTCGTACGAGCGACACTTAGTCACCCTGATGTTATACAACCCTCCCATTCTCCGTCGCGCGCGTGAGCAAGGATTTTCGATAATAGGCGTATTTTACGCTCAAAAACCGCCCCAAACCTATATAATTGTGCGCATGGAGCGACGGGTTGCCAGCGGCATACATGCTAGAGCCTGCGCCACTCTCATCCTTCTGGCGTGCTGCCCTTGCGCGTCCGCCTTAAACCCATCTCTCGACATCGATCAATACGCGCACAACGCTTGGACGGTCCGCGGCGGCTTTTTCAAAGGCTCCATCGCCGCCATCGCTCAGACGCCCAACGGTTATCTGTGGCTCGGCACGGAATCCGGCTTGGTCCACTTCGACGGCGTTCGAACGGTCCCTTGGCGGCCGCCCGCAGGTGAGCATCTCCCTGACGGATCTATCCGAAGCCTGCTCGCCACCCGCGATGGGCGCCTTTGGATCGGCACCACCAAAGGGCTTGCAAGTTGGAAAGACGGCAAGCTGACGCACTACCCTGAGGTTGCCGGACAAGTTCGTCCGCTTCTTGAGGATCGGGAAGGGACGGTGTGGTTTGGCGGCTCTGTGGCGTCCACCGGCAGGCTCTGTGCGATTGCGAGCAGCGGCATACATTGCGATGGAGCGGACGGCAGTTTCGGCCGCGAAGTGCTCTCTCTGTACGAGGACAGCCGCGGCTATCTATGGGCTGGAACGTTTAGCGGGCTGTGGAGATGGAAGCCCGGTCCTCCGAAACTCTATCCGATGGACCCGATAAGCGCGATGGAAGGCGCCGGCGATGCTCTTTTGCTTTCCACGCGCGGCGGAATCAAACAACTGGTGGACGGGAAAGCCGAGGCGTACCCGCTTCCTGGCATCCAGCGGCTGGTCCGACCGATTCGGTTGTTCCGGGATCGCGATAGCGGATTGTGGATCGGAACGATCGATCAGGGGCTGTTGCATGTACACCAGGGAAGGACCGACCAGTTTGCGCGGCCTGACGGTCTTTCCGGCGATTTCGTTCAAAGCCTCTTTGAGGATCGTGAAGGCAATCTTTGGGTTGTCACCGGCGGTGGCCTCGACCGCTTTCGCGACTTCGCCATCCCCACCATTTCCTTGAATCAAGGCTTGTCCAACGCCACCGTTTCGTCCATTCTGGCGGCCAGGGACGGCAGCGTTTGGGTTGGCACGAACGATGGCTTTAACAGATGGAAAGACGGCCAAATCACGATTTATCGTAAGGGAACTAGTGGACTGCCGGATGATTCCGTGGAGGCCGCTTTTGAGGATTATCGCGGGCGCATTTGGGTTGCCACGCGTCGCGGTGTTGGCTACTTCGAGAATGGCCGGTTTGCCGCTGTAAGCGTACCCGCCGGACAGATACGTTCCATCGACGGCGACCGGCTGGGGAATCTATGGCTCAACAAGGACCAGGAACTATTGCATCTTCTTGGGGAGACCGTGGTCGAACGGATCCCGTGGTCCCGACTAGGGCGTGAAGATCCTCGGGCTCTGCTCCCCGACCCGATACAGGGGGGGCTATGGATTGGTTTTTTTCAGGGTGGCCTGGCGTATTTCAAAGGCGGTCAGGTCCGCGCATCGTATGCAGGCGCCGAGGGATTGGGCGAGGGACGTGTCAGCGGTCTTCAACTCGATCGGGACGGTGCGCTCTTGGCCGCAACCGACGGCGGGCTGAGCCGGGTGAAAAACGGTCAAGTCGCCACACTTACCAGTAAGAACGGATTGCCGTGCGATACGGTTCGCGCAGTGCTGGAAGACGACGATCGTTCATTCTGGCTTTACATGGCCTGCGGGCTGGTGCGCATTGCCCGGCCCGAGCTGGAGGCCTGGTCGACGGATTCAAAGCGCACGATCCAGACCACGGTTTTCGACAGCTCCGACGGACTGACGAGCCATGCGCTCCCTATCCGTAACTTCAACCCGCGTTTCGCCCAGTCCGCGGATGGAAAATTGTGGTTCGCGAATTCCGACGGCGTCAGCGTCATCGATCCGCATAACCTTCACTTCAACAAACTTCCGCCGCCGGTGAACATCGAGCAGATCATCGCCGACCGCAAGACCCACGAAGCCTCTTTGAACTTGCACCTACCGCCGCTGGTGCGCGATGTGGAAATCGACTATACCGCTCTCAGCCTGGTGGCGCCGGAGAAGATCCGTTTTCGCGTCAAGCTGGAAGGTCGCGATCCCGACTGGAAGGACGTGGGCAATGAACGAAAGGCGTCTTATAACGATCTTCCTCCCCGCAACTACCGCTTCCGCGTGAAGGCATGCAATAACAGCGGCGTCTGGAACGAGGCCGGCGCATCCTTCGATTTCTCCATCGACCCGGCGTACTATCAGACTGCCTGGTTCAAGGCATCGTGCGTGGCCGCTTTTCTGGGATTGCTCTGGGCGCTGTACCGGTACCGCCTCCACCAGATTGCGCAGCAATTCAATACGCGCCTGGACGAACGTGTCAACGAGCGCACGCGCATCGCCCGCGATTTGCATGACACGCTGCTGCAGAGTTTTCAGGGGTTGATGCTGCGGTTTCAAGTGGCTCATGACGAAATCCCGCCCCACGCGGGGGAAGCCCGGAAGACACTAGAGGCCGCTCTCGATCATGCCGCGCAGGCAATCACGGAAGGCCGGGACGCCGTGCAGGGGTTGCGTTCCTCCTCCGTCGAAACCAACGACTTGGCGCGGGCGATCGGGTCTTTAGGAGAAGAACTGGCGGGGGGACAAGAACGGGCGGGCGGAGAAGAACTGGCGGGCGAAGAAAGCAATTCGAATCGCGTGGAATCGTTTGTGGAAGTGGAAGGCACGCCCCGGGACATCCATCCGATCCTGCGGGATGAAATCTACCGGATCGCAGGGGAGGCGCTGCGCAACGCGTTCCGTCATGCACAGGCGCGACGGATCGAGGTGACCATCTGGTATGGCGAGCGCCAGTTCCGGCTGCGCGTCCGTGACGATGGAAAGGGTATCGCCCCAGAGGTGCTTGACGAACAAGGGCGCGCCGGACACTGGGGCCTGGCTGGCATGCGCGAGCGCGCCCAACTCATCGGCGGCGAACTGGAAATCTGGAGTCAGCAGGAATCCGGCACTCAGGTTGAACTGAATATTCCTGCCTCCATTACCTACGGGAAGTCTCCCGCCCGCGGTTTCCGGTTGTTTGCAAAGAAGGCACGGACGAACTCATGATTCGAATCCTGGCAGTGGACGATCACCCCGTGTTCCGCGGAGGGATCGTGGCGCTTGTCGGTCATCAATCGGACATGAGTATAGTCGGCGAAGCGTCCAATGGGCATGAAGCGATCCAGCAGTTCCGCGCGCTGCGTCCGGACGTGACCCTGATGGACTTGCAGATGCCGGAGATGAACGGGTTGGACGCGATGATCGCGATTCTCGGGGAATTCGGCGATGCTCGAATTATCGTCCTGACCACCTATACCGGTGACGTCCAGGTTCTGCGCGCTCTCAAGGCGGGAGCTAGAGCTTATCTGCTTAAGAATCTATTGTATAAGGAGCTCGTCGAAACCATTCGCGCGGTCCACGCCGGCAAAAAGACTCTCTCTCCGGAAATCTCCTATCAAGTTGCCGAACATGCCACCGACGATGCTTTGAACGCGGGGGAAATCGATGTTCTTCGCCTGATTGCCGGCGGGAATGCCAATAAGGAGATTGCCGCCCAGCTCTCGGTCCCGGAAGAAACCGTGAAGGGCCGCGTCAGAAGCATCCTAGCCAAACTGGACGCTAAGGACCGGACCCACGCCGCGATGATCGGGCTGAAGCGCGGAATCATTGAATTCTGATTCCTAGAACCTAGAAAGAGTGCCTCAGAATTCCCTTATTGAGCTTTTCACTGCACCGGGAACCGCGTAAATTCAAGTTGAGTGCGCCCTTTTCGACGGTTTTTTTCAACATTCCCACGCGGTTGGCCCGGCACAGGCCTTATGCTGATGCGGCTGGTTGCCGGCTTTACATTGGTCGATCAAGGGATCACCGGATTGCAGGGAGAACCACCGCTCGGAAACCTGATCGTATCCGTGCTCGCAACCGCTGCAGGAATACTCTTGCTTGCAGGTTTATGGACGCCCATCGCGGGGGCGCTTGCGGCGGGGGTTGAGTTATGGTGCGCGTTCTCGCAGCGTTTCTCGCAGCCTGGGGATCCGTTGACTCATATCCTGTTGGCAACCCTGGGAACTGCCGTGGCACTGCTCGGGCCTGGTGCCTGGTCGGTCGACGCGCGCCTTTTCGGATGGAAGCGTATCAACATTCCAAACCGGAAGAGCTAGCCACCATACCCGTAGGAGACTTTTCATTGCCTCAAAAGGCGCTCCGGGGAGTCACCATATAGTGGACAGGTAATCTCTTTGCAGGGTTGGCCGCAAGCGAGACCGGCTCCACAATTAGCTACAAGATCAAAAGGTCCAGGGCGTAACTGACGAAAGGAGTTAACAAATGGCGGCACAAGCAACGTGGGTAGGTGACCTGCCCAAGACTCTTGAAATCGAGAATGCGGCTTCGATAGTCGGGACTGACGGTGACGAACTCGCCGATAGGATATTTCCGGGCATTATCGGCAAGAGCCCTGCTCTACGGGACCTACTGGACATGGTGCGGATTGTGGCTCCGACTGATGCCACGGTGTTGCTCAACGGCGAAACCGGGACTGGCAAGGAACTGATTGCCGAAGCCATTCACAAGTCCAGCGACCGTGCGAACGGCCCGTTTGTGAAGGTGAATTGCGCTGCCATTCCTTCTGGTTTGCTGGAAAGCGAGCTGTTTGGTCACGAGCGCGGCGCTTTCACTGGAGCGATCACCCGCAGCATCGGGCGGTTCGAGCGGGCGAATCGCGGCACCTTGCTCCTGGACGAGATCGGCGACCTTCCGCTGGAGTTACAGCCAAAGCTCCTTCGGGTCATGCAGGAAAGACAGTTCGAGCGATTGGGCGGAGCCGGCACGGTTCACACCGACGTGCGCGTGATTTGCGCGACACATCGGAATCTTGCACAGATGGTGGACGAACGGCAATTCCGCGCGGACCTCCTCTACCGGCTTAGCGTCTTTCCCATCGAACTGCCGCCGCTGCGGAGTCGCCCCGAAGATATCCGATTGTTAGCCCACCACTTTGCGATGCACTACGCATTTCGCATGGGAAAAGGGATTAGTGGGATTTCAACGGCATTCATGGCGGCTCTTGTGCGCCATTCCTGGCCGGGCAACGTCCGGGAGCTGCAAAACGTGGTTGAGCGCTCTGTGATTCTGTCAACCGGCCCTCTGTTGAACGGTTCGCTGCCCGAGCTGACTCAAATGAAATCGTCCGCGCCTGTGACGATGGAAGAACTGGAGCGCCAGCACATCCTGCAGACTATCCAGAAAAGCGGCGGCGTGCTCGGCGGCCGGAATGGCGCGGCCGTGCGGCTGGGCCTGCCGCGAACAACTTTGATCTCTAAGATGAAGCGGCTGGGTATCAACGGCTAACCAAGTGCGAACGGGCTCTGCCGAGCCCCCCCGAGCCCTTTCGCGGGCAGCTTCACTCCAAGCTGCCCGCGCAGGCGACCTCAGGAACATCGTCATTAGCCGCGTGCCTGGCGCACTCCGGAGAACCTGGCGCGGCAGAGGGGAACAGAACTCAGTTCCGTCAAACGGCACGAGTCACAATCACACTCTTTGATGTCAGTGTTCGATGCACCGGACATTTATTTGCAATGTCGAGCAGCTTAGATCGCTGCTCCTCGGTCAATGATCCCGTAAGATGAATGTCCCGTTCAATCCGATCCAGTATCCCTTCTTTCGCCTCGCACTCGGCACAATCGATGGCGTGTACCTTCGAATGTCGCAGGTTGACAATGACCTCCGCGAGGGGCCATCCGTTCCGCCGGGCGTACATCCCCAAGGTAATCGAAGTGCAGGCGCCCAAGGCGGCGAGCAGAATATCGTAAGGCGATGGGCCCGTGTCTCCGCCGCCTACAGACACGGGTTCATCAGCCGACAGGCGATGAGGACCTGCAAGAATCTCCTGTGCGAAGCCGGTAGCACTACCGCGGACGACTACACTTCTTATTTCACTTTGTGCGGCAATTCGGCCTGTCTCTTGAGATGCTTCTCCCATGTAAACCTCCTGTGAATACAATTCGTTAGCGCAGCTTTGTTCTACCCCGACTTATCAATTCGAGTGCGGGAGAGATGGGAATCCCGTGGGTGCCACCCTTCCGGTAGAGGTTTGCGTCGCCGACGGTTGTGCCTCCTCTGCCCCCTCAGCGTCAAGATTTCCCAACGCGAACGCTGCCGTTGCGACCACCACGACGGTGATCATGAATGGCAGGACCGGGGCGTAGATGTGCGCATGAACCGAAAGCAGGCCTCCGGCGGTGGCGCCAACGAACAACGAGGCGAGGACGCCTGTAAGCCGCCGCCTCTCTCTCGCTGTCGCGGGCCAGTTGGCGAGGTCGCCGGCAAGGAATATGATGGTTGCCGTCGCAGCAGTTGTAAACACACCGTCCACATGAAGCCTTCGAACTGCGGCGCTCTGCATCCCCATCGCAAAACTCCACGCGGCGAGAAGAAAGGGGACGACGCCAACCGAAGGCTGGCCGTTACTTGCGAACCAAACGGACAGGAAGGCTGCATGCGCAATCAGCGATAAGCAGAGCGCGACCGTCACCCGTTGAGACCAAATACCAAAGGCTTCGGAAGGCCTAACGATTCGCGTCGAAAGGTACACCCCCAAAGTGAAGCCAAACACCGCAGCGAAGATGTTCGTCCAGCCGGGCCCCGTGGCGCCTGCGGCCCGCAGCCCGAGAAAGGCGACATTTCCTGTCATGAAGGCCGAGAAGACCTTGCCTAGATCAAGAAAGCTGACCGCGTCGATAGCTCCCGACGAAACCGCCAGCGCGTTGAGCAGGATGTCGCGAATCCTGATTTTAAGTGCTTGATCGGGGGAAAGTGTCATAAGTTCGGTGGGCATCGCTTGAATCGCTCCTTCAATGTCTCTTGACTATTTCTATTGCTCAGACGCTGATCAGCCGGTGGCAAACTGCAGAGCAAGCGCACGCCGATCAGTGGAGTCCTTTGCGGTGCGTGGAAAGTTGGCCACGATGTAGATCCGTTGGGGAACTTCGAACGCGCTGAGTTTCGTTCGGCAGTAGTCTCGCAGCTCACCTTCAGTCGCTTCCATTCCCGGACGCAGAATGACAGCAGCGTTGACATTCTCTCCATAGGTCACGTCGGCCTCGCCGAATGATGCCGCTTCGAGCACTTTCGCGTTGGACAAGAGGACCGCGTCGACATCACCCGGTGAGATCTTTTCTCCGCCGCGGTTAATGATTTCTTTGAGCCTTCCCGTCACAAAGAGGTAGCCGTCCTCGTCCCTGTTGCCGAGATCGCCACTCCGAAACCATCCGTCGACAAAACTCGCGGAGTTTGCGACAGGATTGTTGAGATATCCGGTCGTAACCGTTGCGCCCCGGACCCAGATTTCGCCGACGCTAGCAGTTGCAGCTTCCTTTCCATCGTCGGCGGCGATTCGGACCTGGACTCCCGTCGGCAGGCCCACTGACGCACTCCTGTTCGATCCATGGATGGGAAGTGGGTTGGACGACACTTGATGAGAAGTCTCTGTCATCCCGTAGGCGGAGATCACCGGGGCTCGGAACGTGGCGCTCGTCGCTGCTGCGAGTTCCTGGTCAAGCGGAGCACTGCAACTGCGGATGAAACGAAGCGCCACTCGAGAACCGCTTGGGTAATCCTGGGAAGCACGGTTCAGGAGAATGCGGTGAATCGTTGGTACCGCCGTGTACCACGTCACTCCGAGGCGGACTACGTCTGCCCAAAACAGGTGAGCCGAGAACACGCCAGTGCTCGGAAGATAGGCGCTGCCGCCACTCGCCAGGGTTGCCAGCAACCCCGCCACGAGCCCGTGCCCATGGAACAGCGGCATGACGATCAGGGTCGCGTCCTGCGGGGATAGATCATACCCGGAGACTATGTCCCGGATCGATGAGACAACGTTGCCGTGCGTCAAGGGAACGAGCTTGGGCGCTGAAGTAGTCCCGGCGGTGAACATCAAAAGAGCGACGTCTTCACCGTCGATGAGAACCGTCGTGTTGATAGCCACGCCAGGCACCGGGCTTTGTCGGTGTGTATTCTCAATTCTTACGTCATAGTCGCTGCCGGAACCCTCGATGCTCATGATCCACCGCGCGGCGCTTCCGGCGCCGGCATCCGCAAAGTCTAGCTTGCTTGCCAGATGTCTCGGAGCGAACACGGCATACGCAGAGAGTTCCGAGAGTCGCGTGCTCAATTCATCAGACGTAAGCGCCGGGTTCAGCGGCGCGAC
>Ga0181520_10004466_pt1 | contig 23350 bp, 18 predicted proteins | sample PEATcosm2014_Bin_29_FD_132451 | JGI IMG/M metagenome (GOLD analysis project Ga0181520, IMG submission 132451) | Peatland microbial communities from MTU Mesocosm Facility, Houghton, MI, USA - PEATcosm2014_Bin02_30_metaG | ecosystem: Environmental > Terrestrial > Soil > Wetlands > Peat | place...
TAACTGTGCAGGATTGTACAGCGATAAAATTGCACGAATGAGCGCAAATTGTGACGGCGTAAGAATTGTCCCTTTTCGTGGTGAGTACTATAAGATTATTCCCCAAAAGCAGCACTTGGTTCAAGGTCTTATATATCCCGTACCGGACCCGCGTTTTCCATTTTTGGGGGTGCATTTTACACGTATGATCCACGGTGGTGTCGAGGCTGGCCCTAACGCCGTGCTCGCATTCAGGCGCGAGGGTTATCGAAAGATAGACATTAGTTTAAGCGAAATGGCAGGCACACTTCTGTTTTCAGGTTTCTGGAAAATGGCTCTAAAGAATTGGAAGAGCGCAGTCGGTGAATATTATCGTTCATATTCGAAACATGCCTTCGTGAGCGAGCTACAGCGTTTGGTGCCGGAACTGACGGGGAATGACCTGGTAGCCGGAGGGGCTGGAGTGCGAGCGCAGGCACTGGAGCGTGACGGCAATCTTATCGATGACTTTAGGTTCGAAGATAGGGAAAGAATAATGCATATCTACAATGTGCCTTCGCCTGCGGCCACAGCGTCACTTGTTATAGCTGCGGAACTTGTAAGCAGAATTGCCGAGCGGATTGGAGGGTTAGTGGTAGACTGTTCGACTCGGTCTATTGCCTCCGGCATGATTCAATAATTGTGTAAAGCAAGCCGGGGTATTCTAGCATCGCTTGAAAGCTATTACAGAGGAACAATACTTCGCTAACCTTATGCTGCTGCTCATTGAAACTGATTACGAACTATAATTCAAGTTTCAGCTTCTTATGAGCGTCATGTCTGTCAAGCCAGAAATTGCAGGTTTAGGCAAGGTATCTGACTTGCTTTTGCGGATCAACCCATCACGGATATAAAGGTCAAAAATGGGCAAAGTAATGATTGAAAACCATGTGAGTTCTGACATCAGGTTGCGATGGAACCGAGTATGCGGTTTCCTGCTTAGTTTCCGATTGGTCATATTACTTTGCAGTTTATTCGCTGTTCCGGTTTGTGATGCTCAAGCTGTGGATCAAGTAGAGAATCAGACGCCATATCTGCAAACCGGACAGTCGACGGACCAGCAAACCGGACTAGCGGCAAACCAACAACCCTGTCAAGCGACAGACCAACAATTCGGTCAAGCGACAAACCAGCAAGCCGGTCAAGCGGCAAATCAGCAATTTGGTCAGGCGGCGAACCAGCAATTTGGTCAAGCAGCGAACCAGAAAACCGGTCAAGCAGCAAATCAGCAATTTGGTCAAGAGACGAACCTGCAACCCTGTCAATCGACGGATCAACAAGCCGGTCAATTTACGGATCAGCAAGCCGGACAATTGACGGACCAACTGACCCTATCCGCAGATCAGATCGTCGACATATTACGGCAGGAACCGGAAATCCTTGCAAGTATCAAGATTCAGGTTGCACAACGGTTGGGAATGGATCCTAGCGCAATTAGCGATGATGCAATCTATGATCGTATTCCGATGGATACGAATTTACGCGATTTGGCTACCCATGAGCTGGCTAGACGCGGCTACAATACTGGTCCAGATCCACAGTACCAAGAACCCCAGAATCCAACAGAAAATGTTCCCGCCAAAAGAGCATCACAACCGTCAAAACAACCAGCCGCTCAAGTTCAGCCTTACGAAAATCCGGACAATCCACAGGTTCAACACAAGCTTAGCCCTTATATTAATTTACCTTCATTACGAGAGCTTTATTCTCAATTCCCCACTGCGGAAAGGAAGTTGCGCCGCTTCGGCAGCGACACCTTTGTTCTCGGCACAGGGAATGCAAATGAATTGCCGATGGATCTTCCTGCAGGTCCCGATTATGTACTTGGGACGGGGGACAATCTCGTGGTGAACCTATGGGGCAGCCGCTCCGACCGGCTAAGGCTGACCATAGACCGTCAGGGTCAAATCGCACTCCCTGAGGCAGGCACTATCACTATTGATGGTCTCTCGATTGCACAGGCGCAGGTTGCCATTCAAAAAGCGCTCGACACGCAGTTTCAGAATGAACATATCGAAATTTCATTGGGCCGTGTGCGCACCGTGCGTGTATACGTTGTCGGCGATGTGCAACGGCCCGGCGCATATGATATCAGTTCCTTATCTACGCCATTGAACGCTCTGTTCGCCGCAGGTGGCCCTACCAATAGCGGATCACTTCGCACATTGCGCCAGTACCGCGGCACACAGCTGATCCGCGATATCGATCTTTACGACTTGTTGTTGCACGGAATTCGCTCGGACCTCGACCGGCTTCAGCCTGGCGATACTCTTCTGGTGCCACCGGTTGGCCCACAGGTTTCTGTGAGTGGAATGGTGCGTCGACCTGCGATTTACGAATTGAAAGATGAGCAGGGGCTGAATCAGGTCCTCGATCTTGCCGGGGGCGTTCTAGTCTCAGCGAGCTTGAAGCAGATCAGGGTTGAAAGGATTGAGGCCCATCAGAGCCGTACAATGTTGAGCCTGCAACTCCCGGAGGGCCACGGTGCGGTCACACAGGATCTGGCCACTTTCAGACTTCAGGATGGGGACAATGTACTCGTCTCGCAGATTCTGCCTTACAACGAAAAAATGGTTTATCTGGACGGACATGTATTTCATCCTGGTAAGTATCCTTATCGGGAAGGGATGACCGTTACTGATCTGTTACATACATACCAGGATATGATGCCGGAGCCGGCTGACCATGCTGAACTAGTTCGTTTGCAGGCGCCGGACTATCGTCCGCAATCAATAAGCTTTAACTTGCCCGACGTTCTAATTGGCAATGAAACAATCCTTCTCCAGCCATTCGATCTAATTCGTATCTTTGGCCGGTATGAGATCGACTCTCCAAGGGTATTAATTGAGGGAGATGTTCTTCGCCCCGGCAAATATCCAATGTCACAAAGTATGACTGTCGCTGGGCTAGTGCGCATGGCAGGAGGGTTTAAGCGCAGTGCATATCGAGATGAAGCAGATCTCTCCAGCTATGTAGTTCAGAATGGACAGAAGGTGCTGGTCAAGCACAGCATCGTCGCAATCGAGAAAGCGCTTGAAGGTGACAAGAGTGCAGATATTGCGCTACAGCCCGGCGATGTTGTTAGTATTCGGCGATTGGCAGGCTGGCAGGACATAGGTGCGTCAGTAAAGATAAATGGTGAGGTAGAGCATGCCGGCAGCTACGGGATCGAACAGGGCGAGCGCCTTAGCTCGGTTCTGAAGCGCGCTGGCGGTTTCCGAGAGAGCGCATATCCATCCGCCGCCGTCCTGGAGCGTGTGCAGGTCCGCGAACTAGCCGAGCAAGACCGTCAGCAGATGATTCAACGAATCGAAACCACACCAGTCAGTGTTAGACAAGGGGCAATGTCCACTCAGGCTGCATCAGATATTCAGCAGTCAATCCAGCAGCAGCGGCAACAGACTCTTACAGCGCTACGCAGCCATCCAGCTAATGGCCGGCTGGTAATTAACATTACTTCGGATATCCGCAAATGGGAAAACACATCGGCGGATATCGAAATGCGCGCAGGCGACACGCTGGTCATTCCTAAGCGGCCGAATTTCGTGATAGTTAGCGGCCAGGTATATAACCCAACAGCGATAAGCTACGTCCCGGGCAGAGATGTGGGCTGGTATTTGCGGAAGGCTGGTGGGACGACACCATATGGAGACAAGAAACACATTTATGTTTTACGCGCCGATGGGTCGGTAGTAGCGCATGAAAATAGCTGGATGAAGGGTAATTCCATGAACCTCAGATTACGGCCGGGCGATTCCCTGTTTGTTCCCGAAAAAATCACTGGCGGCTCACCAGTCTGGCAAAATATATTAGGTATGGCGCAAATTATGTCAGCGGCCGCACTTCCTATAGCCATTGCCGGATCCTCCTTATGATGTTAGCAGGAATGAATGGGCGAAGCCGCTTGTAGCCAGGGACCAGATTGAACCGGGTGTAAACCGCACTGGAGACGGAACATTGAGCATAGCAGACGAACAGCATCAAGCTGTTGAAGAGGAAACATCTGATCTGGAAATTCCGGTTGCCGAGCTAGTAGCCGCTATCTGGCAGCGCCGTCGTTGGCTGGCCAAGATAACGGGGATCGGCATATTACTAGCAATCGGCATTGCGTATATTCCTCCAGTAGAGTACACATCTACTGCCCAATTGATGCCTCCCGACACGCAGTCGCTTTCAAATATGTCCACGTTAAGCACTTTAGCAGGGGCTGGTTCTATGATACCCAGTCTTGCGGGAGGCTTTATGAGCGCGAGAACGCCAAGCGGTACGTATATAGGCGTCATGTACAGTCAAACTGCGCAGGACGACATCATCAATCGCTTCGACCTGCGGCGCGTTTATAATTGCAAACTCTATATTGATGCTCGCAAAAAACTGAAAAACCGAACCACAATCGAAGAGGACAGGAAAAGCGGAATCATAAGCATAGCAGTGATTGACAATGATCGATATCGGGCACGCGATCTTGCTGAGGCGTACATTGAGGAACTCGACAAGCTTGTCAACAAAGGGAGCAATTCCGCGGCTCGTCGTGAGCGGATATTCCTGGAGGAAAGATTAAAATCTATCAAAAGTGATCTGGATGCAAGCATACTCGCATTGGGCAATTTTTCCAGCCGTAACGCGACTATGGATCTCCAAAAACAGGGCGAAGCAACAGTAGAAGCCGCAGGAAAACTGCAAGGTGAGCTAATCGTCGCTCAGAGTGAGCTGTCTGGACTGAAAGCTACGTATACCGATGATAACGCGCGGGTACGTCAGCTTCGCGGACGTGTAGATGAACTGCAAAGACAATTGCGAAAGATGGGCGGTGTAGGAGAGGATGTGGATGGCGCTGCTCTTAACTCTGACCAACTACTTCCTTCCATCCGTAAGCTACCCCTCTTAGGAGTCACATACTACGATCTATATCGACAAGTGACTATACAGAGTACAATTTACGAGATACTAACCAAACAATATGAACTGGCCAAGGTTCAGGAAGCAAGAGAAATTCCTCCCATCAAGGTATTGGATGAACCGGACGTACCAGAAAAAAGGTCATTTCCGCACAGGAAAATGATCGTACTATGCGGCATGGTTGGGTCATCTCTGGCGGGGATAGTATGGATTATTTCCCCTATATTGTGGAACCTTATTCGCGAATTCTACTCAGCAAAACCGGTTTAAATAAAATTTGCGCATGAAACTGTAGCCTGCTAACTCAATGCTATGGTGTCAGAAGATGATCACGATACTAGTTACTTGAGATTTATAACGTAAAAGGAAGGAAATTATATGACCAAAGTTGCTCTAACGGGAGCCGGCTATTGGGGGCCAAATCTTGCACGGGTGTTACATCAGTCGCCAATATGTGACTTTGTAGCTGCGTGTGATAGCAACCCAATAAACCTTGACAAGATTACACGGCAATATCCATCCTTGAAAGCTTACTCGAATTTCGACGATCTGTTGGCGAGTGACGTCGATGCAATTATGATTGCAACACCTATATCGACCCACTATGAACTCGCAAAGCTCGCACTAAATGCCGGAAAGCACGTTTTCGTTGAAAAACCGCTCGCACACGCGTCTGTATTTGCACGCGAACTGGTTAAGATAGCTGCAGACCGTAAGAAGACACTATTTACTGGACACACCTTTATCTACAGTCCAGCTGTCATCAAAATAAAGGAACTACTTGACAATGGGCACCTGGGAGAGGTGTTTTACATCAGTTTGTCACGTGTGAATCTGGGACTGTATCAATATGATGTAGATGTCGTCTGGGACCTCGCAGTTCATGATATATCTATTCTTTTATATTGGCTTGGAGAAACCCCGGTAAGCGGCGCCTCATTCGGCCGGGCATGCGTGCAGCAACAGAAGAGGGATGTAGCTTTTCTTTGGTTTGAATTTCCAAGCGGGATAGTGGCCTCGAACGAAATTAGCTGGCTGTCTCCGCAGAAAATGCGCCGTACTTGCGTGGTTGGGTCCAAGCGCATGATTGTCTGGGACGACGTGGACCCGGCTGAGAAGGTAAGAGTTTATGACCGTGGCGTTGATTTCACGCAGCCGCAGAACTTCGGCGAGTTTCAGCTTTCTTATCGCATGGGCGATATGAATGCGCCTTACCTTGGCAATGCCGAACCATTGCTGAAAGAAGTCGAGCACTTTATTCGTTGTCTGGAAACCGGGGAAAAAGCGATTACCAGCGGAGACTTTGGCGCCAAGGTAGTTGAAGTGCTCGAACTTGTGGAACGCAACAAAATAGGCAACCAAGAGCAATAAAACACGATATATCGATGACCGGCTATGCCTTTCACATTCATCCGATTACAGACGAGGATGTGTTGCTGTTTCTCAAACTTTGTTACTATCCTGAACGGAGCCTCTATATTAATCGAACCCTTCCTGGCCCTGAACATTAGTTGGCATGGTTTGCATCCTATTACTAACGTCCCGGCAACTACTACTTTGTAATAGAAAGGATTGACACTGGCCATGCTGAGGGACTGTTCGCTATTTACGATATGGACGACGAGGGAACGAATGACGAGTGGGCAGAGGGGCTATTCGCTGAAATATATTTGCTGTAACAGTAAGCGTCTTGCTGATCTACCGATGCACATTTGACGTTTTCGGCTTGAAATGGATTTTCTGCCGGACGGGGTCGATAACAAGCCGGGAATGTCGTATCACGATCAAATGTGAATCAACGATATACTATCTCTACTAGCTTATGCGGTCTTAGACGGAAAGACTTATGACTCGGCGGGGCATCGCATTACTGCGGGGGCGTGGATAGGAATACGTTCGGCGCTAGACAAAGTAGCCAAGCAGGTTACAAAAATGATGGGAAGTGAGCGATAAACTGGTTTCAATATAGGCCGAAATGTTCGTGAGTAAGGGCCGCACTTACCGCTAATAGTTATTTTAGTTACTCTCGTGTCATCGTATCTGATTAGTAAATATGGATTCTATCTGATTGGATGGTGTTTTGTGGGCGATATTACGAAACGGGTTCCCTTTGTAGATTTGAAATCTCAATATTATAGCCTTCGCGAGGAGATCGATGCAGCTATTCAGCATGTATTGGAGACCGCATATTTCGTAGGGGGTCCGGTTTTAGATAAGTTTGAGCAGGAATTTGCCGCTTTTGTAGGTGCTACGTACTGTGTCGGCGTAGCTAATGGAACAGATGCTATTACTCTTGCCACGAGAGCCACGGGCCTCGGAGTGGGGGATGAAGTACTTATTCCGGCAAATACCTTTTTTGCTACGGCTGAGGCCATTACCAACGCAGGAGCCACCCCTGTGTTTGTCGATGTTGATCCAGTAACCTTCCACATGAATGTTGAACTGGCCGCCAAGGCGATCACTGATCGGACCAAGGCAATTGTTCCAGTGCATCTTTACGGCCGTGCGATAGACCTAAGGCCCTTCGAGGAGCTAGCCAGGCAGAAAAATCTCATTATTATTGAAGATTGTGCGCAAGCACATGGCGCTGCGATACACGGGAACATGGTCGGATCTTTTGGCCGCCTCGGCTGCTTTAGTTTTTATCCGGGAAAGAATTTGGGAGCTTATGGAGACGGCGGTGCGATTGTTACAAACGATACTGATTTAAATAAACGCCTTCGTATTCTTCGGGATCATGGGAGCCCGGCCAAATATGAGCACAGTGTTGTAGGATGCAACTCAAGATTGGACGCGCTGCAGGCTGCGGTCCTTACGGTAAAATTGCCGCACTTGCAGGCTTGGAATGAAGCCCGCAGAAGCCACGCAAAGAAGCTTATAACTGCGCTAGAAGGCTCCCCGATCATTCCGCCCGCAATTCTGAAAGATGATCAGCATGTGTTTCACCTTTTCGTCATTCGTTCCTCCAGACGTGACGATCTGAGACAATATCTTACAGAGCATGGAATTCAGACAGGTATTCACTACCCTGTGCCGTTGCATTTAACAGGAGCTTATCGGGCATTGGGTGCACCAGGGCCCGGTTCCATGCCTGTAGCGGAAGTGCTGGCAAATGAGATTCTGTCTCTGCCGATGTATGCCGAACTATCCGATGAACATATTGCACTGATAATCGCCGCGCTGAAAGAGTTTGTTCATTTATATAAGCCATCAAAGCCGCAAGACCTTTCAACGGTGCCCGCAAGCCTGTGAAATTATGAGAGTGAAGCGCGGTGCCTGTTCACTAGGCCCACATTGTGTTGTTTGGAGATTAACTCATTGCTTATTCGACACGATATGACTTGTGACAAGCCTTGTAAGCAGGAATCATACCGCGGGTTTGGACGAGATCGTTCAGTTGTTCTTATGTTACTGATTATTGCTATCCTGGCAATATCCTCGTTATTGTGGGGCGAACGGCTTCAGGTTAACGGTGGATTAGGATGGGATGGTCAGAAGTATGGGATAATCTCGCAGGATTTGAATGTGCGTGCACTAGATACGTATTACTTTCAGCGGATCCTGCCAAGTACTGTCGTCCATTTTGCGCTTATTGCGCTACGAGAACCTTTAGATAACCAACATGTTGTACTTGCATTTATTTTCTTAAACTTGGGACTATTATTGCTTTCATGCCTACTCTATCGCTCGATTGCCGAAGAACTCGACTTGGGTCTATCCGGTTTCTGGTTTGGATTCATCGGAATATTTGTTAACTTTGCGTATTTCAAGTTTGCATGGTACTATCCGGTGCTGACAGACGTCACAGCGACCTCACTATCCCTTGCTATGCTGTTGTTTTACTTGAGGCGGAAGCAGGTGCTTCTGGTGGTTGTTATACTTCTTGGTGCGTTCACCTGGCCGTCAATGGTCTATTTAGGGTTCGTTCTCTTGATGTTTCAGCGGGAGCCCATAGTGGAGCAAGGGAGCCGTTTGCCGAAGTGGCTGGCCGCGGGGACCACAATGTTTGTTACCCTTGGAGTAGTTGTGCTGTATTTCGTGATGCACCATGCCAGTTCTCCTGTTGAACCAATATATACAATGTTACCGTTCAGCTTAGTTTTGTGCTTGTTGTATATATACTACGGCTCAGTTGTGTTGATGCATGGCGTGTCCGTGAAAACATTGCTGACATCCTTCACGGCGCGCAGTGCGGTTATCGCAGCCACGTTATTCGTCGCTATTATGATTCCCGGTTTTCTTTGGGCTGACCATACAAAGCATGCTGTCAGTATGGCAGGCACTATTGCCGCTACTCTGACTCGTTCGGTAGTAATGCCTCTGGGCTTTGTCGTTGCGCATTGTGTATATTTTGGACCGGTTTTCTTATTGCTTATGTTTTATTGGAAGCCCTTCACGATAATCGTTCGCAATTATGGGCTAGGCATTACGCTTGTTATCTGGATGGGAGTCCTCCTCAGCATCAATTCAGAATCCCGGCAAAACCTCCCCTGCTATATTATGGCCGTTCCCTTTCTTGGTCTGTTAGTTCAGAAGCTTGCGTTGCCGGCCCGGTTCCTATGGATACTAGGGGCGCTGGCGCTAGTCTATTCGAAGGTCTGGATGCGTATGAACCTGCCAGCTTACGATGATAATTGGCAACATCAGCGATTTCCGTCGCAAAATCTCTTCATGAATATTGGGCCGTGGATGAACAAAAGTATGTATTTACTGCAGGGGGTCATTGTGCTGGTTACTGCGGTCTTGTTGTATACCTATCTTAACAACACGAAGCGAAAGCTTGTCTAGGCCGTAAGAAGAATGCGCTGTTTTGCTTCGTCGACCTGCTACAGCAATCAGTCTAAAAGTCGTCTGACTAGCTACGAAGACCTCAACGACGTTGAGAGGCGCTCCCACGATGCGTCCTTCTGTCTCAAAGGAGATTCCAGTTTATGAAACACGCTCTAAAACAGTTTGTGAAGTCCGCATTGGCGAAGCGACACTTAGTGCCGATTTCGACCATGCAAAGACTTGGGAGGCCAAGATATTTAGACGTCTTTCGATCGGAATACACAAACGACTATGTTCGCCTATCTCAGCTTGATTTGGCTATTCATGAGATCAAGTTTCATGATATACCGGGAGATGTTGCGGAGGTCGGCGTCTATAAAGGTGCGTTCGCCAGAGTTCTGAATGAGGCTCTGCCTGACCGTAATCTTTACCTCTTCGATACTTTTGAAGGATTTGACCCAGACCAAAAACAATCAGAAAAACAAAATCACGGTCTGAAGAACGACGAAGACTTCAGAGACACGTCAGTTGATTATGTACTGGGCCAGATGCCGCATCCAGGAAGGTGCATAATTCGGAAAGGATTGTTCCCAGCTACAGCAGTTGGCTTGGAGGATAGACGCTTCAGCTTCGTCTCGCTTGACCCAGACCTCTATGAGCCGACCCTGGCAGGCCTTGAATACTTTTTTGATCGGATGAGTCGAGGCGGATTTATCTTCGTCCACGACTACAATAATGATTCGTATCCTGGCGTAAAAAAGGCGGTCCTTGAATTCTCCGAAAGACGAGGTGTTCCCTTCATTCCGGTGACTGATTTTTGTGGCACGGCTATATTTCCGGCACAAGGAAAAGCTACATCCTGAAATAGCATTCGTGTCTGATCCAGACCGCAATGAAGATATTTCCTGCGACGAGTCATGAAGGCACGTTTCATGCCAATGGAGATTTTGTTTAAGATATTCAGAGCCAATTACAGAGTCGTCTCGTGCAAAGTTTGGAGTATTATGCGGCTGCCGGTCGCTCGAAGTCTTAAGCCATGGTTTGCACGCAGCGGACTTGTTAGAGGTATTACGCTTCTTGTGGGCGGGACAGCCATATCGCAGGCCCTTGCGATTCTAGCGTCTCCGATACTCACACGAATCTATACACCAAGTGACTTCGGCGTGTTGCAGGTATTTATTGCTTTGATGAGCGTAATCGTAGTCACGGCTGCCGGTAGATACGAAGTCGCGATTCTGCTCCCGGAAGATGAGCAGAGTGCAATTGACATTCTTGCGCTTGCTACTCTATGCGTATGCGCCACGACGCTTATTACTGCAGTCATTGTGCTGATATGCCAATACTATTGGATCCTTCCGCTTAGTGTACTCGTATTACAACGGTATCTCTGGCTTCTTCCCATCAGCGTATTTGGGGCCGGCATATATCAGGTTCTCAATAACTGGGCCCTTCGGCGAGAGAATTACATGCAAATCGCCGTATCCAAGTTTACTCAGGTAGGCGCTCAGCTCGTGACCCAGCTTGGTGTTGGATTGTTGGCACAAGGCCCCTTTGGGCTGCTTCTTGGCGATGCCCTGGGTCGAACGAGCGGAAGCACACGGTTTATTCGTGACTTATTTCGTGACTATACTAGTCTCCTGCGATCGATACGAGTCTTCCGGATGATGAAATTAGCAGTTAGATACAAGGAGTATCCACTAGTTTCCATGTGGGGGGGGCTTGTCAACACATCCGGGCTTGCGCTGCCGGCTCTATTCTTGGCTCAATACTATGGCGCCAAGTACACAGGCTGGTTTGCGCTTGTGACCCGCGTTCTTGGGATTCCTGCGGGTTTGATTGGACTCAACATCGCCCAGGTTTATGCATCGGAGGCGGGCAGACTGTCGAGAACCGACCCTAAACGGCTTATGCATATATTTCTCAAAACTACCCGGCACATGCTCTATCTTGGAATCGCCCCATGTGTCATGTTTATGATCTTCGCTCCATGGCTCTTTCAGCTGGTTTTTGGAACTGTCTGGCGTGAGGCAGGCGAGTATGCTCGCTATCTGGCGCTGATGTTCTTTGTCGGCTTTGTCAATTCACCGGTGACATGGACTCTCAATATTCTTGAGCGCCAACGTGCACAGATGGCATGGGACATTTCTAGTTTGGTGGTAACCGTTCTTGCAATGGTTCTACCACATCTTCTTGGTTATGGTTCTAGAGTTACGATCATTGCCTATAGCATAGCAATGACCATTATGTTTGTTATTCACTGGCTCCAGTCGTACTACGGTATCGGCCGGCGCGTAAGTCAGGCTGCTTTGACATTGGCAAATATGGCAAAAGCATGAGGCACAGCAAGAGTGAAGGAAGGCATTCTCAAGAGAACCCAAGTAATTTAGGCATGATGAAGCGCATCAGTCTACGTAGTGCGCTGCGTCTTAGCAGTATGCCAGTTGTCGTTTTGCTATACAGCGCAGCTTTTAACTATGCCTATGTGCAGTGGGTAGCTCCAACGTGGGAAAGCTTGGGATTCGCTTATAGCGCACCTAACAAAGCTTTAGTGATTGTAGGATATTTATTGGCAGCTACGCAGTGCCTGATTCCTCCACTTAGAATTAAACGGCCTAGTCAAGTTCTATACTGGATGTTGTATTTCTTCGTCTATGTACCAGGGCTGTTTGTTCCTCTCTGTCTTCAATATGTAAATAACACGGATCTATTGCTGCTTCAGTTGAGCTTAACCTTAGGAATGATGCTAATCGCGCTGTCTTACCGGATGACAATTCCGGCCTTTCGCGGTTGGCCTCTTAAGCCTCGAACATTCTGGACCATATTTGGCATTTTATTTCTGCTCGGCAATGCATTTGTGTTGAATGCTTTTCGCAGTATGTTGCACATTGCTTCACTTACGGAGATCTATTCCGTGAGGTTTCAGGCAATAGACTTGCTTGAGCAATACCCTGCCGCTGGTTATGTTAGCAATATTCTTGATGATATATTAAACCCCTTCTTGATAGTGTATGGACTTTTCGCCCACCGGAAGATTATGATCGTTCTCGGTATTCTGGGACAGATTCTGCTATATTCAACTGCGGCGTTGAAAATATCAATTATCTCTCCGCTGCTAATTATTATATTTTATTTCACAATCAAGAGAGATCGTGGGAATTGGGTCCCCTATGTGGGGTTGTGTTTCGCAGGAATGATCTTCATGCTCACAGCTCTGCCAATAGAAGATGTGGGGAGGGTTGTACTTGATATAATTCTTATGCGTTCATTTGCAATGAATGGCATGTTGCTTGGCGAATATCAGTATTTCTTTGAGCATAACCCGCTGACGCACTGGGGCAATATTCACGGGTTCAGCTTATTTATCTCGAATCCGTATACAACGCCGGTCGCGATAGAGATAAGCCGCTACTTTGGAATTGTTTCTACGTTCGGCGAGGTGTATTCGAATGCATGTTTTTTTGCGATGGATGGAATCGCTGGCTTCGGGTTGCCCGGGATACCATTGATGGGCTTACTTGGCGCTGCCGTGTTTATGGTAATGGATAGTTGCGCCAAGAGACTTCCAATTGAGGTTACAGTGGCGTGTCTAACGATGTACCTCGTGGGTCTGCCAAACGGCTCATTGTTTTCTATGTTGTTGGGGCAAGGTCTTATAATCTGGTTACTGTTGTTCTTGTCAATTCCGTCACGCATATTTCAAATTGGATCAAAGGCTTAATTACAGCATTGTTAAAGACAATTCTGAAATATGTTGGAGATATTATGGTGTTTATGTATGCTGTCAGCAGAGTTAGGACATAATAAGATTATACGAGGTAAAAGACAGCGCTCTAGGTTACTTATTACAGAATCTGTTTTGGTGATAATGTAGGAATCGTAAAGCGTAACGAAAATAAATCAGAAAGGCTAGACTGTCATGGGCGATAATTATCGGATCGCGATAGTTACATCAATTCATCCAGATTTTGACGTAAGGGTGTGGAAGTATGCTAAAACACTGGCTAAGCTGGGACATACAGTAACGCTGATTTGTCCATGGGCTGTTACAGATGGTGAAATTCGGGATGGAGTCAGGCTTCTCACTTTTACTCGAGCCAAGCGGCGTTTACATCGCTATAAGTTGCCATTTCGAATATTTTGGCGTTTGATACCTCTCCTGCATGAGCTTGATATTATTCAATTCCACGATCTTGAACTTCTTCCATGGATGACAGTCATTTCACTATTCAAAAAAGTGATCTATGACGTGGAAGAGAATTATCCAGAAGAGATGTTGAACAAAACATATATTTGGAAGCCATTGCGTAGAACTCTAGCATTTGTAGTGCGTTGGGGACAGTTAACCTGTGCTACCATCATCCGTAATGTCGTTCTTAATGCAAAGACACAGGAACCCGATCTATTTGGGCGACGTCTTCGGAAAGCGATCATTATGAATTACGCGTCGCTTGAATTAGCGGGCAAGGCGAATCATGACTACTTATCGCGTTCCGCAGCAGTAATATTAACAGGATCGCAATATGTGGATAACGGAAGCCTCTTGTATCTGGAAATCGCGTCACTAGTCCACGAACAGCGTCCGGAGGTAATATTCTATGGCGTTGATCGGTTTTTTGGAACAATGGAGTTTCGGCCGCAAGTGTTGAAGCAGGTAAAAGATCGAGGACTAGAAAGTGTCTACCATCTTTTGCCGAACATCAAAGCTCATGAAATAATGTCTTACCTCAATAAGGCAACGATCGCAGTCGCTGTTGATCTGCGAGTGCCTCGGCGTATTCGCGCTGTTCCAGTGAAGGTGTTTGAATACATGGCTGCAGGGCTGCCTATTGTTGCAAGCAACTTGCCCAGTCAAATAGAAGTTATCGAGGGTAACAACGCAGGCTTGTTGGCGAGGCCTGAAGACCCGGAGACATTTGTTCGTGCGATTTTACAGCTACTTGACGATAGGGAACTTGCTGCTCGATTAGGAGAAAATGGAAGAGATGCTTATCTAAAGTATTATTGCTGGGAGAGTCAGCAAGAACAGATAGGCAATTATTATCGATCTATTATGAATCCGTCTCATGAATTAGGATGAAAACTAATATATAAACTGTTAGTTATTATCGCTTGTCTGCCGGTAATTGCCAGCACTGTTTGCGGCGATGCGGAACTACTACACGTTGCGGTATGCGGTGCAAGTCAAGTGTTTTCTTAAGTAATCGAAAAGGAGAAAGAATGAAGAATGAATTGATAGTAGTCGCTGGTGGCGGTGGATTCATCGGAGGTAATCTAGTTGCCTCACTTAGGCAGCAGGGTTATAGACACATACGCGCTGTAGACGTGAAGCCCCTGGAACGCTGGTATCAGAAATTCGATGATATTGAAAACCTTTCACTCGACCTTAACAGCAAAGAGAATTGTGAGATCGCGACAAAGGGCGCGATAGAGGTCTATAACCTTGCCGCAAATATGGGCGGTATGGGCTTTATCGAAAAGAACAAAGCCCTGTGTATGCTCTCTGTGCTGATTAATACACACATGCTGATGGCCGCGCGAAAGTATAGCGTTGAGCGATATTTCTATTCATCTTCGGCCTGTGTATACAACGGCGAGCTGCAACATACAAACGATGAGGGAGACCGATTTACTCCTCCAGCTCTGAAGGAGTCAGACGCGTATCCCGCTTTGGCCGAGGATGGATATGGCTGGGAGAAGCTATTTTCTGAACGGATGTGCCGCCACTTTATGGAAGACTTTGGCCTGCATGTTCGTGTAGCGCGCTTCCATAACGTTTACGGTCCTTGGGGAACGTGGTTTGGAGGCCGAGAGAAGGCTCCAGCTGCAATCTGTCGCAAAGTAATCGAAGCAAAGTTAGCCGGCAAACACGAAATCGAAATCTGGGGTAATGGACATCAAACCCGCTCCTTTATGTATATCGATGATTGCATCAAGGGCATCAGTATGATAATGAAGTCGGAGATCCTGGAACCCATTAATCTTGGATCGAGTGAAGCGGTTAGCATCAACCAGTTGGTTGACATTGTCGAAGACATTGCAGGAATCAAACTACAGCGTAACTATAACCTGAGCGCGCCAAAGGGCGTCAATGGCCGAAACAGTGACAACGCTCTCATCAGAAAATATTTGAGTTGGGAACCGAATATTAGCTTGCGGGAGGGGCTGGAAAAGACCTATGCATGGATAAATAACCAGCATCAATTACGAGAGCGTGGGGCGGTAGGAGTTGTCTGCGAGATTGAAAATGAGTAAGTCCTGTCATTGTTCCCAAAATGACAAGTACCCCATATGGACCTAGAAGTATATTGAAAGCGACTGTCATGGTTTGTGCTTGTCATACGGCATAGTAGCTGGTGAAATAGAATGAAAGTCACGTTGGTTAGTGGTGTGTTTCCACCGGAGTACACGTTTTCGGCACAGACGGGAGCACAAACCGCAGAGGAGCTTGCGCGCCGTGGCCATGTAGTACATGTATATGCGCCGTTTCCGCACCAGCCGAAGGGTAGATTGTTTGATGGTTATAAGCGATCCCTGTATTCCACATCAATCGCAGACCCGGGATACATAGTGACCCACTGCTTCGGGACTTTTTCTCGAAGATCCACGATGATGAGTCGTTTTCTGGAAAATCTTTCGTTTGGAATATCGTCCGGGCTGCGAATTCTACTCGAGAAACGTCCTGACATTATATATTCGAACTCCTGGCCGATTTTTGCAACCGGCATTATGACGATGGTCGCAAGACTGCGCAGGGTTCCGCTTGTTTTGAGAGTGCAGGATGTCTATCCGGAATCCCTGCATACGCAGCACCGGATTGACAGGAGGAGTTTGGTTTATCGCTTTCTTCGCCAATGTGATCTAATGATTGCACGTTCATCTGAACAACTCCTCGTCATTTCCCCTGTGTTCCAGAAGATATACGAATGTGATCGAGGGGTTCCTGCGGACAGAATTCATGTTATTCCGAATTGGGGTAATGACAACTTGGTTAATACAGATTCAGCCGAGTCCATGACTTTTCGTCGTAAGTTAGGAATCCCAGAGAATGCTTTTGTGGTAGTCTATGCAGGTAATGTAGGTGTTGCTTCCAACGCCAGGATGTTAGTGGAAGCTTTCGTAAAACTGAAGGAGTCGACACATATATTTTTGGTAATTGCCGGTGATGGGTCGCAGCTTGGATTATGCCGGAATGAGACTGCAAGGCAACATCTGAATCGTGTAGTCATACACTCTCCATGGAAGAAAGAGGAAACAGGTCCAGTTCTCCAGATGGCAGACGTATTATTGTTACCTACAATAGGACAACAATCTCTCAATTCAGTTCCATCTAAATTGATTACATATTTGCTCTCAGGGCGTCCGGTGATCGCGGCGGTACTGCCGGAATCAGATACCGCAACAGCAATTCTCGGAAGTGGCGCGGGTTGGGTAGTCGATCCAGACTCGGCGGATCGGATGGCGGAGGCGATTGTTGCAGCAAATGAACATACTGCAGAGAGTTTGAGTCAGATGGGGTCTGCAGGCAGGGAATATGCAATTAATAATTATACGCAGGAGTTTAATTTGCCTAAAGTGATACAAATTATAGAGAACGCGGCAAAGTTGCAGAACAAGGATTACAGGAATACCGGTCATTCAACAATGTAAATGGAGAGTCATGTGGCAAGAAGAATTATTGATATGATTGTTGGTTCGCTTTTATTGGTGCTGTTGTCGCCGGTATTACTTTTATGCCTGTTTGCAGTATGGTTAGATTCCGGAAACCCGATATTCTACATTCATGCGCGTTTGGGATTGAACGGCAAAATATTTAGAATGCTGAAGCTCCGCAGTATGTATAGGAACGCGGCAGACCTGCGCAATTCGGACGGTTCAACGTATAACGGTCCCAACGATCCGCGTGTTACTCCTGTAGGACTCTTCCTGCGCAAGTTGAGCCTGGATGAGCTGCCTCAGCTTATCAACGTCGTGCGCGGAGAGATGAGTCTGATCGGTCCACGTCCGGATCTTCCCGACGCATTGAATCACTATAGAGAGGATGACTTTAAGCGGTTGACGGTAAAGCCGGGCATTACGGGATGGGCACAGATACACGGCCGCAATAGTCTTCCTTGGGAGAGGCGGCGCGATTTAGATCTTGAGTACGTTCAAAAGCACACTTTCTGGATGGACCTCTGGATTGTCCTGCAAACAATCCCGATCGTGCTGATTGCTAGGGGAGTTTACATTGAAAAGTCTGAGAATAGGCGTGAAGTTGATGCGTTGAGGCGAAAGAAGCTGATATGAAAAAAGTTGTGATATTCGGCTCGACGGGTCCAGAAATTGTGAAGCTACTGGATGCCCGTAGAGTTATGGGCAAGAATGATGCTAATATTCTCGGGTTCCTTGATGATAACCAGGCGCGTCATGGCGCTTCATTCGTGGGTCTGCCCGTTCTCGGCGGAAGCGATTTGCTCCGCAGCACTTATGCGGATTGCTGGGTGATCAATAACATTGCTCGCACAACCAGCATCCGCTGGAAAGTGTGGCGCAGACTACAGGATATAGGCGTCAGGTCTTACACAGCGATTCATCCGACTGTGGATATTGCCTATGTTGAAGTTGGAGACGGATGCATCCTGCAGGAGGGAGTCATATTGGGTGCCGGAGCAAGTATCGGTGCGCAATGCCTAGTCAGCTTCCGAGTCGTAATTGCTCATGAGAGTGTGGTCGAGGAATGCTGCTTTCTTTCACCGGGTGTCTGCATCAACGGGCGGGTTAAAATAAAAAAGGGTGCATTCATTGGTTCTGGAGCCATCATCCTTCCCGATGTCACCATAGGTGCATGGAGCGTGGTTGGCGCTGGCTCTGTCGTCACTAATGATGTTCCGCCGTATTCCACTGTTTTTGGCGCACCCGCACGCGTTATCATGGTCCGCAAGCATAAGGATGGGGTGGAGTGAAACTGCATCACATCGGCGTGGTCACAGGTAGCGTCAAGAAGTCGGGTGTGCTCTATGAGGAGCAGCTCGGGATGCACGCTCTTGGGCCTGCTGTGCATGATCCTCTTCAGCGGGTGATCGTTCAGTTTTGGGCTCTGGAGAGTGACAGCACCTCTATCGAATTGATTGAACCGATGGGAGAAGAGTCTCCAGTCGCGGGTTTTCTTGCCAAAGGAGGAGGCATCGCCCATCTTTGTTATGAGGTGGACGATCTGGAAAGGACTCTGGAAGCTGTGCTGCAAAAGGGAGCGATCCTCATTTCTGGACCGGTTCCTGCGACAGCATTCCAGTTGCGCCGTATCGCATTTGTCATTCTGAGAGGGATTGGCGTGATTGAATTCGTGGAGAAATGTACATCATGAACGCGGAGCGAACCAAAAGAGAGCTGCGTCTTGCGCTCTTGGCTAGTTCCAATCTGGATTTGCTAGAGAAGCCCCTGACCGAACAGCTTGCGGAGAAGGGGTTCTCGCCTAAGATCTGGAATCCGGGATTCAATCAGTATAAGCAGGCGATTCTAGATCCCTCTTCTGGACTTTATCAAGATAAGTCAGAGGTCATACTATTGTTATTGGATGCTGCCGATTTATTTGCCGGTTGTCTTGCGCACCCCTATAAACATTCGATCGATGATATTCCGACAATCGTGGAGGCCGCGAAAGAAGAAGTTTCTTCCTTGGTGAGTACCATTGCGGCTCGTCTTCCCTCAGCAACCGTCTTTTTAAATACTTTATCTTCCTCGGATCTCTCAGGAACCTATCACGGTTTAGAGTACAATTCCGGCTTTTCGTTTCGTCAAATCGTGGCCTCCTACAACACAAGCTTGCGCGAATTGGCTCGCAATTATGCCTATGTGGTGATTGTGGATGTCGAAGCGCTTATAGAGGTCATTGGAGCCGAGCGCTGGTATGACCCTCGCCTGTGGTATCTGGGGCGCATTCGCTTAAGCGCGTACGCGCATGCTTTGCTGGCTTCAGAATATGCAAATTATATTGCGGCCTGTTGGGGCGATGTCCGCAAGTGTATCGTTCTGGATCTGGACAACACGCTATGGGGAGGAATTATAGGGGAAGACGGTATGACGGGAATCCAGATTGGTTATGAAGGTATCGGTCTTGCATTTGTGGATTTTCAGCGCGAGTTGCTGAATCTTCAGCAAAAAGGTATCCTGCTAGCGATTTGTAGCAAGAATAATCCTGACGACGCCTTTGAGGTTATTCGCAAACATCCGGCAATGGTTCTCCGGGAAGAACATTTTGCAGCTGCACAAATCAACTGGAATGACAAGGCGGAGAACATTCGAGATATAGCACGTCAGCTGAATATTGGCGTCGACAGCCTCGTCTTCATCGATGACAACCCGGTCGAACGTCAGCGGGTGCGTGAGGTGGTTCCAGAGGTTGTCGTTCCAGAATGGCCACACGATCCAAGCTATTACAAAAGGGCGTTGTTCCAGATGGCCGGCGAGCACTTTCTGATGTTCGATGTCACAGATGATGATCGCCGCCGCGGAGAAATGTATCAAGTACAGGTTGAGCGGAAGCGTCTCGAAGAGAGCGCCAGGAACCTCGATACTTTCTTTCGATCCCTGCAAATGAAACTTACGATCTCCACTGTAGACGCTCAGACATTGCCGCGAGTAGCACAACTTACACAGAAGACAAATCAATTTAATTTGACAACTCGGCGGTACACGGAATCAGAAATCGCAGCATTATCCGCGGATGTTGGATGCCGCATCTACTGGCTTAAGCTGGAGGACCGCTTTGGCCCAAACGGCATAGTCGGTGTGCTTATCTTACGCAAACAGAGCGCGGATTTGTGGCACATTGATACGTTTCTTTTGAGTTGCCGGGTCATTGGACGCACCGTGGAGCAAGCTCTTCTTGGTTACGCTATACACGATCTTAAGGAACTGGGTGCGACTTGCCTTACAGGTGAATATTTCCCGACAGCTAAGAATGAGATAGTTGCAACTCTTTACGCCAACCTCGGCTTTACGCCAACAGGCAGTGGCGAGAACAGGACAACATGGGCGCTCGATCTCAACCAGAAATTGATAACAGTGCCTGAGTGGTTCGAATTCACAGATCACGAAAGGATCACAGCACTATGAATAAGATTTTAGTGGAATCAGTTAGTTCAATTCTTAAAATTGAGCCTGAAACAGTCACCATGGAAACCTGTCAGGAGAATACGCCCTCATGGGATTCTCTGGCGCATCTTCGGCTGATTCTCGAAATAGAACAGAATATTGGAATTCGCTTCCTCTCGAAAGATATCCCAAATTTAACTTCTGTTCGCAGTCTTAGTGAGGCACTTTCAGAATTAGGAAAATAAGTTAGCCTAAAGCTATGAGGATAGGGATCAATCTCATATGACCAAAATTGGTGAGCAGATTATTCAGTTTCATAAGGCAGATGTTGGCGAGGAGGAAGCACAAGCAGCTGCCGACGTAATTCGCTCCGGATGGCTCACCATGGGACCGAAAACGATCGAATTTGAGCAGAAGTTCGCCTCCTACGTAGGCGCAAAACACGCTATAGGCGTCAGTTCATGTACGGCAGCACTTCATCTTGCACTCGACGCAATTCGTCTTAAGCAGGGAGATGAGGTACTCGTGCCGACAACGACATTTACCGCCACAGCGGAAGTTGTCGCTTACTTCAAGGCGAAGCCCGTTCTTGTTGATGTCGATGCTGTGAGTCTCTGCATGGATCCGGCTGATGCAGAACGTCGTATAACTGCGAAAACCCGTGCTGTTATTCCCGTCCATTATGCCGGCCAGCCATGTGATATGGAGGCGATTATGGATATGGCAAAGCGCCACGGGCTGCGCGTGATAGAGGATGCGGCTCATTCTTTACCAGCGTCCTATCGCGGCATTCGAATCGGAACAATCAGTGAATTAACAGCTTTCAGCTTTTATGCCACCAAGACATTAACTACTGGAGAGGGTGGCATGATCACTACGGCAAATGATGACCTTGCCACTCGCATTCGCTTGATGCGGCTCCATGGCATCGGCCGAGACGCGTGGAAGCGATACAGCTCTGAAGGTTCATGGAGCTACGAGGTGCTGGATTCTGGATTCAAATACAACTTGACGGATATTCAGTCGGCTATAGGTCTCGTGCAGTTGACTAAATGCGATAGCATGAATGTTGCGCGCGGGCAAATTGCAGCCCGGTATAACAATGGGTTTGCCAATGCGCGGGCGCTTCAGGCTCCCAAAGTTGCGGATGATCGCACATCTGCATGGCATCTTTATGTCTTACGGTTGAACCTCGAGGAAATCTCCATCACGCGCTCCAGAATGATTGAAATGCTCAAGGAGCGGGGGATTAGCACCAGCGTACATTTCATTCCTCTACACATGCATCCCTATTATAAAAAGACGTACGGATATCGTGATGAGGATTTTCCAGTGGCAAGCAAGCAGTACGAACGCTATTTATCCTTGCCGATATTTTCAGGAATGACTTCCTCGCAGGTCGATTATGTGATCAAGCATGTCCTTGAAATCATCAAAGATTCAGCTCGATAGTCCTATCACATAGCGGCCTACATGGCGATGTGCCAGGATTAGAGGTTTATATGCTGCTGATACACGAAGTCATATAAACTGCGCCCAGACGCTCAATCACAATTCCACTCTTGCGAAGACGGACCAACTCTCCTGCCTCTTGGATCGACACCTAAGTCCGTCACAAATCTTCCTACCCAACTTACACTTAGATGAATGCTTACATCAAAACAACCCAATAATAACGTGAGGATATGAATGTGAACCGACGTAGGTCCATGTTTTCTATTATCCAAATTTGTTCAGTGTTGACAGGACTAATTCTGATTGCCACGTGCCACATGGCGGCTGAACAACCTGGAGCGCCCAAGGATGCCGGGAACTTGGAGCGCGATTCTAGCCGTACGGATCAGGACTGCTACCCCATTCCGCTCGGTTCACCGTATATCCCGGTCGATAGCTGGGTCTATCCGGCCATGCTGCGGCTCTATTCGCTGGGTTATGTGGACAACATATTTCTCGGCATGCGTCCCTGGACGCGTTCCAGCGTGAGCCATATGCTCGAAGATGTAGGCGGCCGCCTTGAAGATGCCGAAGTCGATGCCGATACCGGGCCGGCTAGCGGCGAGGCCCAGGCAATCTACGACGCACTCTCGCACGAGTTGCGCAACGAGATGGAAGGCCCCTGCCTGACGCATCAGGGCAACAGTCGCATGGAGTCGGTCTACTCCGTGGCTCGCGCCATCAGCGGCACGCCTTTGCGCGACAGTTATCATCTCGGCTCGACCATCATCAACGACTACGGCCGTCCCTATCAGAGCGGCTTCAACAACTACTCCGGCGCCAGCGGCTATGCAGCTGCCGGCCGCTTCGTGTTTTATGCGCGCGGCGAATTTGAGGCAGCGCCCTCGGCCACCGGCTACTCGCAGGCGCTGGCCCAGGCGCTCTCCACAGTGGACGGCACAACCTTTCTCAACACCACCACGGGCCTTCCCTATCCTAAGGCCACTATTCCCATGGGACCCATCGCCGCCACCACCAATGCGCGCGTGATGGAGGCATACATCTCCGCCCATCTTCTCAGCCACGAAATCTCCTTCGGCAAGCAGGACAACTGGCTGGGGCCGGGGTTGGGCGGCGGCATGGCCTACTCCAACAA
>Ga0181520_10004467_pt1 | contig 23348 bp, 20 predicted proteins | sample PEATcosm2014_Bin_29_FD_132451 | JGI IMG/M metagenome (GOLD analysis project Ga0181520, IMG submission 132451) | Peatland microbial communities from MTU Mesocosm Facility, Houghton, MI, USA - PEATcosm2014_Bin02_30_metaG | ecosystem: Environmental > Terrestrial > Soil > Wetlands > Peat | place...
GGAAGGAAGGGAAAACTATTTGAAAGTTTTATGATTTCTCTCTAAAATCAAGAACGATATTTTTCAGGAAAAGGTGGGGAATCTCATGGCCCTGACACTGGGGAATCTACCCGGTCCTCGACAATAATCTCAATATTCTTTGGTTAAAGTGGTTCATTTGGCTGAAAAACGGCTTTTTATGAAATTCTAACCAATACAGCCAAACCAGCCAATCTATCCAAAAAAATGCAGTTTTGACGAAATTTTGCCAGTCAGGCGCCAGTAGATTATATAGAGTTAAGGAGTTTACTGGCACTGGCAAATAAACCGGAAGTGTTTATAAAACTTTATAGATTTGTAGGCTACATTCCCATTCCTGGGCTTTTGTCTTTGTGTTTTTCAGATTTTATTTCTACTTCATTTTGCATTTTATTTAGTAATTCAGGGATGTTTTTTTGAATGGTATCCCATATAATATCAAGTTGAATGCCTTCGTAATGATGGATCATTTTGCCACGCATGCCAATGGCCTCTTTCCATTCTATACCTGGATATTTTATCTTAGTCAGGTCATTTAATTCTGAAGCCGCTTCTCCTATGACTTCAATACATCTTATTGTAGCCAATTGAGTTTTTTTATCTTTTTCAAACTGTTCATAATTCATGCCTTTTGTGAATTCAATAATCATTTTTGAATATTCAATTATATCATTCACATTATGTTCCTGACTCCTGTTTGAATTCTTCATATATAACGGACCTCTTTTTTGATTAAATCTGCCAGTTCAGGACGAAGATGATTAATCTCAGAGAGGTCTATTTTATTCTTTAATTCTTCTTCTAGAATTGAATAAACACCCCCAATTTCAAATAGAGTATATCTATGATTCATTTCAACAAGTATATCAATATCAGAATTGTCATCTTGCTCGTTCCGGGCGACTGATCCGAAAATCCCGATCTTGTTAACACCATACTTTGACAAAAGAATAGGGCTGACTTTTTTAATATGTTCGGCAGCTGTTTTAAAATCCAACATAAACAATAATAACCTCAATAATAATATGACAATATTAAATAATAAAATCAAATTTTAGTGTTGGCAATTAGTTGAATTTTATCAATATCGGCATAAGAATTTTGCGGGATTTAATAAAAAACTTCTGCCAGTCACCTGCCAGTATTTATGCCCGTAAGGGTGAAATGATTTTCCAAGTTGCGTTATTTATTGCAGGGTAGGTAGTTATGAGATATCCACTCTCTCTGATGTCCCAACTCTATATCCGCCAATAATATATGGCGCAGCCGGCTTTTCTTTGCGGTTCCTGCTGTTCTCGGGTTTCTTCCCTTTCCCGTTTTTCTTTTAACATAAGTGATTGGTCATTTTCCCCCGCAGCATCTTTTCAAGCAGGGTTTTCTGCAAATCATTCCAGACTGTTTTGAAATCGGTAGGGTCTTTAGCATTCTTCAGAATCTCATCTATAAATTCTGATTTACCTAGCATCTTTTTGTCTTCCTATGATCTAAAGATAACTATCTGGATAATAATCCGGTTACTTCATCTTTTGTTAAGACTCTGGAATATACCCCGTTTAATGCCGCTAAAAAAGAAAGTTGCACGCTATCAGCCGGTATTATTTTATCAAAAATATTTAAATTTCTGGTGGCGCAGCAGTCGCCGGCTGTAATACATTGATATCCCAGATCGAACGCCGCCCGTACCGTCGAATCGACACACATATGCGTCATCATACCTGCTATAACAAGTTTTGAAATATTATTATCTTTAAGATACTCATCAAGCTTTGTGTTTCTGAAACTATTCGGATAATTTTTAATTATTATCTCTTCTCCTTCTATCGGTTTAACATTCATATGTATTTCAGAGCCCGCCGTATCCGGTAAAAAATATGAAACCCCTGGTCTGATGGAAATATGCCGGATATGAATGACCGGTAAAGACATATTTCTGAAACGATTCAATAAATCTTTAATTTTAATACTTGCATTCATACTATTGTTTAATTCCATTTTGCCTTTCGGAAAATAATCATTCTGTACGTCGATAATCAGTAAAGCCGTCTTCATATTATTTACTCCTTTTTTTTCAAGTACGATATATTTCTGGTAATAATTATGCCTGTTGTAAAATTTTATAACAGCCTCGTTACCCGCATAAACGCTGAGAATTTGTTTATTAACCGAATTATTTTCAAATAACTCTTCGGCTTTTATCAAAAATTCATCCCCGATATTATGTTTCCTGTATTCCTTTTCGACGAAAATAGAATCGATCTCGCCTGCACCCGCTTTGATGGTGCATATGCAATAACCGATAATAATTCGTTTGTCTTCGGCGATAAAAATCTTCAAAATACCGTTTTCCGATTTTTCTAAAAGTTCTTTTTTCCGGTCAAAAAAACTTTTATTTGAGTATTCTTCGGTAAAATAGGGGGATAATTCGGTATGAAACCTGATCAGCTTCACCCACAAATCCCCGATTAAATCAAGGTCTTTCTCATCTTTTTCCGAGTAGATAATATTCACCTTACTGTTTCCTCCCCGAATTAATTAAATTTTGAAAGCTCATAATATTAATACGCTTTAAGGATAAAAGGGATTGTTAACGGGCAGGAAAAATCGGCTTCCCGGCAGGATTTACTTTCCGCCAAATCTTTTTCTGTATCTTACGGGTAGCTCTTTTAGATATTTTTTAAAAATGCGCCCAAAATGAGTCGGATCGGCATATCCCGCCATTAAAGCGACTTCAGCGACAGTCAAAGTCGTTTCCTGAAGAAGATTCCTGGCTAGGGAAATTCTGAGATCCCGAAGATACGCGAAAACAGTTTTTCCGGTAAGTTCGGCGAAATTTTCTTCCAGAGAAGTTTTATTAGTGCAGAACATATTCGCCAATCCGTTGAGCGAGATCTTTTCAGAATAATGTGTTTGAAGATATAAACGTACTTTCTCCGACGGATGATCCGGAATGCCGGGGGTTTTATCCGGAATCCGGCCCGGCTGATGAAAGATCCGGCCTATATGCAAAAGCGACTCTATCAGAAATGAACGGACGCGGCATGGCCAATAGGAATCCGGTTTATTTGTGAGTTCATCACCGATTTTAATAAAATTTTCCTCAAGAAAACGAACGCTTTGTGGATATAAAATAACAGGCTTTAATAGTTCCCCCGAATCCCTGATAAAACAATCCGCCCAGAATAAATCCAGTCTGCCCGCATAATCTTCAGGCATCGGCCTGCTTCTGGATATTTGTTCCGGGTTGAACGTCGAATTAACCATTCTCGGATCAAATCCCAGGGCAAGAAACCGGCTGCGATTCAAAACATTGAAGCTTTCTTTCCGGTTCAGGCAGTAACAAACCGGCGCTTTAATGGAAAAATTTTGCGATCCGATCCGGACATCCGTCACACCGTCTATAAATAATACAATTTCCCAGAATGTATCGGGGAAGTCTTTTCTTTCATTTTCCGAATCCGTAATTTTTACGGCCAGGTTGGAATTATTTATCATATCGTTTTATCGGCAGTATATTAGTCGAAAATTTTCGTTTAGCATCATGAAATTCCAGAAAACCGAGTCTCAATAAACTCTACCAACATTTTATCAACCTAAACAGGGCATGTCAACATAAATTTCGCTTCTTTCAAAAAATGAAATCATTTGTCCCATATTTTGAAAAATTAAACTTTTTAATGATTCTGCCAGTCCCCTGCCAGCATGTGCCCGTAAGGGTAAAATGATTTTCAAAGAAACAAAGGAACGCACCCCTCGTTTACTTCGCAGACTTGAGTTGCTGAGTCTCAAAACAGCTGCGGGCGGAACTCACCCCGATTATTAGAGATTTCATAAGAACGATTTCTTCGAATTATTTACCGTCTTTATCATTTAACATAATCAGGTTCGGACAACCGCTCGCTTTCCGCTGTATCGCTCAGGTATAATTCTGCTATGCTCACTTCGTTTCGCGTCCTCATTACGCCCGCTTCGTAAGTCGGGGACAAATTTTGCCACCAGTCAGGTGCCGAAGGTCTTGAGCCGCAGGCTCAATGGCCAGTAAAAAATATAGAGTTATGTGACTTACTGACACTGACATATTAATGCCAGTAAATAGACACTACTAAAGACTCAATTAATGGGCATGTGCTATTCTTCGTCCTAAGACGTGTCGTTTCATGCCATCAGTCATTTTTTTGCCGGCTCATAATAAAGCGTTATTGAACCAGAGCCAAAGATTTTTGTTTTTATGAGTTTAAGATTTATTCTATCATCTATGTTTTTAAATAATCGCAAACCGTTTCCTAAAATAATTGGCTGAACACAGAGTTGAAATTCATCAATTAAATCAAGTTGCATTAACCTTACTATTAAACTTGGGCTGCCGGCTAAAATGTCTTTACCTGCTTGTTTCTTGAGTTCTAAAACTTCTTCTTTAATGCCTCCCTTTGCCAGCTTTACATTTTTCCAATCAACATTTTTCAGCGTGTGGGAAAAAACAATTTTGGAAATGTTGTCGATTAATACTGCAAATTCATCTGTTGGTTTGTTACCAGTAGGATTTTTTACTACGGTTGGCCAATAACTTTCCATAAGTTGATATGTTATCCTTCCGTATAAAAGGGTGTCTGCGTTACTTAATAGCTCATTGTAATGTTGAAGTAATTCATCATCTGCAATCATTGCCGTGTGGTCGCAAAACCCGTCAAGTGTCATATTGATTGCTGCAATTAGTTTTCTCATTTTATTTCTCCTTAAGCTCCAATAGTACCTGTCTTGACTTTTCCAGCTTGCTTGTAATTGGCAATAATCACTCCACTTGGTGTAACCGAACTTTCTATTAATGTAAATGCCGCCGGGATCGTGCCGTCCTCAAACAACTTTTTACCTTTACCAAGAGTCAGCGGGTAAATTTTGAGCCAGAGTTCGTCCACTAAATCATTCTTAAGTAGCAGCTGAATAAGCTTACTACTGCCCCAAACTTTAATGTCAGAACCTTTTGAATTTTTGAGCTTTTCGATATCTGCCAAGTTTCTGAGGAAAACGGAGTTTTTCCAATCTGACTTTTTCATTGTCCTGGACATGACATATTTTGTGACATCATTGATACCTGGCCATCCATTTTCATGCTCTGGCCAATAATCAGCAAAAATCTCGAATGTTTTTCTGCCCAAAAGAAGGTCTGCAGGTTTCATCTGTTTTTCTATGACCTTACCACCAACTTCGTCAGAATAAGGTGCAACCCAGCCGCCATATTTGAAATCGCCAGATGTATCTTCCTCAGGTCCGCCAGGTGCTTGCATTACTCCATCTAATGTAATCATTGATAAGACGATTATTTTTCTCATGTCCCGCCTCATAAGTTAAAATTACATCCTCAAACGATTAATGTCAAAAACAGTAAAAAAATATTTACGAAGCTATGAAGTTTCATATTAGGAAATGCTCGAAGAAGGTTTGCCTATGCTAGTAAGGGTATAAAATGATTTTACAAGTTGCGCTATTCCTTGTGGAGTAGGGGATTATGGGATATCCGTATCCCCTCTAAAATATAACCACGGATCGATGCATCTTATTTTTCGTAACTATTTACCCATGTAAATTAAGCATTGACCCTTCAGGCTATCCTGTATAGCCTGGGCTAACCTTTGATTAAAATATAGTTGCTTTTTTTTGAGTTTAGATTATACTTGTATAAATAAAGATTTATGGGGCAGATAACCGTAAGGGGGGTATGCCTTTTCTTAGAGCTTTATCGCGATGCGTTATCAGTTTAATGTTTTACGGGATCATCATCTCCCTGATGATTTTGCGGTTTTAAAGGTAAAGGGGGTTGGCATTGTTAAAACAATGTAATAAAACCTTTATTCTTACGCTTAAAATTGTTCAGGCCGGTTTGATTGCTTCCGGCCTGTTTCTTTTTTCAATTTCTTTCCCGCAGGTAAATAACAAGATAATCGTTTTAGCGGACGATAAATACCCTCCTTATTTTTTCAGGGACGATAAGGGTAAGCTCCAGGGAATTGCTGCCGACCAGTGGAAACTATGGTCTGAAAAAACAGGTATTAAAGTAGATCTTCAGGCCATGGACTGGGATGAGGCGCAGAGATTAATGGCTGCCGGGAAAGCCGATTGTATCGACAATTTCTTTTATAATGAAAAAAGGGCAAAATTATATGATTTTTCAAAACCATATGAGAATATTGAAGTCCCGGTTTTCTTTAACAGGAACATTTCCGGGATTCATGATATAAAATCGCTTTCAGGTTATATAATCGGTGTCAAATCCGGTGATGCAGACATAGATATTTTGAAGTCGAAAGGCATCAGCAACCTTATGGAGTTCAACAGCTATGAGTCGATCATCAGGGCAGCCTCGAACAATTTAATTAATGTTTTCTGCATTGACAAACCTTCAGCCCTTTATTATTTATACAAGATGAATATAGCCGGTCAATACCGGTACTCATTCACGCTTTCGACAGAACAGCTTCACAGGGCGGTGCAAAAGGGGCGGACGAAACTTTTAAACATTATAGAAAAAGGGTTTTCTGAGATACCCGAATCGAAATACATGGAAATAAAACGGAAATGGCTCGGCAACGATCTAAACAATAATAACATAATTTATTACCTGTATTACAGTTTAGCGCTGATATTACTTGTAATCCTGGTGTTTTCTTCATGGAATTACACCCTCCGTAAAACGATCAATAAAAAAACAAAAGAAATTATGAAAACTATGGAAGAAAAAAACAAGATTAACGAAAAGCTTGTAGAAAGCCGGTTAATGTATAAAAACATTTTTGAAAACGCCCCGATAGGTATATTTCAATCCACTGTTGAGGGTAAGTTTCTATCCGTTAATTCGCTTTTAGCTTGCATATTTAAATATGAGTCAGCGGAAGATATGGTCCGATCGATAACGGATATTGCAGGCCAGTTATTTGTAAATCCCATGGCCAGAAAAGAACTTCTGAAAAAGGTTTTAAAAACCGACAGGTATATTCAAACTGAAGTCGAATATTACCGTAAAGACAAAACAACTTTCACTGCGAATTTATATATGCGGGCCGTCAGGGACGCAGATAGTTCCGTCTGTTTTGTTGAGGGTTTCGTAGAGGATATAACGGAAAGGAATATTGCATGGAACGCGCTGAAGGAATCTGAAAAGCGTTTATCTGAAATTATAGATTTTTTACCCGATGCGACCTTTGTAATAGACTTCAATGGCGTAGTAATAGCCTGGAACAGGGCCATTGAGGAGATGACCGGCGTTAAAGCGGCGTCTATACTGGGGAAAGGGGATTATGAATATTCTTTGTCCTTTTATGGGGCCAGGAGACCGATATTGATCGACCAGGTATTTAATATTAACGAGGAAATCGAGGAAGAGTATAATTATATTAAAAAGGAAGGCGATGCTTTTATTGCCGAAGCGGATATCAAATTAAACGGCAATAATCATGTTTTCTGGACTAAAGTCGTTCCATTATTCGATAGTAAAGGCGGCCTTACAGGCGCCATTGAGACTATCCGCGATATTACGGATCAAAAAAAAGCGGAAAAGAAGATTCTCCGGCTGAACAGCGATCTGGAACATCGTATAGCGCGGAGAACCGCCGAACTGGAAATCGCGATGGAGAAAGCGCAGGACGCCGACCGGCTCAAATCGGCTTTCCTGGCGACAATGTCGCATGAATTACGGACACCTCTTAATTCAATCATAGGGTTTACCGGGATACTTTTGCAGGAGAGACCGGGTCCGCTCAATCAAGAACAAAAGAAACAGATGGAAATGGTCCAGCAGAGCTCGCGACATCTCCTCTCTTTAATAAACGACATTCTTGATATATCAAAAATTGAAGCCGGGGAGTTAAAGATAAATTCCGAAACATTTAATCTTCCCGAAGTAATTAATAAAACTGTCGGATTGAACGAACCTCTCGCGCAAAAGAAAGGCATTAAATTAAATATATCGATCGCTCCTGAAATTGATACAATAAAAAGAGACAGGCTCAGGGTGCAGCAAATTCTTATGAACCTGGTCAATAATTCCATTAAATTTACTGAAAAAGGCTCCGTTACGATAAAATGTTTTTTAATAAAAAAATTTGTGACTGTAGAAGTAATCGACACAGGGATCGGAATTGAAAAGGATAAAATTGACCGGCTTTTTAAGCCGTTCATTCAAATAGATAACGGGCTTACAAGGAAATATGAAGGTACCGGCCTTGGTTTGTCAATTTGTAAAAAATTGCTGGAACTGCTTAACGGATCGATCGAAGTAAGATCGAAATTCGGTTCAGGAAGCGTTTTCTCAATTAGCCTGCCGGTATGAGGAGAAATATTAATGAAGCCTAAAATATTGATTATTGAAGACAATCAACAGAATATGTACATGCTCACCTACCTCCTTGAAAGCAATAATTACGAGGTGTTTCAATCGTTTAACGGGTCCGAAGGGATCGCGGCGGCGAAAGGTATATTGCCCGATGCAATTCTTCTCGATATTCAACTGCCTGAAATGGACGGTTATTCGGTGGCACGCGAATTAAGAAAAAACGGCGACTTGAGGGATACGCCCATTATCGCCGTCACATCGTACGCTATGCCGGGCGACAAGGAAAAGGCATTTGAAGCTGGCGCTACCGGTTATATCGAAAAGCCTATCGATCCGGATACTTTCATCTCTCAGCTGGAAGAGTTTATTCCATCTGAAATATTGATAAAGAAGAAACGGTTATGAAAAAAATACTGGTTGCCGACGACAAACAGGAGAACCTTTATTTCATGAAGTCGATGTTCGACGAAAAAGAATTTCAAATTATCACTGCAGTTAACGGCACGGAGGCCCTGGATCTCGCGCGCAGGAATCTTCCGGATATAATCATATCGGATATATTGATGCCTGTGATGGATGGGTTTATGTTCTGCCGTGAATGTAAAAAAGACCCTTTATTGAAAAAGATACCCTTCATTTTTTATACGGCGACATATACGGACCCCAAGGACGAGGAATTCGCGTTAAGTCTCGGGGCGACCCGTTTTATACTTAAACCTCAGGAACCGGTTGAGATATTGAAAATTATATATTCAATCCTGGGAGAAATTAAGGAAAATAAAATTCATCCTGAAGAAAATATTCAACAGCCGGAACTGATCGTACTTAAAGAATATAACGAAACCCTGATAAGAAAGCTTGAAGATAAAATGGTGCAGACTAGGCAGGCGGAAAATGACCTCAAAAGAATCAATTCTGACCTTGAGATGGAAATTCAAAAGCGTCAAAAAATAGAGGAAACCCTTCAGGAAAGTGAACGCTGGCTTTTATCAATATATGACACTGTCGGGGATATAATTTATTATCTCTCGGTTGAAGGCGGTGAATGTTATCGTTTTGTTTCGGTTAACCATGCGTTTTGCGAAGTCACCGGAATGAGTGAGAAAAAGATAATCGGAAGATTGATCAGCGATGTTATTCCCGAACCTTCGCTTTCATTGGTTCTTGGTAAATACAGGCAGGCTATTGATAAAAAAAACATTGTCCGCTGGGAGGAGACTTCTGATTACCCGGCCGGACAATTGATAGGAGAAGTAAGTATTTCCCCGGTTTTTGATAATAAAGGGCGCTGTACGCATCTCGTCGGTTCGGTTCATGACATTACTGATCGAAAACGCAACGAGGAGGAGATCCTCCATTATCGGGATCATCTTGAGGAAATTGTCAGTGAAAGAACTGCCGAACTGTTAAAGTCGGAACATAACCTGAAGCTTGCTAAAGAACAGGCTGAGGCGGCGAATACTGCCAAGACTGTTTTCCTTTCAAGCATGTCCCATGAAATCCGTACTCCGCTGAACGCAATACTGGGTTTCTCCCAGCTTATGCTTAAGGACGAGTCTTTGACAGGTCGTCAAATAGAATGGCTAAATACAATCAACCGGTCGGGAGAGCACCTCCTGGCGCTTATAAATGATATTCTTGAAATATCGCGAATCGAATCAGGAAGGGTTTCGTTAAGTCCCGACCTTTTTGATTTGAAAGCTTTTCTAAGAGATATTGAAAAAATGTTTTTTGTCCGGATTGAAGAGAAAAATCTGGAACTTAGGATGGAGATAGACCCCGGGATACCGGGGTATATTGAAATTGACGGAAATAAACTGCGTCAGATATTTATTAATCTGATAGGCAACGCAATCAAATTTACCGATGATGGAAAAATAACCGTGCGGGTGAGCTCAAAAAGGAAAGAAAACGGCTTCTGCCGTTTGATAGCCGAGTTTGAAGATACCGGTCCGGGAATTACGCCGAAGGATCTTAATAAAATATTTACTAAATTCGAGCAGACGGCTATCAGCCTCAAAAAAGGAGGATCTGGGCTAGGATTGTCTATCAGCCAGCAGTTCGCGCGGCTGATGGGAGGCGATATTACGGTTAGAAGTGAAGACGGAAAAGGGAGCTGCTTCCGGCTGGAGCTTGATTTTAAAGAAAGAATAGCGCCCGAACTTGAACTAAAAAAAGAACTGAGAAATATTAAAGGGCTGAAAAAAGGCCAGAGAATCTTTCACATTTTAATAGTGGATGACGAGCCCGCGAACAGGATGCTTTTAAAGGATTTATTGAACAAAGCCGGTTTCGATGTTGAAGAAGCGGCCGACGGAAGGGAAGCGGTAATAAAATTCAAAGATAGAACTCCGGACCTTGTTTTTCTGGATATGAGAATGCCGGTTATGGATGGATCTGAAGCGATTAAAAGGATGAAATACCTTCAGAAAACTGTTCCTGTAATTGCAGTTACCGCTGCAACTTTTGATAATAGCATTGAAAAAATGAAGGGCATGGGCCTTGACGGATATATAAGAAAACCGTATAAAATAAATGAAATTTATGATGTTTTAAAATCTAAACTGGGCGTTCAGTTTAATTATGCGAAAGACTCTTCAAAAAAAAATAAACCCGATAAGCTCACGGCTCATACCATCTCAGACCTCCCGGAAAATCTGGTCAGCCGGATGCTTGTAGCGGCTTTGAGGCTTGACCTTGACAACCTGCTGAAATTGATTGATGAAGCAGGGAAGACATATCCGGATATCTCTTCGAAACTCAGGGTAATGGCCAAAAATTTTAAATTCGATGAAATGATAAAGCTTTTGAAAAGCAGGAGAAAAGTATGAACGGAGATATAATAATAGTGGACGACGAACCGGCTAACCTGCAGATCCTGACTGAAATACTCAAGGAAAAGGGGTATAAAGTAAGGCCGGCGACAAGCGGGAAACAAGCGCTCCAGGGCGCCGGTTTAATCCCGCCCGATCTCATCCTGCTGGATATCAATATGCCCGAATTGAGCGGCTTCGATGTTTGCACAATACTTAAACATGATGAGAAATTAAAAGAAATACCCGTGATTTTTATCAGCGCCCTGAGCGAAACCATCGATAAGGTTAAAGCCTTCGCCATCGGAGGAGTCGATTATGTGACAAAACCTTTCAATAATGAGGAAGTCCAGGCAAGGGTCGAAACCCATCTTAAGCTTTACCATTTTCAAACGGAACTTGAAAAATATAATAAAAAACTTGAAGATCTGGTTCAGGCGCAGGTGAAGGAGATATCCGAATCGCAGATGGCGACCATTTTCGCTCTCGCAAAATTGGCCGAATCCAGGGATGACGATACGGGCAAACATCTGGAACGGGTGCAGATCCTCTGCAGATTTATTTGCGATCAGCTTATGAAAAAGAAAGATTTCAAAATGTGGATCGACAAATATTTCGTTAACGATATGTTTCATGCAAGTCCCCTCCATGATATCGGAAAGGTGGCTATTCCGGACAGGATCCTTCTAAAACCCGGCAGGCATACGCCGGAGGAATTTGAAATAATGAAAACACATACGACATTGGGGGCTGAGACTCTCAGGCAGGTCAGAAAAAAATTTTCACATAACTCATTCATTAATACGGGGGTAGAAATAGCGAATTTTCATCATGAGAGGTGGGATGGAAAGGGTTACCCTGAAAAACTTTCAGGTGAAAAAATTCCGCTCTGCGCGCGAATTATGACTATTGTTGATGTTTATGACGCTCTCAGGGCAAAGCGATGTTACAAAGAGCCTTTTTCCCATGAAGAAAGCTGCGATATCATCATAAAGGAAAGCGGGAAGCAATTCGATCCCCGGATTATCGAGGCGTTTATGGAAGTTCAGGACGACTTTCGTAAAACCTTTAACAAAATGGTATAAGGAACCGGATATGAATGATAATAAAATTAATAATAAACATCCTGCAGTGATGATTATCGATGATAATCCGGATAATTTAAATCTCCTATCGGCTATTTTAAAGGAATGCGGGTATCATATCCGCCCGGCGCCAAGCGGAAAGCGTGCGCTGGAAGCGGTAAAGTCCGAACCGCCGGATATTATTCTCCTTGACGTTATGATGCCCGATATGGACGGCTTCGAGGTATGCCGGACCCTTAAAAGCGGAAGGAAAACAAAAGATATCCCCATCATATTTCTGACAGCCCTGGACAACTGGCAGGATGAAGGAAGGGGTTTGATGTTAGGAGCTGTGGATTATATCACAAAACCTTTCAATAACGAGATTGTTAAAGCACGTGTCAATACTCAGCTACAGCTGAAGTTTAACAAGGAGAGGCTTGAACAGGTAGTCAGCGAACGCACGGCTGAACTGATCCAGGCAAATAAAGACCTCCTTTCGGAAATTGATGAAAGAAAGAAGGCCGAAGATGAATTGAAATTCAGTAATATAATTCTGAAGACACAGCAGGAAGCTTCGATTGACGGTATTTTGATAGTTGACGAAGAAGGCAAAATTATATCCATGAACAGGCGGTTTATTACTATGTGGGGAATTTCGCAGGACATTGTGGAATCGAAATCCGATGAAAAGGCCCTGAATTCTATCTTAAATAAACTTACCGACCCTGAAAAATTTCTGGATAAAGTACGCTTCCTGTACGGACATCATAACGAGATAAGCCGGGATATAATAGTCCTTACCGACGGTTTGAATTTTGACCGCTATTCGGCTCCGATGATTGGTCCTGGCGGGACTTATTTCGGCCGTGTTTGGTATTTCCGGGATATCACTGAGCATATTACGGATTTAAAGGAAAAGGAAGCTCTTATCAAGGAACTTTATCACAGAACATACAACAATATGCAGGTTATTAGCTCAATGCTGAGTGCCCAGACTTCATATGTTAAAGATGAAAAAGTAAAAGCCGTATTCCATGAAATGTCCGACAGGATAACCTCAATGGCTAAAGTCCATCAGAAACTCTATCAATCGAATAACTTATCCAGCATCAACCTTCAGGAATACATTGTTGAGCTATCTGACCTTCTGAAACGAAGCTATTACGGCCTGTCAGATAAAATCAGCTTTATATTGGACCTTGAAGATGAGGAGGTACTCATAGATACAGCCATACCATGCGGCCTTATTATAAACGAATTGATAACAAACGCACTCAAATACGCTTTTCCAAATGGCCGGATGGGTTCTATTAAAATCTCTCTACACAGGATAGACAAAGAAAATCTGGAACTGCAGGTCTCAGACAACGGCGTCAGCGTATCGAAGGATTTTGACTTAAAATCAAACCGCGGAATGGGGTTGCAGATTATTCATGATATAGCTGAAAAACAGCTGGAAGGGAAGGTAACTTTCGAACCGGAAAATGGGCTGAAAGCTGTGATCCGATTTAAAGATAAACTGTATCATAAAAGAATTTAAAAAATAGTTACGGAGATTGAGTATGGACAATATAGTTGACAGCCTGACTAATTCCGATTCCCAATTCGTATTTATCTTATTGCTTTTTATTTCAGCGGCTGCGCTTATTTTTTATCTGGTATTGAAGACAATCAATAAAAATCTTGAGATGTCATTAATAGAAACAGCGATCAGGGAAAAAAACTTTAAACAGGCACTTGAATTGTCTTTGAAGTATTTAAGAAACAGGAAGGCTAATTATCTTATATATTATTATATGGGAAACGCATATGAAGGTCTTTATCAATACCATATGGCGATTGAAGCATATGAAAAGGCTCTTATTCAGCTAAAGGAAATTAATAAACAGAGTTTAAGTGTGGAAATACAGCTTAAGCTTGCCAATCTCTGCCGTTTAATAAAGAAAATCGATACAGCCTTCGGATATTATAAAATGGTCCTGGCTAAACATCCTAATAATTTAGTTGCCCTCTGGAACATTTCCGGACTTTATTTTGAACAGAAAATGTTTATTCCCGCAAAAAATTGTCTTGAAAAAATGACCGCCCATCAGCCTAAGTTCAGCAAGGCAAAATTGATGCTGGCTAAAGTATATTATCAAATTGGCGAATATCAGAAATCTATAAACGAAATTAAAAAGTATTTTGAAGTAAACGAAGATGTTTCCCTGACAACCGGCAATGAAGCCTCTCTCCTTTTAGCAGATAACTACATTGCTTTAAAGCGGTTTAGCGACGCTATAACGGTATTGAAATCTCAATTGACGGATAATAATATTTCAGGAAACGTATTATTAAAAATCGTGATATGCCTGATTAAAGATAATAAATCTGAAAAGGCGATCGAGCTGACAGACGACCACTTGATTCGTATTCCTGTCCAGGAAAGATGCGGTATTCTTTATGCTATAGGCCAGGCATATAAAGATATTGGTGAAATTTATAAAGCGCTTTCAGTCTGGAAAACCGCCTTTAATATTAATCAGAAATACATGGATCTCAATGACATATTCCTGCATTACAGGCTTCTTATTGACAATACATGGCTTGAAAACTACTATACGACAAATGATTCTTCTTTTGAGAAATATTCGAGGAAAAAACTGAATATCCTCATGGAGGAAAATTTAATAGAAAAACAGAAAACGTTCTGGGTTTTTAAAAGTGACAACATCTGTTCGGTTCTATACCGCCTTCCTGAAATATTGAGTCTTCTTTCGCTGGAAAGGATTCAGGATTTTTTTAATGGCGCAGGTTATTCTAATATCTTCATAAATGTTTATACTCTTTTTGGAGTGGAGCTTGACGGAAGGGAAAAAAGTCTTTTTTATAAAAGAATAAAGGAAATTTCCGCGGATGATTTTTTGAAGGTTTTTAATAAAGATTAAACTGGAGGAACAATTATGCTGAAAAGAAGAATACTCATTGTGGAAGACGAGATCATGATAGCAAGGGAAATAGAAAAAGAGCTGCAAAACCTTGAATATGAAACGGCTGAAATCGCCGGATCGGGAGAAGAAGCGCTTAATGAGGTTAAAAAAGGGGATATCGATCTGATCCTGATGGATATAGTTATAAAAGGGAACCAGGATGGAATACAAACAGCACAAACTATACAGAAAGAATTTGATATTCCGGTAATTTTCCTGACAGCGTATTACGACGATAATACAAGGGAACGCGCCAAGATTATTGAACCCTTCGGGTATATACTAAAACCTGTTCAGCAGAGGGAGCTGCAGATAGCGATTGAAATGGCTTTTTATATGCATCGGGCACACGTTATTGTAAAAAAAGAAAGGGAATGGCTTTACACAGTCATCGATAATGTCAAGGATGGCCTGATAGCCGTTGATACTGATGATAAAATTAAGTTCATTAATACCCAGGCCGCTTCGCTCTCAGGATACAATACCGACGAAGCCGCCGGAAAAGATCTTGGAGATATCCTTAAAATGAAAATGAATGATTCGATCGGTAAGGCATCTTTGATCAATAAAAGCGGCGAAAAAAAGGAGATTATATATTCCCTTAAAGACACTTTTGATAAAAAAGGAGATCGGCTCGGCTCAGTTATATTTTTTAATTATTTAGAGGCTTAACAGGTTAACCCGTTATGGATTTGAATTTGATCGCCCATCCAATTTGACAAAATTAATATCTGTTATAAAATCTTTCGGTTAATATTATGATAATATTTGATTAGAAAACGAGAATTCTCAAGGAGTCTGCCATGGATATCTATAATTATAAATTCGTTGGAAACAAACTGATAATGAGGGTGAGAGACAGGCTGTGTGAGAGCGAGGAAGAACTAATTTCAAGCGATCTGTTCAAGGAAGTCCTGGCCAGGTGCATAAAAGACCTGGCAAAAAAAGAGTCCCCTCTGCTTAAAATATTCGATAAAAATATTTTAGAAATAGATAAAAGCGACATAGATTCCTTGACCAAGGTTTTCTTTTTTCTTGCAAAGATACAGATAGATCTCATATCCAAAATAGTTAAAAACTCTGAAAGGTTTATCAGGGAGCCAAGCCTCCTGGCTGATTTTGTGGAGCATTTTTATAATTATTGGAGGGATTTCGAGAGATTCCTGGTTTGCGAATCCATGCCTTTTTTCCTGGAAAAAAGGCCATACAGAACATTTAATTCAACAATAGAATCATTAACAAACCTTGTCAGGGGAACCTATAGGGATATTGAGGAAAATATAACCGGGATTCACCCCAATATTTACAGGCAGGTAAGGGCTGGCGCCGAAATAGCTACCATTGTTTCATCCATCAGGTTTGATTTTGGATCACCGGCCTATAATAAACTCAATGAAATTCCACTCATCCGCCAGATCCTTATAAACCCTCCGCTATTGTTCAATTCCCCTATGAACAAGAGAACCGGTTCGTTTGAGAGGGTTAATATAAATCCCGTGGAGGCGGCCGATCTGGATCCCGCAGAATGGCTATGCTATCCGGCTAAGGTTGGGCCGCTTTTAATAAATATCTACTTTCATGAAAAATTTTATGATCTTGGCTTTTCTCTCAGCAATCTATTCGCGCTTGCGGAAGACCAGTTTCTGAACAGGGTCCCTGATGCTGTTTTTTTATTCGGCATAAACGGCCCCGCCCCTGCAAATCTCCCTTTAAACCCAACAATATTCTTTGATGATGAGGAGAATAACATTCTTTCTGCGTCCATTCCCGGCAGCGATGAATTTGGCTACTTCGGCTATCTTAAGAAAATGGCGTTGACATTATATAACATAAAGATGATGAAATCAGGGCGGCTCCCTTTTCATGGCGCCATGGTCAATATCGAATTAAAGAACGACATATCGGCGACAATACTGATTGTTGGCGATACTGGGGCCGGAAAATCAGAAACGCTTGAGGCTTTCAGAATGATTGGAAGAGATTTGATAAGAAATATTACGATAATCGCTGATGATATGGGTTCTCTTGAAATCGATCAGAATGGGAACGTCAAAGGCTACGGAACCGAGATAGGCGCTTTTGTAAGGCTTGACGATCTTCAGCCAGGTTATGCCTTTGGTCAACTGGACAGGACGATAATCCTTAATCCGGGTCAGACTAATTCAAGGGTTGTTCTTCCTGTGACAACATACGCAAACGTTACTAGGGGTTACAAAATTGACTATGTTTTTTATGCAAATAATTATGAAGATGTTGATGAATCACACCCGATTATTGAAAGATACCGCAGTGCCGAAGACGCCCTCAGGGTTTTTAACGAGGGAAAGGCCATGAGTAAGGGAACTACAACTTCAACCGGCCTTACTGAAACATATTTTGTTAATGTTTTCGGGGCGGTTCAATACAGGGATCTCCATGAGAGCCTGGCATTGAGGTTTTTTGAACAGTACTTCCGTTTAGCTATATTTACCGGACAGCTGCGAACAAGGCTGGGAATAACAGGTTCAGAAAAAATCGGAGCAGCAGAAGCCGCCAGGGAACTCCTTAAATTGATCAGTGAAAGATCTGCGGCCATGAATATCAATTCCAGATGAAATAACTCGGGAAAGAAAAGTCAAAAGTTGAAATTGACAAGGTAAATTTGTCCTATTATAATAGCCGGATGGGTGAACCGGTATTAAAAAATATGGGAAATATAAGTTTAAATGAGGGTAAAATAGATGAAGGGAAAAACGGTTTTGTTTTTTGCGGGAATCGCCTTATCGCTGGCATGCATGGAGGGATTCAGTGCTACTTATGCTTCAGGAAAGGATCTGCAGCTTTATTCCTGGGGTGACGGACTTAGAAAGGTCAAGCAGGTAGAAGGATCCAGGCTTGTGCTTTTAGATGAAACCAGGCAGGATATGGGAATCCGCCTCAGGTATAAATACAATTATGCCGGTTATCCCTGTACGCTTGTTTTTTTCTTCAGCAACAATGATAAGCTTTATTCGACTTCCCTGGTTTTTCAAAACTCTGTGGCAAATTCAGCCGAGTATGAAGCGATGATTAAAAAATTATCAGGTATGCTCAGAAGGGATTTCGGGAGGCCTTCGGCCGAAAAAGGCGGCACGTCCCAGGCGCTGGATTGGACGTTCAAGAAAACAGAGATATCTTTATCATATTATAAGATCGACAGCAACGGATACCTTAATCTGGCTTCAATTGATTATTCTGAATTGAAAAAATAATCAGGATTTTCCTGAATAAAGCTGTATAATTTAATATTATTTCCAAATCGCTAAAATGCCGCCATATAATGATCGTTAACTTTTAAGCTGTGGATAAAAACTTGCAATCCATAGGACAAAATGAATGTAGCTAATAAAGGCCACCCATCAATGCAGGTCCATTCCAACTCCCAATCCCACGCTTTATACCCCGAGGCCACGGGAGGCAACCAGGCCCCTTAACCGGGGCCATTTTTTATGGCTTATATCTTGTAATCTTGTTAAAAAAAAGTCCGGGCAGGTAGCGACGGACGACAGATCATAAGTTTTATTATTAAAATATTGGCTCAGACGAAAGGAGAAAATACAAGGGGGATAAATATGAAAAGAAACATTTGTTTTTACGGGATCTTTGTCACTTTGACCTTAATGATCGCTGCTTGTTCTTCGTCTCCAGGTTCCGGTTCGGCCGGAGGTTCAAGTTCAAAAGATTACGTTTCCGCTATGATACTTGTTCCGGCAGGTTCTTTTCAGTACGACAGCACGGCAGCAGACGTTTGTACAATAGCAGCAGCCTTTCATATGAGCAAATATGATATAACCGGGGCGCAGTTCGCCAATGTGACCGGGATTGCTGACCCAAGTGCTTTTTCAGAGGTTAATCACCCGGTTGAAAGGCTGACATGGTATCAGGCCATATTCTTCTGCAACAAGCTGAGTATACTTGAAGGCCTGACCCCGGCATACTCCATCGGAGGAAGCACCGATCCTTCAGCCTGGGGGCCTATACCTGAGGCAGGTACAGATAGTCAAGCCTGGGATGTGGTTCAGGTAAACTGGTCAGCAAACGGATTCCGGCTGCCTACTGAGATGGAATATATGTGGGCGGCAATGGGGGCAACCAGCGGATATGGATACACAAGCGGGACTTATACCACCGGGTACAATAAGGCTTTTGCAGGCAGTACGGGGGCTAATAGCATTAATAACTATGCTATGACATCAGATTTTATCCCATCCCCCAAGACAACCACAAATGTAGGCTTACTGGATGCCAATGAACTCGGCCTGTATGACATGAGCGGGAATGTGGCGCAATGGTGCTGGGATGCATGGGACGGTTCTACAGCTTATAATAATGGAAACAAGGGTGCTCTGACTGACCCTGTTGGTTTTAGCGGGGCTGGCTATAGCGGGCAGGCATGGGCCTCTGCCGGTGGCCGCGTCATGCGCGGCGGCTGCTGGGACGACGATGCGTCTTACGCCACGGTTGCCATTCGTGTGAATGGTATTCCGTATGACGGAGGCGTCAATGTCGGTTTCAGGGTTGTCCGGCAATGATATGAAAATAATAAATTTACACTTTTCCTGCAAAATAACGGAGATCTTTACACAGGCGATGTGGCGATAAATCCCGGAACGACCAACCTCAATTTATGGATAGGCTATTTTCATAATAACAGCGATTATAAAATATATGGATACATGGTCTGGCATGTTAACTTAAACATTAAATTTACTTGACACCTTGATCAGGACAGCATAAAATTGATGATCCGTCAATGATGACGGATCATTCTAATAATTATGGGAGATTCAATTGAAACAGGTCGAGGAACTGCGTTATCTCATCCTCGCGGCACAGAGGGAAGGCAGCCGTATATTTGCAGAGATTCTGTTTCCGTTAGGTCTTACTCCCTCCCAGAGCGAAGTATTACGGGTATTATATGATTTCGAACCGTTATCGCTTGTCCAGCTTGGTGAATTGCTTGTTTGCGAAACAGGCAGCCCGAGCCGTTTAATTAAGAGGCTTTGCAAGGCGGGGCTTGTAGAACTCAATACAGTTAAAGAAGATGCGCGAAAGGTCAGGATTACATTGACTCAAAAAGGCCGGGACTCTGCCGGAAAAATTATCGCAGTAGAAGAAAAATTTTATAAATCTTTCAGCCCTTTATTAAAAGGAGCCTCTGTACAGGAACTCATCGAGTTCCTATGGAAGCAAGTTGAAGGAAAACCGGCAGGAAAGGCTCTGGCCCTGAGAAAGCATGGAAAAATTAATAAAAGTGAATGAGAAAAAGCAATCCTATTAGCTTTAATAACTGTAGGGTAAAAATTTATTTTGCCGCAATTTCATATTTCCAATACAGGTTATTGTAATATAAACAGGAGTCTCTTATCCGGGCGGGATCCCCATTTTCGCCGCCATAGGCTCGGGGTCAGCCGCCGTCGCCGCTTATTCCACCAATTAAATGTTTATTACAGGAAGGAATTAATGGAAGTTAAATTTATAACGGCACTGTTGCTGTTTTCTTTCTATTCATGCAGTCTGTTGCTGCCTCCCGGGTTTAACGGCATCTCCTCTTCGAGTTCTTCGAGCCCTCCGGGCCCTTCGTATTATCTGGGGCCGACTAACGCCGTATCTGCTAATATCGGCGCATTAATATATGTTCCGGCCGGAACATTTCAATATGACTCCACTGCGGCGGACATTTGTAATATACCGGTATACCTGCACTTCAGCGAATTTGATATCACAGGCGTCCAGTTCCAGGCGGTTACCGGAATCGCCGACCCGAGTTCTTTTTCGGAAGCAAGTCACCCGGCGGATCAGGTTTCATGGTACCAGGCCCTGGTTTTCTGCAACGATCTGAGCATTAAAGAAGGTCTGACCCCTGTTTATTCGATAAACGGAAGCACTTCTCCTTCTTTCTGGGGTGCGATACCGTCAGCGGATAATTCGGCATGGGACGCGGCTGCTGCAAACTGGTCTGCTAACGGTTACAGGCTGCCGACGGAAATGGAATGGATGTGGGCTGCGATGGGGGCTTCAAGCGACGGGATCAGCGGGGACATAACCGGCGGCGTGAACACCCTCGGATATGCCAAGGGATATGCGGGAAGCGTCGAAGCAGGAGGGGCCCAGGTCAATATAGGAAGCTATGCATGGTATGCGGCCAACAGCGGCAGTACGACCCATGCCGCGGGCGCTGCAAACGCCAACGAACTCGGCCTCTTTGACATGAGCGGAAATTTGTTCCAGTGGTGCTGGGACTGGTATGCAAGCACTTATACGGGGGGAGGGATAACCGACCCTGACTACACCGCTTCATTGTCTCCGGGTTCATACCGTGTAAATCGCGGCGGCTGCTGGTATGAGTCAGCAGCTTATGCGGCGGTTGCTTGCCGCTACTATTACTACCCCTATATTCAGTATTATTTTTACGGGTTTCGCGTCGTTCGCCGCTAAATGTGAAAGACCCTTTTGAATTTTATTTTCTTTTTCATGACATGGTGAAGAAAGAGGAAAAGCAGCGCCGTCGGCAGTAATACGGACATCGCCACAAGCGACCATGATGGTTTAACAGTCTTGAAAATGAGCCTTGTAAAAAGGCTGTCGAAGCCCAGGCAGAATATTCCGCCCGCTATGAGAATAAAAGCGATGATATTAAAACCCTTTTCCTTAGCTTTATACGTAAGGATGACAACGGCAATGGACAGAATATAAAGCAGGGCCAGCGCGGGAAGACCGAGCGGGAAGAACCAAGTCAGATTGTCATAAAGAAGATCGAAAAAGAACAGCAGCAGCCCTATCACGATCATAATGCCGATCGAATAAACAATATAATGCCTGATGAAGAAAAACACGATCGTCAGGCAAAGCCACGCTGCAATTATCGAACAAAGAGCATATCCTGTCCATGAGCCGGAGCCCTTATATTCAAAGTTTATTGTCAGCAGCACAAAAAGGGGAATAAAAAAGATAACAGTTATTATAAGCCAGGCTAAATGCAGATTGAGCTCTTCCGCTTTTTTATCAAGCGAGGGATTTTCCTGCGGGTAGGGAGTTTTAGGGATTTTGTCGTCAGGCGTATACTTCTGGATAGGTGTGCCGCAAAGGGGGCACACCGTAATTATATCGTCGACTTCCACACCGCACTTTGAACAAAACGGCATATTTCACCTCTCAATTGGTTTCTATTTTAACAGGGATGCCCATCCTGACAAGCCTGTTGAAAAAATATTTTTCAATATCCGTTTCGGCGATCGTTCTGCCGAAAGAAATACTGACCCTGTCGCTGAAACTGACCACGCTGCAGCTGTTTTTTGAAGTCGGTTCGGGAGGGAGTATGAAATCGAACCTGTCAATATAAGGAGCGATTGTATCCGGCATGATGACAGCCCCGAGATTCGAAAGCACGCTTGAAACTCCTTTTCCTCCGATAGCTTTATAAACCCCGGAAATAAGGATGTTCTTCAAGAACAGGGGCAGGACCCTGATAATCATGTTCCTTTCACCGCGGACGTTCCTGGCCATATCGGGCTGGACGGACCTTGCATTGGCATTGAGCCTGACATAATGATGCACATAATTAAGTATCTCATCGAAACTGTACCTTCCAAGCCTTGGATCGATTCCCGGAATCAAAAAGAGTGAAAAATTCCTCATTGTTTTTGAGCCGAAGATCTTTCTCAAATTCAGGGGGATCATGATCTTGATGGGACTAGTATCTGTATTTTTATTTTCATTGATCCTGAAATATAAATCCTGGTATGATTCAAAGAGGACTGTCATGAGAAAATCGTTTATAGTCGCATTATACCCTTTCGATATTTTCAACAGCTGCCCGAGTGGGACTATACCGGTGATGATATTATATATGCCTGAAGAAAGGTTTTCATAGGGTATATGAAAAGCCCTTTTCTCCTTTAAAGGCGGAGGCGCTTTTACATTATGATATTTGATGAAAGAATCTTCCGCCTCTTCAGGATCCGGCGTCTGTCCCGGCCTGAAAATATCGCCCCATTCTTTGAACGGGCCGTATGCGATGTTTATATATTCAGCGGCCAGTGCTTTAATAAAATTCAACGCTCCCATTCCGTCCGTCAGGGCATGAAAATACTCTACCGCTATCCTGTTTCTATATACTTTTACCCTGAATAAAAACGTTCCC
>Ga0181520_10004470_pt1 | contig 23329 bp, 13 predicted proteins | sample PEATcosm2014_Bin_29_FD_132451 | JGI IMG/M metagenome (GOLD analysis project Ga0181520, IMG submission 132451) | Peatland microbial communities from MTU Mesocosm Facility, Houghton, MI, USA - PEATcosm2014_Bin02_30_metaG | ecosystem: Environmental > Terrestrial > Soil > Wetlands > Peat | place...
ATCACCTCGCCTCGTCCGCCTCCTCTTCCCGCGTCAGTTCCTCGTACGCCCTGGCCCATTCCCGCAAGATTGCCTCCACCGCCTCGTCGCCTTCCACCGTCCGTCGGGTGCCGTCCGCGGCGAGGGCTACCACGTCGATTAAGCCGGCGATCCATCGAGCCTTTTCCCGCCTCCGTTCCTCTTCTTGCTTGCGTTTCTGTTTTTGGCGTTCGGTGTTCTTGATCATAAAAACGACGAGCCGCAGGAAAACCGGTTCCGGGGTGCGGAACGACGGCGCCTGCGGCTCGTGCTTGTTCGGTATTGCTGTCGCCCCGCACCCCTCTGCTAATGTAGTAGGCTTGCCGGAAAAACTTCAGTCAGGAACGACGGCTTCGGGAGGGGAACGGCGTCCATGCCGGCTTGGCAGCGGGCTGTGGGGCGTCAGGGGATCTCAGGAGGAGATCGTCGGCGGGAAACCGTCGCGGCAGCTGGAAATGGAAGCATCTCTGCGTTAGCATGGGGGAGTTGCCGTTGGGCGACTGTCAGGAATATCGGATAAACGGTTTTCAGCCGCGTAAAACGGTCCTGCCTGTAAGCCGACGGACTTGTTTCCCACGCCCGTGTGGGGCGAGTGCCGAGAAAACCGCAAACAAGCCTGCCGGCGAGATGTTATCACGCCATTTCGACATTGAACGATCGACTTGAAGGAGGCTGTCATGCGTTGCCGAGAGTTCGCGCGAATTTCGACCTGTTACCTGCTGACCCTGAGTTCGGCGGCGTGGGCAGCGGCACAGAATGAGAAGCCCTTCGCGTTCCGGTCGAACTTCTACGCGGTGCAACTTGCGCCTACCGGTCCGGCCTTGGCACAATTGTCGGTGGATTCGCTCGGGCAAGGCAAGCTCGCGCCGAGCCCTTTGCTTTGGGAGAGGAAGCAACCGACCGGGCAGGCGCGCTTGCAGGCGAAAGGCCCGCGGGAAGCGATCTACACGTTGCCCGACGCCGGCGGTCGGCCCGTGCCGGCTTGGGAGTTCGTCTTCGAGGATCGTGCCCTGACGGTACGGTCGCGATACGTGGAAGGCCGGAAGGTCGAGCCGCTCGTGTTGACCTTTCGCCAAAAGGTCAACCACGCCACGCTGCTGGGACTGGTGAAGCCCGGCGAGTTGAAAACCGGCTTGCCGGCCGTACTGCACCTGCCGGACATGGGCTCTTTCCGCATCACCTGCAACGGTCCGGGACGGAAGCTGGACTACGACGCTAGACGATGGGTACCCATGCCGTTTATACGCATCGGATTCCCGGCGGCCACCAAGGAACAACCGGTGGTCGAGTATCGATGGGAAGTGGCGGCGATCTACCCGGCGATTGCCGGCATCGAGCACGACCCGCGGTACGACAGCTTCCGCCGCAACTTCTTGAACATCCTCCAGGTGAATCCTCGCTTGGCCATGCTGGCCAACAACTCGTCCAGCGACACCTGCGGGTTTTGCGTGTACGAATATGCCGAGGTGGCGAGGCGCACCCCACCGCTGGCCAAAGGTCTGACCGCTCTCGACCTGGTTCGCATGACGGTCGACCGCCATTTGGACGGAGTCCTCTCCTACGGGATGACCGGCTATGTGGCGACGCCCGAATGTCCCGATCTTGTCCCGGAGAACTGTCCCTACGATTCGCTCGACACCTATCCCTCGCTGCTGATTTCCGCCGCCTATTACGCCGAAGGCGCGCGGGACTGGAATTGGGCCAAGCGCCGCTGGACCGGCCTCCGCCGCTGGATCGACAAGATGCTCGCCCTCGACGCCGACGGCAACGGGCTGATCGAGTATCCCATCAGCGGCAATTCCGGCATTTGGGCCGGGATGAAGCCCAACACCGTGCGGCCGGCCAATTGGTGGGACACGATCGGCTATGGCCACGAAGACGCCTACTCGAACGCCATCGCCTACCGCGCCCTGACGGCGATGGCGAAAGTGGCCGAAAAACTCGGCAAGAAAGACGACGCCGCCCTGCTCAGCGAACGGGCCCGGCGGCTCCGCGCCGCCTACTACCCCGCTTTCTTCAACGAGAAGACGGGCCTGCTGGCCGGCTGGAAAAGCAGGGACGGCAAGCTGCACGATTACGCCTTCATGTATGTGCAGGGATTGGCCGTCTGCTACGACCTGGTCGACGCCAGGCAGGGCAACGCCATCATGGACCGCCTGCTGGAGAAGATGCGGCAGGTCGGCTACGACCGTTTCGAGTACGGCCTGCCCGGCAACCTGGTCCCCGTCCGGCAAGAAGATTACGTGACGAAAGACCATCACGCGGGCGGATCGGTTTCGCCCGACGGCTCCGACGGCTTCCAGATTTACGCGAACGGCGGCGCCACGGGCAGCCTTGCTTACTGGACGCTACACGCACTCTACAAGCTGGGCCGCAAGGAGGACGCCCGCCGCATCTTCTACCCCATGCTTAAGAGTTATGCCGCGGGGGATTTCCAGGGCTTTGGGCCAAACGGGCATTCCAAGGACTTGCGGACCTGGAAGGGCGAATGTTGGGGCTACGAAGGCCTGCTGGTCGACAACTACCTGGCGTTGCTGGCCGTCCTGGACGATACGGCTGCCGCGCCCTGAAGGCCCGCGGGCAGCGCCGCCATGGGCACGAGCGAGGCTGACCCGGAAATCGTGTTCGGGCGTCTTGGGGCGCAGTAAAGCCCCATGACGCGATTGGGGAAAACAGGATTAGGCATCCAGCTTCGGGAGTCCGTACGATGACGAGAAATTTGACGACTTGCTTGAGATTATTGGTCGCGGCGTATCCGGTTTTTCTCGCGTCGCCGGCCCTTGCGGGGTGGGAAGGAAAGGTTGCCGGCGCGCCTGAGGGCTGGACGGTGGAATCGCCGCGGGACGAGATCCGGCCCGAGTTCGCCTTTGAAGCCGCCGGCGGCCCCGACGGTCAGGCAGCCTTCCTGATCAAGGCGGACGGTCGCGAAGGGCTCGACGGCGGCTGGGTCAAGACGTTTCCGGTCCAAGGGGGCCGCCATTACCGTTTCCGCAGCGTGCGGAGGATCGAGAACGTCAGGCTGCCGCGGCGCAGCGCGGTGGTGAAGATCACCTGGTTGGACGCCAAGGGCAAACGGGTCACGTACGACGACGGAATCATCCCCGGCTACTTGCATGGGTCCCTCCCCCGCGCCGAGGCGGAGCATCCGACCGACAAGGCCACCGACGCCCGCGGTTGGACCGAAGTCTCGGACACCTACCAGGCGCCCTCAAGGGCGGGGCAGGCGGTGGTCGAACTGCGGCTGCTTTGGGCCCCCGGCGGCCGGATCGCATGGAGCGACGTGAGCCTGAGAGAATGCGCTCCGCCGGCGGCCCGCAAGGTCCGGCTGGCCGCCGTTCACTACCAGCCTCGGGGCGGCAAGACGCCGGCGGAGAACTGCCGGCAGTTCGCCCCGTTGATCGAGGAGGCCGCCCGGCAGAAGGCGGACCTCGTGGTGCTCGGCGAGTGCCTGACGATGGCCGGCAGCGATCGCACGGCGGAAGACGTCGCCGAGCCCGTCCCCGGCCCTTCGACCGAGTATTTCGGCCAGTTGGCGAAGAAGCACGACCTTTACATCGTGCCGGGCCTGTACGAGCGTGTCGGGCACCTGATTTTCAATACGGCCGTGCTGATCGGCCCCGATGGCAAGGTGGTGGGCAAGTACCATAAGGTAACGTTGCCCCGCGACGAGATCGTCTGGGGGGTCGCCCCGGGCCACGAGTATCCGGTCTTCCGGACCCGCTTCGGCAAAGTGGGCCTGATGGTCTGCTATGACGGGTTCTTTCCCGAGGTCGCCCGCCAGTTGACCATCCGCGGCGCCGAAGTGATCGCCTGGCCGGTCTGGGGCTGCAATCCAGATCTGGCCAAGGCCCGGGCGACGGAGAACCACGTGTATCTCGTCAGCAGCACCTATGCCGACATCTCCGCCGACTGGATGAAAACGGCCGTGTGGGACCATGCGGGCGATACGATCGCCCTGGCCAAGAAATGGGGCACGGTCGTGGTTGCCGAGGTGGACCTGAACAAGCGGACACACTGGTGCAGCCTGGGCGACTTCAAGGCGGAAATGCAGCGGCACCGTCCCGAGTGGACCGTCAATCAGTGATGCTCGGGCTGTCGTTCTCCGCCTCCGCGCGCTGGCGACTGCGCGACATGCCGCTGGAACGTGCGAGAGCGAGTATGCCTACGCCGGCCAATTGCTGCTGCTGGGAATCGCGCCCTATCAGCTAGCCTACAGCATGAAACTACCGGGGCCCCACCTGGCTTATGCCGCGATCATGGCCGTCTTCGGCGAAACCTCCAGTGGCATCCGCCTCGGTTTGTTGGCCATACCGCAGGAAGAGATCCCGAGACGCGAACGGCCCACGACGTTGCTGACGACTGTTCCCGCCAAGCAGTTCAGGCTACGCACCAAAGGAAGACGGGCTATGCCCGTCCCGTCAAAAGCCACAATACCACCAAAACTCCACATAGGGCAGTCCCAGCCCTATAACGACTTCACCCTATGCAATCGTTCCGGTCGGAAAAGCGTTGCCCGTTGCCAGAAGACGCAGTAGCCTGCTCGCGGCGTTGCAACGATGGATTGCGGTATGTTTCATGCGGTTTCAGCCCTTTCACAGGTTCTCAGCGGTTCGCGTCCGGCTCCGTGCAGTAGGCGTGTGAGACTCCGTGTTGACGACAGTCGGTTTCTGGCCGCTCGTGTTTGGCAGCAGAAGTAGCCGGCCATCACGGGTGCCGAGCACGACGGCGTTCGCGCCACGATCCTCGCCGGGCCGCAACAGTCCGGTGATCGGCTGCCCCAGCGAAACGGCGCCGATCAGTTCGCCACCGTGATCAATGGCGAACACTCGGCCCGAACGTGCGGCAGCAATCACCCGACCTCCCGATGTCGGGGCGACGAAATGCGTCGGCTCGCCTACGAAGCATGCCCAACGACGTGTCCCCCTCCGCCCGTCGAAAGCGTAAACGTAGCCCGACGCCGAGGCGCAGTAGACCACCGGGCTCCGAGTGCCGCCGGTCGGAGCGACGGCCACCGCTTCGGCGGAGCCGGCCACGTCGGCATCCCACAGGACCTTGCCGTCCTCCTTGTAGACGACCAGCTGCCGGCAGTCGGTATCGACGGCATTGACGATTTCCGCCTTGCCGTCGCCGTCGAGATCGGCAAGCCGCATGTCGCGAAACTGCGACGGGTTGCACCAGGATTGCAGGTCAGGACGCGCGTAGTGGGTCAACACCTTGCCCTCCGCGCCGTAGAGGAGGCACCTGCCCCAGATGGACGGCTGGGAGGTCCCGCCCAACAAGGCAAAACGGCCATGGTACGTCCCCACGCTCATTGCCGTGTAGACGCCCCATTCCACCGACGCCTTCCACAGCTCTCTGCCCTCGTCCGAAAAGGCGTAAAGCCGCCGGTCGGCGTCGGCGACCAGTATCTCGTTCCGGCCGTCGCCCCACATGTCGGCGAAGGCGATCTCGCGGATGCGGCTTTTCCCTTCGCCCCAGTTGGGCCAGGGGATGTTCACGTAGGGGATCGCATGTTGCCATCGCGTCCTGCCGTCGACCGCCATCCTGCTGAGGACGCCGCGCTCCTCGCCGACCAGCAGGTCGTCGCCGAAATAGTGTAGAGAAACGATCCCGCTGAGGAGCTTGGCGGTCGCTTGGCGGGCGCCGCCGGCCCCGAAAAGCGCCACGTCGCCCTGGGCGGTTCCTGCCGCCAGCCGACCGTCATCGGCTCGGGCGACAACCGTGATCGGCGACCGAGCGGCTCTCATCTCCCGCCACGGGAGGGCGATTGCCGGTGCGTGCGGTATTAGGGGCAGCGTCGGCTGGCCCACGACCGGACGGGCTACAACGGCCTGCGGGTAGCCGGGTGCCGCCTTTGCCGAGGCCGAACCGATGGCCGCGGTGCCCTGCCGCGAGACGATCTTGATACCCGCCCCGGAGTCGTCAGGGACCAGCAGATGGACGCCGTCCGCCGCCTCGACTCGCCAGCCGAGTTCCGTCTCGGTCAGACTTGCCTCCCGTTTGTCCGGGTGGCTGTTGACGTAGAGCACGGTGGCGATTCCAAGCGGTCGATCTGGCACGGCGCGCGTGCGGACGATCTCGGCACGGTCGGTCCTGCCTCGCATTCCCTCGGGTCGCACTCCTGCCGTTTGCAGATGCAGGTACCGCCCCGCGGACTCGCTCACCAAGCCATCGGAGGTGGGCCTGACTTGTCCGGCGACGTGCCAATGGCGCTCGGCCAGCAGTTCGCCGGAGCGCTTGGGGAGCATTCGATCGATCACCACTGTCCAACTGCCTCGTTTGCGGACGATATGGCGCTGCCAGTCGACGTCGCCCAGTCCTTCCAGTGCCGCCGCCACTGCCATGTAATCGCCAAAGGTGCCGGCGTAGAGTTTGCGGGCGTAACGGTGCAGACAACCGGGTCCCGTCGCGTCGAGGGCCGTAAACACGCCGTTTTGCTCACGAACCGTGGCGGTGCCGCTGGTTTGGTACGTGTCGTTGGTCCAAACCACGCCGCGCTCGGCGTAACGGACGATACAGTTGGCGTCCTGGAATGCGTGCCCGCCGCCGGAGATGCCGTCCAGCAAGAGGTAGTAGTCGTCGTCCCGCCAACCTTCGCGGAGCGAGATCTTATCGAAGCATGCCTCGCGCGGCAACGTGTTGACGTAGAGGAATCCCTCGTTCTTGACGATTCGATCGATCGTCTCGTACCACAGCTCGTCCAGCGGCGCCTCGGCAACGCCCAGCAGGTCGTTGCGAGGGACCACCGGCTTGCCCGTGCAAAAACCGCGGAGAAACTCGTCTCCCATTCCGCCCAGTCGGGCAGCCAATTGACAGCGGCGATCGTCGTCGTCGGCCCAACCACTCAGGTAGCCTGTATCGCCCGACGCTGCCGCGCAGGCCGACATATAATTCAGCGGCGCGTGCTTCGGGGGATGAGCGATCAGGGCGCGCTCGGCCGCCTGCTTGAACCCGGGCGACCGGAGATACTCATGCTTGTCGGCCGCGAGGTAGTAGGCAAGGATGTCGTGCATCGAGGCCGCCCATTGATGGCCCCAGGAGTCCTCATACGGCTTATAACAGTCCATTTGCGGCGCGAAATACCGGTCAGCAATCTCCAACCAATGTCGGCCTTCCTCCAGACCATAACGGCGGGAGAAGTAACGCCCGCCGAAAAAGGCATCCATGCCCGTACGCGTGCCGTGGTTGCTGCGGACCTGCCGCCTCCGGCTTTCGCCTTCGATCCGCCCGGGCCCTTCCGTCGAGGAGAGGGCCCAGAGGAAATCGGCGTCGATCTGATGCCGCTCGGCCGGGGAAAACGCCGGATGGTCGGCCACCAGGTCCCAGGGAATAAGGATGGTGTTGATGAACCCGTGCACCTGCGACTTGACGTCGCCGGTGGGGTGATAAACACCGGACACGGTATGGTCAAACCAGTAGCGGAGTTCACGGCGAAAGGGCGTCAGGTAGGCTTCGTTGCCGGTCCGCAAATAGCCGGTAGCCGCCCTGGCGATCTGGATCTGATGATCCCAAAACCCGCTACCCGACCCGCTTCGCATCCAGGTAGCATCGCTGTCGCACCGCAGCAAGTTCGCGCTGTAGGCTTCGATAAGACTCGCCCAGCGGCCCAGCTTGACCTGGTTGACGTAACCGAGCGTACTGCCCCGCTGTCTTACCAGCGTCGCCAATGCCTCGGTTGCCTCGTCCACGCCGGCCGTGTCGCTCCCGCCCAGCATGATGACGTGAGCGCCGGTTCCCCATGGGTCCCGAATCGTCCGGACGACGTGACCGCCCGCGCCGGGCCACGCGTAGTCGGTAAAATCGTAAGCCTCGAAATAGAGCCGCCGCGCCAGTCGCGAATCCATCAGGTTGCCCAACACGACGATCGGCCCGGCACCCAGATCCTTCGGTGCCGCGGAATCAGGGACGATGCGCGGCACGCGGTGCGTGACTGGTGCCAGTGCGTCGCGCAGTTGTTCCGCGAGCCGACGATACGCCGGCGTTTGCGGGGCAACGATCGCCGTCGATGAGGACGCCAGATCCACCCGTAGCGGTATCAAGGGTTTCAGCTCCGGCAATGCGGCGTTCAAGGGTGCGATCCAAAGAAGGCTGGCGCAGACGACGATCAGCGACCGCGAATGGCGAAGAAGCATGATGCGGTTCTCGGCAGGGGCAAGGCTGGCAGGGGGATCGTCGCCGTCCTGAACACGACGCATCCCTGGTGACCGTTCAACCTTCCGTAGGCCGGTAGGTTACAGGTCAAACGGCACGAACGTGATTATCGCCTGTCCGCGCAGGGCATGCAAGTGATCGGAGATTTTCTCGCAAGTCCCGGCTTGTTTCCGCGAGCCCAACCGCGCGTCCTGAAGGCGACCATGGGCACCGTGGCCGCCGACGAGCTTGCCATCATCCGGCATCGCCAGGGAGTTCGCTATTCCCTGGAAAGCAACCCTGTGGAGCACATGGAGTGTCCTCTCAGACCGAAGCGGGAAGGTGGTATTGCCTGCGGCCGGCGGCTTTCAAATGCCGGTTGGCCTCCTCGTCGCCAACGAACCTCTCGTTTTTGGGATCGAAGACCAGCTTCCGATTGCCCAAGCGATGGGAGATATTGGCGAGATGTTCCAGGCAGGCACCCGAGTGGGCCACGGCGATGTCGGCGTTGCACGGCCTTCGGCTGCGGATGCAGTCGACGAAGTTCTGGAAATGGGCACGGGTCAGATCCTGCTCGAACTGTTCGGCGGCGATCTTGCTGCCCGGCACGAGCACTTGCCAGCCGAGAAAATGCCGCCCCAGGTACATCGTGCCTTTCGTGCCGTAGAGCTCGATCCGTGTGGAGCTTTGCAGCCAGTTCGGCATGGCGGCGTCGCCAGGAATCTTGGTGGGCGTTTTCACCTGCACCGGCGAGAAGCCGGTGTTCTCCAAGCTCATGGCCAGCTTGTCCCACTGGTAGGTGATGATCTGCACGTCGGGCATCTGGCCCCCGTCGGCATAACGCCAGCGGCCGCCGACGCACTGGACCCTGTTGGGGTGCGGCGGGTCGCCGAGCATCATCCGGGCCAGATCGAGCTGGTGGATCGCGTCCGAGGCATTCCCGCCGGAGAAGTCCCAGTAGCCGTACCAGTTGCGATGCACCTGGGCGGAATAGGGCCTTTCGGGCGCGGGGCCGAGCCACTGGTCCCAATCGAACCCCTTCGGTGGCGCCACGTTGGCCATCTTCGTCTGCGGATAACCGCCGTAGACCGACGGCAACATGTTGCACACCTTGACGTAGTAGATCTCGCCGAGCTTGCCGTCCCTGATGTACCGGCGGGCCGCTGCCGCGTAAGGACCGCTGCGGTGCTGGGTTCCGGCCTGGACGATCCGCCCGTACTTGCGGGCGGCCTCGACCATCTTGCGGCCCTCCTCCACGTGGCGAGAAACGCACTTCTCCACGTACACGTCCTTGCCCGCCTGAACGGCCCAGATCGTAGCCAGGGCATGCCAATGTTCGGGCGTCGCGATGACCACGGCATCGAGGTCCTTCCGGTCGAGCATGGTACGGAAATCGTGCACCACCTTGGGCGTCTGCCCCTGGTGCTTCCGGGTCACCGACGCCGCGATTCGTTCCGCTCGCTGGGGCTCCACGTCGGCGACCCAGGCGACCCGGCAATCGCTGCGCGACGCGAAGCCGTCGCACAGGAAGGAACCTCGCCCGCCTACGCCGATGAACCCCAACGTGACCTTGTCGTTGGCCGGCGCGGCCCAGGCGGACGCGGCGTTCGCCAAGACCGTCATGCCGGCCGCCCAGCCCAGTCCGACCTGTGTGAACCGGCCAAAAAACTCCCGTCGACTGAACCTGTTCATCGTTTTGCTTTCGTCAGAGAAAGGATACAAACTGGCGCTTTCCGTAAAGACGCCGCTCGGCCCACAGGCCGGGCGGCAACACCATAATCGAATCGGACCGCGTGTTCGATGATCATTGTCCTCAGACCTTGAAGAACACCTTCCAGCGATACAGCATGCCCGTGATGCCGAGGAAAAGGAGCACGTAGAAAATCGCAAACAACAGCGAGCCGTTCCACTCTCCGGGCGTCCAGATGCCCAAGATGTTTGAGTCGGCAAGCCGGTGGAACAGATACCGCTTCAGGTTGGTTGTCGTTCCGCCGCTGCCGCCGACCTTAATCCATTCGAGCGTTCTTGCCAACAGGATGGTGAGCGTCCAGACGGCGAGCGAGTTCCGGCCAAAGACCAGGAACGGCGGCGTCCACCAGGCGATCTTGTGGAAGTCGGCGACGTAATAACACGAAGCGAACACCACCATGGCCATCCCGCCCATTAAGAGGACCAGCGAGCTTGTCCAAAGGTTCTGGTTGATCGGGAAGAACAGGCTCCACAAGCCGCCCAGGAAGAGCCCCACGGCGCCAAAAAAGTACAGATTGACCAGCTTCCGCAACACAGGGGCCGAGGATCGGAGGTATTGGCCGGTCAAGAGGCCGATCAATGCCGTGGCAATGGCGGGCAGCGTGCTGAACAGGCCCTTGCTTTCCCAGTTGGCAGTCTGCATGTGCCCCGGCATCGCCCGGACGTCGATGTAATGGTTCCAATTGTTCTGGCGATCCTCGAAATCCAGCATGCCGGCATGGCCGCCCGGCACCGGCACGAACGCCGTCATCACGTAATAGAACACCAGCAGGAAAACGCCGAGGGCGGCCTGCGTCTTCGGCTTGCATCCCAGATAAAGCAGCGACGCGACGAAGTAGCAAAGGGCGATTCGCTGCAAGGCGTTGAAGATGCGGAGGTGGGCCAGATCGAAGTGCGGGAATTCGTTCAGGAAGCGAGGATACCCATTCAGGAAAAGGCCCAGCAGGAACAGGAGGATCGAGCGGCGAAAGATGGTCAATACTATTGCCGTCCGTCCCGCTCCCTGCGATCGACGCTTGTCCAGCGAGTAGGGAATCGCGACGCCGACAATGAAGATAAAGAACGGGAAGATCAGGTCGGCGAAGCCCCAGCCGTTCCACTTCACGTGGCCCAGCGGGCCATAGATGGGCCCCGGGTGATTGTTGACCAGCACCATCCCTACGAGCGTTATGCCGCGGAAGACGTCCAGCGAAAGCAACCGGTCTTGCCTTGTGGTTTCGGGAGGGGTCGGCATGACCTCCGCACCACTCGGCTCACAGCGATGGAAAGCGAGTTTTTCTTCAGCACCTGCCATAAGGAATCCTGCAAGCTTCAGACGGTCTTTCCCGCCTTGCGTCGCTCGTTGATCTGGTCGCGACTGCGGTGGCGGTATTCCCGCAGCGTCTCGATCTGATACCGTGCGCACAAGTCGCGCACCCGCACTCCCGGCTTCAGTGCGCGAAGCACGTACCACTCTTCCATCTCGCCGACGTTCGGCACCAGTTCGACCTCCCCCTTGTGTTCGTGGAGCAGCCGCTTGATCTTCTCCCGGGTGAAATCGAAGTGGACCAGCGTGAGGTCCAGGTCAAGCGTCGCGATGAACTGCTGCGGCCAGGGCTTTTCCGACGGTTGGATGGTGCGGCCGAGGACGTCGATCATGTTGCCCCGGCCCACCGCCACCACGTAGTAGTTGTGGATCATGGCATAGCCGTTCAAGGGCATGCCGCCTCCATAGGCGCTGGGCCAGAAAACGATCTCCGCCCCTTTGCGCTCGGCCTCCTGCCAGACCTCGTCGAAATTGGCGTCGAAACAGGTAAGCATGGCGATCCGCCCGAAATCGGTATCGAACACGCCGACGCCCTCTTCGCCAAGGTTCACGTCTTCTCCCCAGAAGACGAACACCTTGCGGTAGCGGCCCGCTACGTTGCCCTGGCGATCCAAGAGCACGGCCGTATTGTACTGCCGGCCTCCGGCCTGCTCGCGGATGGGGCAGATCACGTACATGTGATATTTCCTGGCCAGTTCCCCCACGACCTTGGTGGTGGGGCCCGGAATGGGTTCGCCGGCGAAGCCGGAGAACTCCTCGGGCAGGCACGCGATGTCGATACCCTTACTGCCGGCTGTTTGGAGGTGGGCAAGGGCCAGTTTCAGCTTCGCATTGTGGTCGCCACCGCAACCGATGGCGATTGCGGCTACTTTCACCGGCCGGCCCGGCTGGCTTTGGCAGTCCGCAGGAGCGGCCCACAACAAGGGTGCGGTCAGCCATATTGCGATCGTGGCCGACAGGCAACCAGCGAATTTTCTCATGGTTCTTCTGATCCTAGTTTCCGTTAACCTTTGCCCTGGTATGTACCGGGCGGTGAGCCCCATATTCACTGCCGACTACTTGCCTTTCATGCGTTGATGCGACGTCGTTGGACTCGGCCTTGCCGCCGGATTACGGCTGACTGATGCAATTCTTACCGGGAATGACCTGAATACGGACATGAGAGACCGCCGATCTCATTTTGTCAGCACGACCGACTGGCACGGGATTAGCCGGACAGGGCCCAACAATCCAGATTCTAACAGGGGCGAATCTCTCTTCCAGAGCCGCCAGGTCGTAAAGGCGCAACGTCCCGTCGGGCTGGGCTGGCCTTCCAGTACCCATTTGGGCCACTCCACGAGATTGCCTTCGGGACGCCGTTTGCTATCCTCAGGCAGCTGTTCGTCGCCGATCAGCCGGTTAGGCCAAAGGTTGACCACCCCGATCTCCAGCCTGTTGTCGCCGACTCTAATCGCGTCTGTCACATCCGCGCGGAACGGCGGCTTCCACAGGATGCCCAGGTTCTTGCCGTTGAGCGTAACCTGAGCGATCACTTGTACACGGCCGAGGTCCAGGTAGACGCGACGACCCTTGCCCAGCATCGCAGCCGGCATCCGGAACGTCTTGTCGTAAGTTGCCGTGCCCGAGAAATACTTCACGCCGGCTTCGGCCCGCTCGCTCCATGAGATTAGTTTGTCGAACGTGACATGTTCGGGTGCGCCCCAGCCGCCGGGAAACCGCAATTCCCATGGACCGATGACGTCCATCGGTTGCGGCAAGTTCGGGACCTCCACGCGTCCCGTCTTGCCGGAAGCCATCTGCACCTCGTAACGACCCGCTTTCCGCGCCTCGACCAGGAGCTGACCATTGTCGCCGTATTGGACCTTGGCATCCGGCGGCTCCCGGCTGTCAAACAAGACGATAAGCTCCGGGTCTGTGGCCAGGCTTTTGCATGGTTGCCCATCGACCGTGTATTCCACCGTCAAGACCCTGAGCACGTCTGGCTTAGAACTGCGACCGGGTGGCGCCAATGTGGCGACCTTAAAGGCATATGCGCCCTTATTGACCCGCCGTTGCACCTCAGCCGTTACGTCACGGACGCAGGTTGCCTCGCCCCAGGGGCCATACATCGCCTTCTTGACGACGATCTCAGGCTTGGGCTTCGAGGTGGCTGTTACCGGCTTGCCATCTCGGCTGAGGGCAAGTGCCCGATCGAAAGCCGGTGCGACCTCGGGACGAAACACTACGAACACCGAGCCTGCCGGGTCAAGGCAAATCGGGATGCGCATCCCGGACACCACATCGTCGTAGACTGCGACCCGCTCGATCCGCCCCGTGTCCGGCCACCAGAATTCGGGCCTCTTACCCTTTACCCGGAAAGTGCACTGCGCATCCATCGCCTGGGGACTGCCGTTGGCAACGAAATACACGTCGGTGCCGCCCGCGGCACGATGGATGTAGCGGAGCTTGGGCATGTTCAAGGGCGGCAGGCTATCGAAATCGGGCGGGACACCCATGCCGGCCAGCACTGCCTCGGGCGTCGTGCCCCAGACAACCCGGCCCTTGCCGTTGCGGCGCTCGGTGGTCCTCTTGCCGTCGCAATCGCCCCACAGCTCCGTAGCGAGTTGCCGTACTTGGGCATCGCAGTCCGGGTACCCACTAAGGCTCGGCGATTTGAGCGGCCTTGGCCCCACGACGGTCGCACCGGCGCTCACCAGCTCCTTGATCTTCCGCAACATCGCCGGCGTCATGGTTTCCGCCTGCGGCAGCACCAGCAGCCGATAACTCACGCCGTCGGGGAGCACCAACCGGCCATCCTGGACCTTCATGCGGGTGAGAACGACCTCCGGCGTGCAGCCGTCGAAGTCGTACGCCGTGCGCGCGAAATGGGCAAGGTCGTTGGGCGCGCCTTCCGTTTGCAGGTAGCAGATGTCGGCCACGAACAGCCCTTGCCGCAGCAGGTAGTTGCAGCGGGCCAGATACTCGTGCCAGGGTCGTGTCTGCTCCCACCACGTCTCGGTCCGTTCGTAGTGAATGCCCCACGGCCCCATTGTCATGCCCGGCTTGCGGTCGAGCCAGGGCTGGTGGGCATAGCGATGGAAGACAAAGCGGTTGACCCCGTCGCAAAAAGCGGCGTCTCCCAGAGCCTTGAGCGAGAAAGGGTGATTTGTCCATTTGGCCGCGTCCGTGTTGGCCGTGAACGACTCGGCACCGACGATGTTCTTGCCGTAGGTGTGCGCCGCCGAGGCCATCGCCTTGATCGTTTCCACGCAACCGCCGCCCACCCAGAACTCGCACATGGGCGAGTCGGCGCGACCGGCGTACGACAGGTTGTCGAACAGGCCGTTGCCGTAGGCCTCGATGGTCAGTTGCAAGCCGTGTTGATGGGCCAACTCCTGGAGACGTCCGGCGTAGTTCTCGTTATGCAGTTCGGCGATCGTCTTCCGCAGATCCCACAAGAACCGCTCGGTGATCTCCAGACTGTCGATGACCCGACCGGTCATCGCAGGCAACAGCAATAACGGGTCGTAGCCGCGACGCTTCCGGAACTCTGCGCGGAACCGCTGCGTCCAGTTCTGCGAATAGATCTCCCAACTGTCGATATGGGTGTAGCGAAGCGTTTTGCCGGCGGCCGGCCCCACATCGGCAATGAGCCTGGCCATCAAGCCGTTAAAATGCACGTCCATCGCCTCACAGCTGAGCTTGTCGCACTCCAACCCCCCGCCTTCCATTGGTGCCGGATGGTTGCCTTGGCCGGTCGGCGTGTGACCGAGGCGCAGCACGGTCCACTTGCCCGCAGGGACCTCCCAAGAGAGGTGTCCGCTTTTGTCAAGTTGGGCGGTGAGATCCACGATCCGGCTGCGGTTGATCGCGCCGTCCGCCGGCACGGCGGCGTACTTTGCCGGCGCGGGGATTTCCACGCGACTAAAGGTTCCCGACGGGCCGTACACCGGCGCCAGCGCACCCGATTTGCCCTCGATGTTCGCGATGCGAAACTGCTTCTTCGGGTCGACGTCGTTCGGAGGAGTCGGAAAAGCCAGCACGGCGATATCCCGGTAATAACGAGCCACGGTTTTCGGCTGCGGCAGCCGCCCCTGGAAGCGTCGTGGGCCCTCGACAGCCGTCTCGGTCCACACGACTTTCTGCATGGCGTGTTTTGCTTTGATCCACGGGCCGCCGCTGCCGCACCAGCCGGCGTCGTTGCTCATGTCCACCTCCAGGCCGAGCCGCCCCGCCTCGGCAACGACGTGCTTGAACATTTCCCGCCACGGAGGACTGCCGAACCTCACGGGCCCCCTGGGGACGCCCTGGTTGACCTCCATGATCAAGACACCCCCGATCCCTGCGCGGCGCATCGCTTCGAGGTCCGCCGTGATGCCCTCGCGGGTCAGATTGCCATCCAGCCAGAACCAGTAGACCCATGGTCGGGCCGAGGCGGGCGGGGCCTGAAAACCCGCGACCAGTCCCGAAGCCGTCTCGGCGGCTTCGCAGGCCCAGCAAACCGCGATCGCCAGGAGTGCCGAACCCAAAATGCGGACGGCGGCTTGTCGCAGATTCAACACGCTTTGGCCTTTCAGCAGGGGAACTTGTGGAAGGTGGGGTGCAGGGAAACGGAGGTCTGATTACTAGGTATGAAATCTAACAGGTCATCACAACTCGCTCAACCGCCGAGAATCACAATGCCCCCTCGCGGACGATGTTCCGTCGGGACTTTCTCATAGGACCGTCATCAATACCAATCGCCCAGTTTCCTACGTGTCACAAATCGGGCAATAGCTTCGCTCCCCGCACTCTCGAACGGGCAAATCACCATAGGAACCCGGATCGACGACGCGCATCGCGTGCTGCGCGGCGGTTCATTCCACGACGATGCCGATTTCCTGCGGGCGACCAACCGCTTCAATAGCGAGCTTTCGCTCCAATACGGCGGGCTCGGTTTCCGCGTGGCAGGTCGCTCGCTGCCGGCGACAAAACGCATGCGGCCATAGCCAAGGTGACTGATCCGCCTAGCCGGCTCTTTTCGCCGCGACCACGTCCTCTCGTGCCGCCGGCACTTGCTATGGGACTATTCCCGGTGGACGCGTATTCTTGCCGGGAATGGGGAAAGGCCGCCGACCCTGAAAGAAGTTTGCCTTCTCAAAATTGACACGACTCACCCCATCGCCCAGATCTTCCCGGACAACGGGCACCAAACGCAGCAGTCTTTCGACCACCGTGGGATGCTCCAGAGAAACGTCGGTGGTCTCGCCGGCGTCATCGTGCAGGTTGTAGAGCGCCAGCGGCTCGTTGGTCCAGGCCTGTTTGCCAGGAATGCCGTCCTTACCGGGCTCGACGACCGCGCAAAAGCAGATTGGCAGCATCAATTTCCATTGGCCGGCACGAACGGCCTCCAGTTGCCAACCGTTGTAATAGAAGAACGCCTCATGCGGACTCTTGGCATCCTGTTGGCCGGCCATGAGCGGCCAGATGTTTTTGCCGTCGATTTTCTGGGCCGGCGCCTTTGCACCCGTCAAGGAAGCCAGTGTGGGCAAGATGTCCATCGCCGTAACCATTTCCTGGCATGTGCGGCCGGCGGGGATGTGTCCGGGCCACCGCATGATGCAGGGAACGCGAAAGCCGCCTTCGTAAGAGGTCGTTTTTCCGTTGCGGAGCGGCGCCGAGGAGCCGCCATGGTTTCCGTAGCTCAGCCACGGACCATTGTCCGAAAAGAACAATACCAACGTGTGATCGTCGATGCGGCACCGCTTCAGGGCGGCCAGCACTTCACCGACCGACCAGTCGATCTCCATGCACACGTCGCCGTAGACGCCACGCCGCGATTTGCCGCGATAGCGATCCGAGACAAACAACGGCACGTGCGGCGCGTTGTGGGCGAGGTAGAGAAAGAAAGGCCGGTCCTTGTGCTTTTCGATGAACGCCACCGATCGCTCCGTGTACCAGGTGATGAGCTTGCTCTGGTCGGGGTTATAGGCCACGACGCGCTCACCTTCCAGCAAGGGCAGGTCCGGATGAAAGTCCCGTTGCAGGGGATGATATGGCCACATGTCGTTGGAGTACGGCAGCCCGAAGTATTCGTCGAACCCATGTCGCGTGGGAAGGAACTCGGGCCGGTCGCCGAGGTGCCATTTGCCGAACATCCCCGTTGCGTAGCCCGCCCGCTTGAGCAATTGGGGAAGTAACTCCTCCCTGCTGCTAATTCCAACCGTTGACTCGGGGTCTAAAACGAACGGTAGCCCGACCCGCTGCGGGTAGCAACCGGTCATCAACGCCGCCCGCGACGGAGAACAAACCGACGAGGCCACATAGAACGTCGAGAATCGCATGCCGTCTCGGGCCATGCGATCGAGGTGCGGCGTTTCGATCCCCTTGGCGCCAAAGCAGCCCACGTCAGCATATCCCTGGTCATCGGTAAGAATGATGATGACGTTCGGCCTCGTCGTGGATGCTTGGGACTCGGCGCAGGACGTGTTTCCGCCCATCATCGCCAGGCAAACAGTAATCAGCACTCCGACCGGGACGGAGAGATGTTTGCTTCGATACATGGTCAGATTTCCGTGCCTTCTTGCCGGGCCCATGTGGCGGCGATTCGAAAAACAACGGGTATGCGCGGCCTCCCGACGAATTTCCAGCATAGTCATCCGCATAGCGAGGTGCAAGGATTATTGTCCCCGTCGTGGGCCACCGATTTTTACGACCCCAACGGGCGGCCGCGGCACGTCTCTACTCTGCCAGAATCGCCTGCAACATTGGCCTGGGCATGGTCACGCCCGAGGTGGCCGCACGACTGGGCGTGGCCCCAGGCTCCGGTGCCAGGGACGTGGGCATCGAAGGCGACCATCGACTGCCTGCCATTTCATCACCTACGCCGGACTGCTGGCAGCCGAGCCGGAAGAAAGTAGCCGTCCATTCCCTGAAAACTGGCGCTGCCTGATTTTGGGAAATCGGCTATCAAGGTGGCATGGATGTTGAGCAACTCAAGAAAGACGTTCAGTCGGGGAAAATCAGCGTCGGTCGGCTGATCGAGTTGGTTGTGGCCTTGCAGCGGGAGTTACAGGTAGCGAAACAGCGGATCGAGCAGTTGGAGAAGCAACAGGGCGTCCCGCCGTCGCCGAAGATTTTGCAGTCGTTCTCGGTGGAGGCAGAAGAACGGCGGCAGGAGGCGCGACGAAAGAAGCGGCGGAAGCGAAAGCGGCGGTCACAGGCCGGACGGACCACCAGCGCGGAGAAGATCGCCCGAGCCGTGCGTACCGAGAAAGTCTTTCCCGCGGGCGTGCTGAAAAAGGACTGCCGACTGTCACATACGCGGCCGGTATGGCGGCTGGAGAACGGCCAAGCGGTGCTGGTGGCCTATGAAATCTATCGCGGCCCGCAGAATCAATACGGCAAGATCCCCGGCGTCTTCGGCCGGAGCGAATTCGGGGCTGAAATCACCCTGGCCATCGCATATCAGGTGTACATCGTCGGGCGGTCGTTCGACAAAGTATGCCTGCTGATGAACTTCTTCCAGCACCTGAAACTGCGGAAGTCGCAGGCTGACGCCCTGTCGAACCAGTTGGCGCGGCAATGGCAGGAGGAGTTCGACCTGCTGTGCCTGCTGCTGGCCAACTCGCTGGTGGTGCATGCCGATGAGACGGGCTGGAGTATCCACAGTGTCTGGGCATTTCTCTCCGAGAAGGTGCGGCTATTGTTCTTCGGCGTACATAAGGATGCGGAGACGCTGCGGCAGATTCTCGATCCGGCGACGTTTGCGGGGATTGTGATCAGCGACGACGCGGCCGTGTATGCGACCTTCACGCAGTCGCAGAAATGCTGGGTGCATTTCCTGCGAAAGGCGATTAAGCTGACGTTGATGGAACCGAGCAACGCCGAGTATCGCCAGTTCACCGATCGGCTGCTGGAGATTTACCGTGAAGCCTGTCGGGTGCATCGCGACCGGCGGCTGAGCGCGGAGGGCCGAAAGGGGAAGGTTGCGGCGCTGGACGACAGGATTCTGGAGTTGTGTGGGCCGATGTGGATGGCCGAATTGCCGCCGGGCGAAGGCCCGGAGGACGACCATCGGCGGTTGTGCAACGAGCTGATGCGGGTGATGCTGGCGGAGCAACTCTTCACGTTCGTCACGGCGGAGCCGGTGGAGAAGCCCAACGGGGAAACGCTGGTCGTGTCGGGAACAAACAACGAAGCCGAACGAACACTCCGCTCTCCAGCGCAGGCCCGGGACACGGGCCGCACCAACAAGACGGTGGCTGGCGCACGGCGTCAAACGGTCATCGTCAGCGTGTTGGAATCGCGCCGCCAACATCTTTCCACCGTTACGCTATCGAGCGTAATCGAAGAAATCCGGCGTTGGTCCGAGACCGGACGCAGTTGTTTCGCTCGATGGGTGGAGAAACTTGGGCTGATCGGCCACGGGCTGCCCGATGACGGCCGGCTCTCGTTGCTGGACCGTGTGATTCCCGTGCCGGACGGATAAACTCCCCTGGCCCTGGTTTCGCTGCCGCCCTCGCCGTGCCCGCGTCAGATGTACGGCAGTGCCTTCCAGGCCCGACCCGAGAGTTAGTTTTCGGAGCAGCCTCACCAAGAATTTGGAGATTCTTACAAAGGGGGGAATTTACTTTTCCTCACGGGCAAGGCAAAATAGCAGTCGTACCGTTCGACTTGACTTCTCGGCGTACGCCAGGGGTTGAACGGCTACGTGCGACGGGTTGATGGTCGATGAATCCACAGGCACAAGAGGGAAGACGATGAACAGGCGACATTCTTGGCAGACCAACGAGGATGAATCGAGTTGTTCGCGGCGAGGTTTTTTGGGCGGCACCATGGCCGCAGTGGCGGCGGGGCCGCTACTGGCGTCTGCCGCGACATTCGCCGCCGAGAGTCCGGCCTCGAAAGCAGAGCCCAAACGAAAGATCAAAGTGGGCTTCGTCGGCAGTGGCAGTCGAGGATGGTGGATTACCAAGTTCTTTCAGCAACACGGCGGTTTCCAGCCGCACGCGCTGGCGGATTATTTTCCGGAAGTGGCCGAAAAATGTGGCGGCGCCTTGGGGGTGGATACGAAGCGACGTTTTTCTGGCATCTCCGCCTACAAGAAAGTGATCGAAAGCGGCGTGGAAGCCATCGTTCTACAGACGCCGCCGGGTTTCTTTCCCGAACATGCCGCCACGGCTGTCGACGCGGGCCTGCACGTCTACATGGCCAAGCCGGCGGCAGTCGACGTGCCTGGTTGCCTGCGCATCGAGATGGCGGGCAAGCAGGCGACGCAAAAACGGCGGGTGTTCCTGGTCGACTACCAGATGCCCACCGACCCGGCCAACGGCGAGGTGGTCAAACGAATCCGCGCGGACATGGGCAAGCTTGCCAGGGTCAGTTCCATCGGCATTAGCGGCGGGCATGTGGACCAGCCCAAGACGGCCACTATTGAAAGCCGGCTGCGAAACTCGGTCTGGTCCTGCGACATCGCGTTGGGCGGAGGATTCATTTTGTCTTTCGACATCCACTCCATCGATGCCGCCATGTGGCTCTTGGGAAGACGTCCCGTGGCCGCCACGGGCTACTCGCGGATCTTCCGCTCGCATCCTCACGGCGATAGCGCCGATGTCACTTCCGTCGCCTTCGAATACAACGATGGACTTCTCCACGATCACTGGGGGCAGGGACTACCGAATGCCGCCGAAGGCACGTTGAGTTGCAAGATTTTCGGCGAGACCGCGCGGGCCGTCCTCAATTACGCGGGCAAGGCGTATTACCAGCGCAGACATCAGAAACCTTTCGAGGCCGAAGTGGTCGGTCTCTACAGCGCTGGAGTGTCGCGGAACATTGCCACCTTCTATGAGGCGATCACGGCGGGACGTTTCGAGAATTCCACCGTGCGGCGGGCGGTGGACGGCTGCCTGACGGGTATCTTGGGACGCGAGGCCGCCGCGCGGCACGCACGGCTCACCATGGAGGAACTGCTCAAGGAGAACAAACCCTATGAGATCGATATCAGCGGTTTGAAGGCATAGAAGAGCGTTCCGGCAACGCTCGGCCAGTCGGCACAGTAATTTTCTATGGTCGAAAAGGGGAAAATTGTTTAGCGGGCGGGCTTGCCCGCCGGCTAAACGTTCCATCTCTCAATCGCCACAATCCATTACTACGCCTCGGCCAGTCGTCGATGCTTGCGGCAGCCATCGTGGTGAGTATAGAATAGGGGCATCCTCCCAAAAACCGCCAACCGGACCCCAGCGGTCTCCACCTTCGGTCAGGTACTTCGCATTGGGATGATGGTCGATCAATCCAGAGACAAGACAAGCATGCCTGCACTCCCTCTCGCACGTATTCGTGAACTGAAGTATTGTCGGGCGGCCGGCAACGCGTTTTCTCACCAGCACACCGAACCCGCGGAGACAACCATGGATCGAGCGAAATCGAAAACTTTGGGGCGTCGCGATTTTTTGGCCAGTGCGGCGGCGGCCGCTGCCGTCACTGTTGTTCGTCCGTCGGCGGTGCGCGGCAGCCAGGCCAACTCGACCATCGAGTTGGGGGCGATTGGTTGCGGCCGCCGTGGAACGTGGATCGCCGACTTGTTCCAAAAGCAGGGCAAGTACCGCTATGTGGCCTGCGCCGACTACTTTCAGGACCGCGTGGACGCGTTCGGCAAGAAGTATGAGATTCCGCTGGCCGCCCGCTTCACCAGCTTGTCAGGGTATAAGCGGCTGCTCGAGCAAAAGCTCGATGCCGTGGTGATCGAGACGCCTCCCTATTTCCATCCCGAGCACGCGGCCGCCGCCGTCGATGCCGGCAAACACGTCTTTACCGCGAAGCCCATCGCCATCGACGTGCCCGGCTGCTTGAGCATCGGCGAGTCGGGCAAGAAGGCGCGGGAGAAGAAGCTGGTGTTCCTGGTCGATTTCCAGACGCGGGCCAACGAGGCCTTCCGGGAAACGGCCCGCCGCGTTCACGCTGGCCAGATCGGCCGGATCGTCTGTGCCGAGGGGCATTATCCCACGGGTGGCATCGCCGGAAAGGTCGTCTTCAAGACGCCCGAAGATCGGCTGCGGTACTGGTACACGATCAAGGAGCTTTCCGGCGATTTCATCGTCGAGCAGAGCATCCACGCGTTGGACGTCGCCACCTGGTTCCTCGATGCGGCGCCGCTGTCGGCGATGGGCACCGGCGGCAAGCGGCAACGTCCCCACGCCGACATTTGGGACCATTTTTCGCCCATCTATTCCTTCCCCGACGACGTGCCCTTGACGTTCACCTGTCTCCAGGCGATCCCCAAAGCGCCGGAAGAAATCAGTTGCCTGGTGCTCGGCTGCGACGGCGTGGCCTATGGCAACTACTGGAGCGAGGCGTGGATCCACGGCAAGCATCCCTACGCCGGCGCGAAATGGAATGACCTGTATACCGCCGGGACGGTCGTCAACATCGCCGAGTTTTACCGTGCCGTGACCGCGGGAGATTGTGCCAACCCGACCGTGGAGCCCTCGGTGCGATCGAACCTGACGGCCGTTTTGGGCCGCACGGCCGGCTACAAGAAGGGGCCAGTGGTCACCTGGGACGAAATGCTCCGCGCCGGCGAGCGCTTGGAGCCCGACCTGTCGGGGTTAAAAAGCTGAAGAGCGAGGGAAAAGAGTGCCTCGGGCTTCTGGGCACTTGGCGGTTCGCGCGGGCCGACGGCGGTCTCCGCGACTCGTTGGGTCGGCGGCCACCAACTCTTGAGCCTTTAACATTCCTTGTCTGCCCCATTTCTTCGACTCAACGGGACAAAAGGAGAATTGTCAGGGCCACGGGGACTGGTAATATGAGACGAAGGACAACGAGTCTGCTTCGTTATCTATCGGGAATGAAAACGCATTTTGCGATGCACGACGGAGAAAGGAATTGACCATGAATGAACAAGAGACCCAACGGTTAGCATTTCTCCAGAAGGGCTCGTGCGCTCCGGTCGACTATATTTCCGACTATTATCGGCTGGCTTGTCCAGCAGTGAGGGGAACTTGGGCTGATCCCACGTCGCGTGCCTTCGCCCTAGCCCTCTCCCGGAGCAACATTATTCATCAGCTAGCATTGGCGGAGGGGTGGTAAAGGTAAACGTATATTGCGTGAATTATCAACTTAGCTTGGATCCAGGAGCGGACGCGGTGTTCCCGACGAACCCAGTTGGGC
>Ga0181520_10004473_pt1 | contig 23313 bp, 20 predicted proteins | sample PEATcosm2014_Bin_29_FD_132451 | JGI IMG/M metagenome (GOLD analysis project Ga0181520, IMG submission 132451) | Peatland microbial communities from MTU Mesocosm Facility, Houghton, MI, USA - PEATcosm2014_Bin02_30_metaG | ecosystem: Environmental > Terrestrial > Soil > Wetlands > Peat | place...
GTCGATCCTTCGGGCAATATCTGGGTGGCGAATCAAAACGGCAACAGCCTCAGCGAATTCAATTCATCGGGCGCACCCGTCTCCCAGACCGGATATACCGGCGGCGGACTGGACGTTCCTTCTCATATTGCTATTGACGGGTCCGGCAATATTTGGGCGATCAACGGCGGCAACAGTTCCCTCAGCGAGTTCAACTCCTCGGGCAACGCGGTTTCGGCGAATGGCTATCAGGGAGGCTTGAGCCAGCCGCAGGACCTGGCCGTGGACCAGTCCGGTAATGTCTGGATTCCCAACACAAATGGGCCCAACAATTTTCTAACGGAATTTGTGGGAGTGGCGTCGCCAACGGCTGCCCCTCCCGCGGCGGGATTGAGTTCCACGCCCCTTGCCATCTCCACCACCTCGCTGCCCAGCGGCCAGGAGGGCGTTGCCTACAGCACGACCCTGACGGCCACCGGCGGCACCACCCCTTACACCTGGTCGCTCACCAGCGGCGCGCTTCCCGCCGGGCTATCGCTCAACGCCTCGACCGGCGTCATCAGCGGCACGCCTGAGGCAACAGCCAGCGCCACTCCGCTTACCTTCAAGGTGACGGATTCCGGATACCCGACGCCGCAGCACCAGTCGGTCAACCTGACCCTGACCATCACTGCGAGTTCGGGCATAACGGTTTCCGTTTCGCCCCGCAACGCCGGAATCACTGTCAATCAAACCCTGTCGCTGACCGCAACCACAAATGACTCCCACGGGGTCGACTGGTCGGCCAGCGGAACGGGCTGCACCGGCACCGGCTGCGGCACCTTCTCCGCGGAGAACACCGCCACGGGAGTAGCCGTGGTCTATACGCCTCCAGCCACGCCGGGCGCGTACACCCTTACCGCGACCAGCGCATCGGAGACATCGGTGCTGGCGTCTGTGCCTGTGGGTGTGACGAATCTCGCCGGGGTCTACACCTATCACAACGACAACAATCGCGACGGAGCCAACACGCAGGAATACGCGCTGACGACCTCAAACGTCACGTCGGGCAAGTTCGGAAAGCTGTACGCCTGCGCGACGGATTCGCCGATCTATACCCAGCCGCTGTGGGTGGCGAACGTGACCGTCAGCTCGGCGAAACACAATGTCGTGTTTGTGGCCACCACCAACGACAGCTTGTACGCCTTCGACGCGGATAATCCAGGCAGCCCCTGCGCCCCCTTGTGGCATGCGAATTTGCTGGATACCGCGCACGGCGGCACGTCCGGTGAAGCTCCGGTGCCCGCGGGGACCAGCGGGGCGCTCGTCGGTCAGAGCCCGCCGGCGGGCGACATCGAGCCGACGGTCGGCGTGATTGGGACGCCGGTGATCGATTCGTCCACCAACACGCTGTATGTGGTTTCGAAGTCCTACGTCACGACCGGGCCCACGTTCTTCCAGAGGCTGCACGCCATCGACATCACGACCGGCAACGAGAAGTTCTCAGGCCCCGCCAACATCACCAGCTCCATTACCTTCCCCTGCCAGGGCACGAGTTGTGCGACCCCGGCCTTCAGTCCGCGATACGAGAATCAGCGCTGCGGTCTGGCTCTTGGAAACGACGGTACCAGTAACATCGTCTACGTGACGTGGGCGTCGCATGAGGACTCCACGCCCTACTACGGCTGGGTGGTTGGGTTCAACGCCACCACACTGGCGCCGGAGTACGTCTTCAACGACGTCCCCGACCACAATGTCAGCACCTACGGCGCAGGTATCTGGATGAGCGGAGCCGCGCCGGCGATCGATTCATCGGGGTATGTCTACCTCATCACCGGCAACGGGCTGTTCGATGCCACCAGCTCCTCGGCGCCGCATGACGACTACGGCGACTCGCTGCTGAAACTCACTCCAGGCCTTACCGTCAGCCAGTACTTCACTCCGAGCGACCAGTCCACCGACAACAGCGGCGACAATGATTTCGGATCGGGCGGGGCAACCGTTCTGGTCGATCTGCCCGTCAATGGCGGCAATCCCACCCACCTGATCATGGGTGGCGGCAAGAATTCGTCGGGCTCGGGGAACTTCTACGTCCTCAACCGGGACTCGCTCGGCGGCTCCGGCGACAGCAACGCATGGCAGCAGCTCTCTCAGTCCGACAGCATCTTTGCCATCGGCGCCTTCTGGAACTACAAATACTACCTCGGCATACAGTACCAGTCGGTGACGGCATGGACGCTGAGTCCTTCCACGGCAAAACTGACGGCGGTCGCGACCGGCACGACCAACACCTTCGCGTTTCCGGGCACCTCGCCTTCGATTTCCGCGTCGGGGATGACCAACGGCATCCTCTGGGCGCAGGACAACAGCGCCTATTGCACCACCGGTACGACGAACGGGTGTAAGGCTGCCGTTCTGTACGCCTACGACGCCACCAACCTCGCTACGGAGTTGTGGGCCAGCTCGACGGGTACAGGCCTGGGCGGAATCTCGAACGCCGCCGGCCACGCGATGAAGTTCACGGTCCCCACCATAGCGAATGGAAAGGTGTACGTGAGCACCCGTGGCACCGGCACCGCGACCGACAAGACCGTGGGCGAGCTGGAGATCTACGGGCTGCTGCCCTGATCCGAACCCTCCGGGAGGCCCCGTCCTCACCGAAATTTCTGCTGCGAACAACCATCGTCGGCATGATTACATCCGCATAGATGCGCGGTCCCGGCCGGAGCGCACCACCCTGCGCTCCGGCCAGGCAAACCGTTTCCCCTGAGTTCCCCAAGCTCAGGCAATTCACCCGTCGATGGAGACCTCCATGATGCGTCCGCTCCGGAGGCTGTTCGCAAGTTCCGCAGTTCTCCTCATCGGCAGTTCGATCCTCGTCGGCTGCTCGATGGCGCCCATCGCAAATCAACCCTCGACGAGCCCGGTATCGGGTCCGGCTGCTCTGACCAGCACCCCCTTTCACGGCGTCGTGCATGGCGGGCAGAGCCCCATCGTGGGCGCGCAGATCTACATGCTCTCTGTAACGGTCAGGACGGCCAGCCCTTATTATGGCCAGCAATCGACGTCGCTGATGAACGACAAGCCCCCTGACACCAGCAACGCCGATGGCGTCAACCGCTGGTACTACGTGACAACCAACGCGACGGGCGGGTTCACCATTGCGTCCGGCGACTACTCCTGCAACAGCGGCGATGAGGTCTATCTCTACTCGCTGGGCGGCAATGCCGGATCGGGTTCGAATGCGGGCGCGGGCCTGATGGCCGTGCTCGGTACCTGCGGGTCGGCCAACAGCATTGCGGGTTTGCCCGCCACGATCCAGATGAACGAAGTGACGACGGTCGCCGCCGCGTACGCTCTGGCAGGCTTCGCGACCGATGCGACTCATATTTCCAGGTCGAATACCTCCCTGGCCGCAACCGGAATGAAGAATGCGGCGCTGAACACAGCCAATCTGACCGATCTGGGTACGGGCCTCGCGCTCGCAACCACTCCCTCTGGAACAGGAACCGTGCCTCAGGACCAGATTTACACGCTGGCCGACATTCTGGCTGCCTGCATCAACAGCGTCGATCCGAGCACGATTGGCTGCACCACGCTGTTCCAAACCGCCACCAGCAATGGCACCACCAGCGGCACCCAGCCCGGGGACACGGCAAGCGCCGCGATCAATATCGCCCACAACCCGGGCAGCAACGTCGCAACGCTGTTTGCGCTGGCGACACCGACGGCGCCCTTTCAGCCAGACGATTCGGAGCCGCCAAACGACTGGACCATCGGCATCGGCTATTCCGGCGGATCGCTCAGCAACCCCACCGGTCTCGCCATCGACGCTTCCGGCAACGCCTGGGTCATAGACACACCGGGGAACGGCCAGAATAGTGTCTCGGTGGTCGGGCCGCAGGGATCGTTCCTCGCCTTTGAAACATCTGGCTCCTGTGGCAATGTTTTCCTGCATCCCAGCGCCATCGCTCTGAGCCCGAGCACTGTCTCGCCGGCAACCGCGTGGGTGGCCGATAACTACAAGCAGACGGTGACCGCCTTCGACGGCAACTGCGCCGCCGTCGATCCGCCCGCCGGGGATTACTGTACGGCCGGGACCTTGCCCTACTGCAATCCAACGGCGGTCGCGGCGGGCAGCGATCTCCGGATCGTCGATGACGGCAAGCCAGGCGTTTACGGTTTCACGACGAGCAGCTCGTATGTCTTCCTGACGACGACTGGATTCGGTTCGCCGTGGGCCGCGGCAATTGACGGCACGGGACAAACCTGGATCACAGACGTTGGAAATTCCGGCCTTATGCCGCCGGTCCCGGCGACTCTTTTTGTCTTATCGAGCGATGGTTCGACGCTCACGGCTGCCGACAACACCGCGCCTTTCACAGATAACGGTGACTCCATGGCCCTCGGCCTGAACACCAGCGTGTGGGTCACAGACCTCCAGGGTGATTCCCTGTACCTGTTTACCACCAGTGGGACCACGGCTACCCTTGCCGATACCATCGCCTCTCCCAGTGGCGGATTGTACAACCCGGTGTCGGTTGCCGTGGACGGCGCGGGCAACGCCTGGGTGGCGAATAGTGGCGGATCCAATGTCAGCGAGTTCAGTTCTTCGGGTACGGCCATCTCCCCGGACGGGATTTCGATGGTGAGCAACGGGGGCTATACCGGGGCCGGCCAGCTGACCGTTGGCAGCACCCCGACCGGCGTCGCGATCGATCCCTCCGGGGACGTATGGGTGACGACCCAAAGCGGCGGGGATCCGTTGATTGAAATCATCGGCGCTGCAGCTCCGACGGTGACTCCGCTGGCGGACGCCTCGGTCGGAAACAAAATCGCCACGCGGCCGTAGAAGGGCAGGGAAGCGAGTGCGCCCCGTTGGGCAGGCGCGGTTCGCTGTTCTTTCCGCTACTGGAATCTGCGGCTCAGTTCGCCGAAGTCGACGCCGGCAACGAAGCGCTGACCCTCCGCCATCAGTTCCTGGTACACCGCCGCCTGATCGCCTTCAGTGTGGGCCCGGTCGATCCTGAAGAACATCGGGATAGCCCGGTGGCCCGGGCTTTCAAAGTCGGGCGGATTCAGCAGGAAGTGCATATCGAAATTCGGCGGAGGCTCGGACGGGATACAACCCGCCGGCGTGCAAAACGCATTCGCGCCAATGCTGTCGGTCGTCCCGTCGGTGTAAAAAGCAGTATCGAACTGGGCCGGCCGTCCCCCCGCCGTCAGGAAGGTCTTTTCCCCGCGCATGAGCGGATCCTCGCCGTGAACCAGCCAGCTTGCGTGCGCATTGTGATCGCCCGAGGGCAGCCAGACTCCCAGCGTCGCCTTGTCGGCAGACCCATCGTCGTAGGCGCCGATTTCCATCGAGATACGGTCGCCGAAGACTTCCTGTGAGGTATGATCCAATGCGTAGCCGCCGGTCTGTTGCGGGAGCCGCGCGTCCAGTTCCGCCGTCGTGATGTTGCCGTCGCGCACCTGTGCGGCAAAGCTCTTGCGATAGCTGCGAATCGCATGCACGCCCGGCACAGCGAAGAGCAGAGCCACGACAGAGAATGCCGCGGCATGCCAGTAGAAAGCCCGCTTCTCGCGTGGCCTCGCGTCGGATGCCGCGGTGGGAATGCTGTTGGCCTCTCCCCGCTCCGCGCTCTTCCTCGACACCACCCACAGGAACAGCAGCGTCGCAATCAGAAACAGCGTGCCGCCGATCATGTAGTCGGCCCATTTGGCGACATTTTCGAGCCGTGGATGGCCAACCGCGATGCGGTAGTAGAGCACCAGAGCGCACAGCCGGATGAGGTTGAAAAGATAACCCAGCAGCACGCCGCCGCAAACATAGGCGATCCATCGCCGAAAAGTAACCTTCTTGAGGTAACCAGTGATCAGAGCTAGATAACCAAGGGTGACCGCGCCCCGGATGCCATCGCACCCCGGCGCGATGAACATGCCGAAGTCCGGGGTGAACATCAACCGGAGCAGCTCCTTGCTGGTCGGCGGAAACCCGATCAGCAACGCAAAGGAGCGCGCGATGTGGGCCGAGATGTTCTGCAAAGGGAGATCGCCATAAAGCAGCATGAAACTCGGCACCGGTTGCGCGCACAGCAGCAGCGCCAGCGGGAACCATGCTCGCCGCCAGACGTTCGCCCCTCCAAACAGGAGCACGATTCCGCTGCCGAGCAAATAGAGCGCGAGCTTCGGAGCCAGGAAGCTTAAGGTCAGCGGGCCCACGATGACGGACCACGCCAGCATGTGCCGGAACGCGCTCATGGCGAGGCCCAGAGCCGCCAGCAGCAATCCCCACCAGCTCCCCCGCAGCTCCCACCCGGTTTGCCGCCAAACCCGCAGCGTCAGGACCACGCTGGCCGGTACGATCAGCATCCCGATGGAGCGCAGCGGATCGTCGGTCCATACCTCCCACAGCTTCAGGAGGTCCGCGGACAGCCCAACGGTGGCCAGCCCGGCGAGAATTGCGACCCAAATCCAGGCCGCCCGGACCTCGATATCCGGCCATGCCTTGCCTTCGGAAGGGGAAGCCGAGGAGTCCCGCGAGGCGGCAGGAACCGATTGCAAAACGCCGATTTTCATACTTTGTTTTCGGGGACCTGGCAGTTCCATTTTATCGGTTGGGCGCGGCGCCGACAATGGCGATTTCGGGTGTTACTGCGGTGCTGTCCCGTTCTCAGGCGCAGCTGGAAAATGCTCCAAAAACGCGAAAAATTCCGTTGCTGCGCCAGCCCAGCGGCGCTATGATGATGATCCCCACCGGGACGATTTTTGGAATGCGATTTGGTTTGCCTCTCTCAAGAGCGACGGGCGTGCTGGACCGCAATTGACAAGGATTTGCCCTCGGGGTGTTTTGGAGGACCGCCTTGATGAAGTTCAGAGCCATCGTTCCCGTCGCTCTGCTGCTCGCTGTAACCGCTGTCCGGCTTCATGCCCAGATCACCGGGTGCGATGACTCGCCGGAAAACCCAACCCTCGTCCTGGGCCTGATTGTGGGCGCTGCCGGCTTCGGCTACTCCCGGGTCCGCAGATACATCCAGGTTCGCAAGCGCGCCAGGGACGAATAGTCCGGATCGTTCATCGTGAAACGGATGGAACCGAGTCCAGGCTCCGGAGCCCAGCTTCGGAGCCTCTCAGCCCCCTGGTTTCCTGCATAGTTTCCTGCATCCCGCGCTTGTACGGCGAACAGAGCCGTGAATGGAGACAGCCCAATGCGTTTCGCCTGGACGCTCCTGGCTGGTTTGGCGCTCCTCGTCACCGGTTGCTCGGTGGCGACGGTCGCAACCGAGCCGCCACCCAATCCCAATCCCAATCCGGGGAACACCGTTCCGTTCTCAGGAACCGTCCATGGTGGACAGTCCCCCATCAGTGGCGCGAAGGTCTATCTCCTGGCCATAGCCCAGTCCGGTACCGGGGCTGCCGCGTATGGCAAGGCCTCCACCTCTCTGCTGACGAACACCGGCAACAGCGACACCATCGGCGATTATGTCCTCACGGACTCCACCGGCCATTTCACCATCGCAGCCGACGAGTTTTCCTGCTCCGGCGGTCAGGCCTACCTCTACTCCCAGGGCGGCAACGCCAGCTACGGCGATAACGAAGACATCGGACTGATGGCGGTCCTCGGCCAGTGCTCCAACAGCAGCTTTTCCGGGCTGCCCGCGGTCATCCAGATGAACGAGGTGACCACCGTCGCCGCGGCTTACGCCCTGGCCGGCTATGCTAAGGACGCCACCGACATGTCGGGACCGGCGTCGTCGGCAGCCGCAACGGGCATGGCCAACGCCGCGAAGAACGCAGCCAACCTGGCCAACATCGGCACGGGTTTCGCAAACACCACCACGCCGGGCGGCAATGGGACGGTGCCCCAGAGCAAGCTCGACACCCTGGCCAACATCCTGGCTTCTTGCATCAACAGCGTCACGGACGCCACAGGCTGCAGCACGCTGTTCCTGAACGCCGAGAATGCCAGTGGAGCCCAGCCCGCCGATACCGCGACAGCCGCCATTAACATCGCGCACAATCCGGCCGCCAACACGACCGAGCTCTTTGCCCTCTCAACGCCCAGCGCGCAGTTTCCACCCGCTCTCAGCAGCGCGCCCAACGACTGGCTGATCGCGGTCAGCTACACCGGCGGAGGGTTGGACGCGACTTGCGACGAGGATCCCACGGTGGGATCTTGTTATCCTTCCAGCGTCGGTATCGATTCGCAGGGCAATATCTGGATTGCGAATTACTACAGCCAGACCGCGGGCGCGGGTGAAGTGGCCGAACTGTCGAATACCGGAAATGCGCTTTCTCCCACGCCGACGGGATTCACCGGAGACAATTTGAACGAGAGCTACGGGCTGGCGGTGAACACCGACGACTCGGTCTGGGTGGTCAATGAGCAAAGTGCCAGCAGCGTCAACGGCGGCGATGGCAGCATCACTGTGCTCAATTCGTCCGGCGTTATTGCGACCTACTCCGGCACCGATGTCTACTATCCCTACGGGGCTATTTCTGCCGACACCAACGGCGATCTTTGGATTGCCAACTTTAACGGAAACGCGACTCTGATCAACTCCTCCGGCGTTTCCCTTTCCGGCGCCGACGGATATGCCGCCGACCTGGACGCGCCTTTCGGCGTGGCAATCGATGCCAACCATAATGCGTGGTTCCCGAACTCTGGTGCCTCGGCTAGTTGCCCACAAGGCGCGACGACCTGCTCGGTGACCTCGGTCTCTCCGGATGGAACACAGATTCACACGTACGAGACCGGAGGTGGCTATCCTTACAAAATCGCGACAGATGCGATCGGCCCCGGAATCGGTCATGTGTGGATCACGAACTACATTTCCGGGACGGTTAGTGAACTGGAGTTACCCAGCACCGGCGCGCCTACACTGGTTTCCTCAGGATCCGGCTACTCAGGTGGTGGTCTGTATGGGCCGGACGGCGTTGCCATCGACGGCGTCGGCAACGTATGGATCACCGATTTCCATGGCGCGGCTCTCAGCGAACTGGAAGGCGCGGCGGGCACCTCGCCCGGTACCGCACTTTCCCCCAGCTCCGGATATGGTGCGGATGCTGACCTCAGTGGGCCGGATGGCATCGCGATCGATTCCAGCGGCAACGTCTGGGTTTCCAATCAGGCCTCGGGCAGCGTGACCCAGTTCGTTGGCGCGGCGGCTCCGGTTAAGACTCCGGTGCTGGGTCCGCCGTCGCTTCCCTGATCCTTCGATCCTCGCCGTGAGACTTGCCTGGTAAGGCCTCGTACTCGCGGTCGAGGATCGACATCAGCAGTTGCGTGTGGTATTCCCCGTCACGGAAGATCGCTTCGCGCAGAATGCCTTCGCGCCGTAAACCCAGGCTTTCATAAACGTGTTGTGCGCGCGTATTCGTTTCGAAGACGTCGAGCCACAGCCGGTGCGCTTTCAGCTCGCCAAACACATAGTCTTCAATCGCGCCCATCATCCGCCGCCCGATACCACGATCCGGATTCGCCACCACAATGCGCTGGAGTCGAATCGACCTGTGCGGTGAGGAGACCCCGCGCAGAATGGCAAAACCCGCGATCTTTCCCGGCTCCAGCTCCACCACCAGGTAACGGCAATCGGTTCCTGTCATCCTCGCGCGATGCTCGTCCAGCGTCCAGTTCCCGACAAAGGTGCGGTACTCCGGAAGCCGCTCCAGGCTCATGATCGCCGGAATGTCTTCAGCGCGCGCAGGCCGCAGTCCCAGTTCGTCCCTAACGGAGTTCATTCAATCAGCATGCCTCAGCGGCGCGCTTCAAGGTACTTGTCGAACGGAATCTCGAAAAAGAAAAGCTCGTTGCCCCCCGAGTCGCGCAGCTCGCGCAGCACCAGCTTGCCGCCGTGCAGCGGCGTATCCCCCAGTCCCTGCATGTCGTAAAACAGGAACCCCGCGCGCGTAGTGTGCGGTTCCACCGCCAGCGCCGCATATTCGAAATGATCGAAGTCCGCCTCGATCTTGTTATCGGACGCGCTCCCCTTCGTGTGCACCTTGATCGGCCCAACCGGAATATCGCGCCCCCGGCTGTCTTTCGGCTTCACCCGCCGCTCCACGTCTTCCGGCTCAGCCGCCGGAACGCGGTCGCCGGTCGCGCTGATGAAGAAAATGCGGGCATCGCGCAGCGAGATAGGTCGATCTCCGGTATTCGTAACAATGATGCGGATAGGAAGAAAGCGATACTTGAGATAGTCGACCTGAAAGATTTTGCATTTCTCCGCTGTGTCGAAGGGCTCCGCGGCGATCGCGACCTGCTCCTTGCTGTGGGAGTCGAAGGCCGCATACGCCGTCGCATCCCGCACCGGCGGCGGATCGGACGCTGCCACGGAAACCGGGACCCAGCAGACCAGCACAAGACACAATGGCCAGTAACATCGCATCGCACCACGGAACCAGCGGGAGCGCATGGCCATCATTATCATCTTGCCTTATGACCTGCGGAAGGTGACATTGGTAAGCGGATGTTGATTCTATACAGTTTCGCCCTGGCCTCGCTGCTGATACTGGGCGCCCCGTGGTGGCTGTTGCGCATGGCCACCAGCGGCAAATATCGCGAAGGTTTGACGGAGAGGCTGGGCTTTTTGCCGCAGCGCATACGCAAGGCGCTCGACGGCCGCAGGATCGTCTGGGTGCACGCCGTTTCTGTGGGAGAAGTTCTGGCCGTCAGTCGTTTAGTCGACGAGCTGGAAGCGCGCCTGGCGGAATCGGCCGGTCAGCGCGTCGCGGATCGCTGGCGCGTGATGATCTCCACCACCACCCGAACCGGTCAGGAGCTCGCGCGCCGCCGCTTTGGCGCTGATCGCGTTTTTTATTTTCCGCTGGATCTTGCATGGCCGGTACGGTCCTGGCTGAGGGCTCTGCGGCCGAAATTGCTGGTCCTTGTTGAGACCGAATTTTGGCCGCGCATGCTCACCGAATGCCGTCGCAGCGCGATCCCCGTCGCCGTCGTGAACGCGCGTATCTCGGATCGCTCGTGGCCGCGGTACCGGAGATTCGCCCGGATGTGGCGGCCGTTGCTGCGCGATCTTGCCGCTGTTCTCGCCCAGACGGAGCTCGATGCCGAGCGCCTGCAATTTCTCGGCGCCGGTCATGTGAGCGTGGCAGGAAACCTCAAATACGATGTGCGCGCGGCCGGGTCGTCTGCGATCACCGCCATGCTGCACAAATTCCTGGCCCCCGGCGCCCGCGTGCTGGTCTGCGGATCGACACTTGCCGGTGAAGAGGAAATGCTGCTCAATGCGCTCCCGCCGGACGTCGTCACGCTGCTCGCGCCGCGCCACCCGGAGCGCTTTGGCGAGGTCGCGGAGATCCTGTCGAAACGCGCGGCGAAGTGGGTGCGGCGCTCGCAATGGGCCGAGTCTCCCGGCGCTCTTGCGCCCGGAACCGTGTTTCTGCTGGATTCGATCGGAGAGCTGGCATCGATCTACGCGTTGGCGCACGCGGCGTTTGTCGGCGGCAGCCTCGTGCCGGCCGGCGGCCATAATCCCCTCGAAGCTGCGCAATTCGCGGTTCCCGTCGTGATGGGTCCCCACTATGAAAACTTCCGCGGCATCGTCGACAAGCTGCGCGCGCATGATGCGATCCGCATCGTCGTGCCCGGCGAGCTGAACGCAGCCCTGACGGCAATGTTGTCCGGCTCCGGGGAGTCGCGCGACCTCGGTGCACGCGCCCGCGAAGTGTTTGAGCGCGAAGCGGGAGCAACGGAGCGCGCGGTGCGGGCTCTCATCGAGATCGTCACCTCTCCCCTCTCGAATCCAGCAAACCAGCGGCGATCGCAACAGGAGGCCCGGACGTGAGCCGCGCCCTCTTTCCGCTGACTCCGCTCTATTCCCTGGCAGTCGGTGCGAAGAATCTCGCTTACGCAAAAGGCTGGGCCCACCAACAGCATTTGCAATGGCCCGTCGTCAGCATCGGCAACCTCTCTGTGGGAGGAAGCGGCAAGACGCCGTTGACTATTCGGCTTGCGCAGCTACTGCGCGAGCGCGGTATTGCGGTGGATGTCCTTTCGCGCGGCTATGGGCGGCGCTCGAAGGTAGTGCAGCAGGTCGCCGAAGGAGGATTGGCGGACGATTTTGGCGATGAGCCGCTGTTGATTGCGCAGGCAGCGGGCGTTCCGGTGTTCGTTGGGGCGAGCCGTCACGCTGCGGGCTTGCTGTCCGAGTCCAAAGGCGCCGGACCGATGCTGCACCTGCTCGATGATGGCTTCCAGCATCGCGCGCTGGCCCGCGACGTGGATATTGTCGTCCTGCATAGCAGCGATTTTGGGGAGAGACTGCTTCCCGCCGGCCGGCTCCGCGAGGGATTCTCGTCACTGTCACGGGCACAAATTGTCGCAATGCGCGAGGAAGATCGGCCTCTGGAATCTGAGCTGCGCCGCAGAGGCTTTGCCGGTCGAGTTTGGTGGACGGACCGCACTCTCGAAATCCCTGCCGTCAGGCGAGTCGTGGCCTTTTGCGCGATTGCACGCCTGGACGAGTTCTTCTCCGGGTTGCGATCCTCCGGCCTTACCGTCGCAGCCATGCGTGCCTGGCGCGATCATCATCGCTATAACCACGCCGACATTGCCTCGCTGATCGAGCTGCGCCGCCAGCACGATGCTGAAGCGTTCATGACCACGGAAAAGGACCTGGTGCGGCTGGTGCCGGAACACCGCCGCCTGCTCGAAAATGCCGCGCCGCTGCATGCGGCCAGGCTGGTTGTCCATTTGCGTAACGAGCCCGCGGCCATCGACCAGCTGCTCGCTCTGTTGCCCGCGGCCTGGCAGGAGCAACCGCGCAAATCGCCGCAGACACCGTGAGAAAATGAAGAATTGTCGGAAATATGTCTGAAATACCCAGGCATCTGCGTCTGCTCGTCGTGCGCCTTGGCGCGATGGGCGACATCCTCCATTCCATGCCCGCGGTAACTGCCCTGCGCCATGCACACCCGGAGTGGGTGATCGGCTGGGCCATCGAGCCGCAGTGGCGCGGGCTGTTCTGCGCGAACGGATGCGAGCCTCGAACGCCGGCAATGCCGCTCGTCGATCGACTGCACCTGGTGCCCGCGAAAAGGTGGGCGAAATCTCCGCTGTCGGCGGCAACGTTGCGCGACATTCGCCGTGTGCGTCGCGAACTGCGCGCGATGCGCTATGACGTCGTCGTCGAAATGCAGGGCGCAGTGCGCGCGGCCATGGTGGCACGCTGGGCGCGAACCGGCAGAGTGATTGGCGAAGCACAGCCGCGCGAATTTGCGGCGAAGTGGCTCTTCGACGAGAAGGTCACAACGCAGGGCGTTCATGTCATCGAGCAGTCGCTCGAAGTGGCGAACGCGATCTTCTCCGAAGATCTGCCCTTGCCGCTCCCGTTGTTGCCGTGCGATCCAGCTGCCGAAGCGAAGGCGGCGCAGCTGCCGCAGCCTTATGTGCTGCTCAGTCCCGGCGCCGGATGGGGCGCCAAGCGCTGGCCCGCGGACCGCTATGGTGCCGTCGCGCGCGAATTGATAAATGCCGGCTACGCAGTCGTGATCAACAGCGGCCCTGAGGAGGCTCACCTGGCGCAGGAGATCGTCGCAACCAGCGGCGGCGCGGCGCAGGTGCTCGTTTTGGGCATGGCGGAGCTGATCGCCGTAACGCGACGCGCCGCGCTCGCGATTGCGGGCGACACCGGCCCACTCCATCTGGCCTGCGCGCTGGGCAGACCTGTCGTCGGCATCTACGGGCCCACCGATCCGGCGCGCAACGGACCGTTTCATTGTTCCAACCGCGTGCTCCGCCATCCGGAAAGCGTGCGCGATCACGCCCGGCGCAGCGAGCCGGAAGCGGGCCTGCTCACCATCGCGCCGGAAGCCGTCACTGGCGCGGCGCTCGAGTTGTTGCGGGAGGCCCGCTAATTGGCGCTGACCTGGAAGCGCATCGCGCGCCGCATTCGCGTGCCCCTGGGATTCGCCTTCGCCGTGCTATTTCTCTGGCTGGCCAAACCCACCGCGCTGTTCCTCGTGCTCAGCCTGGTGTTAGTGGTGCCCGGACTGTTGTTGCGCGGCTACGCTTCCGGCTACGTGAAGAAGAACGCGGAGCTGACGACCACCGGGCCCTACGCGCATACGCGCAATCCCCTCTACCTCGGATCGATGATGATCGCGTTTGGATTCGCGCTCGCCGCGCGCAGCCTCTGGATTGCTCTCGCCCTCGTTGCCTTGTTCGCCGCGATCTACATCCCGGTGATTCGCTCCGAAGAGGAGTATCTGCGCTCAACGTTTCCGGAGTTCACCGCCTATGCAGCGGCCGTGCCTCGGCTGTTGCCGAGGATCGTCGCCGCCGCCGGCTCAGGCACAGCAAGAGGGGTATTTTCGGCGGCACTCTACCGCTCTCATCGCGAATATAACGCGCTGCTGGGCGCTTTGGGCATGTATGCTGCCCTCATCCTGAAGATGGTGCTGCTCAGGAAATAGAGGAGTCGATTGCAAGAACACCGCACCGTTTCTCGATCCATGGAAACACGGCGGGCACTCCATCTTTGGCGAGTGCCGACGGCCGCGCTGATCGTCGCAGCAGCGATCGGGGCAAATGCGCAGACCGTGCCGCCACTCATTCCGCCGCGACCGGGTTACAACTTTCCCGCGAAACAAACCCTGACCTACGCCGTCGACTGGCGCGTCTTTCCCGCCGGAACTACAGTGATGCATCTCGAACAGCAAGGCGACGAGGAGCGCATCTCGGCATCGGGCGATACGCTGGGCGCGATCAGCCTCATCTATCGCGTGAGCGACCGCTTCCAGTCTTCGTTCGATCGTCGCACCGGATGCTCGTCCGGATTTGCGAAGCAGTTGCAGGAAGGCCGCCGCCAGGTCAGCACCGATCTGAAGTTCGACTACGCACACGGCAAGGCGCTGCTCGACGAAAAAAATCTGGTCAAGGGAAACAGCAAGCACTCTGAAGCGCCGGTGGGTCCCTGCGTCACCGATCTGCTCTCCGCGATTTTCTATCCGGCCTCGCTGGCGCTCACTCCTGGTCAAAGTTTCCGCGTTCCGGTCGCCGATGCGATGCACACCGTCGCAGTGACGATGCGAGTGGAGGCGCGCGAAGCGGTCCGCACGCCGTTGGGGACTTATCAAACCGTGCGCGTGCAGCCCACTGCCGATGCAGGCGTAGTGAAAGCCCGTGGCAATATCTGGATCTGGTATACGGACGACGACCGGCACATTCCGGTGCAGATGCGGGCGCGGCTGTTCTGGGGAACGATCACGTTCCGGCTGACAGCGCTTGATCAAAAGTAAGAGGCAGGAAGCGAATCTGAGGCTAATTGATTCGATAGCGCTCGCGCATCAAACGCTGGAGGCGCGGCTTGTAAAGGAGATCGTAGGCGAGCTCCTTGCCGGGAAACATCGCGAGGGCGGCGCGGCGGGTGTCGGCCACCATTTCTGAGGCTTCGTCGATGGTCAGAGACATGTCCTGGCTGATGACCGACATCACCATATTCATCATCATCTGCAGGCGGCGAAGCTTGCGCTGCTCATCCTGAAGCTCCTGGGGAGTTTGCAGAACCGGCTCCGGCTGGGGATTGAAGGCTGAATACTCGGGTTGTGACCCCATGCAAATGCGAACCTCCGTTCGAGGATCGTACAACGATTAAGACTCGGTATGAAACGGAAAAGATGCGCAGCGGATGGCGGAATCGGGTCACAGTTGGTCACCGCGGCGGGTGATTTTCGCCGCAGGAAATTCAGAATGCAGACGAGGGAGGAAGGCGGCGATCTCCGGCTCGGTCATCCGCAGGCATTGGCGCGGTCCAAAGGCTCGGCCCAAATAACGTGGAGAATGTTCCAGCCAGCGGCGTCGCGCCGGTGTATCGCTTCGCGTCGGGTCCAGCAGTTCAGCTGCGATGCGCGCGATGCGCGGGAGAGCCTGCGCGGGATTTTCGGCGACGGTCCATTCGAGGATCACGGTATCCGACGCGGCGTTTTCGGCCGGGGCGACAGCGCCGCGTTCCATCAGGATGGCCGCCTGGCGCTGCGCGACGCCAGACAGCAAATCCGGTTGCAGGCCGTGCTCGATCATCGCATCGATGCACGGCTCAGGCTCGGCCGTGAGTCCGACGGAAACCGGCAGCGCCCGGCGAATCTCGTTCTTCAGAATCCGCACCGCCTCGTCGAGATTCGCGACGACAAAATCGATGAACCCCGCGCGCAGACCCTCGCGGAGTTGGCCCGCCTCCGCATCCACGCACAGCGAAGCGGCTCCCGCAACGCTGGTCGCAATGATGGTCGCGATGCCCTCAGCCTCGAACCCGGAGCGCAACAGAAGCTTGCCGCCGAGTGAATCGCCGAAGCACTCGCGGCCAATGCGGCTCACAGCAAGAAACCGATCGTGGGCGGTGGCGAGTTCAGGCAGGTCCATGCGCGTAACAGACATTCTTCCACGCCGCTCTCTCACGCCGATGCAGGCGCGTTACCTGAGTTTTGAATGGATCAGCAGAAGTGGCCTGAAAAGGCGCAGCACTCCCTAAACTGGAAGTGCCTCTTTCAAAGTGCGAATGCGGTCGTTGCAGGATCGGTCCAGAGTAAAGGACCGACGGCCCGCAGGCCGCTACAACGACCTGCGGGCCGTTCGAATGAAAGGGGGTGAGTCCAAAGGATGAATAAGAGATCATCCTGGGCTCGAATTGCCATTACGATTGCGCTGGATTGGCGCTTCGTCCTGGCGGTTGCAGTCCTTGTTCTCACGCTACTGATGAAGTAGCCAACTTCCCGGGAGGAAATCGCCCCCTTCCGGGAACTACTTCACCCACAGTATACATCGGCAAAATCTTCACCAGGTCGAGTACGGCTGCCCGTCCGATCCAGTCTCCTCCGCCCCGCTGTGCACGTCGTTGATGCCCGGGTCGGTCTGGTCCAGATCGGCATACGTGTCGTCGCTTGCCGTCACCCACGTCTCACGGCTGTGCGTAAACGGATCCTCGGGGATCACCTTCAGGTAACCGTTCTGCACCAGATCGTCGAGCGACTGCGGAGCCTTGTTCTTATCCATCGTGTAGGAGTCGATGGCATCGCGCAGCACGTGCAGGTCCTCCTTCAGCGCCGCTTCCTTCGCATTCCTGATGGAGGAAATGAAGCTGGGGATGGCGACCGCGGCCAGCACGCCGATGATCAGCATGACGATCATCAGCTCCACCAGAGTGAAGCCGCCCTCATGCTTTCGAATTGGAATTTTCAGCCGCAAGTTATCACCAGTCCGAGTATTTCGTTCCATCCAGCCCGATCCCGTCGGATTTCGTGAAGACATCGAAGACATTTTGCCCGCCCCAGGAATCGCTGCTGGGATCGTCCTGCATCGAGCGCAGCCCCCAGTCGTCGTTGCCGGTCATGGGATCGATGGGAATGTGGCGCAGGAATCGCACCTTCTTGCCCTGTACATCCACGCCGTCGACCAGGGTCTGCAAATCCGGAGGATAATTCTGGCTGTCCACCTTGGTCTGAAAGGCATGCTTGTCGGCCGCGTCCTTGTACGCGTCGATGGCCGCGCGCATCTGCCACAGGTCGTAGCGCAGCATCCGCTCCTTCTGCCGCTTCACCTGAAACCGCGCGATCGGCACCGCTGCCGACGCCAGGATCGACAGGATCGCCACCGTTACGATGAGCTCGACCAGCGTCAGACCGGCTTCCCGGTTCTGTCCGCGCCTCGTGTTGGGAAACATCAACCACATCACTTCATTTCCGGACTTCGTTTAAGGGCCGTCACTGGATGTGCACGACCGCCTGTGAACCCATCGCCGGCACCGGCTGCTGCTGGCTGTTGCGCACCACGGGCCGCGTAATCGCAACCGAGGCGTCTCCCGCCATGTTGGCCTGGAAGGTCAGCACGCAAAGCGCCCCCGAAGCTCCACTGATGCCCTTCGCCCCCGGCGGCCGCGAGGCGGCAATCGCTGCGTTGCCTTTCCCGTCGTCGCGATGCACCAGCGCTACAGCCTGACCGTCTTTGCCCAGAACATTGGGATGCTGAGGATCGTCGGAGTCAACATTGATCAGACTCAGCTTCGAGGAGTCATACTGCACATTCAGTGGCACTCCGTACACGTCGCTTCCGCCGGTCAGATCCACGACCATCTTGAATGTCGAACCGGTCTTCTCGTTGGATTGCGGCGGGCTCAGCGTCAGGTTCACCGGAGCAGCCGCGGCGTTCGCCTGCTGCGTCATTTCCGTCATCGCCTGTTGCGCTGCCGTCGCCGCCGAAGGCACAGGCTGCGGGGGCGGAGGCGGCGCAACCGCCTGGGTTCCCGGGAAGGTTTGCTGCGCTGGAGCCGACGCTTGCTGCGCTGGTACCGGCTGCTGCGCACTGAAAGCCGTGGGAGCGACAGCGGCCTGAGTCGCCGCCGGCTTCACCAGCGGCACAACCTGCGACAGGTTCACGGGCCGCAGTTCGATGTTGTTCGTGGTGCCGGTATCGATCTGCTGAATATCCGATGGGTCGATTTCCTGCGCCCGCACCACATGCGGAACCACCAAAAAGACAATCTCGTCGTCCGTGACTTCCTTCTGCTGTGTGCTGAAAAAGTACTTCAGCAACGGAAGCTGCGCCAGTCCCGGCGTGCCGCTGATCGCGTAGGTGGTCTGGTGCTGCACGATTCCGCCCAGCAGGTTCGGCTCGCCGTCCTTCAGGCGAATGGTTTGGTCGATCACGCGCTGCGTGATGATCGGCTCGGTGATCCCGCCGATGCTCGAGTTGCCGTTCGTTGCAGAGACCTCAATCTTGAACTTCATGCTGACGTCGCGGTCGAAGTGCACCGTCGGCTTCATATCCATGTTCACGCCGACATCGATGTACTGGAACTGCGTATTGACCAGCGAACTCACGATAGCCGTCGCCGCGCCTGTCTGATACGACCCGGTCGCGATCGGGATTCTTTCACCGATCTTCAGCGTCGCTTCCTGGCCGTCAGAAGCGCGAATCTGCGGATTCTGTATGATGCGCGAGCGCGTGTCGGTCAGCAGCAGATCCACCGCTGCCTGCCCGATCGTCACCGCGAAGTTGGTCGAGTTCAGGTGCGCCAGGTTATTCAGCGTGATGCTGCTGTTGGTAGTCGTCGTGCCGTTCGTACCGTTGGTGCCCGTCGTGCCGCTTGTGTTGCTGGTGTTATTCAGGTTGGAGTTGGACGGCTGAAAGTTGATGCTCGCGGTCTGCGGCAGCTGGACGCCGATGTTTCTCAGCAGGTCGCGGCTGACCTCCAGCACCGCCACGTCGATGACCACTTCCGGCTTGGCCTTGTCAAGATCGTTAATCAGCCTGCGCGCCAACAACAATTCATCCGGCGTGGCGCGCATCACAATGGCATTTTCGCTCGCGACTCCGTTGATGCGGGCGCCCTGGGAAAACAAGTTGCGCAGCACCGTCTGGATTTCCGTGAAGTCGTTCTGCTGCGAGATATTGTGCAGATAAAACGTCTCCACCGCCTGCTGATCCAGTTCGGTGTGCTTGCTGCGCGAATTCTCCGCCACAAAAATCGTGTTCTGCGTAATCGGACGCCAGAAAGTGTTCGACACCGTGGCCACAATGCGCAGCGCATCGTTCAGCGTCACGTTATTCAGATCCACCTGGATGCGCTTGGAACTGTAGGCCGGATCGAACAGCACATTGATCCCGGCCGCCTTGCCCACGGCCTGGTAGACGATGCGGCTGTCCTCGACCATGTGCAACGTGAGCGGCTCGTTCGAAATCGGCTTGAGCTGGATGGGCGCGGCGAACTCCAGTGCCTCGTCCGGCGTTCGCGGCGCGTTCTCCGGAGCCGGACTTTGCGCGTTGATCTTGTCGCGTGTGGCCTTGATGTCCTGAGAGGCCAGCTCATTGCTGGGGTCGATCTCCACCGCCCGCAGAAACTCCGTCAGCGCCCCGGTGTAATCGCCCTGCTCGCGCAGCTTCTCCCCATGTTCCACGTGCATGGCCGCGGCTGGAAAGCGCGTGCGTTCCCACGAGAGCTTGTAGCGCTCGTCGGTTGGCTTTTTCTGGTAGGCCTGATAGTAGGCCTCGTAGGCGGCCTGCACATCGTCCTTCTCTTCGGCCACCTGGCCCTGTTTATACCAGTGCGCCGCCGACTGCGCGTGGGCTGCCGGAAGGGCCGCCAAAATCGTGGCAAGGATTGCCCAGATAACCAAACTTCGCTTCATGCAGCTCCATCGCAGGGTGAGGGATTCGTACAGGCTGCTGCGGCTGGCCCCTGCTTTCCCGGGAGCGAAAAATGACTCGCCTTCACCGCCGCTTCGCGCCCCGTATAGTATCGCACTTTGACGCCACGCTGCCGGGGGGCCTCTGCTGCCCCTTTAACTTCGTCGTCAACCCCCAAAGGTGGATTTTGGGTCCTGTTTTGGGGGCTGCGGGCGATATACGATGAAGAATTGCGACTGCGCCCATGGCCCGCCCAACCAGCCATCCCGTGAAACAGGCTCCTCCCAAGGCCAAGCCCCGCGATCCGGTGGCTTCCGGTATCCGCGACGCCGCTCAGAACCGGATGGCGAGCCACAACTACTTCATCCTCGAAAAATATGAGGCGGGCGTGGCCCTCCGCGGCTCCGAGGTCAAGTCGATCCGCGAGGGCAAGGCCAATCTCAGGGACGCCTACGGCCTCATTAAGGATGGGGAAGCCTTTCTGCTGAACGCGCATATCGGAGCGTATTCCCACGCCAGCTACAACAATCATGAAGCGCTGCGCACACGAAAGCTGTTGCTGCATCAGGAAGAAATTCGAAAACTCACGGGAAAGACGCAGCAAAAGGGGCTGACGCTCATCCCCATACGGTTATATTTTCGTAACGGCCGTGTTAAATGCGAGCTCGCGGTCGCCCGCGGTAAGCAGGAATGGGACAAGCGCGAAACCGAACGCCGCCGCGAAGCCGACAAGGAAGCCCGCGCCGCCATTGCCCGAAGCCGGAAGGCGTAAAAACGAACGTCGCAGCCTGATCGGAGCCTCTACCGCTGCGCCTGCTGCGTCCTGGGCACCTCCAGAGGTAACTGGATGGTACCCACCCGCCCTGTAGCCGTGTCCCAAACCGCGAGGTAGAGATAATTCTGCCCCTTGGGCACGGCGATCTCCTGGTCAAGGCTCAGCAGGCCATTCGGCTCCGCCTCCAACTGCTTTGGGTCGAAATTGAGCTTGTACACCTGGATGGCATGGCCCACCGGCCGCCCATAGTCATTGACGGCGAGGATGGCGGCTCCAGCCATCACCTGGCCCTTACCATCCTGGACAGATTGCTGGAAATCGGCTGCGGGCAGGAAATAGCGAATCGCGTAGTTCGTTTTCCTGCCTGTCGTCGCTGGCGGGGCTGGCGTGGCAGGGGTAGCGCCCACCGATGCTGACGCCGCCGGCTCCTCGGGAAGATCCGTCGCCGCAATTACACGAGCCCGAAAGATGATGGGCTCCAGTTGCGTGTTCGGCGCCTGCGCCGGTTTCCCATCGGCCAGTATCGGGCGCTTCGGTGACGAGACCGAATGGTTCTTGTTCTCGTCGTAGTAACCGCGGCGGTAGCTGAGCTGGTAGCCGCCCTTCACCTTCACCTCTACCGCATGCCACTTACCCGTGTCATGCAGCCCCGGCGGGGTATAGGTCAGCGTGTAGAAGCTCCCGTCGGTCGCCATAAAATGTCCGACCCCTTCTACGAATCCGCTGTTGTTGTAGAAAGCCTGGCCTCCTGTGCTCTCCGCCGTATCCTGCATCATTGCGTGCTGGTCGCTTTGGTCGCCGCTGTTGGCCCAGCTCAGGCCTCGCGCGTCCACCGGGTAAACGGCGATGCGGTTCACTTCCAGACCGTCGAGCATGGGACGCAGATCGACGCCCGGCCCCACCCAGTCCTTGCCGCGTTTGATCGCCAGCGGCGATCCGCCGGAGAACCAGATCAGATTCTTGCGGCCCGGCAGCGGGCTCAAAGCCGCAATCATCTGTTCCGTTGCGTCGATGTCCGTCGTGAGCTGCGCGTCCTGGTTGGTCATCCGCGGCATCACTTTGTGAATCGCCGCCTTCAGCCGCTCGTGATCCGACGTAAAGTTTTCGAGCAGGTTCACTATCTGCCCATAGCGCCAGTAGAGGGCCACCGGCTCGTCGGCCGGCAGTGCATCCACTGCCTGTGTCAGCTGGTGAGTCAGGTACATCTGGTCCATCAGCGTGATGGTCGTCGTGTCCAGCAGCCAGACGTTGATTACCGGCGGCGGATGGAGCAGCGCGGCGTTCGTGTACAGGCCCGGCTTTTGCGAGGCCTCGTTCAGGATGGGCACGGAGTGGTCGTCGTGCGCCTCGAAGGAGCGCAGCTTCTGCCGATTGCCATCGTCGAAAATCTCGAAGTCCGATGGCTTCAGGCCGCGCACCGGATTGCCTTTGTTGTCGAGGACGGTCACGTCGGTCAGTACGACCTGCGTCCCCGTATGCAGTGTGTAAGGCTTATTGTCCGAGGACTGCGCTGAGCCAGCCGCGGCCATGGACACAACGCACAGTGCGAGAAGAACGCAATCGCGACGGTTCAACATCGTCCAGATCCCTTCCGGAGCCTAATACGCAGATAAGGGAAAAGATCAACTCCAAAGGATGCTTGTTGTGAACTGTCCGACGATCTTTGGCCTATTTTAGACTCTGCCGCAGGTTACTCGTATACACATGTTTTTGACAGCGCAGAAACAAAATATTGTACAACATTTGTTGTACAATATTTCTATGCCGAACATCGTAAGCGCCGCCTACGCAAAAGCCAATCTTCCGAAGCTCCTCAGGGACGCAGCGAAGGGGAAAAGCGTCGTCGTTGCGCGCTACAAAAAGCCCATCGCGATGATTGTTCCCGCGCCTGAGGATGATCGTCGGCCGAGATTCGGGACGGGAAAGGGACGCGTACGCATCATTGACCCCCACGCTTTCGACCCGATGACCGATGAAGAAGTGGATGCCTTTGTTGAAGGGCGTTACTAAATGGATCGGGTGTTACTCGACACCCAGACCATTTATCTTGCCTATCGCGGAGAAATGCAGAAGTTTCCCCGCGATGTGCGATCTCTTATCGAGAATCCAGACACAGTACGCCTCATCAGCTCCATCTCAATCGTGGAGATCGCGATCAAGAATGTGATTGGCAAGCTGGAGATGGACGAGCATGCGACACGAGAGGCCATCGTGGACCTTCGGCTCACTGAGTTGCCTTTCGAACCTCGGCACGCTTTCAAATTATTTTCGCTTCCCATGCTGCATCGCGACCCCTTCGACCGCATGATCCTCGCAGCGGCTTTTGCCGAGAAACTCCCCATCGTTACCGGCGATAGAATTTTCCGCCGCTATTCCGAAGTTAAAGTCATCTGGTAAAAATTCCCCGATAGCTCCAGATCAAAATTCCATGAACACGAAA
>Ga0181520_10004475_pt1 | contig 23291 bp, 16 predicted proteins | sample PEATcosm2014_Bin_29_FD_132451 | JGI IMG/M metagenome (GOLD analysis project Ga0181520, IMG submission 132451) | Peatland microbial communities from MTU Mesocosm Facility, Houghton, MI, USA - PEATcosm2014_Bin02_30_metaG | ecosystem: Environmental > Terrestrial > Soil > Wetlands > Peat | place...
CGCCCGCCGCGTCGTCCTCGTGCATCACGTCCACGCCGTGGCCGATGCGTTCCGCGTGGGCCAGCTCCACCGCCTGGCGGATGTGGAAGCGCAGTCCCTCCGGCGGCACGAGGCCCAGCGTCAGCTCGCCCGCGTGCAAGGAAATGTGCACCTCGGGATACACCGCATGCAGAAAGCCCACCATCTTCATCTGCTGCGTGTAGTCGCGCATGGTGACGTAGTCGTCTTCCGGCCGCACCAGGTTGATGCCCACCCACGTGTCATCCTTCGCATCGATGCTCGACTTGACCGTCTCAGACCCCAGCAGCGTCTGCGCAAATACTTGTTCCGGCGTAAAATCCCGCAAAATCGTCCAAATATACCGGACCTCCACCTGGCAAGCCGGCGCCGCCTGCGCTGTTCCGCAGTGCTCCAGTTGTTTGCGCTGGACCTCGGCCGCGCGCACTTCTTCGCGGTCCGCGGCTACCTCGTCGCGTAATCCCTTGTCCAGCAGCTGCTGCCGGAGCTGCGCGAACGCCTGCGGGTCGGCCTGCGCCAATTCCGGGCTCCAGCCGATGTCGTGTGCGATCTGCGCCGCATGGCTGAAGGGTGGCGTCACCATCAGCTCAAGGTACTGCTGGTTCTCGGCCGCGGCGCGGCTCGCCACTTCGTCGACCCATTCGCCATTGTGATTTTTGAGGCCACCGGTGCGGTCAAAAACGGCGAAGAATTGGTCGTGCGTGCTCCAGCTTGCGGAAGGCACAAAACTGCGGATCGATAACGAATCGATCAGCTTGTCATAGAGCAGTTGTGTCTGCCGGTCGATGTTGCCGGTGAACTTCGTTGCCGGGATCAGATTGCCGGTGCAGGGCGGCTTGGCTAAGCTAAGCGCTACCGTATCCACGCACGCCCCGTCTTCGCCGGCGTCGCGAATGAGGGTTTCAGCATAGACGGCTCCGGAAAGGTGCACATGCAGATCGGCGCCCTTGGGAAACTGCACCAGAAAGGCGCGCAGCGCCGGCGGACCCTGCCGAACAGCCGCGTCGTAAGCGTGTGCCGCGCGAGCCTCGGCCCCTGGCACTACCGCGGAACCGTATTGTCCGTGGGCCGCGGGCGCGTGGCCACAGATCGCGACCCAAAGAGTCAATCCAAAACCAGCAAAAAGCCAAACAGGGTGTCGCATAATTGCCTTCCAGTGTAGTCCAGCGCACAAATCAAGTGGGAGTCTGCCGAGTTTGGCCTCTCACATTCGAGATTGGTATACTGGGTCTGGTTGTTTTGAGCGCACGGCAAGTGGAAACGCCCACCTTACCCGGCAACGCCTGACCGGCAGCACCGGAATCCGCGCAGATTCATGCAACTTCTCGTCTCGACTGAGGCCAGGTAGCTCAGTGGTAGAGCGCGGCCCTGAAAAGGCCGGCGTCGGCGGTTCAATCCCGTCCCTGGCCACCACATTCTAAATAACTTAGCGGTACTCAAGAACGTCTCGATTCAGTCTCACGCACCAAAAGCGTACATCGTTAGCCGGTGTGCGCTTGGACGCTTTCTTCTTCTTTTTCCAGCAGCTTCCAAATTTCCCGCGCCGTATTGCCGGTTCTGGCGATGTGTTGCCGCCCCAGCTTTGCATAGCGCTCGGTCATCTTGATATTTGAATGGCCAAGAATCTTCGCCAGCTCGTAGAGATCGCCGCCGTTCATCATGTACCAGGACGCAAAGGTGTGGCGCAGATCGTGGAAACGAAAGTCTCGAATCTTCGCTTTTTCGAGCAGGTCCTCGAAACTTCCTCCCAGTCGCTGCCTTCCACTCGTCGCTCCCGGTTTCGGCGGGAAAATCCGATCCTCATTAATCGCGACGGGGAACCGTCGTAAATCGCGGGACACTGGGCGACTCTTGAGGAGTGATCCCAGAGAGAACCGTTAACATTCAGAATATAGGAAATTTACCTCGTTCATCGCAAGGCTGCTTGCGCTTACACGCCCGTTTGCGACGAGAGTCAAATCTGTCGATTTGCGCAGCGAATTGCTGCAAGCGCAAGCTTCAAGACACCGAAAATATCATCCATGTCGAAGCTGTGAGGGAGTGTCGATCAAAAAGTAACTGACGGTTGGACGCTTGGCCGGTCATCCGGGCGCAATGAGCTTGACAGACTGAGGATCAGCAAACTGTTCGTCATCCCCGAGTAGAAAACTGCTTCAATTAGGGTTAATATTCAAGCGAGACAGCTCGAAACAATCACCGCCTTAAGATTGAACTTCTGCTTCATGAGGCTGGCCAAACTTGCCGAGATTTTTTAAGTGGCCCGTAAAGTAATCGCGCTCACGTTTGCCCTGCTCATCCTGGCGGGGGGAGCTCTCTCTGCTCAGGAATACAGTTTCCGCAGTTTCGGGGCTCCTGAAGGCCTGACCAACCTCGTCATTCGCAGCATCTACCAGGATCGCGTTGGCTTCATCTGGGTGAGCACAGAAAATGGCTTATACCGTTACGATGGGGACCGCTTTGAGCCGTTCGGACCCGCTAGAGGGATTCCGTCCAATTTTGAAGCCTCACTTGGCGAGGCGCCCGACGGATCTTTACTGGCCGGTGGAGACTTTGGACTCTATCATTTCTCCGGCAATCGGTTTGAAAAGCTCGTAACCCCCTTCAAATCCATATCCAGAACGCAGGGCATCCAGTCGGACGGCAAAGGTCATACGTTTCTCGGCACCGACGCGGGGCTTGTTGAACTCGAATCCTCGCCCACGACCCATGATTTTGCCATGCGAATCTATCCCCGGCCTGCTGGAACATCCGATTCGAAGGCTCACGGGCTTTTCATCGACGGCGATGCCCTCTGGTATGGTTGCGGGCTGGAAATCTGCCGCATGGATGATCATGGGACCAGAGTCTTCTCACGAAACAGCGGGATTCCGGCCGCACGAGTGCTCAGCATCAGCAAAGATAGGACCGGAAACCTCTGGGTGACGGCTGAAGGTTCCGGAGTTTTCGTCTGGCCGGCCGGCAAGGCGAGGTTTGAAAGGCCCCGTTTGCCGGCTCCGCCCGCAAGCATCCGTGAAGTCCCCATTCTCGATAGCGACGGACGGATTCTGCTCCCGTCGCCGCAGGGGTTGCTGATCCGGGACGAAAATGGATGGCAAAAGATCGGTCGCTCCTTCGGGCTTCGCGGTTCGGTCAACACCGTTTACGAGGACCGTCAGCAAAACCTCTGGATCGGCATGGGTGGCCGCGGTCTTGTGCTGTGGCGCGGCTTCCGGGAGTGGCAGAACTACTCTATCGAGAGCGGGCTTGCCGCCGAGATCTTCTACGGAATTCTCCCCATGAGCGATGGCTCGCTCTGGGTGGGCACAGGTTCGGGGCTGTTTCGGGGAGAGCCACGGAAATCCGGCATGGCATTCTCCGTGGTGCCTGGATTCCATGCCATCGTCGCGCATAGCCTGTGCCGCGCGCCCGATGGTGACATTTGGGTAGGATCCGAAGGCCGCGGCTTGGCTCGCATCGATCCTCGAACTGTCACTGCAACGTGGTTTGGCGAGGCACAAGGCCTTACCGGCAAGGATGTTTACAACCTGCGCTTCGACCGCGAAAATCGACTCTGGGTCGCCACTGAGGCAGGCCTGTTCGTGGCTTCGGCCCCTTACCGCAGATTCTCCCGCATCGCCGAATTGCCGTCTACGCGGATGTGGGCGTTTGCCGAGGGGGCAGATGGCACGCTCTGGGTTGGTGGCGACAGTGGGCTCTTCGCCTTCAAGGCAGGCCATTGGAAGACTCTGACGCCGGCGGATGGCCTTAGCGGCCGGGAAGTCATGTCTCTCGCTGCGGGACCGGACGGCGTCATCTGGGTTGGCTACGAATACGGCGCCGGCATTGACCGCCTCCATCCCCGAGCTGACGGCGTAGCAGTCGAGAAGGGCGTCGAAAGAAGCGGCACCGATGGCATCATCTATTTTCTCGATTTCGACGCGCAGGGACGGTTGTGGGCAGGCACTCAGCACGGCGTAGACGTTTGGGACGGCGCACGCTGGGCACACTACGACATGAATGACGGCCTGGTCTGGGACGATTGCGACACCAACGGATTCGCCCAGGGGAAGGATGGCGCCTTCTGGATTGGAACCAGCGGCGGACTCTCGCGTTTCAAGCCGCTCCCGCGTCACGCTCCCAGAGCTTTGCTCGCGGTTGTTTTCACCAGGCTTGCGAATGGACAGACGGATGTGTCAGGGCTCCGCAATCCATCCTTTGGCAGCCATGCAGACTCTCTCATCGCAAGGTATTCCGCGCTGAATGCATCCAGTCAGAACGAAGTGATCTTCCGCTACCGGCTGGATGGCGCAACTCCAAACTGGACAGAGACGACTCAAAGGGAATTGCAATTCGCCAGTCTGGCGCCAGGAGCATACCGGCTCCAGGTCCAGGCCCGCGAGGGCGATGGCGACTGGAGCGGGAACAGCGCGGAGTTCGCATTTAGGATTTTGACTCCGTGGTACTTCACATGGTGGTTTATCAGCCTGAGCGTATTGGTCGCTCTATCCGTCGCAGCGGGAGTGCTCACTCTTCGCTTTCTGGGCGGGCTAAAAAGAGAAAGCGAGCTCAGGCAGGAGATTGCGAAGAAGACAGCGGATCTGCAGAGCGCCAATGAGAAACTATCAGTCCTTTCATCTACCGATCCACTGACGGGACTTGCGAACAAGCGAGTGTATGACCAATCCCTCGGTTGGGAATGCGCCCGCGTACAGAGAATGAATTCAGTAGGATCGCTTCTGAGTATCGATATCGATCACTTCAAGATCCTCAACGATACACAAGGCCACTTGAAAGGCGATGAGTGCCTGGTGGCAGTGAGTACCGAGCTGACCCGGCTGTGCAGGCGCAAACTGGACCTGGCCGCGCGCTGCGGCGGCGAGGAGTTCGCCATGATTCTTCCTTTAACCAAGCCCGCCGATGCCGAGCGCATTGCGGAGTCTGTACGGCAGGCGATCGCCGCTCTCAAAATCCCCCATCCTGCATCGCCGGTCGCCCCGTACCTCACTGTGAGCGTGGGCGTAGCAACGGCGACGCGGGAACGCTGTTGCACTCGCGAAGCTCTGTCAGCTGCCGCCGACCAGGCACTCTATGCAGCAAAAAACAGTGGACGGAATCGGGTCTGCGCGGCCCAATGGGAAGATGAGCCCAGGCACTCCTCTTCTGCAGCGCGGTACTGAACTGAATCGGAGGAATCTCTCCGGCAAACCCGGGACAACAATGAACGGCCATGGGAGAGTCTTTGCGTCTCGAAGTGCCGGAATCAATCAATCCTCAGCGAAGCGGCCATGATTGGTGCTGGAAAATGCCCATGGCGCCAGCGATCCGCCAGGTCGTTGTCAACCCCCGCCAAGTAGCCAGCCTCCGAGCCGCCGACACCTCGTGGCGGGTCATCTACCAGCAACTCGGTATCGGCGTCGGCACGGCCTGCCAGGCGCTACAGTGCCGGGCAACGACCTTGTGACTGCCGCTCCCGGAACCGGGGCACGGTGTGAAGGCCACTTCGAATCGGGGATAGCCCTCGCACAGGCCTTGCACGGCGGCGTGAGCCGCATCGGGAACCGGCGCTGGCCGCTGACCATCATCCAATTCTTGGGCACAAGGAATCGGTGGGACTCTCCGTTACGTGGTCGTGGTGATGGACTGCCTATTCCTGCGCCCCGTCGCTGCGGCCAATTCTACCGGAGCCGGGGTCGCCCTTGCGCTGCGGCAGGCTCGGGGGTGCCGGCGCCCCCTCCATTCACTCAGCCGCCGGTGCGTACACGATTCCCAACTGATCAAACAAGAAACTGGCCACGTCGGCGCTTTCCTCAATCTGCTCAGCGAGCGCTGTGCCGATACCGTGACCTGCGCTGGAAGTGGTGCGAAGGAAAATGGGATGAATCGAGGCATTTGCCGCCTGCAGACGAGCCGTCATTTTGCGCGATTGCATGGGATTCACGCGATGGTCGTTTTCACCGGTCAGGAAGAGAATTGCAGGATAGTTGGTCCCGTTTTGCACGCGGTGATAAGGGGAGTATGCGTAGAGCGCCTTGAACTGGTCAGGATCCTTTACCGTGCCGTATTCGGTGGTGTTGAAAGAGCCATTGGGATCGAGTTCGTGACGCAGCATGTCGTAGATGCCGACGTAGGACACGACCGCGCGGAATAAACCGGGCTGCTGAGTGAAGGCCGCGCCCATCAGCAGGCCTCCGTTACTGCCACCGACGATGGCGAGGCGGGAGGACGAAGTGTAGTTGTGCTGAACGAAATACTGGGCACTAGCAATGAAGTCATCAAAGACATTCTGCTTGTGACTGAGCATCCCCTGTTTGTGCCATTCTTCACCGTATTCGCCGCCACCGCGGATGTTGGCGATAGCCCAGACGCCGCCCTGATCGAGCCAGACGCGCGCCTCAGATCCGACGAAATAAGGCTGCGAGCTGATGCCGAAGCCACCATAACCGTGAAGGAGGACGGGGTTGGCGCCGTCAAGCTTTGTGCCTTTGCGGCGGATGATACTGATGGGCACGCGTGTGCCGTCTTTGGAAATGGCAAAATCGCGGACAACTTCGGCATCGTCAAATCTGCACGCAGAGGTCTCGGAGATTGCAGTGCGCACAGATTTGCCCCTGGCTGCATCAAAGTTGTACCAGGCAGGTGGATCGAGATAAGTGGCAATATAAAAGAGCGCATCGCTCTGGCCGGCATACACAACCTGGTAAACAGCCGAGACTGGAGGGAGCGGCGGGGCGGTGAGCGGACGGCCTTGATCATCGAAGACCCGCACGCGGGAGGGCCCTCCTGCGATGTCGATCACATAGAGATGCCCGGGAGTGGGCAAATAGTCCTGGATCGATGCGCCGGCGTTGTCGTCGTGGCCGGTGCCCGGGCTTTGTGACACGATCACCGTGGCCCGGGAGAGATCGGGATGCACGAGAGGCAGTCGCATAATCTTGCCGCGCGGGGCGTCTTTGCGCGAAAGAAGGTACAGTGAGTCATCCGGGCCGATCTTTGCCGACACGATTCCATCATCGAACCGCGTCACCTGAGTCCAGTGACCGGAGGAGTCCATGACGAAATGTTCATACTGGCCCCCATCGCCGTTCGCGACGGTAGCAAGGAACCAGAGGCCGTCGTCGCTGGTTTGCAGCTGAATCTCAGCCAAGCGAGGAAAGTCTTTACCGATCGAGTACGTGTCCTGTTTGAAATCGGTGCCAAGCTTGTGGAAGTAAACCTGTTGGTAGAAGTTGAGGTCTTCTTCCGGACGTTCGCTGGCCTGGGGATAGCGTGTGTAATAGAAGCCGGTACCGTTGGCATTCCAGTCAATGCTGCCACCGGCGGTAGCAAAGTTGACGCGCGGCACAATATCAGGAAGTTGCTTGCCGGTGGCGACATCGAAGACATAGGCCGAGCAATCTTCGGAGCCGCCTTCAGAGACCGCCACCGCAACGTACTTTCCATCGAGCGACGGGGTATAGAACTCGATCGAGGCCGAACCCTTGGCACTGACGACGTTGGGATCAAAAACGATCTTTGCACTGGCGGGGTCGTTGGCCGAATGCATGGCCACCAGCGTGGGCTGCTGCTGGCTTGACTGGTATTTCAGAGCGAACAGAGTTCCGCCGCGAGATTGCAGGTAGACGTACCTGTCGGAGCGGGAAGCGATGAGTTGCTGGAACCGTTGCTTGATGGAAGCACGCGACGGCAGGTTGTCGAGATACGCGCGGGTTCGGGCGTTCTCGGCGGCACTCCACTGTTTCACCGCGGGATCATTCCAGTCTTCAAGCCAACGGTAATCGTCGGTGATGTTAACGCCGTGATACACGTCGGTGACCGGGCGCCGGGGCGTGTCTGGCGGCTTGGGGACAGGTGGGCTCTGAGCAAAAGCGGTCAAAGAGGAAAGGCAGATGCCGAGGCAGATTTGTAGCGGCCGGGCGAAATTCATGCAGGGCCTCTCCGGGGTGGAATACATTATATCTCCAGAACATACCGGCATCGTTGCCTTTTTGTGCAGAACAGCCAGCGTGGCCCTGCGATCGAAGAAGGGAACTTCGCGTTCGACAGGCCGGCGGAGGTCGTGTCGAAAAGAAAAGCATACTGAATTCGTCACCACAACCACAGGATCACTCCCGAAAAACGCCCTAGGGTCAGGGGGAGCATCACAGGAACCTCACCGGGGCCCCGGGCACGAGATTCCGGTCGCCATGCCGACTTCAAGGTACTCACCAAGGAGCCCAACCATAAGCAACAGATCCTTCGAAGGATGCGACTCTGTCTTGGATGAGGGCCATTTCTGCGGCGCCACGTTGAGTGTGCAGCTGCTTCGACGGTATCGCCTTTGGGACTGTCGAAAGAAGTCCGTTTGGATTTAGCATGGACGATGCGACGGGTCAAAGAAGGGGAACGTGACCAAGGATGGCCGGTCCAGGTGAGCGCTTTGGGCATGAACAAGTTTCTGCCGAACGCACGTGCGGCGTTGGACGGAATCGTACACGACGGAATGACGCTGGCCATCGGCGGTTTCGGCCTGTGCGGCATCCCCGAGGCATTGATTTTGGCCTTGCGCGATACAGGGGTTCGCGACCTGACCATTGCCAGCAACAACGCGGGCGTAGACGGATGGGGGCTGGGGCTATTGCTCGAAAGGCATCAAGTCAAGAAGATGATTTCCAGCTACGTCGGCGAGAACCTGGAGTTTGAGCGTCAGTTTCTGGCGGGCGAGTTGGAGGTGGAGTTCTGCCCGCAGGGCACACTCGCCGAACGCATGCGAGCGGGAGGCGCCGGCATTCCCGGGTTCTATACGCGGACAGGGGTCGGCACGCTGATTTCAGAGGGGAAAGAGCATAAGGAGTTCGACGGAATCGTTTACATTCTGGAAAGAGGGATCCAGGCCGATGTGGCTTTGGTGAAAGCCTGGAAAGCCGATCTGCACGGCAACCTCATCTATCGCCGTACCGCGCGCAACTTCAATCCCATGGCGGCCACGTGCGGCAAGATCACCGTGGCCGAAGCAGAGATGATTGTCCAGCCGGGCGAACTGGATCCGGACGAGATTCACACGCCCGGCATTTTTGTTCACCGGCTTGTGCACAATCCTCATTCTGAAAAACGGATTGAAAAGAGAACCACCCGGGAGACATAGACCAATGGCATGGACTCGTCAGCAGATGGCCCTGCGTGCCGCGAAGGAGCTCGAAGACGGCTTCTATGTCAACCTGGGGATTGGGATTCCCACTCTAGTCGCAAATTACATTCCCGCAGGAATGACCGTAACCTTGCAGTCGGAAAATGGGCTGCTGGGCATGGGACCGTTTCCACGCGCAGCGGAGGTTGACGCCGATCTGATCAACGCTGGGAAGGAGACTGTGACCTTTGTTCCTGGCGCAGCGACGTTTTCCAGCGCAGACTCCTTTGCCATGATTCGCGGCGGCCACATCGACCTTGCGATTCTCGGCGCGATGCAGGTGTCAGAGCGCGGCGATCTGGCCAACTGGATGATTCCCGGGAAGCGCGTGAAAGGCATGGGCGGCGCGATGGATCTTGTCTCCGGAGTGCGGCGCGTGATTGTGCTCATGGAGCACAATACCTCCGATGGAGCCGCCAAGCTGCTGCGCAATTGCACCTTGCCACTCACCGGAACCGGCGTCGTCCATCGCGTGATCACCGATCTTGGCGTGCTCGATGTAACTCACTTGGGCTTTGAAGCAATCGAGCTGGCCGACGGTGTCACCCGCCAGGAAGTTGAACGGCGCACCGAAGCATCCGTGCGCTTCAGTGACGCAGCGGCTTAGCCCGCGATCCCTTCTCCCACACTGGCTTCCGCTTTTCAAGAAATGCGGTGATTCCCTCACGAAAATCCGGGGTTTCCCGGGAGAACGCGTTGGCCTCGAGCGCCTGAGCAACCGCCGCGTCGAGCCACGGTTTGTTCTGCTGCGCAAGGAGCAACTTGGTCGCTTTGAGCGATTGAGGACTATTTGCGATCAGGGCTTCTGCCAGTGCCTGCACGCGCTGTTTCAGTTCCTCCGGCGCCACAATCTCGTTGACGAGGCCTAAGCGATAAGCCTCTTCCGCATCGCAGAGCCGGCCTGTTAACAGCAGATCCCGGCTCCTCTTGTCTGCAATCTGGAGGGCGAGAAAAGCCGACACCAATGCGGGCACAAACCCGATCCGCACCTCAGTGAAGCCGAATTTCGCTGCCGGCGTTGCCAGTGTGAAGTCGCAGAGGATGGCCAATCCCGCTCCGCCGGCGATGGCCGCACCATGCACCGCCGCGATGGTCGGCATAGGCAGTTCATACAACGTAAGGAAGAGCCGGGCGACGAGCTCGGCATCCGAGCGGTGCTCGGCCGCGCTCTTATCCCGCATGGAATCGAGCGCCGATAAATCCAGGCCAGAACAGAACGCTTGGCCGGCCCCCGCCAGCACGAGCACGCGGCAGCTGCTTGAGGCAGCGCCTTCCAGCGCGGAAATCAGCTCCAGCTGCATCTCCGGCGTCATCGCGTTGCGCCGCTCGGGACGATTGAGTGTAATCGTCCGCACCGAAGCGCTATCTGCAACAACAATGGTCTTGTAGTTCAATCGCTCCTCCCGCGCCGTGACCCGCCCCCTCCTCGCATAAGCTCCGCTATGGCGACGCAGTTGCACTGCTCGCCGCCATCTCCGCGCTGGCGCGGAGCAAGCCTGCGAGAGAGTCCAGTTTCGGAAGCGTCGCGCCGCGTTCCGTTAGCACCGCGATCAATGTTTCCGTGGGCAAATTCCCCACCAGAGCATCCTGTGCGAACGGGCAGCCGCCCAGTCCGCCAATGGCCGCGTCAAACCGCCTGCAACCCGCATCGTATGCCGCGCGGACGCGGGCAGCCGCTTCGTCCCGTCTAACATGAAGATGGACTCCCAACTCGATCCCTCCCGGCGCCTCAAGCACGGCTGCCACCGTATCGGCGATTTGCGCGGGCACTGCCATTCCCACCGTATCCGCCAGCGCGATCTGTCTCGCGCCTGCGTCGATCAGCAGGGCGCAGGCATCGACGACCGCGGCGATGCTCCACGCGCCGCCATAAGGATCTCCGAAGGCCATGGAAAGATAGGCGGTCATGTCTAAGCCCGCGTCTTCAGCCAGCGCGCTCACCGCTTCCAGCTCCTGCAGCGATTCTTGCGGCGTCTGATGTTGATTGCGTCGAAGGAATTCGGCGGAGACCGAATAAGGAATGCCAAGAGTGCGGACCGCACCGGTGCGAATTGCCCGTTCTGCGCCTTTGCGGTTCACCACGATCCCGATAATCTCAACTCCTTCAGGAGGATTCAGCATTTCAAGCACGCGCTCGGAATCCGCCATCTGCGGAACGGCCGCGGGGGAGACAAAGCTGACTGCGTCAATATGCTTGAAACCCGCGTCGATCAGGTGGCGAAGATAAGCGGCCTTCTTTTCCGACGGGATAGGCGCCGGCAGGCCCTGCCAGGCATCGCGCGGGCACTCGACGATTTTGACTAAGTCTTCCATTTGCTCTTTCAGCTTATCAATCGATTCCGCATCGCCACGCCTTTGCAACCGATGCCGAAGGCGCGGCCGCCCGTGACAGCCAATCATCCGCGCGAAGGATGAACCTTGAGTATTTCTCTGGCAATCACCATACGCTGAATCTCGCTGGTGCCTTCGCCGATGGTGCACAGCTTCACGTCGCGGTAGAACTTCTCAGCAGGATAGTCCTTGATGAAGCCGTAGCCGCCAAACAACTGCACCGTCTCATCGCAGATGCGCACTGCCGCCTCGCTTGCGAACAGCTTGGCCATTGACGATTCACGCGTTACCTTGCGGCCGGCGTCCTTGAGCACCGCGGCGCGCTGCGTAAGAAGCCGTGCCGCATCCAATTCCGTCGCCATGTCTGCGAGCTTCCATTGGATGCCCTGGAACTCGGCGATGGCCTTGCCGAACTGGCGGCGCTCTTTCACGTACTTCAACGCCGCGTCCAGCGCGCCGCGCGCTATGCCAAGCGCCAGGGCCGCAATCGAGATTCTGCCGCCATCCAGCACCCTCATGGCATCGATAAATCCTTCGCCTTCCGTGCCGAGCAGGTTCTCCTCGGGAATTTCGCAATCCTCGAAGATCAACTCGCTGGTATCGCTGGCCCTCAGTCCCAGCTTGTTTTCCTTCTTGCCCGGGCGGAATCCCTTGGTTCCCTTTTCCACCACGAAGGCCGACAACCCATGTGTGCCCTTGCTCTTGTCGGTGACCGCGATGACCACAGCCACATCGGCATAACGTCCGTTGGTGATGAAGGTCTTGTTGCCGTTCAACACGTACATGTCGTCGCGCTTCACTGCCGTGGTACGCGCGTTGCTCGCATCCGAGCCGGAGCCGGGTTCGGTGAGGGCCCATGCCGCCAGCCATGCGCCGCTGGCGAGCGGAAGCAGATATTTCTTCTTTTGTTCCTCGGTGCCGGCTAGAAAAATGTGATTCGCCCCGAGCGAATTGTGCGCCGCTACGGTGAGGCCCAGCGATCCATCGACGGCAGACAGCTCCTCAATGGCGAGCACGTAGTCCACATAGCCCAGCCCCGCGCCGCCATACTCCGGGGGAAAGATCACGCCCAGCAGCCCCATCTTGCCCAGCATCTTTACCGTGGCCAGAGGAAATTCGCTTGCCTCGTCCCATGCCGCCGCGTGGGGCGCAATCTCTCGTGCCGCAAACTCGCGTATCTCACGGCGCAAATGTTCCTGCTGCTCAGTGAGAACAAACGGATACAAAGTTTCGACCGGCTCCACTTCAAGTTGCATGTTCAGGCTCCTTCGCGGGGATTTCGAATGCTCAGTTCCTTATTCTTACCGTATGACGCCGCTGCTTTCAGACCGCGCCGCGGCGTGTGAAAAACCTCCTCAGGTCTGCAGAACTCCAGGATTGAACCGGGGAAGATCTGGATTCAGCGCGCAAGCCTCCAGTGCCTGGATCAATATGTGCCGAGTTTGGGCCGGATCGATAATCGCATCGATCCAAAGCCGCGCCGCGCCGTAGCGTGGATCGGCCTGCGCGTCGTAGGCGGCGCGAATCTCCTCGTAAATCGCGGCCTTCTCCGCCTCCGTCAGCGCCTTGCCGCCGCGCTCCACCTGCCGGGCGCGCACCTCAGCCAGCGTCGCCGCAGCCGAGGCGCCGCTCATCACTGCGTAGCGCGCGGTGGGCCACGCAAACAGGAAACGCGGATCGTAGGCTTTGCCGCACATCGCGTAGTGCCCGGCGCCAAAGCTTCCGCCCACGATCACCGTAATCTTCGGCACCACGCTTGTACTCACCGCCGAAACCATCTTCGCGCCGGCGCGAATGATTCCCGACCACTCCGCCTCCTTGCCCACCATGAATCCATTCACGTCGTGCAGAAAAATGAGCGGCACCAGGCTTTGATTGCAATCCATAATGAAGCGCGCGGCCTTCTGAGCGCCCTCGGTGTAGATGACGCCGCCGACCTCCATCTGCGTCATCCCCGCTGCCGGGCCCATCGCGACCGTCTGGTTCTGGTTGATCTTCTGGTTGGCCACAATGCCCACGGCGCGCCCGCCAATCCACGCGTACCCGCAAAGCACCGTGCGGCCAAACTCGGTTTTGTATTCGTCTAACTCGCTGCGGTCCACAATGCGCGCAATCACCTCGCGCATATCGTACGCGTTGCTTGACCCCGGCTCCGGGTTCAGTAATCCGTACACATCCTCGGCGGTAAACTTCGGCGCGTCGCGCACCGCATCGAATTCACGGCGCCGAAAGACCTCTGCCTCCGGACCCGTTCCCCTGCGTTCACCCATCTTCGCTACCAGCGACCGCAGCCGCGCCAGGCACACGTGGTCGTTCGGCTCTTTGAAGTCAACCGTCCCTGAGATCGCCGCGTGCATCGCCGCCCCGCCCAGTTCCTCCGCTCCCGTTTTCTGCCCGATGGCCGCCTGCACCAGCGACGGCCCAGCCAAAAACAATCCCGACCCCTCGGTCATCAACACGGTATCCGTCATCACCGGCAGATACGCCCCACCCGCCACGCACATGCCCATGATCGCCGTGATCTGCGGTATTCCCAGCGAACTCATCACCGCGTTGTTGCGGAAGATGCGCCCGAAATCGTCGGTATCCGGAAACACATCCTCCTGCAAGGGCAGAAACACGCCCGAGGAATCCACCAGGTAGATGGTGGGGATGCGGTTTTCCATGGCGATGGTCTGTGCACGCAGGACCTTCTTCGCGGTCATTGGGAAGAATGCGCCGGCCTTTACGGTAGCGTCGTTGGCCACGATCATGCACAGACGCCCGCTCACTTTTCCCAGCCCCGTTACCACGCCCGCGCCCGGCGCACCGCCAAACTCCGCGTACATCCCCTGCGCCGCCCACAGCCCCAGCTCCAGGAACTCCGTGCCTTCATCGAGCAGCAGATGGAGCCGCTCTCTCGCCGTAAGGCGTCCTTTGCCGTGTTGCGCTTCCGCCGCCTTTGCCCCGCCGCCCAGCCGAATCACATCTTCTTCGGTGCGCAGGGCAGCCATCAGCGCCAGCAAAGCTTTGCGATTGGCCACTGCCCGCGTCGACGCGAAGTCCGTCGATGAATGCAATTCGTTTTCGATCTTCAACTCCCCCATCATCTCGTCTCCTGTGGGGCGCGAGAGGAGTCCGGAAGCAGAGAGCAGCCCGTTCCTCTTATTCATAGACTGCACCTGAAATGGTTCCGCTGCATAGTCCGAACCCGATTCTTGGCAATCCCGGCCTCTGCGCATAGGCGCGCAACGTAACCCGGTCGCCATCCTCCAGGTAGGTCCGTACCTCTCCGCCGGGCAGGCGGATGGGCTCCGCATTGTGCTGTTTCTCCAGGAGGCAACCTTCCGAGCCGGCATCGGGGCCGGAGACCGTGCCCGTGGCCAGCAGGTCGCCGGCGCGCAGATTGCAGCCGTTGCTGGTGTGGTGCGTAATCAGTTGCGCGACGGTCCAGTAAAGGTTGCGCAGATTGCTTCGGCCCAAGAGCATCGGCGCCGCTCCCGCCTCGCGCATGCGGCGCGACTCAAGAGAAGCCTCCAGCCAAAGGTCAATACCGGCAAGGTCGGCGCCATCCCGCTCCGCTGTGCCAGAACGCAGGTACGTGAGCGGCGCGGGGTCGCCGGCAGGACGTTCAGGGACGGGAACACGATATGGAGCCAGCGCTTCAAGAGAAACGATCCAGGGAGAGATCGTGGTGGCAAAGCTTTTTGCCAGGAAGGGCCCCAGCGGCTGATACTCCCACGACTGGATATCGCGCGCCGACCAGTCGTTCACCAGGCACAGACCGAAGATGTGGTCTTCGGCCTCGGCAATGGAGATGCTCTGCCCCAGCGGGTTGCCCGGACCCACAAAAATGCCCACCTCTAGTTCGTAATCGAGTGCCCGCGTTGGCCCAAAGACCGGCTCACCCTCCGTGGGCTTCGTCTGTCCGCGTGGCCTGCGGATCTCGAATCCACTCGGCACGATGGATGATGCGCGACCGTGATAGCCAATGGGAATGTACTTGTAGTTGGGAAGCAGGGGGTTGTCGGGGCGGAACAGCTTGCCCACTCGGGTGGCGTGATCGATCGAGGCGTAAAAATCCGTGTAGTCGCCAATCTCCGCAGGAAGTTTCATCTCCGCTTCCTCGATGGGCACCAGGAGCGGCCTCACGCGGTCCTGCGTTTCAGGGCCGGCCATTTCTGTGTCGAGTAGAGCGGTAAGGTGGCGGCGCAGCCCCTGCCATGCTGCAGGGCCAAGCTGCATCAGCGCGTTGAGGCGCTCCGCAAGGCATGCAGCGGTGGTTTCCTCTTGCAGTCCCGTCAGCAGTCCGTGGTTTGCGCAGCCGTAGAGATCGAGAATCCGGTCGCCGATGGCGACGCCGACGTGGAAGCCGTCCGCGGAACGGAAGACTCCGTAAGGCAGGTTCTGGATCGGAAAATCGGAGCCGGGATCATTTGCCGTGGCGAGCCAGCTTTTCAGCTCCATCCCAACTCCTCCCCGTCAATCCTCTTCATGATCTGGCCGGCTCCTCGACGCGGTCGGGCGCCACGAAGCGCTTTTTCAATCCCTGCCAGCATTCAAAATACTCGTGCTGCAGAATCCTGGCTTGCATAGCAAACTCTGTGGGGCGCACGGCAAGCTGCGTCTCGAACATGAATGCCAGCGTTCCGTCAAGATACTGAGGCGCAAGGGCGGCCTGGCTGGCGCGCTCGAAGGTCTCGGCATCGGGGCCGTGGCCCGCCATGCAGTTGTGCAGGCTGGCGCCGCCGGGGACAAATCCTTCGGCCTTGGCATCATACGCGCCAAAGACGAGGCCCATGAATTCGTTCATCAGGTTGCGGTGAAACCATGGCGGACGGAAGGTGTGCTCGGCGACCAGCCAGCGCGGAGGAAAGATGGCGAAGTCGCAGTTGGCGGTGCCGGGAATGGCAGATGGCGCACTGAGAACCGTATAGATGGACGGGTCGGGGTGGTCGAACGAAACCGTGTTAATGCAATTGAAAAGCGCCAGATCGTACTTGTACGGTGCGTAATTGCCGTGCCATGCGACGACGTCGAGGGGCGAGTGATCGATGGCCGCCTGCCACAGGCGGCCCAGGAATTTAGAGACCATGTGAAACTCGCCGTCGCGATCTTCGTATGAAGCTGTTGGTGCTTTGAAGTCGCGCGGATTCGCCAATCCGTTGGCGCCGATGGGTCCGAGTTCGGGCAGACGGAAGGACAGGCCATAGTTTTCGCAGATATAGCCGCGGGCCTGGCTTTCCGGCAACTCGACGCGGAACTTGACGCCGCGCGGAATGACGCAGATTTCACCGGGCGTCACCTCCAGGATGCCCAGCTCGGTGTGCAGGCGCAGCGCTCCCAGCTGCGGCACAATCAGCAACTCTCCATCGGCGTTCGAGAAGAAGCGCCCGTCCATTGAAGTATTTGCGGCGTAGAGATGGATGGCAACGCCGACCTGCATGGCGGGATCGCCATTTCCGCCGAGCGTAACCATGCCGTCAAGGAAATCCGTAGCCTGCTCCGGTAGCGGCAGCGGATCCCAGCGAAGCTGATTCGGAGTGGTTGGCGTTTCAGTGAATGGTCCGCTGCGGATCAGGCCCATGGGGATTTCTTCATAAGGCCTGTGTGTGACCGACGGACGAATGCGATAAGTCCAGGTGCGGCGATTGGTTGCGCGCGGAGCCGTAAACGGCGTACCGCTGAACTGCTCGGTGTAAAGGCCAAGGGGATGGTTCTGTGGCGCATTCTGGCCGTCGGGCAGCGCTCCCGGAACCGCCTCAGTCGCAAACTCATTGCCGAAACCCGTCTGATACCGAATCTCATCTGTCATTGTGCACCTCTCATAGACAGCCGCTTATGGCCCGCCGCTCCGCCTCATGCATGGCCTCGTAAATCTGGTTTATGCTGCTAACGGCGAACAGCAGCTTGTGCAACTCATCGACTCTTACCTTAGTTGACAGCACTTCTTCGAGCGAGAAGCGGTGGATGGCGCAATGGCCTTCGATCACGTTCATGCACTCGCCGTGCGAACTGATCAGACCGCTGCCATAAACCTTGATCTCTCCGCGCTGCAATATCAAGCCAAACTCGACCGTGTACCAGAAGAGACGGCCCAATTTCTCAAGCACCGCAGCGTCGGAGATGGATGCGCAGACGCGGCCGTAGTGCTCGAGGAAATCGGCAAACACCTTGTGCGCGTGCATGGGCACATGGCCAAAGACATCGTGAAAGATGTCGGGCTCGGGCGTGTATTCGAGCGACTCGCGGCTGCGCAACCATGTGGTCGTGGGAAAGTTGCGCGTGGCAAGCATCTCAAAGAACGCCGGCGCCGGCAGAAATCCGCTCACGGGAGTTGAGCTCCAGCCGGTTCTGAGCGCGAGGCGGGTGCTGATCGATTTGAGATTTGGAAGCGTGTCTTTCTGGAGGCCGATGATCTCAAAGCCGTCGAGATACTCACGCGCCGCATGCTTTTCAAGCTCCGGCAGCACGCGCCCAACCAATTCCGCCCACACCGCGTGCTGCTCGGCGGTGTAGGCTGCGTAATCCTGCCGGATGATATAGGGTGCAGCGGCTGAAAGCACTTCGGTGTTCATCGCTTGCCTCCCGCTACAAATTGCCGCGTTCCCGCTGCTCGCGCTCAATGGCCTCAAATAGCGCCTTGAAGTTGCCCTTGCCGAAGCTGCGGCTTCCCTTGCGCTGAATAATCTCAAAGAACAGCGTGGGGCGGTCTTCAACAGGCCGCGTGAAAATCTGCAGCATGTAGCCTTCGTCGTCGCGATCGACCAGGATGCCGAGCTCTTCCAATTCATCAAGCGGCTCGTCGATCTTGCCCACACGGCTTTGCAACTCGGTGTAGTACGCGTGCGGCACCTGGAGAAACTCGATGCCCTGTTCGCAGAGACGGTTGACCGAATGCAGAATGTCATTGGTGGCCAGGGCAATGTGCTGCACGCCGGGGCCCGGATAAAAATCCAGATACTCCTCGACCTGCGATTTCTTCTTCCCCTCGGCCGGCTCATTGATGGGGAATTTCACGTAACCGTTGCCATTCGCCATCACCTTCGACATGAGCGCGGAGTATTCGGTGGAGATGTCCTTGTCGTCGAAGTGCTGATAGAGCGAAAACCCCATGATGTTGGCGTAGAAGTCAACCCACTGGTTCATCTCATGCCAGCCGACGTTCCCGACCATATGGTCGATGTGGAGAAGACCGGTCGGGCGAGCCACCAGGTCCTCGGCGACTGCGCGGTAGCCGGGAAGGAATGGCCCGAGGTAGCCGCTACGCTCCACAAAGGTGTGAATCGTATCGCCATAAGCACGAATGCTCGCGAGGACCGCGGTGCCTTGCTCGTCCGAGAGGATGTGCGGCTCTTCCACGCTGACGGCGCCACGACTGGTGGTTTCATACCACGACTGGCGCGCGTCGTCTACCCAAAGGGCAATCACACGCACCGCGTCTCCGTGCAGGTGAACGTGCTGGGCAATGGGATGATGGCTGCGCAGAGGCGTGGTCAGCACAAAGCGAATCTTGCCTTGCTCGACCACATAGGATGCGCGATCGCGTTGGCCGGTTTCCGGTCCAGCGTAGGCGACAAGCCGCATGCCAAAGGCAGCCCGGTAAAAATACGCCGCCTGGCGCGCGTTTCCCACGTAGAACTCCACGTGGTCGGTCCCTTTCAGGGGCAGAAAATCCGTGTCTCCGTTGGGCAACGCAGTGGGTAGATTCGTGACTTGCCGGGAAGCTGAACGGGGGAATGCGTTCATAGCCACCTTCTTCGAAACAGAGCGCGTTAAAGGCCCACGGCCTACACGCTCAAGCTATGCCCTAGCATAGGCCCGCGCACCAAGTCAGAAAATGGTGATTGAGTCGAAGAAAGGCTGGAACTGCTTAACGGGATTAGGCATAATAGACTTATTGCTTAAGGATTTGAGCCACATGCCGCACAGGACCGTCCCCAATGCCTTCGAACTTGATGATGTTGCATGGAAGATCCTCGAAGCCCTGCAACAGAATGCCCGGCAGCCTTTTGCGGAGATCGGCAGGCAGGTTGGCCTCTCCACGCCCGCTGTCGCCGAGCGCGTCCACCGGCTTGAAGAAGCCGGCGTCATCACCGGCTACCATGTCGCGCTCGACATTGCCAAACTCGGCGTTCCCATCCGCGTTTTGGTGCGCCTCACCATTCCCGGCGGCGATTTGCAGATCATCCGCTCGGTCGCTGCCATCAAAGAGCTGAACGAAATCACCCGATGCTATCGCATCACCGGCGATGAATCGTTCGTGATCGAGGCCAATGTCGTCTCCATCCGCCATTTGGAAGCCCTCATTGACAAACTGTCGGTTCTCGGAGCCACATCCACTTCAACGGTGCTCTCTTCGCCGGTGCAACGGCGGGAATATCATGCCAGGCAGATCGAGGCCTACGGAAAATACATTTAGAGCCCGTTGTGAACGATGATCTCTACGTGTGGGAAAGCGACTGGAACCCGTCTTCTCAGTTCCAGGAACCTCGTTGAGGTTACAGCTTCTAGGTGGCCCTCGCGCATATTTCAGCTGATATGCGGTACGTGGTCAGATTAATTCCTAAAAGCGCCTCTGGGTTGAGGAAGCTTCCCAGCAACTACTGGCTGTTGATCTCTTTGTTGTCCTGTATGAGAAGCTATATCATTTGAAACGCTTGGATTCTCCCGATTGGAGCGCTGACTTAGTGGAATTTAGGAACCAGATTTTCTCGCCCCTTTTGAAACGCGCAGGATCTCATTTGGCTAGACTCTGGAGCGCGGAGCGCGGAGAATGATCGGAGCGTTCCCAAGCTGCTCAGTGGAATTGGTTTACGCGCCAACCGAAGGATACGTCCTCGGAAACTCCCACCTCAGCAGCGACCGGGCTTCTCATGAACGGCCAGCGCGCTCATCGAGTAGGACTGAGGAGGGACTTTCTTAGTTCTGAGCAAATGGCCGCCAATCCTTCCCGAACGTGACTTACGCAGATTTCAACTCGGACGCAACCGCCTTCCGCATGTTGCAACTGGATTCTCTGCGGCAGTGAATCTAACTCTCTAGCTTCCTGATATACAGCCAAAGCCCGGCCAGCATGAAGGCGATGGCGATGAGGCAGAGCCCGAGCCCGATGCGGCGATGGTTGCGCTCGATCATCGCATCCTTGCCGGCTTTCAGGTTGGCTGCGGCGATCTTCATGCCGACCTGAACATCCTGATCGACGAGGGCAGTCTGGAAGCTGTGGATGGTGACGCGGGCTTTGGTCAGAGCATCGAGCGCCTGATCCTGGCTGAGACGAGCCTCACTTACTTCCATTCCGGAAGACTCGGCAAGACGCAGAGCGTCGTCGGCCTGCTTGATGGTGCCATCCAACTGCGTGAGATTGTCGAGGATCGAGGCGCGCGCGCGATCGCAATGGTCTCCGGGGGCGTGGCAGCGCATGCAGACGCCGCTGGGGCCCGTACCGAGCATGGCATCGGAAGGCATATGGATGCCGTGATTGGTGTGGCAGACGACGCAGCCGGGAAGGCCCTGCTCCTGAAAGACCTTGCTGTGCGTGCTCTTTGCGTACATCTGAGCCTGGAAGACGTGGCAGTTGGCGCAGACGTTCTGCACCTTGTCGACGCCGGGGGGCACCGCGCCATGGTTTCCATGACAGGTGGTGCAGGTGGGCGCGCTCAAATCGCCGCGCACCGCCAATGCGTCGTGGTGGACGCTGGTGTTGTACTTGGCGAACTGGTCGGTGGGAATCCCGTACTGCTTCATGTAATTCGCGTCGGCGTGGCAGCGCGAGCAGGTTGTGGCCACGTTGACGGGATTCACGGTGGAACGGGGATCGCTGGGCGGGCGGATATCGTGGACGCTGTGGCAGTCGATGCAGACGGCCACCTTGGTGTCGCCGGCGGCCAGGCGCTTGCCGTGCACGCTGGTGTGGTATTCAGCCAACTGGTCAGTGCGCAGGCTGGGGTCGTATTGGCGCATGAGGTTGGGATTCGAGTGGCATGATCCGCACAAGTCCGGTATCTTTCTGCGATCGATCTTGCCCTTGAAGCCCGCTTTGCTGCCCATGGCCACGGTGGGATCGTAGCTGGAGGCGTCGCCGCCATGGCAACTGGTACAGGTGAGGCCCTTCTGCGCGTGAATGTCCTGGCTAAACTTGTCCGATGCGACTCCCAGGGGCTCCGGCATCGTGGAGTGACAATCCACGCAGGAGTTCACCGCCTGCCCGTATCCCAAACATGCCGCAAGCGCGACCAACCCGGCCAGAACGGCGGAGCGTGGAGCGGCGAACCCGCAGACTTTATTGCGCAACATAGCCATAAACACTCATCACGATGATGTAGACAAGAGCAAAGATGCCGAGGCCGGTGATCCAGGTGCGGGTGCGTGCGGGCTTATCGCTCTCAAAGAAAGGCAGCAGCATCCAAAACAGGCCGGCCAGGCCGCAACCGAGTATGCCCAGAACCTCGCCATCGACGATCCACACTTTCGAGGGAATGAGCTTGAGGGTCTGGTACATAAAGAGGAAGTACCACTCAGGCTTGATTCCCGCCGGGGCCGACGCAAAAGGCTCTGCCTTGACGCCGAGGTTCCACGGGAACAGCGCAGCCAGCACGCCCAGCGTGCCGATAGCCACGTACCAGGCCATCAATTCGCGCAGCATGAAGTTCGGAAAAAATTTCATCTCCCGGCGCAATGAGGGATTCGCGGTCCACGCAGCTTCAACCTTGGGTGGCACGCTCATGCCCTGGCGCTGCACTAGAAACAGGTGGATCGCGATCAGCACCACAACCAACCCGGGCAGCACGGCGACATGGAATCCAAAGAATCGGGTCAGCGTGGCTCCGGTCACCTGCGGGCCGCCGCGAAGAAAGACCATCATAGGCTGGCCGATGACGGGAACCTGCCCGGCCATCTGCGTGCCGACCGTGGTGGCGAAGAAGGCCAGCTTGTTCCAGGGCAGCAGGTAGCCGCTGAAGCCGAATCCCATGACCAGAAAAAGCAGCAGCATGCCGCTAACCCACGTCAGCTCCCGCGGCTTGCGGTAGGCCTTCAGAAACAACACGCTGAACATGTGCACGAAGGCAGTGAAGATCATCAGGTTGGCCGACCACGAATGGATGGAACGAATCAGCCAGCCAAACTGCACCCGCGTCACGATGTACTGCACGCTCTCGAACGCTTCGTTAGCGCTGGGGCGGTAATACAGGAGCAGCAGAATCCCGGTGAGTACCTGAACGATGAAGAGGAACAGAGTGATGCCGCCGAAGAAGTACCAGTACGACAGCCGATGCGTGGGAACTGTCTTGTGGCGAAACGGCTCAATCAATCCGTCCAAGTGCAACCGTTCATCGAGCCAGCGGTAGAGCGCGGCGAACATGGCTACGCCTCCTGCTTCCGGCTGACGACAATCTCTTCGCCGCGCAGATGAACGTCGAACGCATCCAGCGGTCTCGGCGGAGGGCCGGAAACATTGCGGCCGCTAAGATCGTAGATTCCGTTGTGGCACGGACACCAGATCTGGCGCAGATCGGCGCGGTACTGCACCGTGCAGCCCAGATGGGTACACGTGGCGGAGAGCGCGCGATAGGTGCCGTCACTCTCCAGAATCAGCAGGCCGGGCCGGCTGCCGAACCGGAAAATCTCTCCGGAATTCGGCTTCAGATCGCCCACTTTGGCGGCCACCACTTCGTCGCCGCCCAGATCGACGACCGGGGGCGGCACAAGGAAGCGCAGCACGGGATAGAGAAATGAGGCCAAAGAGGCGAGAACGCCGCCGCCCAGGAACATGCCAATCGCGCGGCGCCGCGTGGTCTCGGGCTGAGGAATGGGTTCAGCG
>Ga0181520_10004476_pt1 | contig 23290 bp, 20 predicted proteins | sample PEATcosm2014_Bin_29_FD_132451 | JGI IMG/M metagenome (GOLD analysis project Ga0181520, IMG submission 132451) | Peatland microbial communities from MTU Mesocosm Facility, Houghton, MI, USA - PEATcosm2014_Bin02_30_metaG | ecosystem: Environmental > Terrestrial > Soil > Wetlands > Peat | place...
ATCAAGCTGCCGGAACCGGTCTTCTGGCAGAAGGCTTCTTGAGTCGGCCACCGCCGCGAGGAGAAGCTCCTGCTCGAGGTCGCTCGTTGAGAGCCAGTCAGGCGCTTCGTAATGAATGGGCTCCCCGGCTGCGCCTGGATTGCTGCGTCGTCGCTGGTTTTGGTCGTTGGACATCTGTGCTCCTTGTTTTGCCGCAGGCAAGCAAAGGGGCAGGCGTGCGCCCGCCCCGAAGCTCGGCGGCCATGGTGAGGGTGTGGATGTTGGGAGATTGGCCCTGGCCGAGGTGGCAAAGGATGTGCCAGGGCCGAGCCATCAAAGCGCGATGCGGTCGTTCACAGCGTGTTGAATTTGCTGCGTGCTGTTGAGATAACGTGCCGTTGTGGACAAATCCTCGTGCCCGAGCAGGGCCTGAATCTGCTCCAGTTCGCCGCCGGCTTTGCGGCAGAGTTTGGCGGACGTACGGCGCAAGTCGTGAGGGCCGAGATGGCAGATCTCCGCGGCTTTTGCGGTCGTGGTCACGACATCCCAGATTGCCCACGGGCTGAGCGCAAATTCCGTGACCGCGCCGCCTTTCCGCATTGCACGAAAGATTGGGCCTGACTTGATGCCCGCAGCGTGAGTCCAATCGTCCAGGGCATCTTTTGCGGCCTGAGGGATCGGTACGGTGCGAACCCGGCCTCGTTTGCCGATGAGGTCCGCGAAGACCCACCGGCCTTCGCGGCGCTGGATCAGACTGGTGTCGAGCCGTGCTTCCTCCTCACGACGCAGAGCGCAATGGCACAGGACGGACAGAATCGCGAAGTTGCGCTTGCCGATGAGCTCTGTGCGGTCGACAGTTGCAAGCATCAACTGCGTTTCTTCCTTTGTGAGCCAGGTTCCAAGCCGAACGCCGCTCTGCGGAACGCCTGGTACCGAGGTGAGGCGAACCGCTTCGGATGGGTCGATGAAGCCATTCTCGCGCGCTTCATTTACAAGTTTACGAATGGCGCAGAGTCGTTGGTTGATGGTTGCGGCGCTCAGGCCTTCGGCGACCATCGATGCGCGGTACTCCATGAGAATCATGCGCGAGATGGGCCTGCCTGTCGAGAGTTGGAACAGATCATCGAAGGCTCTAAGGTAAGCGCGCTCGGTGTGTCGGGAAACGACTGAGTTCGACAGCATCTTGCGCAGTGAGGTCAACAAATCAGGATTTGCAGGCGATATCCTGCACAAACACGAAGACATGAGGGCCCCTTTCGCCTCGTCTAAGCGAGTGAGTTGAAGAGAACTTTTTGGGAGAAAGGGCTTTGGGAAGGAATGCGCGGTACCGCGTTTTCCCGCTAAACACTCGCCGCTTGTTGAGGAACCTGCAAGAGATTTGGCGGTCAGAGGTGTTCAGGGAGGGAAGCCTGCGGTGAGAGCCGTTTGGTCATTTCATTCGCTCGTACTCAGCATTGGTGAAGAAGCCGGGTCCGATGAGGGTGTCGGTTTGCTTCACGTAGGTGAGGTTGGCGGACAGGAGAGGTCCTTTGACTTCAAGAGCGCCATCCTTATATATGGCTCCGATTTTTCCGGACGGGCTGACAATCATGAACTCGTCGGCGTTGCGGACGACCTGAAAACTGTCGTTTGGGTTTGCCTTGTTGACCCATTTCCCAAGAAACTCCGACCCGGTGGATCGACAGCCGCTAAGGAACACGACGCCTAGGAGAGAGAGTGCAATAATGCGAGAGGTGGCTGATTTCATAACGGTCCTCTACTGGTTGAGATCGCGCACAAATGCGCGTCAGACGTGGAAGATCACGCTTGCACCGCCGGATTCGACTTCGGCGGAGTGGCGCACGATGTTGTGACAGGAGCAGCAACGCCGGCTCATGCGAACTCTGCTTGGACTGCTCAGTGGCCGGCACTCGCCGCAGAAACACCTAGAGGCCATAGTCGATCGTCGAGGTCATCGAACTGTGCTGGAAACGCTCGAAAATGGGAATGGCGGGCGTTCGTTTGGCGGCCCTTGGGGAGCAGACCGATTATCCTAGCCCGATAGGCGCAAACACGCCGTGAGTTTTGCGACTTGCGAAACTTCGAAAATCAGTCGTTCTCGTCGCAACAATAGCCGCAATCGCCTTCCGCTGTTGCGAAGCCTTCGACCAAGGGCATAAAGGGGAAGACGATTCCGCCTTTACGCAGCCGTCCAATCAAGGGTATCGAATTGCCCATACAATCTGGGATTGTCTTTTTGTCGATTACGACCTTGGCGGCCTTGGGAATGGCGACCGCCCTCACCCTGCCGCGCTTACCGCCTAACTTGGCGCCACTGGGTGCCAGCAGCTATTCCTTCGGAATAAGTAGCATCCGAGTGATGCGCTGAATGATCGGGCCTGAGATTTGCCATTCTGATTCTCTCTTGACCTCCACTCGAGGTACGAGGTTGTTGTTTCCGTGGAGTTGGAACACGGAATCTTGTTCCAGGATCGATTCCTCGACTTGCTCCCCAGTGATCTCATCGGTCATGGGCCGGTACGCGTATTTGTATGGCACTAAGGTCCTGACCCTTCGAATGATGAGATCGTCCCCCCGCCTTGCCACTACTGGCCTGCCCTCACTCCACGGAATCTTCGGATCGCAAATCACTATGTCGCCCGGGTGAATTAGCGGTACTAGTGCGTCGTCCTTCGACTCCAGCGCGAATGCCTTGTCGCTCACCTGAAAACTTGAGGCGAGCAGGGGCCTCTTGGGCTCGTCTATAAACGGCACCCAGAAAACAGGTCCGAGAGATCCGGAGATAAAGAATTGGGAAACGTGAACATCAAGCGCGCGCGCGACTCGCTTGATGGACTCGGCGGAAAAGCCGACCTGACCAGTTTCCAGCTTGGATAGATTTGGCTGGTCCAGTCCAGATTTCTCCGCTAAATCCTTTAGTGTCATATTTTTAGCCTTTCGAATCGAGCGAATAATAGCGCCAACTTCAGGGTCTCCTCTCCCCCCAGCCTTGTTGACCATCTCAGTCTCCCCCTACCACAGTACACGAGAAAAATGCGCAAACAGATCATTTTTTGTTCTGGAGGAAATTGTTTATAAAGAATATTTTTTGTTAAATATGAAATATCGCGATGCTGGAGATCGGTAAAGCAGATTGCAGGCATCGCGGAGGGGGGAAATATGGGACCGGGACGGGGAAACTATCAGCCGCCGGTGACAATCGCGGATCGCATCGAGGCCATGGACCACGCCCTCCGGGTGAAGGAGCTGGCCTCAATCCTCAGTTGGTCGCCTGCCTTGGTCTACACGCGTGCGCGGAGTGGTCGCATGGGGCGCGCAGTGATTCGCTCAGGCGGAACAATCCGTTTTGATCCGGCGCTGACGGCGCAGTGGCTGCGTAGCATCTCCGAGGTCTAGACACAAAGAAGTCAACGCAAAATTTCCCGTAACATCGGGCTCCCCTGCACACGGTTGATCCGAGGCGTGGCGTACAGAGATGAGAAAGGGCAAAAACAATCCTGGCCAAAAAGAGTTGTTCCCGGAGATCCCTGATGGCAACACAGGGAATCCGGGGATGGCGAGGTCACATGTATCCACGTCCTCCCCCTGCCCGGGCGAGAGCTCAAGCGAATTGTCAGTAAGAGAGTGCGGCACTACTTCCGTCACTGAGATCCCGAACACCGGACTCAAAGACGAGAGCGACCATTCGGTTGGCTCCGAAGAAGCGGAGCCCCACACTCGACCGAGTGATCTCGGCTCAGATTTTAATGACGCCGGTGATTCGCAGGTACACCTCGAACCGTCGAACATTGCGAACTCGCCTTCGAATACCCCCAAAGACAGCGCCGGGGGCGAACCGCCGATTCTGGGAGCATCGGACGAGGTTGCCACTAGCCCTGCCGTGCACAGCCAGACGTCCAACGATGATTACCGAGTGCGCGTGGAAGCCACCACGGTGCTGCCTGGGGCGGAGCCGAACGGCGATCCCTTGCAAGGCGTAATCCGCGATTTGTCGAACGAATCAGACGCCATTGCGACCGGCGAAGAAGTGGGGGTGGAGACTACCCCGTCAAATGACGCGGTTGCAGAAGCCGACAAACTGGCTGAACGGGCACTTCCTGATGCTGATGACGCCGAGGTTGAGGAATCGGCCGTCAATGCCCCGATCGAGAAAGAGTCGCAGACGGTCGGAACGTATCCGCAGGTTGGAAGCTCAGAGCAGGATCGTCTGTCGAAGCCAGCAGATGCGGGAGTTTTAGATCTGGCGCAACGCACGGAGGCTCATACCGCACCTGCCACTCAAGAGCCGGCGAGGCGGAATTCGCACCCAATCGTGATCACGAACGAACGAGACTGTCTGGAGAAATCGGAACGAGAGATCCTAGATCGGCTGAAGGAACTCAAGCGCGCATATCTCAAGCTCTTCCCAAGCTCCGCCCATGACGAAGTTCGGGCAGCCTATCCGGACCTACTCACGGCCAGCGTAACCTGTACCAAAACCGTGTACAGGATTATCCACAAATTGATCGAGAAAGGATTCATCGATCGCGTTGAAGCCGGAAAAGCCCGATCCGGTGCAAAGTACAGGATCATGCCCGAGGAAGAGGTGAAGAAAAGGCGCCTGGAGAAAGGCCTTACTCACTGGGTGCAAGTTGGCACCAGCCGCAAGGCTGTGCCTGATCCAGAGGCAAGTGGTCAGGACAATGACTGACGCTGGTTATGCCTCCGTCCCATCTAGCGCCAGCGCAGATAGGCCAATCGCATCAGGAAACGGAAACCAAATGCGCCCGGGTTTTCGGAGTGTCGTTCTCCTGCCCATCTTTCTAGCCGAGGCATGATACCGAACCACTTCTCACCACTACGACGTGGTATATTTTCGATCTCGTTGTCATCAGGGTTGAACTTCAGCTGCTCTTTCCAAATCGCCCGATACGGTGAACGCCTCCCTTCAATAAACGTGAACCACCTGATGTTTTTCCGTCTGATGCCTAACCGACCCAAGAATTGAACGAAGGCAAATGCCTTCTCTCCTTCACACGGATCGTGGAACACAACGATTGGCTTCGTGTTCCAGACGCATGCCTGATAGCATCTAATCGCTGCGGCAGTGGTCTCCGCGTCAGTGCCCGCGAGTCCGGCAAGCGTCTCTTCAAAGTGTCTGATGATTGCCACGTCGCATGGGTCTGTGGGCCATCTCAGGCGCTCGGTCTTGTCGGCGGCTTTGCCCCTCTTTCGAAGCCAGAGTCCTGCTCCCGATCTTGCATAGCCGAGGTCCTCCATGCCGCGCTGAATCTTATCCGCAGTCTCCATATCCAAATGGTGCAGCGTGGCCGACTTCTCAAAGGGTACGCCGCGCTCGACGTCGCATAGAAACTCGTACACGGACTCGATCCATTTGAGATTGGCCGCAGACGTGCCGCCCCTGTCTCCCTTTTCAGGTTTCTCTTTGCAGAACCGGTCTCCCCACAGGGCGATCGGCAGTGCCAGCGGATTGGCTTCATCCAAGCCCCATCGATCTGCTGTTTGCCGCGTCATTCTGCTTGCTCTGAGAACCTGCTTCATAGGCGGGCTCATACGTTCCGATCGCCTCAGGAAAAGAGCGAGAAGATAGTCGGCGAAGTGAATGTATGTCTGCATACTCGTTGAGGGGTTCAGGTGCCCTAATTGCTGCGCGGTGAAATATGCATGCTTACGCGTTACTCCGCAGTGCCCGTAAATCTTGAGTTTTACCTCGGGCCCCCCTCTCAGCCATCTTGAGGTTTGCTCAAGATGCGGGAACAGGTCCGGAGCGTCGCTCAGGTCGGCGAGCATTAACCGGAGCCAATTCCACGAGGCGAAACTGTGGCGGAGCTGGTGAAAATGCATCTGAGGATCACCAGTCACTTTGCGAAGAATCCCGTTGAGGCCCTCAATCATCGATTGCGGAACCAAATCGAGCGTATTTGATATGCCAAAAAGAAACTCCGAAGCCTTCGGCACAGCCCGTCGTTGTTGCTGCCATTCGAGAACCTGACCGAGTTCATTCTCTTCTTCTTTGCTTGGTAGAAAATGACCCAATGGGATACGCCTTCGGGCACTGCGGCTCTTCAGTTTCCGAAACTCTGATGGGCGCACTGTGAACTCAAAATCTGGCCCAGGCCCTATGTCAGCCGTCAAGCAATGCAATGCTTCAAGGCGGCGAAGACCAAGACGGAAACCGAGGCAAAGCAGAATTTTTCCGATTCGATTCCGCTCAGGGTCATCGCGAGTCGGCCATACCTTATCCACCTCTTTGATCGCGTTTATGTAGTCCTCAAATGTCAACAGGTTTGCATCGACCAAGGAAAGACCGTAGCGATCGCAGAAGATGCTCTCATCTTCGACTCGTTCCTTCCCTTTCGAGTTGAGATAGCGTTCGAATTCATAGAGTGCCCGGCTGATGTTGCGCCGTCGTTTTGAAACTGGCGGTGCCTTGGTGCCGTTGTTTGTACCGGCATCCGATGGAAGTGAGCCCGTGCCCTCAATCATCCGAGAGTAGAGCTCCTCACGAGAGGCAGATTCAAGGTCCATGGGGTCTGGCAGCTCTAGAATCGGCCCCATTGATCGAGCCAATTCGATGACGGTCCTCTTGGCGGAGCTCAAGGTTCGAGGTTTTCCGGACGGAGTCCGGACGCTGAGTAGCCAGTCGAGAAAATCAACAAGCCTACCGACGAAAGAAGGGCCTGCTGTCTCCCCGGCCAGCTGGTTGATCGCTTTTCTCACTTCGTCTGCGGTTTCGGCAGACAGGGCTGTGCGGACGGCTTTGAGCCATTCAGGTTCGAGATCCGGCGGCATTCGGAGAACGCTGGAGTCGACCACGTCGATGTTGGTAATCCGTTCAGTCGCAAATGACTGCGTGCCCGGAGCGCACGGCTCTCCCGATGAAAGACGCTCGAACGCTCGTCGTTTCAGCGAGTGCGAGATCATCTTTCGCCCAGCGTAGGCAGCAAGGATCGCAGGCATTTCAGTGTATGCCGCTAGATTGGCTGCCTGGAGAAGGCGGTCCAGCCCCCCACGCGGCGGCTCTTCCAGCCCCGACGTTCGCTTCAGACGTGCCTCGATTCTCTCTTTGACTTTCTTTCCAAGTTCGACGTCGGTCAATGCGCTGAGCTGCATTAATTCAAATCCCGGTTCCAGCAGCACCCCAATGGCTCCGGCCGGCATGGTAGCCCACAGTGTTGCTGTCAGCGCATCCGGCTGCCACCGTCTGAATTCAACATCCGGAATTCCACGCCAGGAAAGCGACAGCTCGATGTGCATTCTGCCGTCGACACACAAGGTTCGACTCTCTGCATCCCCGAGGGCGCGCAACATTGCCGCAACCGATGACTTTGTGTGTAAGCCGCCATAGAGGATTGATGACACCACGAGGACGTCGATGGCCCATCCTGCCAAGGCCGCGTCGTCTTTTACGTCACATCCGCCTGATGCGTTCAGCCAATGATCGAGCACCAGTTTCCATAAATCGTAGTGACGGAGCAGCTTTGCGAAATTTCCCCGGAAGGGATTGGGCGGGTGAACCAAGAGCGTTGGGATTCGCGGGTACCCAACATTGAGCCGCTCTCTGGCCGCCCAAAAAGCGCACGCTTTTCTCAATACGCGCAGATAGTCCGCAGCTCGCTCGCTGCTTGTGGCCTCCTGAGTGACCACGCGCTCCAGTTCGCGCAGATCCTTGTTGGACCACTTTCCGGGTCCACCGAAGAGGATACCCCCGATCGTGGTCGTATTTGACTCGAGGAACGCCAGAAGTGATGGAAGAACCACGTTCCGCTGTCGCGGAGTGAGATTCAACGCGGATGGACTATCGAAGACGCTTTCGCGAGGGTGATCTGTTGAGTTCAATGCGCGCCACCTCGCGGCCCACGGATGCTGAGTGGGAGAAATTCCAGATCTGTGTAAATCTTTGATATCGGCTTCTCAATTTCCTTGCGGAACTCCGCATAAGAAAAGGACGAGAAGTTTCCCCAGGGCTCCTCTCCTCTCCACCAATGCCCAAGTAGGCCGTCAATGGACTCTCTCGAAGTTCCTTCCTGTTCTCTGAGATGCGTACAGGTCCAATGCCTAACCGCGTTCGCAGGGAGGTCGAGATATTGCTTGAGATATCGGCCAAGACTCTTGGGCCGAACTTCCACAGCTTTGCCAGATCCATCGAGAAAATAGCACGGCATCTTTTTGGTTGATGCTTTGAGGCCCAGGCTTTCAGAGATCGCTGCGAGATATTCCTCGTAGAGTCTCATTTGCTCTCGTACGGCTTTGGGTAGAAACACGAGTCTGGACTTGTAGCCCGACCCTGAATCCTTGTCGGTGATGACGGCTAGCCCCGTTTCGCTATCCACGTCGCTGGTATGCAAGTACGGCATGCTCACTCCCCTCATCGCAGCGGCGACGCTGAAGCTGAGAACTGTGTAGAACGTATAGATATCGTGGCGACGTCGGAATCGACGATCGCTTCGATTCCAAGGCGCATTCTTCAATGAACGAATATCTCGCTGTATGTTGCTGAAAGCTTTGGCCAGAGACTTGTCGGTTGGGCAAACTGGGCTTCCGATAAAAAGGTCACCCGTCTTCACGTTTGGGATGGTTCCAGTCTCCGGGCTCAGTAAAGGGGAGTACTTCGCCAAATCCGCAGCTATCGATGTAACTGCTCCGAGGTAGATTCTCTGAAGATAATCGACTCTCGGCGTGCAATAGTGGCGCCGAACCGAAGCCAGATAATGATCGGTTCCTGTAATCAGAGAGGCCGCAACGACGTCGCCTCCAGTCTGCTGGTAGATCCGCCGGAACAGAAGTTTGCTGATTCGACTAAAACTGACATTTATCGGGGAATCAGCAAACGCTCGAGCCAGCATGGCTTCATATTCACTGGAAAGCTTCTCAAATGGCCGACGAAGACCGCTGCCAAGAGACGCAGGGTGTCCGATGCGACCGCACTGCAGCAGTCGTTCGATCGCAACCGTAACGCTTTGCGGAACAGGAAGCGTGATAAGGTTCGGATCTATTAGCGGACGAGCCTTCCGGGGATCGAAGTCCGTACTTTTGAACTCGAGTTCCAGTGGGCGCAACTTCCACTCGGCACCGGCCAGACTGAACAGCTGTTTCCCAGGTTTGGTCTGAAGGAATAATGCAGCATTGTCGGTTGACGCAATCCCGGGACCGATCACGAGCGACTGGGCGCGTTTCAGCGAGGACCCCGTCCATAGCACCGCTTTCACCAGGGCGAGGAGCTCGACTGATTCCAGATCCCCCGATTGGGCCATACGGTTCAACTGAATCAGCGCTTCGCCCATCTCAGCGACTGACATCTCCGAGAACGACCAGGGGAGGAACTGGTTGGAGATTTCGATTCCACCGCCTCTAGCGAATGCCGCCCCCACCGCATCCGCCGACAGGGCTTGCGGCTGAGACGCGAAAGCCTCGCCTGGGTGATCCCCCGCCTTGATCGTTGCGCGGTATTCCTCGGAGCTGCGGTTGTGCCAACGGTTTGGCAGGCCGACTTTTGATCGATGATCGGAGTGCGCTTCTCGAAGACGAGGCGATTCAACGTTTATGTCCGTTCCGTCGTCCTCCTCATCCTCATCGCCGGCACCTCCTTCCACAACACTCGGCAGCGAAGCTCCGCCATGTCCGCCTCCTCCACCTCCAGACCGCTTCTTGCGTTCCCCCGGGTGGATTGACCAATCGAGAAAACCTGCGATCGAGCGTAAAGCAGATTCGCATGCGTACGTTTCGCGCTCCCAAAGACTGAATCGCGAATTCCTATGACCGCCATATTGCGGAAAATGAATGAACGAATCAGCCATCTTGTTCAGTGCTTCAATCAGTTCGGAACGTGTGTGTTCGGGTTTGATCTTTCCGATTTGATTGCGCCAGACTTCATCATCTGTCGCGAATCGCCTTACGGCCCACGTTGATCGATACTGCCCATCCTCGAAGCTGTCGGTCGGTCTGAGCCCGGCCTGCCAATCACCGAAGGCGAATTCGCGCCGGGTAATTGTCAAGTGCGCTTCCAGCACTCGGCCTTGAATCACGCGAAATTGCTTCTGAAGATCCTGCTTCGGGTTGGACGCCCAGAGAGCTCCGTGAAGCCCGAAACGCGTGACGCCCGATCCGTTTCTTAGAACCGGATTAGGTTTTGCTGACCGAAGGAACCGTCCTCGATCCCGTTCGAAGTGAGCCTCTGTTTCCGGAAATAACCTTTCCGCCAGCTTCGCAGGTTCTTTGGCAACCCATTCGAGGAACGGAGCCCACGATGAAATCTGTGCTCGTAACGCATCAGTTTCTGGACAATCAGCGAGGAGCTTGTCGATTTCCGAGATGTGATGGAATGCCTGTACAAGCCCCGGCAGCTTCGGGTGAACATTGACCAGCCAAAGCATTTCCTCGAGAATCACGGCATCCCTTTTGTCGTTTTCGGCCGCCGCCAGCAGACGCTGGATGAACCTGCGGTCGTAGGTCAATACCTGCTCTGCTCCGGTAAGGTCGGGTGCGGCCCCCTCTCCCGGTTCTGACTTTTCCATTGATTTCTTATCGGCCACATCCCAAGAAGTATCCAGCGATCCTTACCGAACGCGGCGTGATAAACGCAATGTGGGCGCCAATTGAGAGAAGAGGCCGCTCAAAACGGTGATGCGAATCACAACAACGCAATCGGCGATACAACTTGACGGCTAAGCGAGCCAGGCTGGATCCGAGAGAACGAGCGTCCCTCGAGCCGTCAGCCGGTTCAGGGGCGCCACCATGTTCACTTCATCATGAGCAGGATCGCACGGCCCCTGCCCGGCTCACGGGCGGAATTGAAACAAGGCTCCCGCGCGTTCTCGCATGGAACGAGGTGTGGTAATCCGCGAAGAATGTCCGCGCCCGTCTGGAGTTGAAGGTCAAAGTATGTCGATGTTGTGCAGGGTCAAGTCACCTCATGGATCAATCGTCGGCTGGCTTGAAGCTTCGTCTTCCCGAAATACTGAGTCAGTCAAACTGATCCGGATTGAAATCCAAATCGCCTTGCCTGGTTCCGCCGCTCACATCGGCGAGCGGCTCGTCAGCGAGTTCGTCTGAAACCTCTCCTTCCCTGTCCTCGGTTTGGTACCTGATGCTTTTGCTATTCTCGACCATGGTGTCTCCTTCTTGATTGCCTTTGCGTCGATCGAGTCCTCCAAGTTTGATCAGAATGACCCGTCGTCCGGCGCGCCAAAGAACAACAAGCGTGACCACGAGGACACAAAACCTCGGCCACAGGTTCATGCGAAGGTGACCGCAAAGAGGCTGCGGGTTCGAGGTAGAGAGCGCCGTCCATGTGGTGAGAGTGCACAAAGTTGGAAAGGTCCGGGACGTTTCGGCTCTGGATATGTACGATCAGTAGGTCACAACCCACCTTGGCATAAGCGGTCCGCGTGAACCCGGCGCGGATTTTGAGGTGCAAGTTCCGGCGGCCGACCTAGACGGTACGTGGCTTCGGACCGACCGGCGCGGTCTCGAATGCGCCGAAGGACGAGGCAATTCGGATCGAGTAATGGGCCGCGGTGCCGGCACGGATTCGAAATTGCGGAAGGGAATTGACGCAGACGGAAGTGCGAACGGGTTGCAATGCCCCGATCTTATTAGGGAGTGGATGTCATGGCGGGAATTCAATTGCGGGATCAGGCGAAAGGGCGTGGATGCGCTGAAGGTGTAGCGATCGCTTGGAATTGGGTTGGCTTTTAGGCAGACGACGGTGTTAACCCGGCAGCCTGGTGCACCTTAGTGATTGAAGTGAGATGACAGAGCGATCGTTGCGACCGTGGGTATGGCCGCGAGATCCGAGGCATAAAGACTAACAATCTCTGACGTGGAATGAAGCGCGGACAGATGGTGGGCGCGGCAACGGGATTCAAAGTGGCGCCAGTCGTTTCCGTACGCTTGAGTCTCTTTGCCCTCTCGATGAGGGTGTCGAGATCAGGGACCTGAGCCGACGCAGGACATATATAAGGATGCAAGAGAGCTCCTCTCAACGGTCGAGGGGAGGTGTGCGGGTTTGCAGGACAGGCGGGAACCCAGCTTTCGGGCGTTCCGCAACGGACGAACTTGTCCTTATGGACAAGTGAGCAGCCGATGCTTCCCTGAGGTCCGTGCATTCACTTGTCCATATGGACAGGTGACCTGACCTGTCCATAACTGTGGCGTCGCTGAAGTCCGAGCTGAGAGTATGGACACCTTTAGGACATCTGAAATGAATTCTGCTCATTTTTCATTCTGGACAGGTAAGCGTATTTGACGAGCGGGGCTTGTCCGGAATAGTCGATCTTCAAGAAGACACAACGGGTTAGCGGGGCCAGTTGTTTCCCGCGATCTGTACGGGGGACCCTATCCGGGTAAGTCGCAGCAGATTTTGGCCGGATTTGGGCATCGGGCGTGGACCCAGACAGCGTCTGGCGCTCGCGCCCTCGAGGAATTATAGGGTGATTGCAGTGAGCCAGGGTCTCATAGTTCGCAATCAGGAATCAATCGGAGCCACCTCAGAACGACGCTGCATTGCCACTTGAAACGTTGAGTTCTGTCAGTCGTCATCCCAGTCCAGCAGGTCCTCCGGCCCGATTCCCCGAGATTTCAAGAAAAACCCGTAGAGTACGATCGGCCAGATAATAAGCAGCGTCGGCGCTACCAGCAGCGCCATGAATCTCGTCTCGGGCCTCCACCGCAAAAAGAAACAGTCGCGTCGCGGTGCGAAAAGAAGCACAACAAGAAGACAGGTTGCGCACACGACAAAGCAAATCACGGCCGCTTGTGCGGAGATCGGCAGCTGCAAAAATATGTCGAGATCATCCATTGTTGCTCCTTTACAGAATGGAATTTGGCGGGTTATTTGAACACAAGGGCGTTGTGAGATGTACCTGGCAAGAGAAATACGGTGGGGCCTGTAGCGACCACAGCTCCTTCATTTCCGCTTTTGCATTCGAACTCGCCTAGCGTCTGAACGCTGCAACTCGGGGTGCTTCGCGTACGCCGGGTTCCCTTAAGGTCAAGAATTCCGTCTTTGCGGATGGCTCCCAAACCTCACTTCTGGCGCAGGCTGAGAACCAGGTAGGTGTGGTTGTTCAGTGTGACTTGGCGAGTATGGTTCGGATTTGCCGTGTTTAGCTGGCCATCGAATGACCCGCCACCCACGGCACCCGCAACCTGCGAGAGTGACGGTGCTGAGCAGACAGACTGAGCTGACGCTAAGGATTGAAGTCTTCATTGAACGTCTCCGATGGTTCTCTTCGAACACTCGTCGCGACGACGCGGGCGCAGAATCACCCGCCGCCGAAGCGTTTTAACGGGAAGCCATTCCGGGTCTTGTTGCCCGGTCAGGCCTCCAAATCTCATGCCGGAATTACATTAGGTAACAGTTCTCGAAGATCAATTCGATCTCGCCGGGCGGTAATGTCTCTTCGTCCGGGTCATAAAGTTCCGGATCGAGGTATTCGACCGGTGCGTCCTCGGTACACATCTCGAGGTCCTGAGACGGATAGCCCACAGCCGAAATGTTGGCGCTCCCCTCGTCCAGAATCTCGTTGTAGAGCCTGACTCCCACATCACTCTCGGGGTCAAGTGCCAGATCATTCCAATCCTCTCGCGCATCTTCACCCGGCATTTCGTCGCTATTCAATCCCACTTGATGACTCCTTTTCGGGCCGAAATCTTCATTGATCCGGCCCGCTTCCTTGATTGTGGGAGAGGAAAGACAACCGGGAATGCGATTGAGTACTTTGGATTGTTCCTGCCGAGCACATCTTTCGGAAGAGGGCCCCCGGCGTCAACGAATACACCCTGACCTACGAACTGCGCCCGGCTTGGTCCCGTCAAATCGTAGGATTACTGCGGACAAACCGAGCGCTTGGGCGAGCGGAAGAAGCTTGCATAGAGGTAGGAGAGCAAGTCCATTCTCCGCTTTGGAGAGGTAGCTGCGGTCAATCCCAGCAGCCATCCTTGCAATCTGGGACTGGCGAAGGCCCCGGCGGTCGCGCAGTCTTCGAAGCAGTTCTCCGATCCATCGCGCTAGTTGCTTGGGGTGATCCCCCGAACGGGGGTCGAGCGGAGCGCCTAATTCGAGAGTCAGGTAGTCAACATTGAGATTGCATTTGCAGCGGATACAGTTGCCATTCTTCGGGTATTGGCGTGTGCCGCAGTTCGAGCAGGTAACGGTTTCGGATTCACGAACCGAAGGGAGGAATTGTGGAATAGGCATGGTGCTCCTCTGAATATGCGGAGGTAGAGGATCGTTTGAAGGCGTCTAGATGTCTTGCAGATGGGGGTGGACAGCGAACTACGGATGTTGATTGTCCGGCGACGCTGAAGCCAGCTGCTTAAAATGACTCGCCGGCTAAACACGCTCATCGCTGGTTGGAGACTGGATCCCAGTCATCTATGCCGGTCAATTCGAGACAATCTCGCCGCGCTCTTCGAGGACGGCTTCGACATCGAAATCACCGGCGTCGGGAACATGCGCAGATTGAGATGATGCGCACGTGAAGATTGAGGGAGGCACGTGAAGTCTGAAGTTCCCTGCGAGAATGGCATCGGGCGTATAGACTCGGTGGCCGCCCAGCCACAGTCGATCGCTTGTGGAGACCCCGTAGCCCCATGCGGCGAGCTCCCTTTCAGTCTCATCATCAATCGAACCGGGCGGGACATCGGCGTACCCTCTTTTCTCGGCCTGGGCGATCAGGTTGATTACGGAGCGTTTCATTTTAGTTTCCTTTCTGCGAATTTGGGTCGGCTGGCGAAGCCTGCACCGCGCCAGACATGTTAGCCCGAAGAGTTGTGGCTGCACTCATTGGAGTTTGAGGTCGGCACGAGCGGGCGCGGTTGCTAATTGATTGGGTTGGGAGTTTGTTCGAGGATGGAAGCTCCTAGCCGCTGCGAAGCTAAATATCCCAAAGCGGGCCCGTTGGATATCTGGCTGGCTGAACCCCCGTCAGTCTCTCCCTTCACCGAACCCTCAGTAATCTAACAACCCAGCGGCAGAGACATGTGCGACACGTGTGCCACCTCTCTTGTTGTCGGCCAGTATGACTTGCTCCACGTTTCCACTGAGGCAGATCCTTCCCCGCGGATGCGTGATGAATGTTCAAGAAAATGGGCCTCCCTCCGATGTGCCGGATTGCACCACCGTACTGCGGGAGCGGGCGATAATGGATGCTGAGGTCATCGATGGGAACGCAGCAGATCGACGTAAAGGCGGTGCCAGGCCTCTCCGTCATCCAAGCGCGGCTTGCCGCGATCGACCCGGGCGTGTCGCTTTCAGACGCCGGTTATGATTCAGACCGCATGTCATATGTCCTCGTTCTGACCGGGCAAGGGCGGGAAGGGCGCGTGACGGTTCCGCGCGAACTCCTGGACGATTTCCGCGACAACCGGACCTCTGCGGGAAGCAAGTATACGCAGGAGCTGCACGCAAAGCTTTCCGCTGCCCTTCGTGAAGTCGTCGAGAGCAAGGGGCTGATCTCGTTCAGTGAAAATGCCCTCAAGTACAACTTGCTGCGTTTCGTCTACAACGAGAGCAAAATCCGACAACAAATCGAAAAGTACAACACCATCGGCCGGGACAAACAGGGAGAATTCGAGCGATGGCTGAAGATCGATCTCACCGCTGAAGAAAAGGAAACGTTGATCTGGATTTGGGGCGATCTGCTGCGGCTTCGTCTGATTACGCCGACGGGCAAGGACCTGGTAATCCCCGACAACTGGGTGCGGATCACTGACAAGGGCATTGCCGCCATCGAGGGCAAATCCTATGTCGAATATGACGAGCACGAGGTCTTCATTCCCAAAGGTGAGGTCTATACCGCCTACCGGACGATCATGAGCATCATGAGCCAGGCCCGGAGCGAAATCCTCGTGATCGATCCCTATGTCGATGAGAACCTGCTCGACATGTTCGCGAGCCTCGACGCTTCCGTAACGATCAGGGTGCTGACGGAACATCTCAAGGGCAACTTCAAAGCATCGTTCCGGAAGCTGCAGCAGCAGCGCGGCGGCATTGAAGTCCGCTGCTCGTCGCAATTCCACGACAGGTTTATTGTGGTGGACGGCCGGTCCTGCCATCAGCTCGGCGGGTCGATCAACCACGCCGGCGCAAAGGCGACCGTGATCGGGGTCAAGTCTGACGCGATCCGCGACCGCGTCGTTGCCGAGGCGGCGAGGGCCTGGTCGTCCGCTGCTCCAGTTGTGTAGTGGCAATGGCCACCACTGCGTCGTGGCGCTAGCCGGCAGGCGCCGTCGGAATGTCGAAGGCCATGGTGGTCAGCGTGATTTCGCGGTTCGCGTCGTTGGGCTGCACAAAGACGTAGCGAAACGTGCTCTCGTCTTGCTTGCCAAGATCACGCTTGAAATTCGGGTGCTTCGGCACTGTCTCCGCTATCTTTGCAAGCACGGCACTGAAATCTGCGTTGCGGTTGAAGACGACGATGGCGGTCTTTGTGTCTCGCCAACTCAGGTATGAAAGCAGCTGGTCGATTGTGTCGCTGAGAGATTTTTCGCCTTTCCAGAATTTGCACTCGGCAATAAAAACATTCTTGCCTTCAGCACGGATAAGGATGTCAGTCTTTCCCTGAAAATTAAATGTCTCGCCGGTCGCCTGGCCCTGAAAAGCGCCATTGAGCTGTACAAGGAAATGCGAGCGAAGGTCTTCTTCTCCCATGTTCGAAAACGCATGTGGGCTTAGCTCCATAACCTGCACCATGTTTTTCATGATTCGCAGGATTTCTTCATAATCCTCGGCCGCGAGGGCGGGCTCAGGCTTGAATGCTCCTGTCACTTTGATCTGCTCTATCTTCGGCACGCGCCGGGCGACCGGGACGGAATAGGTAGACGGTGCGCCGTCGCGCTTTTTCATCGGCAGACCGAGCGCCGCCGTCATTCCTGTATCTGCAAGGAGCCTGTCTTTCCTGGCCTTCAACTGCGATCTGACCAGGCTTTCAAGCTGACCGTTGAACTGCGCCGCCGATTCTGAGAGCGAGCGGAGGTAGTTTTTGATCGAGTCAACCGTGCCTTTGTAGTCTCGCTTTATTGCCTCGGCGTTCGGATCGGCTCTGATGTAGGTGAGCAGGAGTTCACCGTTCCCGATTTCGGCGCGGGGCGGGCTGAGGCTGAAGGTCTGGGGCTGTACCCCGAAAAATTCCACGTCGCCCTCGAACGGTACGGCGATGACGGTCTTATTTCCGGGCATGTAGAAGGGTCGTGACCGATCGTGGATCATCCGCATTGGATCGCGACTGACATCAACCTGGACTTCTCCGGAATAGGCGATATGAATCTCGTCGTCTTTGATGACCGGGACATTTAGGTGGAATTCATCCAAGAGCGCCTGGACAAGGTCATGCTCACTCGCATTGAGGAGCGTATTGGCCGGGATTGACTGCACGCGTTTTTTCACTGTCGCGGTCCGGCTCTGAAGAACATTGTAGATTTCGTATCTATTGAAAAGCAGTCCGTTGTCCATGTGCATGGCCTCGCTGTTATTCTCTCGCCGCAACCGGCATAGGCGCCGCGTTGATTATCCGGCATCGGGTATTTCGGACTGAGGGCGCCACTCTCGACCCGTTGGCGGCATTGCCGTCGGCGGACTCACGCGCTGGCAGCGCCATGATGAATGTTAGCGTTGCGGTCTTCGCCAGTGGCCCGCGGGCGGTGACGCTAGTGGACGCGGGGAGATCGCCTGGCCACTCAGCGGGGACTTGGGCTAATCTCAGCGGCGAAGTCTATTGGAATGAAACCATGTTCCCGATCGGGAACATTCCGCCCCGGAAGTTCTGTTTTCCGGAAAATATTACCGCTCGGTAACTTTTTGTTTGATTTTCACCCCAAACCGACATAGTATTCCCGTACGGGAACAATCTATGGAGAGGCGCTCTTGAAATACACGACCCAGCAAATCGGCCGGACGATCCGGGATACGCGTAAGAAACTGGGCGTCACCCAGAAGGACCTGGCGCTGACCTCGGGAACGGGACTGCGTTTCGTCATCGATCTGGAACGGGGCAAGGAAACCTGCGAGATCGGAAAGGCGCTGACGGTCCTGCAGACGCTCGGGATCAGACTGGCGCTGACGCCGCCGACGACGACAACGAAGGAAGACTAAACATGGCGCGAACTCTCGATGTCTATCTGCACAACGAACTCACCGGCCAGCTCGTCCAGGACGACGGCGGCCAGATGCTCTTCACCTACGCGGAGAGCTGGCTGAACAAGTCCGGCGCCACAGCGCTGTCGCAATCGTTGCCCTTGCGCAAGGAACGTTTCTCGCGCAATGAATGCCGAGGCTTCTTCGGCGGCATCCTGCCGGAAGAGAGCAAACGCGAAATCATCGCCCGCAATCTCGGCATCAGCGCGCGCAACGATTACGCCATGCTGGAGCAGATCGGCGGCGAGTGCGCGGGAGCAGTTACTTTTATTCCGGCAGGCGAAAAGCTGCCCGAACAGCATTACGGCTACCGCACGCTCTCCCCAGCCGAACTTGCCGCCACTCTGAGGGAACTGCCGAAGCGCCCGCTTCTGGCCGGCGACGCAGGCATAAGGCTTTCTCTCGCCGGAGCGCAGGACAAAGTCGCCGTCCGCGTCGAAGGCAACGAGATTTCCCTGCCGCTTGGCGGCGCGCCGAGCACCCATATTCTCAAGCCGGCGGTGGAGCGTTTCGCTGGCCTCGTCTTCAACGAACATCTTTGCATGAAGCTCGCCGCGGCCGCCGGCTTGCCGGCGGCTCCGGTCGAAACCCGGAACGTCGACGGCATGGATTACCTGCTGATCGAGCGTTATGACCGGACGCACCGGCAAGTTGCCGGCGGGCAGCCCGTCCTCGACCGGCTGCACCAGGAGGATTTCTGCCAGGCCCAGGGCTTCGTCTCTGAAATGAAATACCAAAAGGAGAACGGCCCGTCCCTGAAACTATGTTTCAGGCTGCTGCGCGACGTCTCAAGCGCGCCGGTCGTCGACCTCGCGCGTTTTCTCGACGCAGTCATCTATAACTTCCTCGTTGGCAACAACGACGCGCACGGCAAGAATTTCTCCCTGCTCTATCAGGGTGTCGGAACTGAAAATCTTGAGATCAGGCTGGCTCCCTTGTACGACATCGTCAGCACCGTCTACTACCCGGAACTAAGCAAAGAAATGGCGATGAAGATCGGCGGCGAATATCTGTCGGAGAAGGTAACGCCGAAAGATTTCGAGCGGCTGGCGGAAGAGGCGGGCCTCGGCAAACCGCTGGTGAAACAGCGCGTGCCTGAGATGGCCGATGCGGTCATCGGCGCGCTCGGAAAAATCAAGATTGCCAATCCCGTCGCCGAAGCGGTCGCGGCTCTGATACGCGCGCACTGCGAGACCATGCGAAACAGCTTCCGCCGTTGAATGCAGACAAGGACAACTTCTTTGCGCAAGCAACCAAGAACGAAAAAGGCAGGAAGACCGAAGAAAATCGGAGGCGGAGCGGGGATGAAAAAGAGACTGGCAATTGTCATCGCGGTCGAGACGTATGCGGATCCTCGCATTCAGCCCGTTAAGTATGCCGAGGCCGACGCAAAGGGGTTCGCTAAAGCCCTGGAGAATGGAGGCCCGCTCGATAAAGTGTTCCTACTTAGCGGCAAGGCCACCAGAACGACGATCAATTCTAAGGTGCGCCAGCATGTGAAGACGCTTACCAGGGAAGACGAACTATACATCTTCTACGCGGGCCATGGCTTCTCGAAGAACGGACACAACTACATCACGTGCCACGACACCGACCCCGACGATCTTGAGGACACCAGCATAAAGCTGAAAGAGCTGCTCGATGCGTGCGGGAAATCTGCCTGCAAGCGTATCGCCCTTTTTCTGGATTCTTGCGAAAGCGGCATTACGGAGCTGCCCGACATAAGGGGCATATACGCCACCATGTCGGAGTCAGAGCTCAACGACTTCTTCGCGGCAGCTGAGTACCGAACCTGCTTCGCATCATGCAAGACATCAGAATCGTCGTATTCGAGCGATACGCTGAAGCATGGCGTGTGGACATATCAAGTGATCGAGGCTCTCGAAGGAAACGCTCGAAAAGCTCTCGAAAAGGGCAGGTATGTGACAGCCTTCTCCCTGCAAAATTACATCGCGGAGGAAATCCCGAGAACCCTGCGGAAAGTCTTCAGCAAGCCGGTATCACAGACACCATGGGTATATGGCAGCCAAAGTCAGGATTTCGTTATCGCTGACCTTGACGAGGTCCTGAAAAAGAGGACGGCAGTGCCGCCTGGCTACGAGCAAGTAAAAAGAGTGTTCTTTCAGCTGGAAGAGGAAGTGGAAGTCCGATCGCTCAGCGGCTTCGTTAAAGGGCGCCATCGCGTTCCCGAGTGGCATAACAGCACGACGGAATCCTTTGTGGAGGGCCTTGCCCAAAATGAGATCAAAGACGAAGTCGAAAAAATTCACGCGCTGATTCGCGCCAAGATGAATTACAAACGCAAGGACATGGTTGTGGACACGGGCCACATCGTGACGCCGGATTTCGAGTTCTGGGCGGAATGCGCCCAGGATCCCGACGACCCGGCTATGGCGGTTATTTCCCATCGGCTGACCAATATCTCGCCCGGCATCATCGACGACGACGGATTCAACCAGGTTTTCGAGGACGCATTTGACGACATAACCTTCAAATTCCGGAAGGAAGTGGACATTGAGGATTTGATCGATCATCTGGAAGAATTGGGCGCCAAGAACGTCAAACTCGACTTTCCTGCAGACTGCTCCTATTGCGATCTTGCGATTGAGGGTTCGGACCTTGAGATTCGGATCAGCGCGAAAACGGTAACCATTCAGGCCCCCGACGCGGCCTCTCCGAAGAAGCTTGTGCAATCGTTCATCAAAGTTCAGAAGGCTCTGGCGGGAAGCCCCGTGCAAAAAGCGATTGCTGGCACCTCAACCAAGTAATGTGTTTCAAGGTCTTGCACGGACGATAAAGCTAGTTGCACCAGCTGCGCTTGACTATTTCACGCTGGATTATCGCGGCCTGCGCCAAATCATCCTTAAAGATGCACAAGATGTCCTCCAGCTCGTGCGGCGCCAATGTGCGGAACGGCTTCGGCAGAGCGGTTACTTTGAGCATCTTCGCACGATCATCCATGCCTAGAGCCCGCGCCCCGGCCCGTGTGCCCGCGTGAAGGTACACCGCGGTCGGAAAGAGATTCAGCTTTGCGCCGATTCGCAACGAAGTGTCGTAGACGTAAAGTTCCCCTATTCCTGTAATGGACGTGACCGCGGCGCTGACGAGGTTGAATAGTTCATCGAAGTCGCGCGCTTTTCTTATTGCTCCTGACTGGTCGAGCAGGGCGCCAAGCGCTCGCTTAAGCGCAGCGATCTTCAGCCGGCGTTGATGAGAATAACGCTTTCCATGGCTGTTGACGGCGAGGGCCGCTTTTTCAATTGCCGCATCGAGCGAAGGCTGCTGGACAAACCAGTCGATTTCAGCCTGCGCGAGCGGTCTGATTTTGCGGATGTAAGTCCGCACGATGGTCTCGGGTTTCATCTCTGGCCGACCGCCTTTACATGAAAGTACGAAAATCGTAGACAGTGTCTACCATATTGGGGTTCTGCTGAATGATGTTCGCGAATGCTCCGGAGTAGACAAGCGTGACCGGCAGTTTCTTGTAAAGCGTGTTGTTGTTCCAGTCCATTTTGGTCAGACCGATCACACCTTCACAAGTCTCATGCCATCCGCCCACGCCGGAATACCGGCGAAGCAGAAGAGGAGAGGGGGTCGGCTTCAGCGCTCCCTCCTTACCCGAGGCCTGCGCTAACTACCTAAATTCCGACGGCGAAGCCCTGGTTGTGCCCGACGTCATCATCCATCAGAGAGGGCATGACGGGCCAAATATCCTAGTATTGGAAGTGAAAAAAACCACTAACCGCGAGCCACGTGATTGCGATCGGGCGCGGGTCTCGGCATTACGCGCACAACTTGGCTACGCTTTTGGGGCATTGATTGAATGCGAAACGAGGCCGGGCTTTGAATCTGCGATCAACATAACCGTATGGTTGAGTTTGCCAGTCTAATTATTCATCTGGCAGTTTAGTGACGGGTGCTCACGTCTTTGCATTCGTAACAGCATTCGCAAAATACGCTTCGACGCCTCCGCCTGACTGCCAGAAAGCCGGCGCTACCGTGCCGAAATCCACCGCCGTACCAGCCTCAATTTCGCAGTGAAAGATGCCGGAAGGTTATTGGGCAGCGTGAACCGACCGACGGCGACAAACCCCGTCGGCACAAAAGGTACCTTTGATGCTGGTGCAGCGTAAGTTCCAGCCAGAAGACTACCTGTGACAGGTTCGACGCGGCGATCTGGATTGATCCGGCATCAGTCACCGCTGACGATCTGGCACCGAGATTCGAATGATCGTGCAATTCTCGCTGTGCCGCTGGTGTGCTGAGAGCCATGCCGGGAGCGAAGTTGAGCGGTGACGAAGCCAAATCGAGTAGAGGCTACGCTGGCGCGTTGTCTGTGCGCGTACCTATCTTCGCGAACTGTTAAGATCCTTCAACGCCATTCGCGAACAATCGCCGCGAGATCAGGGTCGTCGCTCAACGATGAACCTGCAATATGGCATACGTACTTAACTAGCTGAGGGTTATCCTCGAACTGCCTCCGCGGCCGAGTTTCCAGAGTCTTAGTTGCTGCGATGTACCGCGCTACTCCAATCGGAACGAATTCGTCGTCCACATCGATGAGCATTTGCAGGTTACGACGGCGGCTAGTGGAGAAAATGACGATCCCGTGTGCAGTCGGGTCAGGCTTCTCGGCATTGAGTTCCTTGCCGTCAATTAGGATTCCGAATATGACGGCGCCCGCGTCCGCAGCGCATCGTATTCCCTCTTCAACTTTGTTAGCACTCAAAAATTCCTCAGCGTCCGGTGCCCTCATATCCACTTCCTTCGGACAGTTTTGGGCGCTTTGATGTAAGTGCAAGTGTCCGTGCCGTGCATGAGCACTACATGCGTTATCGGCACAAACTGAAGGAATCTACAGTCCCGAAAGCGGGAGCAGTTCCTTCTACGTGAGCTTCGCTGCCTGCTGCTTAGGTTCGAGCTTTGCTGTCAGGGCTGGCAGCAAAGCTCGTTGTCGGATTGTCGGGTTTTTGGGGTTCAGAGGTTGGAAGCAGTGCAAAATATGCACTATTTGCACAGATTTGTCGGGAGCGCCGACAACGGCAACTCATTGATAATTATACATGTTGATGATTTTTAAGGATTTATCGCAGATTCTGGCGGAGAGAGGGGGATTCGAACCCCCGATAGAGCTTTTGACCCTATAACGGTTTAGCAAACCGCCGCCTTCAGCCG